>ULTJ01025204.1_pt1 | contig 30383 bp, 16 predicted proteins | sample 1957491 | NCBI WGS metagenome assembly ULTJ01 (sample SAMEA4835731, study PRJEB28245) | human gut metagenome | biome: gut microbiome; material: fecal sample | place: Denmark | collected 2008 | reverse complement strand
CCTGCCAGGGAAACGTTGGCGGTTTCGGTAAACGCGGCTTGCTGTACGGGGCGAATCAGGAAACTCATGGTATGGTTGCCTGCCTTCACGCGGTCAAAGTCCAAAGGCCCCCCTTGGCCGCAACTGTTGCCGCCAAGTCCTGTCACCCCCAAGTCCAGATGCAAATGGGTAGCGGTGGATTTAGGTAACTGATAGGGATGGGGGGCAAGGGTCATTTCCACGGCCGACCAAGGTAGTGCCGAGGTAGACATCCGGCTGCCTGAAAGAAATTCCACACCATCGCCTGCCTGATCGGTCAGAGCGCACCAGCGTACTTCTTCGCGATTACCCATACTCTGCGGTTTCGGGAAGTTGACAAATTGCTCCTTCACGTTGCCTTGATACGTTTCGATGAAAGCACCGGTACGGCGGTCGTTGTAGTTGTTCCACGGACCACGGCCGTAGTAAGTGTATTGTTGCAATGCGGAGGGAACCTGCATGGAATATCCCAGGCGGGCGAGTACAAAGGCGGCATCGTTGGAGGTGATGCTGGATTGCAATTCGATGGACCCATCGGGATAGACTGTCCATATCTGGCTGGTGATGAACTTGAAGTCATCGGGACCGAACGGGCGGTCGGTGAGCTCTTTGATGGAATATCTGCCAGAGTTGCCTCCTTCTATGACGGCGGCATTGGGAGCTTGTGACTCTATTGTATAGATGAGTTGCAGGATGTTTCCGTCCTTCTTGGAAGGCTGCACCAACGTGCGTTCGGTGACTTGGTGCTTCAGGTTATGAAGTCCCTTTTCAAACCATTGGCGATAGGCCCAGTTGTCGTTGTCGGTAGGAGCGCGGAGGGCGTCTATCTTGGGCCCTTGTCCGTCACAAATCATCTTCTTGCCATTGTATTCCAGGCTATAGATAGTTCCTTCCTTGTCGTCAAACTTCACGCTGAAGCCTTTTCCGGTGATGGTGGTGAAATTCCCTGCTTCGCTTATTTCCGGTTTCCCGGCAGTGGCGGTCAGGGCCTTTATGGACGGTTTCTCACCGGCGGCTTTCACTGCCAATTGCTCTTCCATCTGTACGAAACCGGCTTTTGCCCAAGGCATATCGCGAAGCAATACGAATTGTACCTTTACGAAATATTCGCTTCCGTCTTCCAAGTTATTATAGTTGTAGGGCAGGTTGTAGGTGGCTCTGGTACGGGGACCGATTGCCTTGCACACTTCGGCGGAAGCCTCGTTCCCTTCTATTTTCTTTCCATCTTTATACAAAGCCCACACTAATTTATAATTATCCAAGGCTGTGAAATAATTCTTGTTGAAAACTTCAATTTGTCCTTTTTGCAGGTCAAGGGCCTTTACGCCTACATTCTGATACACTTTTTTCACTTCATAGTAAGCCGGTTTGGGCGAGTGGTCGGGCAGCAGGATACCGTTCATGCAGAACATTCCGCTGTTCGGCTTGTCGTTGAAGTCACCGCCGTATGCCCAGTAGCGGTCTCCTGTTTTGGGGTCATAATTGTACAACGCCTGGTCCACCCAATCCCAGATGGCAGCTCCGCAGAAGAAGTTGGTGGACTCTATCGCATTCCAGTAGTCTACCAGATTACCTACCGCGTTTCCCATGGAGTGGGCATATTCCGATACATGGAACGGATACTTGATATCGTATTTACCGGTGACAGCGCCGCGCATCCATGCGATGGAAGGATACTGGTTGGAACCCATGTCCACGATATCGTTATTGCGTTCATACTGCACGGGGCGTGAAGGGTCAAAGGCATGCAGGGCGTTATAGGCGCTGACGAAGTTCTTGCCCGGGCCGGCTTCGTTGCCCAGCGACCATATCACTACAGAAGGATGGTTAACGTGGGAATGTGCCAGCTCCATGACGCGTGCCACGTGTGCCGCTTCAAATTCCGGCACATGAGACAGGGATGCATCGCCATAATAGTACTCATGGCTTTCGATGTTCGCTTCATCTTCCAGGTAGATGCCGTATTTGTCACACAAGTAATACCAGTAAGGTTCGCAAGAATAGTGCGAGTTGCGCACATGGTTGATATTCCCCCGTTTCATCAGCATGATTTCTTCTTTCATCTGTTCATGGCTGATGGCGTTACCCACGGCCGGGTTTATTTCCTGGCGGTTGACGCCTTTCAGTTTCACGGTCTTTCCGTTGATGTAGTAATAGCGTCCTGCCAAGTTGAATTCATCGGCGCTTGCCGGAGTATCCTTGATTTCTACCTTGCAGAAACCGAATGCGGTGGAGAAGGTTTCTACCACTCTTCCTTTCTTATCTTTCAACTGCCCCACCAGCACATAACGGTAAGGCGCTTCGGCCGACCATTGCTTGGGGGCGGAAATGTTCAGGGTAGTGGTGATGGAAGTGTTTCCGGCTTTATCCAGTTCGGCAAGGCTGCCGGTTGCGCTTACTCCATCCACCGGAGTGTTCTCGTCAGAATACAATTTGTTAGCGTAGACCGAATAAAAGAGGGCGTAATCTTTTACTTTTTTACCGCTAAGATTGCGCACATCGGCTTCCACGCGGATGGTGCCGTCTTTGTAGTTGGCATCCAGTGTGGGGAATACACGTAAGTCCCGCACCTGCACCTTGGCGGTGGAAGTTAGCGATACGGTGCGGAAGATGCCCGGCAAGCGGAACATGTCCTGTGCTTCGAGAAACGAACCGTCGGAGTTTCGATAGACTTCGGCGGCCACTATGTTCTCGCCTTCCTTGTTCAGGTAAGGGGTGATATTGAAAGAAGCGGTGTTTCGTGAGTTTTTGGAGAAGCCGATGTATTTCCCGTTTATCCAAAGGTAGAAGAAAGAAGATACTCCGTCGAAGTTGATGTACACTTCGCGTCCTGCCCAGTCGGCGGGAACGGAGAAAGTGCGACGGTAGGAACCTACTTCATTGCGGTTTTTGTAGGTGGTCCAGTCGTGGGGAGGAGTACGCATTACTCCGCCTTTCCAGTCGTCCACGGCAACCTTATGTTGAAAGATAACCGGCTGGTTGGCATAGACGGGTGTCCCATATTTCAGACTGCCGTCTTTCCGGATACCTGCCACGTTCCATTGCATCGGTACACTGACATCGTCCCATGCGGAAACGTCATATCCCGGCTGATAGAAGTCGGCGGGACGTTCATCGGGATTTCCCACCCAGTGGAATTTCCATGTTCCGTTGAGCGAACGGTAATAACTGCTGTGCTCGGGCAATACTTGCCGGGCGCTTTCGTTGTCGTTGAAGGTGAAGAACCAGGTGTGTGGCTGTTCTTTGTTCAGGGCCAGTAGCTCGGGAGATTCCCATTCTTTTCCTGAAGGTGCGGGGACATTGGCGTAATCGAATCCTTTCAGCCCGTCGGCAAGGAGATTACTTGCAAGGCATGTGCATGCCAGACTGCAAATCAAGCTTTTTTTGAATTTCATAGATTTTTAAATGAGTTAAAAGAAATGCAATGATAGTGATTTTTTGGTTAATGAGAAAATAAAAAGAGACTGAACTCCGAAGAATACAGTCTCTTTTTATTTCGAAATAGGAGATAGGGAAATTATCCGTTAACTCTTTTTTCTTTAATTCTTGCTTTCTTACCGGTAAGAGCGCGCAGGTAGTACAATTTAGCGCGACGAACTTTACCCACTTTGTTCACTTCGATGCTATCGATAGCCGGTGATTCGATTGGGAAAATACGTTCTACGCCTATGGTTCCTGACATTTTACGTACAGTGAAACGCTTTTTGTCTCCGTGTCCGGAAATCTTGATAACAACGCCACGGTACAACTGTACACGTTCCTTGCTACCTTCGACAATACGATATGCTACTGTTACTGTGTCACCAGCTTTGAAGCTCGGGTGCTGTTTTCCGGTAGCAAATGCTTCTTCTGCAATTTTAATTAAATCCATTGTTGCTATTATTAAATTGTTTGATCGTTACAACGCAACATACCAGGCTTCTCTCTAGGTGTCCTGACAGCGATTGCGCGAAAGCGGTGCAAAGGAACGAATTATTTGGCAGATACACAAATGTTTCATGTATTTTATTTGGACCCGGCTTGAAAGGGGGAGTTACTAAAAAAGTATTCTTCCTTTCTTTGCTTCAAGGCAAAGAAAAACTATATTTGTAGCAATTTAAAACGAACAGACATGAAAAAGAAGACTTTAAAATTCGTATCCGGAGTGGCATTAGGAGCAATCCTTTTGTTGACATCTTGTCATTCTACATATCAAGTGACGAAAGCGGAAGGAAGTATGCAATCTATAGATGCTACGTTGGATGCCGAACCCGATGCGGAAGCTGTGGCATTGCTTGCTCCTTACAAAGCCAAGATAGACAGCGTGATGTATCGCGTGGTAGGTACTGCTGAAATGTCTATGGACAAGGGCGCGCCCGAGAGCCTGCTTTCTAATCTGGTGGCGGATGTGCTACGTGAAGCCGCCGTACAGGTACTGGGCAAGCCTGCGGATATGGGACTTGTCAATATGGGTGGCCTGCGTAATGTTTTGACCGAGGGTCCTATTACCTGTGAAAATATCTATGAGATATTGCCTTTCGAAAACTCACTGTGTGTGCTTACTTTGAAAGGTGTTTATTTGAATAATCTTTTTGAGAATATCGCTGCCCGTCATGGCGAAGGTGTCAGTGGCGTGAAACTGACAATCTCTAAAGAGGGTAAGTTCTTGAAGGCTACGGTAGCGGGCAAGCCGGTGGAAGATGATAAACTGTACACGGTTGCCACTATCGATTATCTGGCTGATGGCAATGACGGCATGACCGTCTTGCCTCAGGCTGAGAAGAGGGAGTGTCCGGCAGATGCCACATTGCGCGGCCTGTTTATGAAGTATGTAGAGGGACAGACTGCCCAAGGGAAGAAAATCACTTCACGCATGGAAGGGCGTATCACTGTTGAAGATTAAAGATTACTAATTAAAAACTATAGGTTAGATGAAACGTATATCCATATATTGCTTGCTGGTAGTTTGCCTGATATTTACGGCATCGGCACAGCAGACCAAAGAGTTGTTTATTTTACAAACGAGTGATACGCACAGCCGTATCGAGCCTATTAATCCGCATGCTGCCGATAAGTATGCCGGTATGGGAGGAACAGTACGCCGCGCCACCTTCCTGAAAGAATATCGTGCGGAACATCCTGATGTCTTGCTTTTCGATTGCGGCGATATTTCGCAGGGTACTCCATATTATAATCTTTTCCAAGGTGAAGTGGAGGTGAAGATGATGAACTTGATGGGATATGATGCGATGACCATCGGTAACCATGAGTTTGATTTCGGTCTTGAGAATATGGCTCGTCTGTTCCGTATGGCCAATTTCCCGGTGGTGTGCGCCAATTATGATGTGAGCGGGACGGTACTTGAAGGTTTGGTGAAGCCGTATACCATATTAAAACGTAACGGACTTAAAATTGGTGTCTTTGGCCTTGCCCCCAAAATGGAAGGACTGGTACAAGCTGATAAATGTGAAGGGGTTGTTTATAAAGAACCCATTGCCGTGGCTCAGGAGGTGGTAGATGTTCTGCGGAATAAGGAACAATGCGATGTCGTCATCTGTCTGTCCCATTTGGGCATACGTAGCAACAATGGCGATTCCGATGAAAAGCTGGTTGCTGAAACCCATGGTATTGATGCCATTCTGGGTGGGCACTCCCATACCTTTATGCAAAAACCTGCTTTTTATATGAATGCCGACGGTCAAAGCATACCGGTGCTGCATACCGGTAGGAGTGGCATATATGTTGGAGAAATGAAGTTGACGTTGAATGAGGAGAAATAGATAAATGAAGAAGCTGTTACTATTTGTGCTGTTGATTTTAGGATGTTATGGACGCTTTGCTTCCGAAGCGAAATACCGGCCTGCTCCGCCTGCTCCCGTAACTCCCGTAGAACCTTTACTGATCCGTTCCATACAAGATGGGGTGCGATGCCAGCAATGGGTAGACTCTGTTCTGAACAAACTTAGTCTGAAAGAACGAATAGGGCAGTTGTTTATTTACACCATCGCTCCACAGCAAGATAAACGCAACAAAGAATTGCTGCGCAAAGTGGTGGAGGATTATAAAGTGGGTGGTTTGCTTTTTTCCGGTGGGTTGATGCAAAATCAGGTGGCGCTTACCAATGAAGCGCAACGAATGGCGGATGTTCCCTTGATGATAACTTTTGATGGTGAATGGGGATTGTCCATGCGTTTGCGGGGTACACCCGTATTCCCGAGGAACATGGTGCTGGGCTGTGTAAGGAATGATTCTCTTCTTTATGAATACGGGCGTGAAATGGCTCGGCAATGCCGTGAAATGGGAGTGCAGGTTAATTTCGCCCCCGTAGCGGATGTGAATATCAATCCTCAAAATCCGGTTATCAATACCCGTTCCTTTGGCGAGAGCCCGGTAAATGTTGCCAATAAAGTGATTGCATACGCCACGGGATTGGAAGACGGGGGAGTACTTTCCGTTTCCAAACATTTTCCCGGACATGGCGATACGGATGTAGACTCTCACCATGCCTTGCCCGTTTTGCCGTTTACCCGTGAACGGTTGGACAGCGTAGAGCTTTATCCTTTTAAAAAAGCCATTCATTCCGGTTTAAGCGGCATCATGGTGGGGCATTTGGCAGTTCCGGCTTTTGAAGCTGACAATGGGTTGCCCTCTTCCCTTTCCCGTAATATTGTCTACGACTTGTTGACTCGTGAATTAAAGTTCCAAGGTCTTATCTTTACGGATGCTTTGGCAATGAAAGGGGTGTCGGGTAATGCCTCGATTTGTTTGCAGGCTTTGAAAGCGGGAAATGATTTGCTGCTTGTTCCCCGGCGCATAAAGGAGGAAGTGGAAGCTGTGCTCGATGCCGTGAAGCGTGGCGAACTGAGTGAAAGGGATATAGAAGAAAAATGCCGTAAGGTACTGACCTATAAATATGCGCTCGGGTTATCGAAGAAACCTTTCGTCCGCCTTTCCGGCTTGGGAACCCGCATTAATACTGCGCATACCCGTGACTTGATACGCCGTTTAAAGCTGGCGGCCATTACCGTATTGGGAAATAAGACCGGAGTATTGCCGTTGGATCCTGCCGTAAAAGAAGTTGCTGTGCTCAATGTAGGCGATGCGAATGAAATACAGCCGTTCATCAAGCAAATATCAGAATATACGCGTCCGGTAGAGTTCCAACTGGGAAAAGAACTTTCCGATTCGGCGCGCGCCAATCTGAAAGATAAACTGTCACGGTTCAAGCGTATCCTGGTATGCGTAACCGAACACCGGTTGGCGCCCTATCAATCTTTCTTTGCGGAATTTGCGCCTGATGTTCCGGTGGTATATGTGTTCTTTATTCCGGGAAAACAGGTGTTGCAGATACATCGGGGCGTTTCGGCTGCCGAGGCGACGATACTAGCCCATTCTTCTGACGATGAAGTACAAACCCGGGTTGCCAAGATATTGTATGCAGACGCCGCTGCGGATGGAAAACTGTCGGCAAGTATCGGTGGATTGTTTGCCGCCGGAGAAGGGGTGACGCTCGGAACTGAGACGGAACCTCGTTTCGTTCCCGAAGAATACGGGCTGAATTCCCGTATGCTGGCACGGATTGATACCATTGCCGAACAAGGTATCCGGGAGGGGGCTTATCCGGGATGCCAGGTAGTGATTTTAAAAGACGGTAAAGAGATGTACAGTAAAGCTTTCGGCACCCATACATGGAACACGCCGGCGGATAACCAAGCGGGTATTTCACGTCCTGTGCAGACCACGGATGTGTACGACCTTGCCTCATTGACAAAAACAACCGCCACCTTGCTTGCCGTGATGAAGCTTTATGATAAAGGGCGCCTTAATCTCACCGACCGTGCGTCTGATTATCTGCCATTCCTGAAAGATACTGATAAACGCGATATTACGGTAAGGGAACTGTTGTTCCATCAGTCCGGTTTACCTTCTACGTTGCTGTTCTATCAAGATGCCATTGATAAAGATAGTTATAGCGGTACCTTGTTCAAAGCGAAACCGGACAAGCAGCATCCTACCCGTATCGGGCGTCAGACTTGGGCCAATCCGAAATGCCGGTTCCGCGAAGGATTGACCTCTAAAGTGCCCACTGCCGATTGTACCTTGCAAATTAGTGATAGCTTATGGTTGAACCGCGCTTTCAAGGAAGAGTATCTTCAGAAGATTGCCGATGCTCCTTTGCGGGATAAACGTTATCGCTATAGTTGCGTGGGCTTTATCCTGCTGCAACAACTGGTGGAAGCGCGTTCGGGAATGTCGCAGGATGAATTTCTTGCCAAAGAATTCTATACGCCTATGGGACTGAAACGAACCGGTTATCTGCCTTTAAGGTTTTTGCAGAAGGATGAAATAGTACCTTCTTCCGTAGACCCGTTCGTGCGGAAAACTACTTTACAGGGATTTGTGCACGATGAGTCGGCCGCCTTCCAAGGAGGAGTTTCCGGTAATGCAGGCCTGTTCTCCACAGCAGAAGAAGTAGCGAAGATTTATCAGATGCTTTTAAATGGCGGTGAACTGGATGGTAAACGTTATTTAAGCAAAGAAACCTGCCGTCTCTTCACTACAACTGTTTCAAAAACCTGCCGTCGTGGCCTGGGTTTCGACAAACCGGATATGCAAACCCCCAAAAGCAGCCCTTGTGCCCCTTCCGCCCCTGCATCCGTTTACGGTCATACCGGTTTTACGGGAACCTGTGCATGGGTTGACCCTGATAACGGTTTGGTCTATGTCTTCCTTTGCAATCGCATCTATCCGGATGTATGGAATACGAAGTTACAAAAACTGGAAATACGTGAGAGAATACAGGAGGCGATGTATCAGGCGTTGCTCACTTCTTCCGGAACGGGGAAATGAGTAGGTGAAAGTTATCTTGTCATAATAACAGCGCCAAAGTTGCGGTCATTTCTACCCTCATACCCTCATAATCTTCTGTATCCCTTTATCCATCGATGATGCAGCTATGATGGTAACTATGATAGTAGGTATGAGAGTTGAAGTCTACTCTCATACCTGTTTTGTTTAATTATCTGTTTATCAGATTGATGCCCTATTCTTGATGTGCGTACTTATTGCCCTGTTTACGCTATGAATGAAGTGTTTTTAAGCCACATCCCTTCTGTCATCCCCTCATCTTTCTTATGCTTAACCCTTACTTTTATTGTAGGCTAACTTGAATTGACAAACTAGCTAACTGCTATGAGCTGATTTGTTAACAGCAGCTAGCCTATCAGCTAACGATAGTTAGCCCTTTATCAATGTAAGGCTATAACAAGACAAATAAGGGAGTATAACAGTACAAAACAAGCGTTGTGACAGAAGTAACATCAGGGCAAAACGGAAGTAACATCAGGTATGGGGGCTCCGCGATAGCATTAGTGCGTAACCATGAGGGTAGACTGCTACTATCATAGTTACCGTCATACTTACTCTCATAGCTCTATGCCCCATGGATAAAGGGATACGGAAGATTATGAGGGTATGAGGGTAGAATTTGCATCAACTTTATTTTGTTTTATAAGTAAAGTTGAAAAATCAAAGGGAGCCAATCCCGCTTACGCGGAATCGACTCCCTCTTTTTCATGCTTTGAAACAATTAATTTATTCTCGGTTAAACTTTAGGTGTGGCTCTGTTTAGAATGCAATACCGATACGTAAGCCTAAATTATTCATACCGTCTACACTATAAGTGAAGAGGTCACCCTTGTTTGTTGCGTAGCTATAGTAGGCAGCGAAGTGCAAGCCCGGTCCGTAAGCCCATGGATAAACGTTAAAGCCGATTTCAGGAGATACATAGAAGCCCCATGTATTGGTGTTGGCTTCAAATACGTTGAAAGTTGACTTCAACTGTGCGTATTGCGCACCCAGTTTTACACCTACATACGGTTGGAAAGCACCACCGCGATTCCATTGGTAACGGGAAGCAAGACCGAAAGGCAACTGGAATAGAGTGTGCTGTTGGTCTGTATTCAAGCTACCGCCTTCACCTACGGGAAGAGTCTGGCGACCTACATATTCATGATTGCTATGATAAGCCAGGAAGCCTCCTAACGCCATATTCGGAGTCAGGAAATAACCACCTTCAAAGTTCATACCCCATCCACTGCCTTTGTCTGCAAAGTTGTTGTTCAGGGGGAAGTTGAATTGCCAATCGATGTTGGCATAACCGTTATCGGTCATCTGTGCCTTTACCGGCATGGTGAAGGCAAGCACGAGGGCGGCAACCGCCATTACCCTCAAAGAAATATATTTTAATGTTTTCATACTTGTTCTTGTTTTAAAATTCAACGACAGCTATTCTTATTTTGACAGAAAATGCCAACAGCCTTATCTGGGTTGCGCGCTCATTCTGTTGAGATAGGTAGACTGTGTGAAAGCCTGGTTTACACCTTCTACGGCCATCTTCGTATTTACAGCGGTAGAGCCACTCAACAGTCCGCTCATGTAACTGGTCCACAGAACAGGAAGTTTTTCACTCTGACCTTGAGGGGCTTCAAGGTTCAACAATTCGGTGATGAAGGAACCGGTGCTATATGAATAGTTTACAGCGTACGGATAATACCATCCACCCCAGTTACCCCAGTAAGGAGCATCCCAGTAGCCCGGATAATTCCACCACCATTCGGGGCGTCCGTAGTCAGTGAAGTAATAGGTACTCTTCACGTAGCTCACCTGTAAACCGAGGTCGGCTTCTTCACGGTCCTCTACGCGGACATAACCGCGATTGTTCATGTTCGTAACGTAAGCGTTGAGAATCTGCTGGGCGCTTTCGTCTTTCCAGTATTCGGCTTCTTTACTGCTGCCGATTACGAGAATACTGTCCGGCAAATAGTAAGTTTCGAAAGCTTTGAAGTCAGCTTGCTTGTCATAATTGGTATAAACCAGATACTTGTTGTCCAGCTTATCCATGTCAGGGTCTTTTTCGCAGGATACAAATGCAACTGCGAAGGCCGCTAATAATAAGGGAATAAATTTCTTCATACTTCTATAATTGTTTAGGTTAAATATTAATTCCTGCCCTATGGTACCTTAGGCTTTTGAAAAAGAACAAGGTAGAATGTGAAAAGTTCACGAGGAAATATGTTAAAAGTGAAAAGTGGTAAGATTGCCTTCGCCATCTTACCACTTTCCGCTTTATTATCTTTTTTGTATGATTGCCGTCCAGCCGCCTCCCGGAGCCATGCGTATGCTTAATTTATCACCTGCTTTCACCGTACGTTTCTCTTTCCGGTAATCGGTAGCTTCACGCCCGGCATTTATGCCATCGGAAAAAATTTCCGCTTCATAGTTTCCCTCTTTAAGGAAAGAAAGGTCGATGATATATTCACGGGATGTCCAATTGGTCATTGCGCCTATATACCATGTATCTCCGTTCCTTCGTGCCAGTGCAATGTGTTCGCCGATTTCTCCGGCCAATGCTACCGTCTCGTCAAAAACAGTTGGTACTTTGGCTATAAAATCGGTGCACTCCTGTTCTTTCATATATTTACTTGGACTGTCTACCAGCATTTGCAAAGGCGCTTCAAATACAGTGTACATAGCCATCTGATGAACCCGTGTACCTTGGCTCATAGGATGGTCGTTGATGGCACGGAAAGTACTGCGGGTAGCATTCGTCATAGCTCCCGGGGTATAATCCATCGGTCTGGCAAGCTGCCGCAAATAAGGGGCGGTAACGTCATAACGGGGGAAGTCGTGGAGAGGGACACCATTCACGATTGGCTCCCATTTGGCGTTTTCCAGTCCTTTTACACCTTCAAAATTAAGTATGTTGGGATAAGTACGTTGGATGCCGTAAGGTTTCAGCCCATGCAGGTCGAGGAGCAGTTTGTTTTCAGCGGCGCAAGCGGCTATTTGTTCAACGGACTCGATGACCGGTTGGTCGTCACGGTCAAAGAAATCGACCTTGAAGCCCTTGATGCCCATATTGGCGTAGTGGGCAAATGACTGTTCCATGTTTGCAATGGCATTTCGCCAACTGGACCAGAGAATGATGCCGACGCCTTTTTGTTTTCCATAGGCAATGAGTTCTTCCAGATTGATATCCGGGTTTAAATCTTTTAGAAGCGATTCTTTGCCACTCCAACCTTCGTCGATGATAATATATTCCAATCGGTTGGCGGCGGCAAAGTCTATGAAAACCTTATAAGTCGGAGTATTCATACCTGCTTTGAAATCTACCCCGGTCAGGTTACAGGTATTCCACCAATCCCAAGCTACTTTCCCGGGTTTTATCCATGAGGTGTCGGTTATGCGGCAGGCGGGAGCAAGCCGTTGCGCCATGTCATTATCAGCCAGTTGAGTGTCTTTTTCGGTGACGAGTACAACCCGCCAAGGAAAGGTGCGGCGTGCATCTCCCGACAGTTTACCGGGGATACGCGCTATATATTCCGCGCGTTTGGTCGGTATGCGGTTTAACCGGTTATGTCCGCCGATGGTTTCCTGTAACGGGTATGGGGCGAAAGTAGCCTGCAATCCTGTCTGATTTTGATTGTTCCGGATAAGAAACATACCCGGATAAGCTTCTACCCCGGCTTCCATGATAACGGCTTTCTTCCCTTTTCCCAAATCGACCATTAGCGGAGTAGTGGCAAGAGAATCGGCTGCTATTTCTGACAACTTGATTTCGTCGTAATATGACTCGAAAGAATAGCAATAACGCTCTCCGTTCCGGTTATCATTAATGTAAGGAACAAATGCTTTGTAATCTTTGTCGAAGTTGAATTCCGCCGTTTCACTTTTTACGAGGAACGGTTCTCTACGGTCGGAAATAAACCGGTAGGTGGCGCCGTCATCATAAACCCGGAATTGAACGCTGTATCCTCCTTTACATTTAAGAGTCAGTTCATTGTATATATCCTCCACACTTGCCTTTTTATAAAAAGGAGTAGGGAAGGCGCTCTTGATGGATTTACGTTCTGTCCGTGATACTTTCACATTTTTACCAAAAGTCAATTCTTTTCCCGCAGTTTTCATTTTCTGTCCTAGCATGGCAATGGCCGATGGCTGCAATACGCCGGTGCCGTCATGGTCTATCTTCCAATTCAGTGTCTCATCCGCATTCACGGTGACAACCAGCTTGCCATTGGGGGATTTTACATTATATTCTTGCGCGCCGACTGCACCTAAACAGGCGAAAAGTAAATAAAAAGCTATAATACCGGTGTTTCTCATGATATCTTCTTATTTTAGGATTCGATTAATCATTTCCAGTTCTTCTGCCGTGAACTTTGTATTTTCAATGGCTTTCAGATTATCCGCCAATTGCCCTACCGAGCTTGCTCCGACAATGACGGATGTCACCATTTCATCTTTCAAAATCCATGCAAGAGCCATTTCCGCAAGTGTTTGCCCACGTTGGGACGCTACTTCATTCAGGGCTTTTATCTTTCCCAGAACCTCATCAGTCAATGCTTCTTTTTTCAGGAATGCGCCCTTTGCCATGCGGGAGTCTTCGGGAATGCCATTCAGATAACGGTTTGTCAGCAGTCCTTGTGCCAGTGGTGAAAAAGCGATGAAGCCCGTGCCGTTATCTTTGGCTTGTTGCAAGATGCCCCCTGTCTCCGGTTCACGGTTGAACAGATTGTATTTGCCCTGATAGAGCAGGCAATGTACATCCCGTTCCTCCAGATAGCGATAGACGAATTCGGCTTTATCTTTGGGATATTTGGAAATCCCTATATAGAGCGTTTTCCCCTGCCGTACAATGTCTACCAGGGTTTGAAGGGTCTCTTCGAGCGGAGTGTCCGGGTCGTAGCGATGGGTGTAGAAGATATCCACATAGTCCAGGTTCATACGTTTCAGACTTTGGTTGAGGCTGCTCATCAGTGATTTGCGTGAACCCCAGTCACCGTAAGGGCCGGGCCACATTTCATGTCCTGCTTTGGAAGAGATGAACAGTTCGTCCCGATAGGGCATGAATGATTTTTTCATAATCATTCCGAATGTCTCTTCAGCCGAACCGAAGGAAGGACCGTAATTATTGGCGAGGTCGAAATGCGTGATGCCACGGTCGAATGCGTAGTGGGCCATTGCTTGTGAATTGGCAAATGTATTCACATCGCCGAAATTGTGCCACAATCCGAGCGATATTTCCGGCAGCAGGATGCCGCTTTGCCCGCAACGGCGGAATTTCATGCCGTTGCCATAGCGTTCGGGCGCCGGGGAGTAAATTGGGTTTATCATAATATTGTTTTTTTGTGGGTTATCCCATTATTACTTCTACTGTATGTATGCCCGGCAGATGTTTCACTATATTGCCTTCTATCCGCCGGCCGTCTACTGTGACGGACTTGATACCCTTGCACACGCCATCGGGATTCTTTACGGTAATGTGGTATTCCGAACCACGGAACCTGCGCTTAACGCTGAAGCCTTTCCAGTCTGCCGGGATACAAGGGTTGATTTCCAGCCCTTCATAGGAAGGCTTGACGCCGAGTATGAATTGCGTGATGGCGTACCACATCCAGGCAGCCGTTCCCGTCAGCCAGCTGTTTTTGCCTTCACCGGGTTTGGCTGCGTCTTTGCCGGCCACCATCTGGCAGCATACGTAAGGTTCTACTTTATGCAGGGCGCTGTGTTCTTCGGTGTACGACGGGCATATCTTGCGGAAATATTCCCACGAGCGGTCGCCCCTACCCAGTACGGTTTCACCGATGATGACCCATGGGTTGTTGTGGCAGAAGATACCCGCGTTTTCTTTGTAACCGGCGGGATAGGTGGAGATTTCTCCATACTCCACTACATATCGGGTGAAGGGCGGGTTATTGAGTACGATACCGTGTTCGCAGTCCAGCCGCTCCTTCACGGAGTTCAGGGCTTTTTCTACCATTCCATCTTCCAGCCCGATGCCGGCCATAGTGCACCAGCCCTGTGACTCGATGAAGATTTGTCCTTCTTTGTTTTCTTTGGAACCTACTTTACGACCGAAGTAGTCATAGGCGCGCAGATACCATTCACCGTCCCAGCCATGTTTCTTCACGGCTTTCACCATGTTGTCTATGTAGGTTTGCGCTCTGGCGGCCTCGTCGTTTTTGCCCAAGCGATGACACAGTTCCACGTAGTCGCGTCCGCACACGACAAACAGGCCGGCAATCATCAGCGATTCCGCTTGGCTGCCTTCCGTCTGGTTTTCCGTGGTCTGGAATGATTCATTCGGATCCCAGGAGAAGCAGTTCAGATTCAGGCAGTCGTTCCAGTCGGCACGGCCGATGAGGGGCAGCATGTGCGGGCCGAGGTTCTCGATGACATGGTTGAAGGAAACACGCAAGTGTTCGAATAGAGACACTTCCGAACCTTCCTTGTTGTCGAAGGGGACGGGCTCATCCAGGATGCTGAAGTCTCCCGACTCCTTGATGTATGCCACGGTACCGAAGATAAGCCACATAGGGTCATCGTTGAAACCGCCGCCTATGTCGTTGTTGCCGCGTTTGGTCAGGGGCTGGTATTGGTGGTAGCATCCTCCGTCGGGGAACTGTGTGGAAGCTATGTCGATGATTCGTTCGCGGGCGCGTTCCGGTATCTGATGCACAAAGCCCACGAGGTCCTGGTTGGAATCGCGGAAACCCATTCCACGACCGATGCCGCTTTCGAAGAAAGAGGCCGAACGGGACATGTTGAAGGTAATCATGCATTGATACTGATTCCAGATGTTCACCATGCGGTCCAGTTTCTCTTCGTCGGTTTTCACTACGTAAATATCCAACAGGCTATCCCAGTAGGCTTTCAGCTCGGCAAAGGCGGCATCCACTTTAGCGGTGGTGTCGAAGGCCGAAATCATAGCCTTTGCCTTTACCTTATTTATAATAGGTGAGGAAGGTACGCTCTGCTTCAATTCTTCATTTATCGTTCTTGATTCTTCATTCTCTTCAAATTTTTCCTCCTGCTTGTTTTCCACGTAGCCCAGCAGGAAGATAAGGTCGCGGCTTTCACCGGGTTGCAGTTCTATTTCCAGATAATGCGAGGCGATAGGACTCCAACCGTGGGCTATGTTGTTGCCCGGCTTGCCTTCGACTACCCGTTCCGGGTCGGCAAACTCATTGTAGAGTCCCACGAATGTTTCGCGATCTGTGTCGAAGCCGTCTATGGGCGCATTGACACTGTAAAAGGCATAGTGGTTACGGCGTTCTTTATATTCCGTCTTGTGGTAGATGACGGACCCGTCCACTTCCACCTCTCCCGTGGAGAAGTTGCGCTGGAAGTTCTCCATGTCCGTTGCGGCATTCCACAGGCACCATTCGGCAAAGGAGAATAGTTTGAGTTTTCTCACTTTGGAAGACGTATTCCGCAAAGTCAACTTCTGCACCTCTCCCCATGTTTTCAGTGGGACAAAGAAGAGCAAACTGGCTTCAATGCCGTCTTTAACTCCGGTGATGCGGGTGTAGCTCATACCATGCCGGCACTCATAGCTGTCGAGCGCGGTTTTGCAGGGTTTCCATGTCGGCGACCATACACAGCCCTCTTCATTGATGTAAAAATAACGACCTCCGTTATCCATCGGCACACCGTTGTAGCGGTAGCGGGTGATACGACGGAACTTGGCATCCTTGTAGAAGGAATAGCCCCCCGCCGTATTGGAGATAAGTGAGAAGAAATCTTCATTCCCCAGGTAATTGATCCATGGCCAAGGTGTCTTGGGATTGGTAATAACGTATTCGCGGTTTTCGTCATCGAAGTATCCGAATTTTTTGTCTTGCATATTGTTTTTTGTTTTTAGTTTGATGCATTTTCCAGTGATTGTGCCCTCCGGTTATTTTCACGGAAGTACGCTTCAAATTTAAAAACTTTTCTCCTATCACCCTTGTTTGCTTGGTGTGTTTTTTCCTTTTGGAAACGTGAAGTACCGGAAAAAGATACAAAAGTATCACTGCATGAATCTATTTCGTCCTACCTTTGTAAACACATTTTATGATTAGCCGATATGAAACACTTATTCACTATCCTTTTCTTTTTAGGAACCGCTTTTTCTCTTTCCGCACAATCTGTCCGCGAACGTATTTTGCTGGATGACGGCTGGCAATTCGCTTTAGGCAATGCTTCCTCGCCGGAGAAAGACTTCGGTTGCGGAACGGAGTATTTCAACTATCTGACCAAAGCTGCCTCTATCCATAACGAAGGCCCTTATTCCCCTAAGTTCGATATGAAGAAGTGGGGTGTGGACTGGAAAACGGTCAATCTTCCTCATGACTGGGTAGTTGATTTGCCTTATGCCAAAGAGGCCAGTCACAGTCATGGCTATAAAACAGTCGGCTATAAATATCCTGAGGCTTCGGTGGGATGGTATCGAAAAACAGTGACCATTCCGCAAGAGGATTTCGGTAAGCACCTTTATCTTCAGTTCGACGGTATATTCCGCGATGCCCGGGTGTGGATAAATGGTTTCTACTTGGGACACGAACCGAGCGGCTATGCCACGCAAGTGTATGACATTACGGAGTATCTGAACTACGGTGCCGAGAATCTGATAACCGTCCGTGCGGATGCCACGCTCGAAGAGGGCTGGTTTTATGAAGGTGCCGGTATCTATCGTCATGTCTGGCTGAACAAGACTGCTCCGCTGCATGTGGCGCCTTTCGGAGTATTTATTTCTTCTCATTTGGAAGAACCTTTTGAAAAGGCGCTGCTGGTAACCGAAGTCCGGATGGAGAATTCGGGAAAAGAACCGGTTTCTGGCAAAGTTTGGTGTCGCTTGTTCGATGCCGACGGACAGGTGCAGATAGAAGATGAGGCTGAAACTGTGGAGTTGCTTCCTCAGGAATCGCGCACTGTAAAGGTATATACCAAAGTGTTGGACCCACATCTCTGGAGCACAGACTCCCCTTATCTTTATAAAATGGAGACAAGCATCTGGCAGAACGGGCGGCAAGTGGATGTGGTGACGACCCCGATTGGTATTCGCAATATCCGTTTCGATGCTGACAAGGGCTTCTTATTGAACGGCCGGCCTCTGAAACTGAAAGGGGTGAATATGCATCAAGACCATCCCGGTGTGGGAACAGGTATCCCCGATGCCTTGCAAATCTATCGGTTGAAGCAACTGAAAGCTATTGGCTGCAATGCCTATCGTTCCTCCCATAACCCGATGACTCCTGAAATGCTGGATGCTTGTGACAGTCTGGGGATTCTGGTGATTGAGGAAAACCGCCTGACCGGAATAAATAAAGAACATATCGACTTGTTGGAACGTATGATAGTTCGCGACCGTAATCATCCGTCCGTCATCCTTTGGAGTGTGGGTAATGAAGAATGGGGCATCGAATGGGAAGAAACAGGTAACCGTATTGTAGCTACCATGCGTGAGTATTGCCATCGCATCGATCCCACACGATTGATGACTGTGGCTTCCAGCGGTGGCCCCACCGTTTTGGTTCCGGCCGATGTGGCGGGTTACAACTATATTCTTCAAAATCCCGTAGATAAATATCGCAGTGAGTATCCCAAACGTTGTGCCATCGGTTCGGAGGAAACTTCCGGTTGCGGTACGCGCGGCATTTACTTCGATGAGACGGATAAGGGACTTATGGTTGCCCATAACCGTAAGCCGAACGGCCGTGACAGTCTTTTGAATTGTATAGAACGTGGTTGGAAGTTCTACGATGAACGCCCTTGGTTGGGCGGGCTTTTCTATTGGACGGGATTTGACTATCGGGGTGAACCCAATCCGATGAAATTTCCCGCTACAGGTTCCCTGTTCGGTATTTTGGACTATTGCGGTTTTCCGAAGGATGAGGCTTTTTATTTGAAATCCTGGTGGACGGATGAGCCTGTTTTACATATATTCCCTCATTGGAATCTCCAAGGACACGAGGGGGAAAAGGTTGATATCTGGGCGTATAGCAATTGTGATGAAGTGGAATTGACGGTAAACGGTAAGAATTTAGGCCGTAAGTCGATGCCGAGAAACGGACATTTATCCTGGACGGCTGTTTATGAACCGGGTATGGTAAAAGCGATAGGCTATAAAAATGGTAAAAAGGTGATGGTTCAAAAAATAGAAACCACCGGTGAGCCTGCCCGCATAGTCCTGACTCCCGATCATGCTGTCTTTCGGAATGATGGAAAGGATGTGGTAGTGGTTCGCGTAGAACTTCAGGATAAGAAGGGACGTTTTGTGCCGACGGCTTGCAATGAGTTGGAATTTACAGTGACCGGCCCGGTTCATATTTTAGGAGTTGGCAATGGAAATCCTGCTTATCAGTCTGCCGAACGGCCGTCGGATATGCATGCGCGGACTTACCAGATGAAAACTTTCAACGGACTGGCTCAAATATTGTTGCAAAGTACCGGTGAAGCGGGAGAAATTACGATGACGGTAAGTTCGAAAGGTATCAATGATACTTTTTTAGTGTTGAAACATTGACAAGAAAGGGCGATTGAACAATTTATCCCCCTAAATGAAACAAATAGTACCATATCCGGAAGAAAAAGAATGACTATCTTTGTTGCATGATACTTTTTTAACCAATCGCCATGGAAAACCAAAACTACATCATGAGGGAAATAACCCCTTTGTCAGACCGGGACTGTTTTTATATAGCCGACAGACGTAAAACCGAGTTTACTTATCCTATCCACTGCCATGCGGAGTATGAGTTGAATTTCACGGAACATGCTGCAGGTGTGCGGCGTGTGGTGGGCGATTCGGCAGAGGTTATAGGAGACTATGATTTGGTATTGATTACCGGCAAAGAACTGGAACATGTTTGGGAACAACATGAATGTAATGCCAAGGAAATTAGAGAAATAACCATTCAGTTTTCTCCCGATCTTTTCTTTAAGGATTTTATTAATAAAAATCAGTTCGACAGCATTCGGCGGATGTTGGAACGGGCACAGTGTGGACTGTGCTTTCCGATGCAGGCCATTATGAAGGTTTATAACTGGCTGGATAATCTTGCTTCTGAAGAACAGGGTTTTTATGCCGTGATGAATTTTCTGCGGATACTTTATGAATTGTCTCTTTATGACGACGCCCGTGTGCTGTCAAGTTCTTCATTTGCGAAGATAGAGACTTTCTCCGATAGCCGGCGTGTACAGAAAGTTCAAAAATACATAGCCGATCATTATCAGGAGGATATCCGACTGAATGTTTTAGCCGATATGGTGGGGATGACTCCGGTTTCTTTCAGCCGCTTTTTCCGTCTGCGGACCGGGAAAACGCTCTCGGACTATATCATTGATATCCGTTTGGGATTTGCTACCCGCCTACTGGTAGACTCTACACGTACCATTGCTGAAACCTGTTACGATTGTGGTTTTAATAACCTGTCCAACTTCAACAGGATGTTCAAGAGGAAAAAAGGATGTTCGCCGAAAGAGTTCAGGGAGAATTATAGAAAGAAGAAGATTGTGATATGATAAGATAGTATCATTTACTTTTAGAATGAGCGGCTATCTTTGCAGAGTTGCGAAACTTAAATAACTAAGTCTAATATGATGAAAAAAGTTTTCTTTTTTTCCTTTTTCTGCCTGTTGTGTGTATGGACCTCAATAGCGCAAGTGCGCGGTAACGAAATCCGTGTATTGGTTTCTCCCGATCATACGGATTGGATGTATCGCCTGAATGAAAAATGTACGTTTACCGTACGGGTATTGAAAGCGCAGAATTTATTGCCGAATGTGAAGATTGATTATGAGCTAGGGCCGGAAATGTATCCTGTGGAAACAAAAAAGTCTGTATGGCTGAAAAATGGTGAGTTGAAGTTGCAGGGTACAATGAAAACTCCTGGTTTCTTCCGCTGTAAGGTCACGGCGCATGTAGGAAGCCGGACATACGAAGGGCTGGCAACAGCCGCATACGCTCCGGAACAATTACAACCGGTAACGGAATTACCTGCCGATTTCAGCGATTATTGGGCAAATACATTGGAGTCTGCACGAAAAACTCCTTTAAATCCGCTGATGACTTTATTGCCCGAACGTTGTACGGAGACAGACAATGTTTATCAAGTCAGTTTCCAGACTAAACCGTGGGGCGGTCGTTTTTATGGTATTCTCAGTATTCCTAAAAAAGAAGGAAAATATCCGGCTCTATTGCGTGTGCCGGGTGCAGGTGTACGCCCTTATACAGGCGATACCTATACTGCTCCGGGGAAGGTTATCACATTGGAAGTAGGTATTCACGGCATTCCCGTGACGATGGAGCAGGGCGTTTATGATAATCTGGCGAACGGAGCTTTGGCCAATTATTGGACATTCGGGCGTGACAATCGGGATAGAAGCTATTACAACCGGGTGGTAGTGGGGGCATTGCGTGCTGTGGATTTTATTTGTTCGTTGCCGCAATACAACGGTAAGGCATTAGGTGTAACAGGTTCCAGTCAGGGAGGAGCCCTTTCCGTGATAACCGCCGCCCTTGACCCGCGTGTCACTTTCCTTGCTGCCGTTCATCCTGCTCTGTGCGACCACGAAGCATATTTCAAGAAGCGTGCTTGCGGTTGGCCTCATTATTTTTATTATTATGGTACTCCCGGTGAAAATGAACTCAAGACAATACGATACTATGATACGGCAAACTTTGCCCGGCTTCTGAAAGTTCCGGGTTGGTTTAGCTGGGGATATAATGACGAGGTTTGTCCTCCTACTTCCATGTATGCGGCCTATAATGCGGTTACAGCTCCCAAGGAACTGCATCTGTATCTGGAAACCGGTCATTATTGGTATCAGGAACAATGGGACGAGTGGTTGGAATGGTTACGTAAACAATTGGGGATAGAATGATGAAGATATATTTCTTTTTAGCTACTTTTTTGCTCTTTCTTTTAGAAGCTTGTACGCCCGAACCTGCCGGGACGTCATTCATAACGGTCAATTCTGACGGTCAATTCATGCGAAACGGAAAACCATATTATTATGTGGGCGCTAACTTTTGGTACGGGGCTATCCTCGGCTCAGAAGGTGAAGGAGGTAATCGCGAACGCCTGCACAAGGAATTGGATTTCTTAAAAAGCATCGGGGTGGACAATCTGCGCGTGTTGGTGGGAGCGGATGGAGAGAATGGGGTGAAGACCCGTGTGGAACCTTCTTTACAGATGGCTCCCGGTGTTTATAATGATACTATCTTGGACGGATTGGATTATTTCATGAATGAACTGCGTAGGCGTGATATGACTGCCGTTCTTTACCTGAATAATTCATGGGAGTGGAGTGGCGGATATTCTATGTATCTGCAATGGTCGGGACATGGCAAAGCGGTGATACCCGCTGTAGATGGCTGGCCTGCCTATAATAATTATGTGAAGCAGTTTCATCAATCGGATAGCGCGAAGGCATTGTTTGCCAATTACGTCAAGGATATCGTAACAAGAACTAATAGGTATAACAAGATAAAGTATGTGGATGATCCCACTCTCATGTCTTGGCAGATTGGTAACGAACCTCGCGCTTTCTCTGATGAGAACAAAGACGCTTTTGCACACTGGATGGCCGATGTCGCGGCACAAATCAAGTCACTCGATTCCAACCATCTGGTTTCATCGGGGAGTGAGGGAGCGTGGGGATGTGAGGGAGATATCGCTCTTTATGAAAGAATTCATTCAGACCCGAATATCGACTATCTGAATATTCACATCTGGCCCTATAATTGGAGTTGGGTGAAAGCCGACAGTTTGCGGGAACTCTTGCCACAGGCAAAGCTGAATACCAAAGAATATATTGACGAACATCTTGCCATTGCCGGCAAGTATAAGAAACCGTTGGTGCTGGAAGAATTCGGTTTCCCACGTGACGGCTTCCTGTTCTCAAAAGAAATACCGACAACGGTTCGTGATGAATATTACAGTTATGTATTCGACCTTATTCGCCAGGAACGTGAAAACGGCGGACTGTTTGCCGGATGTAATTTCTGGGCATGGGGAGGTTTTGCAGAGCAAACTCCCGGACATGTCTATTGGGAAAAGGGGGATGATTATACTGGTGACCCCGCACAGGAAGAGCAAGGTTTGAATTCTGTTTTCGCTACGGATAGTACCGTTGAAATTATCAAAAGTGAAAACGAAAAACTGAAATAAGGAATAAGAGATTAAATAAGGAATTTGAACGGAAAACATAAAACGAAACTGAAATGAGAAGTATTATTAGAATCTTTTTAGCGGCTTGCCTTTTGACTGCAACGTTTGGCTGCGGTGCAAACACATCCAAGAAGGCGGATTCGGAAGACACAGTGAAACAATTACCTCGCTTGTCCGTTGCCGGTACGCAACTGATGAGTGAGAATGGCGATACGGTTGTGCTGCATGGCGTCAGTTACGGCTGGCATCAATTCTGGCCTCGTTTTTATAATGACTCTACAGTGGCTTATCTGGCTAAAGACTGGGGAGCACAAGTTCTACGGGCTTCTATGGGAGTGGATTTGGATAGTGCCTGCTATGTGTATCAACCGGAATTTGGCATTGAATGTGTTACCAAAGTGGTGGATGCGGCTATTCTGAATGATGTTTATGTCATTATCGACTGGCATAGCCATAATCTTCGCCAGAAAGAAGCGGTTGAGTTTTTTACTCGGATGGCTACCCGCTATAAAGGTGTGCCCAATGTGATTTACGAAATCTACAACGAACCGGTAGAAGACAGTTGGGAACAGTTGAAAGCTTATTCTACTGAGGTAATCAAAGCGATACGTGCCATAGAGCCGGATGCCGTTATTCTTGTGGGTTGTCCGCATTGGGATCAGGACATCCATCTGGCTGCGGACAATCCCATTACCGGATATAATAATATAATGTATACTCTCCATTTTTATGCCAATACCCATGGACAATGGTTGCGCGACCGTGCAGATTATGCTTTAAGCAAGGGACTTCCTGTCTTTGTGTCCGAATGTGCCGGAATGGAAGCCACCGGTGATGGCCCTGTCAATCCGGAGGAGTGGCAAAACTGGTTGAATTGGATGCAGGAACATTCTATCAGTTGGGCTGCATGGTCTGTTTCCGATAAAGACGAAACTTGTTCCATGCTTCTTCCTTCGGCTTCTTCCGGAGGAAACTGGAAGGATGAAGATTTGAAAGAATGGGGACGGATTGTGCGTGACGAGTTGAAAAAATAGGGGTAGATTGTTTTTGTTTGTCTGAGCCACGTTTATTGTCACAGTTCTGTAATAATAAACGTGGCTTGTTAAATGAGTATCATATTCGGATAAAATGGTGTCTGTTTTATACTTAAATAAGGTTTAAATTTGCATTCGGTAAGTTGAAGAACAGTAAAATTATATATTAACCATTTAATAAAATGAAATACTCAGCCTATGGGAAAAGATTCAGTAATGTGATTTATCGGTTTTATTCAAGGTCTACTCTATTTAAAAAAAGTTAGCCTTATTCTTTTTAAAAGGCATTACTTGCCGGAAATGCTGGAATGCCATATCATTAATCTAAGAAAAATACAAGTATGAATTTAAATTTCAGAAAAACAGCATTGCTTTTGGGGGTATGCTCGATTTGCAGTTTGGGTTATATACCTCACGCTTTTGCCGCATCATCAGCCGATGCCGTTGCTGCTGTACAACAAGCAAAAAAAATTACGGGTACTGTTTCTGACGCTATGGGACCGATAATAGGTGCCAATGTGTTGGAAAAAGGTACGACAAACGGTATGATTACCGATATCAACGGTAATTTTACTTTGAATGTGAAACCGGGCGCCACTTTGGTTATCTCTTTTATCGGTTACGTAAGCCAGGAAATCAAGGTTACTAATCAAACAACTATCAATGTTACTCTGAAAGAAGACAGCGAAATGCTGGATGAAGTGGTTGTGGTAGGTTATGGTACCATGAAAAAAAGTGACCTTTCCGGTGCATCAGTCTCCATGGGCGAAGATAAAATCAAAGGTTCTGTCATTACCAATCTCGACCAATCGTTGCAAGGTCGTGCGGCCGGTGTGACGGCAGTACAGACTTCGGGGGCACCAGGATCTTCCTCTTCAATTCGCGTGCGTGGACAAGCCACCATTAATGCCAATGCTGAACCTCTGTATGTGATTGATGGTGTGATTGTACAAGGGCAAGGAACTTCAGGCTCCAGTTTTGGCCTTGGCGACGCATTGGGTAATGGTTCCGTATCCACTATCTCTCCGTTGTCCACTATCAATCCTTCGGATATTGTGAGTATGGAAATCCTAAAGGATGCTTCTGCTACCGCTATTTATGGTGCTCAGGGTGCTAATGGTGTCGTCCTCATTACTACTAAACGTGGTAAAGCTGGTGAAGCCAAATTTACATACGACGGAATGATTGCGGTAAACCGTCAGGAGAAACGTCTGGATTTGATGAACCTTCGTGAATATGCAGGATATTATCAAGACTTTGTAACAAGTGGTCATATCAGTTCTCAGAACGCGGATGCCCATTATAGTGATCCCAGTATTCTTGGCAAGGGAACCAACTGGCAAGACGCTGTATTCCAAACTGCTTTACAGCATCAACATCAAGTCTCAGCAGAAGGTGGTACGGAGAAAGTGAAATATTATGTATCCGGTAGCTATATGAATCAGGAAGGTACTATCATTGGCTCCCAGTTTGAACGTTTCAGTGTACGTACTAATCTTGATGCACAGTTGAAGAAGTGGTTGAAACTCGGTCTTTCTGCCACTTATAGCAGTACGGACGAAGATTTGAAATTAGCTGACTCAAGTGAAGGTATCATAAACTACTCCCTTACTACATTGCCCGACATACCTATTTATGATGTTTATGGTAATTATGCTTCGGAAGTACGGGAGGGTTGGACTTCTCCAAATCCTGTAGCGATGGCTATGCTTAATGAGATTAATCTGAAGCGTCAGAAATTGACCGGTAATGTCTTTGCCGACATAACACCTATGAAGAACTTGACATGGCATGCAGAATTGGGGTATGATATTTCCGCTTCAAAAGGTTCGCGTTTCTTGCCTACAGTAGATCTTGGCGGTTGGACACGTGACAGTAATACAAGTTCTATCCAAAAGAACTCAAGTAAATTCTGGCAATTAAAAAATTATTTAACTTATAATGGAGAGATTGGTAAGCATCGCTTTACTGCTATGGTCGGTCAGGAATGCTGGGAATCTTCATACGATTTCAATAGTGTGACAAATACGAATTTGCCTTCCAATACCATTCATAATCCGGCACTTGGACAGGGAACGCCATCTATCAATGCGGGATTTGGTAGTAGCGCAATGGCTTCTTTCTTCACTCGTGAAACTTATAATTATGATGACCGTTATTATGCTACATATACTTACCGGTATGATGGTAGTTCGAACTTTGGTCCTAATAACCGTTGGGCAGGATTCCATTCTTTAGCCGGTAGTTGGCGTTTCACTAACGAGAAATTCATGAAGAACGTTGGATGGGTAAGTAATGGTAAGATACGTATCGGTTGGGGACAAACCGGTAATGCCAATATTGGTGGTTCAACCTGGCTTGCTACTATGAGCCGTATGCCGACCGGACTCGGCTTGAGTTACCGCCCTGCTAATATCGCTAATGAATCGGTGAAGTGGGAGAGTCAGGAACAATGGAATATCGGACTTGACCTCGGTTTCCTGGAAGACCGTATCAACTTGACGGTTGACTGGTATCGTAAAGAGTCGAAAGATATGTTGATGACTATGCAGTTGCCCTCGTATATGGGTACTCAGGGGAATGCTTCCTCTGCGCTTGCTGCTCCCAAAGGGAACTATGGTAAACTACGCAACTATGGTTTTGAAATAACCCTTAATGTACGTCCTGTCGTAACCAAGAATTTTGATTGGGATAGCGATATTCAGTTCTCTGTAAACCGTAATAAACTTGTGGGCCTTCAGGGGACGGCAAGTGCTGCAATCGTAGGTTATGGACAGTGGTCGGATGTTGTTTCAATGTCAACGGTGGGCGAGAGTCTTTATAATTTTTACGGATATGTGGTAGAGGGCGTTTATAAAGATTTCAATGATATCATCAATTCACCTATTAGTGATAAGGCTCCATTGAATGCAGATGGAAGCATTTGTACCGATCCTTCCAAATATAACAAACAGAATACAGTTTGGGTAGGTGACCTTAAATTCAAAGATGTCAATGGTGACGGCAAAATAACAGAAGCTGATAAAACGAATATCGGTTCGCCGTTGCCTAAGTTTACTTTTGGATGGACTAATACTTTCCATTATAAAAACTTCGATGCATCCATCTTTATCAACGGAAGCTACGGTAACAAGGTTATGAACTATACGTCTATCAGCCTGACAGCTATGAAAACCGCATGGTCTAACCAACTCAATACCATTGGTAGCCGCGCACAACTTGGTATGATAGATGGCTCAAAAAACTATGCGGGCGGAACCTATTGGTACAATGATATCTCAAATATCAAGGTTATCAACGCCGGAACATCTATTCCGCGTGCTGCTATCAATGACCCCAACGACAATGACCGTATCAGTGACCGGTACGTTGAAGATGGTTCGTATATCCGCCTGAAGAATATTTCTTTGGGATATACATTCCCCAAAAAGTGGATTAGTAAAATCGGACTGTCAAATCTTCGTGTTTCAGCCAATATCCAGAACCTGCTTACTATCACAGGCTACGATGGCTATGATCCTGAAATCGGTGCCAGCACATCGGATATGAATGGATACGTATTCGGTATGGATAACGGACGTTATCCTTCCCCTACGACTTATTCTTTTGGATTAAATGTTTCATTCTAACACCAAATACTAGACTATCATGAAATTAAGAAATATAAAATATTTAATGGCTGCTGTCCTGGTGGGTGTAAGCACTGTATCGTGTGACGATTTTTTAGATCGTCCTACAGAAGATAGCCCTACTGTGAAAACCTACTATGAAACCGATGACCAGTGTATATCGGGGGTAAACTATCTTTATAATTCTCCGTGGTATGACTTCCAGCGTGGTTTCTTCAAGGTAGGCGAAGTTTTATCGGGAAACTACTATTGGGGCTCGTCTCCCTACCTTACATTTACGGTGAACTCTACCGATGAAGATCTTCGTAATATGTCTTATGCTCTATGGGCGGTAAATGGACATGCGTCTTCCGTTTATAATAATATTCAGGCATCTATCGGTCCGAGTGAGAGTGTTAAAAATCAAACCATGGGTGAATGCCTTCTTTGGAAAGCTATGGCTTATTTCTATCTTGTACGTACTTTTGGTGAAGTCCCTATTATCCATGACCTTGCTTCTGTAATTGAAGAAGGTACTTACAACGAACAGTATAAAGTGCAGAAAACCGATGTATATGAATACATTATCATGACATTGGAAAAAGCTATCGAACTTCTTCCTAAGCAATGCTCCAAGGGACGTTTGGATAAATATTGCGCTAAAGGTCTTCTTGCAAAAGTTTACCTTACGAGAGCAGGGGTTAGTGGTAAACTTAATAATGATGACCTTCAAAAGGCCGCTGATTATGCTGAAGATGTAATAAACAACTCCGGGCGTGAACTAATGGAAAATTATGCTGATATTTTCCGTTTGAAGAACAATACGTGCGATGAAAATATGATAGCATGGCGTTGGACTGCCGATGGTGAAAACTGGACCCGCCAGAACTCTTTACAGAGTGACCTTGCCATGGTAGGATTTGATGAGTTTGGTGATTGCTGGGGAGGATATGGAGGTCCTTCCATAGACCTTCAAGAAGCTTTTGGCGTAAAACCTACTATGAATCCTGCTTCACGCAATGATGGTGATGCCCGGCGCAAGGCTACAATGATGATGGCCGGTGATGTTTACGAATATTTCTGGCAAGATAAAGGAGGATTCGATTATTTGAAGTTTATGTATAACGTTAAACCGGACAGTTATACCGGTGAAGATCCTTATGGAAAAGGTGGTCCGGGTGAATTGCAATCACCGACGGGAGCCAATGAGGTGAAACATCTTTACGGCAATGCTGCCGACCATTTGGCTGCTACCGGTGTGTCTGCCATGAACATGGCTAGTTCACTTTGTACTCCTATTCTGCGTCTGGCGGATGTGTATCTTATATTTGTTGAAGCGAAAGTGTTACTTAATGGGGGCACTTCTACAGATACCAAAGTGCTTAATATATATGGCCAGGTGCGTGGACGTTCTGTTCCCTCTTATTGGGCTAACGAAAAAACAGTACTTACATTTAATGATGTTTGGAAAGAACGTCGATTGGAATTGGCTTGTGAGGGTGATCGTTGGTATGATTTTGTTCGTTTGTCATACTATGATACTAAAGCCGCTATCGATGAAATCAAAGCTCAGAAGCGTAATGCGTGGTGGAATCTTGGTAAAACCTATGAGACTTATGCGAAAAGTGGTTCTTGGTCAGTGAATGAGGACGAATGTCTGTATGACACCGAGACTGCTAAGCCCAATGTTACCGCATCGAGTTTTACTATTCCCTTCCCCCAGGAAGACCTGGTATTCAATCCTCATCTGAGTGAAGCTGCTATACATGTTGATGTCCGTGCTACATACAGTTATTAATCTTATTATTAGAAAAAATGAAAATATTGAATAAAAATATAGCAAAATGGTTCGTCTTTCCGGCTGTTGCAGTGATGGTATCCTTCATGGCGTCTTGCGAAGATCAGCCTGATAAGTTTGAACTGACCGGTGGGGTACCTACCATTGACTTTGTACGTGTACCGAATATTGCGAGTTCCGACTCTATTATTACGGGAGCCTATTTGTCTTCAACCGTATGTCTTGTAGGTGAGAATCTTACGAGTATTAAGGAAATTTACTTTAATGACAAGAAAGCTGTATTGAATACGAGTTATATTACCGGAACTACGTTGTTGGTTGACATGCCCGGAACGATTCCTGTTGATGTGACAGATAAAATGTATCTTATAACTTCCGGAAATGATACAGTGGAATATCCTTTCAAGACCCTTGTGCCTGCTCCGAGTATTGTGACGATGAATAACGAGTATCTGGAGGGTGGCAAGCCTGGAAAGATTATCGGGGACTATTTTGCTGATAATGATGAAGTTCCTTTGCAACTTTCCATATCCGGACAACCCATCGAAATTGAGGGATTTGATCAGTATAATATTAGCTTTACGATGCCTGAAGGACTCGAAGAAGGGCAAATCGTAGTAACTACCCGTTATGGTACGACTATTTCCAAATTCCACTATAAAGAAAGTCGTAATATGTTGTTCGACAACTGGGGTGCTGCCGATGAACCCGGTACAGGGTTGGCTAATAATGGCTGGGCTACTCCTCATGTAATGAAAGATGAATATTCTATTGCAGGCTCTTATTATCAATTGGGTGATGGTACTACGGAGATTGATGAATCCGCTACCAATCAATGGCCCCAAAACCTCTTTGAGTTCGATTATTGTCCCGGTTCATGGGATACTCCTGAGAAATTTGAAGGTGAGGGTGCATCTATCCGGTTGAGTACTCTCTTCAATGTGGC
>ULTJ01027674.1_pt1 | contig 30754 bp, 29 predicted proteins | sample 1957491 | NCBI WGS metagenome assembly ULTJ01 (sample SAMEA4835731, study PRJEB28245) | human gut metagenome | biome: gut microbiome; material: fecal sample | place: Denmark | collected 2008 | reverse complement strand
AGAGCATCGGTGGCATATCGCGGCGAGAAAGCCGGAGTAAGGCTTGAAACATACTCTGGCTTCGGAGTGGCAGGGGGAATCGCCTCTGGGGAGGCGAAATCCCTGCATAAACACGCGGAAGAAGTATGCAGACGCGCGCAACTCAATCGCGCGAAAGGGTCAAGGGAGGAACTCCCTTGCAGGGTGCAGGGGCAGCGCCCCTGCCGGAGTCCAGAGGCAGCGCCTCTGGTAGGAGGTACTTGTTATGAGTGAAGAAATGATAGAACGGCATCAAGGGGATGAAATGATTCGCCTGACGCTGATGGATGGTCAGGTGCGCGTGATGATGTGCGAAACGACGCAGATGGCACAGCGCGCGGCGGATATTCATGGTGCAACGCCCGTCTGCACGGCGGCGATGGGGCGGCTGATGACCGCGACGAGTATGCTTGGCGTGATGATGAAGGGCGATAATGAGTCCGTGACGGTCAATGTCCACGGCGATGGCCCGATGGGAACCATCGTGGCGGTGGCGAATCACGGCGACGTGAAGGTCTGCGCGGATGATGCGCGGGTCGAACTCCCCCTGCGCGCGGATGGCAAACTCGACGTCGGCGGAGCGATTGGGCATACCGGGCGCATGACCGTTATCAAAGACTTGGGGCTGAAAGAGCCGTATGTCGGCACGATTGAGCTGGTCAGCGGCGAACTTGGCATTGATTTCGCGCAGTATTTCACCGTCTCCGAGCAGCAGCCGTCGCTGGTGTCGCTGGGCGTGCTGGTGAATGGCGACGTGGTGCTGAAGGCGGGCGGTCTGCTCGTTCAGCCGATGCCGGGGTGCGAGGAGGAGACGATCGAGCAGCTTGAACTTCGCAGCCCGATGTTTGCCGACATCAGCCGCGAAATGACCGAAGCGCCCAAGGAGCAGCTGCTGGAAGACTGGTTCCGCGGCATGAAGCCGGTCGTCCTCGACCGCACGCTCCTGCGCTATCACTGCGGATGCAGCCGCGCGCGCATGGAAAAGGCGCTTATTTCGCTGGGACGCAAGGAGTTGCAGACCATCATCGACGAGGATACCGGCGCGGAGCTTGGCTGCCATTTCTGCCATCAGCAGTATCAGTTCACGACGGAGGAACTCAAGCAGCTGCTGGAAAAAGCAACGCGGGAATAAGGAGAATACAGCATGAAGTGCATCAATTTTGACGAGCGGTTCGCGGATTTCACGGCGAAGTGGATGAAGGAGCACCGCGGCGAATATAAGACCTACGACGAGATGGAGGACGATCTGCCTCGCGTGTACACGGAGTTCCTGAACATGCCCGCGAAGTGGCTCGACGGTGTGACGCCCGGCGCGTACTTCACGCAGTTCGAGGACGCGAAGGACTTGGTGGACTGGATGGTGCAGTACTGCCAGAAGGACATCCCCGTGCCGGATATGCTGATGGAGCAGATTCAGGCGGTGGGCCGCCCGTGCGAGAAGCGCCTGCTGACCCTCCTGCGCGACGAAAGCGACGCCATCCCGGAGGAGGCGCGCATGACCGCCATCGGACTTCTTCGCGACATGGGCAGCACCCTGCCGAAGATGCTCTACATCCAATGGCAGCTGAACCGCGAAATGAAGGATGATTTGGCGGACAACGCGCTGGACAGCCTGCGTGACATGGGCAAGGAAGCCTTGCAGCCGATGCTGGAAAACCTGAACAAGGCGAACGAAGCCGGTCAGGAAGCGCTCTTGGATGTGCTGTCGAACTTCCCCGGCCACGAGAACGTGTATCAGCTGGCGGTGCGCCTGTTCGAGAAGAACCCGAACCGCCGCGCCCTGTTCGCGAGCTATCTGGCGAAACTGGGCGACCCGCGCGCGCTGCCGATTCTCATCGCCGCCGCGAACGAGGAAAACTGCCGCTACATGGACTTTATCGAGCTGCGTGCCGCCATCGAGGAGCTGGGTGGCGAAGCGCCGGAGCGCGAGTTCTACGACGACCCGGAATACGAGGCGCTGCACCCGCTGGACGACGGGGACGATGACACGAACCTACAGTAAGGAGCATCCATGGTAACACTGGCGGATATTCAGAAAAACGAGGACATCAAGGCGCTCATCAGCGCGGGCAACCGCTATCTGGCAGCGATGGGCTTCACCGAGCACGGCCCGCGCCACGTCAGCTATGTCAGCCGGACGGCGGCGGGCATTCTGGCAGCGCTGCACTTTTCGCCGCGCGAGGTGGAGCTGGCGGCGATTGCCGGGTGGGTGCATGACGTGGGCAACTCCGTCAATCGGCATGACCACGGGCCGCTGGGCGCGGTGCTGCTGCTGCCTATCCTGCGCGAGACGGGCATGGCGATGGACGACGTGATGGAAATCATCACCGCGGTGGGCAATCACGAGGAGCAGAGCGGGTTCATCTCCAGCGCGGTTTCGGCGGCGCTGGCGCTGGGCGACAAGTCCGATGCGCACAAAACGCGCGTCCGCGGCGGCAAACCCGACCCGAACGACATTCACGACCGCGTGAACTTCTCCATTCAGGAGAACCGCGTGATTGTTGACCCGGTGAAGCGTATCATCCGCCACGAATTGACGATGGATGAATCGTCCTCGGTCATGGAATACCTGCAAATCTACATGAGCCGCATCGTTATGTGTGAACAGGCGGCGGCATTTCTGAAGTGCAGCTTTGATTTGGTTATCAACGGTCAAACCATCAACAATCGCCCCTGATGGAAGGAGGAAAGCACAATGCTATGCCCCAATTGCCACGCCTATGCGCCGTCGGACGCGGTTCGCTGCCCCCGATGCGGGATGCCGGTAAATCTGCCCGATGACGGCGAGAAGCAGGAGGACAGCGACCTGCTCTCCTTCCGGCAGGGGAGACATTTGGCGGCCCACCAGCAGGCACCGCAGCCGCCTAAACCCCAGCAGCGGCGGCGCAGAAACGCCTCTCGCGCCATGGAGGAGGACATGCCCGACGCGCCGCAGGAAGCAGCCCCGCATGACGCGGAAAAGCGCGTCTATGGCGAGGATGAGCCGTTCTATGACAGCGAAATCCTCAACCCCAGCCATGCGCCGGAGGAGGAGATTGCCTACGGAAAGCGTGCCCCGCGCGTACACGAGAAAGGCCCGAAGCGTTCCGCAAAGTATTTGCAGCGAGGCACGAACTGGATGGTTGTGCTGGTCTGCGCAGTTGTGGCGATGATTGGCCTTGCCTTTGGCGCGTATATGTTCCTGACAAAGACAGATCCCGGTCAGGTGCTGATGGCGCGCATGGGCAGGGAGGCGAACTCTGCCGCGCTCTGGCAGGTTGGTGAGGAGCGCATGAACAACGGCGACCTGAGCGGCGCGATTGACTACTTTGTGAAGGCGAACGAGCAGGACGGCAAGGAAAACGCGAACGTCTCCGGTCTGCTGATGCTGGGCAATGCCTACGAGGCCAATGGCGAGCTGGACAAGGCGGAAGAAGTGTACGCCTACCTGTACACCGACATTGTGCCCAGTGCGTCGGACGCCTACCGCAATCAGGTGCGTATCTATCTGGCGCAGGGGCGCGAGAAGGAAGCGGCGGAGCTGCTGGCAGTCGCCTACAAGGCCACGGGCGTAACGTCCTTCAACACACAGCGCACGTCCATCCTGCCGCCGACGCCCGGCGCGAGCGTTACAGCGGGCTACTACACCGCCAAGCAGACGATTACCTTTGCCGTGGCGGAGGATTATGACGTGTACTACACGTTCAACGACCTGAATCAGCTGCCGGAGGAAGGCACACTGTACACCGGGCCGATTGAACTGGGCGAAGGCGACTGGTCGCTGCGGGCAGTGAGCGTCAGCGGTGATTTGGTCAGCGACGTGATGAAGGGCAGCTACCAGATTTACATGCCGACGCCCTTGCAGCCGGACGTTTCACTTGCCCCCGGCACATACGACAAACGCATCAGCATCACCCTGCGCCCCGGCACGCTGACGAAAGACCAGCTGGAGAAGAACCCCGGCTATGCTGCCACGCTCACGGACGAAGTGGCGCAGACCATCACCATCTACTACACCATCGACGGCTCAACACCCGACGAGGACAGCCCGCTGTACACCACGGGCGAGAAAATCAAAATGCCGGGCGGCAATGTGACGCTGAAGGCGATTTCCGTCAACGGGTACGGCAAATCCAGCACCATCAAGGAAGTCGGCTACAAGTTCAACAAGAAGCCGTGGATGAAAACGATGATGACGGTGGATGACACATTGGGCGACTGGAAGCTCGGCACGACGACAAAGGAGGCTTTCACGCAGAAATGCGGCGAGGGCACGGCGACGGAAACCGTGTACAATTACACCATCGGCATGGACATGGAAAAAGTCACTTACGACTGGGGCTATGCGTGCTTTGCGCGCCTGCGGACGGCAAACGTGCTGGTGGAGCTGTACATGACGCGGGACGAGTTCACCGCGCCGCGCAAGACGCAAATTGGCAGCACGGAGGACGAAGTCGTCAGCGTCTACAAGGATTTCGGACAGGTGGAAAGTCCGTCGGGCAACCGCGGGCTGTACGAGAACGAGTTCAACAAGGGCAAAATCTACAAGCAGGAGGATGGCACGAAAATCATCCGCTACCGCGTCGAAACCGGCGACAGTCACATTTGGCAGCTGGATTATGAGCTGAACACGAGCGGCACGGTGAATGCGATTCGGTGGTCATATGAGCCGTAAGGCGGGGCTTTACGGCCGCCCTTTCGTTCCCTTCGCGGGGCGGGATGCTTTTGTCTCTTGACTTGCTCCGCCGCAGGGGAAATCGCACCTGCGGAGGCGACGAGAATGCTGTCTCCCAAAAAAAGAAAAGCAGAAGCCGACATGATGCAGGCTTCTGCTTTTTTATGCACGAAACGTTTTCGGAAAATCCGCTTGCGTAATAGCGTTTTTGCGTGCTGCACAGGTTTGGTTGACCGCAAAAAGCGCAGGGGATTCCTGAAAATGCGTCGAAAAGGCACTGATTATTCCGGCAAAATCACGAAAACGTGAACGAAACTGTGGAAAAACGATAGATAACAAATCAAATTTGAAAGATGGTGAGAATGAATGGAGCTTTCGTCGGATTCCCCACAAACGGAAATCAACGTGCTATAATGCCATCGAAAGGACGCGCGGAAGGCGAAAGACGCCGGAAAGATGGCGGAGCGCACCGGAGCGTCCCGAAAAAAAGCGTTTGAAGGGAGCAGGAAAAACAATGGGTGATATGCGGATTATGCTGGTGGACGACAACGGCGACCTTCGCCGGGGAATGCGCGACTATCTGGCGCGGCAGGAGGGCATGAAGGTGGTGGCGGAATGCCCGTCCGGTGCGGAGGCGCTCGAAGCGCTGGGCAAGGTGCGTGTGGACGTGATGGTGCTTGATCTCATCATGCCGCAGATGGACGGCTTCGCGTTGATGGAGGAAGTCCGGCGGCAGCAGCTGGCGAATCCGCCGCAGATTATCGTTGTATCGGCGCTGGGGCGCGACGACTTCATCATGCGCGCGGTGCAGCTGGGCGCACGGTTCTACATGGTCAAGCCGTTTGACATGGCGTCACTGGCGGCGCGCATCCGGGAAAGCTGCGGGCAGGGCGTTGTGCCGCTGGGAACGGCGCTGAACGCAAGCGCACGCTCGCTATCCATCGACGAAAAGCTGGCGAGCCTGTTCCTGACCATCGGGATTCCGGCGCACATCAAGGGCTACCAGTTCCTGCGGACGGCGGTGAAAATGGTGGTGGACAATCCGGACATGATCAACCGCATCACGAAGGAGCTGTATCCGAGCATCGGCAAGTGCTACAACACTTCCGCCAGCAAGGTGGAGCGCGCCATTCGCCACGCTATTGAAGTCGCGTGGAGCAGGGGACGCATCGATACGCTCAACAAGGCGTTCGGCTGCCGCGTAGCGACGAAGGAGGATAAGCCGACGAACGGTGAGTTCATTGCCATGCTGGCGGATAAGCTGTCGCTGGAGCAGCGGTCGGCATCGTAATTCCGAATAAATGGTACAGCAAAAGCGCAAAAGCGAGTGCTTTTGCGTTTAAGCTGCGGAAAAACGGGAATTACTCCTGCGGCTTGGCGTTGCGCTTGTTGTCCTTCGTCATCTGCATGACGAGCAGGTTCATCGAGCGCTGCTGGTCATCATCCAGCTGGCGGAAGTTCAGGATGAGGCGGAGTTCTGCATCCGTCAGGTTCGTGGGGATGAGTTCGCCTGCCGCCGGGTCATGACCGACAAGATAGTCGATGGACACGCCGAAGTAGTCCGCAATGCGGGTCAGAACGGCAATGTCCGGCTCGGTATCGCGGTTCTCATACTGGTTGATGGACTGCTGGCTGACCTTAACGAAATCAGCCAGAGCGCGCTGGCTCAGACCTTGAGCGGTACGGAGTGCCTTCAAATTCGCGAGCATAGTAAGGAACAACCTCCTGTTATTTTACGTCGAGTAGTGTGGTCTTTCATTATTATATCATAACACAATTGGTTTGAAAAAGCAATAGCAGAAATAAATGAAGTTATCGCGAAATCACGAAAAATCGAAAGAAATTCAAAGTAGTTACAGCAAGATGCCGTTTTTGCGCCATTGATGCCCACTTTGTGCATTTTTGCGCAACCACTTGACAAATTTCGCCATTCCTGCTATGATGAAAAAAACCATCGTGCGGAGGGGCGGAAGTACATGATTTGGGGAATCGTGACGGCGGGAGCGGCGCTGCTGCTCATTCTGGTCGCCTTGCTGCACGCACAGCGGCGCAGAAATCGGCTGGAGAAGGAAATGGTGGAGCGCGCGCGGACGACCGACCTGTATCGCGCGCTGTATCCCGTGCTGCGGACGGCGAACCGCTGCTGTGTTGACCGCGTGCTGATTCGGCGGGACGAGGTGCGCATTGTGCTTTTTAAGCCGATGAACAGCGTGTACCGCTTCGTATTTGAGGAACGCGGATTCGACCGTGTGAACGACCCGAAGGTGCTGAAGGCGCTCGCACTGGCGATTTCCGCGGACATGGATCACTTGCGCGACAACCGCTGCTATTCATTCAGCGTTCGGCAGGATATTACCGCGCAGGGTGACAAAGTGTATTGGTATGAATACAACATTCTACCGTACTACAAGGACACACTGACGAAGGCGTGGTATCATCAGCCGGAAGTGGAGGACGGGATTATTCGCTGATGAAGCAGGATTTCCCCGGAAAACGGCGAATATAAGGAGAAGAAAACGCGGAGCATCCTCCGCAGAGAAAAACAGGAGGCGTATTCTTATGGAGATTTTGTCTGTCTATGATTCGGCTTTCAAGCCCTACGGCCGCGTGGTGGAGGGCTATCCGACGGAAGGGCTCGTCAAGGCGCTCGCGACGACGCCCTGCACCGACGGCGTGGTGTACCTGCCGCGCGTGGAGGTGCTGCACAGCGCGCCGAACGCCGCAAAAATCGGCGAAGGGCTGTACGGCGGTATGCCCTATGAGCTGGGCTACTGCAACGGGCACAACACGAAGCTGAACTGCCTTGAGTTCCACCGCGACAGCGAGTTCAACCTCGGCACGGACGATTTCATTCTGCTGCTGGCGACGCTGTCCGATTTGGAGGACGGCGAGCTGGACACCGCGAGGGTGAAGGCCTTCAAGGTGCCGGCGGGCGTGATGGTGGAAGTGTACGCGACGACGCTGCACTATGCCCCGTGCCATGCGGATGCGAAGAAGGGCTTCCGCGTGATGGTGGCGCTGCCGGATCAGACGAATACGGATTTCCGGCCGGAGGATGGCGCGAATAAGCTGGATAAGACGCTGTGGGCGCGGAATAAGTGGCTGCTGGCGCATCCGGATAGCTCGGAAGCGAAGCAGGGCGCAGCGGTGCTGTTGAAGGGTGAAAATATCGACATCGCGGGGGATATCTAAGATAGGAAAAGGATAAACACGCGGGCAAAGCATGGAAGAGAAGCCAACTCAATCGCGCGAAGGGGTCAAGGGGCAATTGCCCCTTGCGGAGTCCAGAGGCGGCGCCTCTGGTAGGGTTTGGGGCAACGCCCCAACTGTTGCGCGGGCGACAAATTCCAAGGAAGCCGCCAACAAAGGTGCAGGCAGCGAAGCGTCCCTGCCAGTAACTTTGCGCTCCCGCAGGAGCGCCCCCAAGCTGCTCTTTTCAACATCTATGCTGTGTCGCGCCAAATGGGCGCGACCGACCACCCGCGCTGCCCACGTTCCTCCGATAATCACCATCCCATGCTCGCAGATTTCCAAATGCTGAATTTTTGAGGAAACCCCTTGCTTTTTGCCGCAGAGTATGATATACTGTCAAGGCTTGATGTGTGCATACTCCAACAAGGAGGTGGATTTCCATGGGTAAGTTTTGCGAGATCTGCGAAAAGGGTACGCTGAACGGCAACAACGTCAGCCACTCCAACCGTAAGACCCACCGTACCTGGGCGCCCAACGTGCAGAGTGTCCGCGTGGTGGTCAACGGTTCTGCGAAGCGTATGAATGTCTGCACCCGCTGCCTGCGCAGCGGCAATGTGATGCGTGCGCTCCCCAAGACCCACGAGGAAGCGTAATCGTCCGCAAGGGTGATTCCGTCACTTCTCAAGTAGAGTTTGCATCAATTTCCTCCGTCTGTTGTGCGACAGGCGGGGGATTTTTTGCATGGGGAAAATCCTCCTTGGGGGCAAAAGGCAATGATGTTTGCGACTTTGTGGGTTTGAGCAAGTTGATTTTTGTGTTGCAGAGGGTTTCGCCTCTGCGGAGGCGACCAGAGGGCAGTGAGAACAGACGAAGTCTGCGGTCGCCCTCTGGATTGCTTCGGATGCACATTTTCATAGTTGATTTTTTGTGTTGCTGGGGGATTCCGCTCCTGCGGGAGCGGGAGTTTGTGCGCAGGGACGCTTCGCTGCCTGCAACCAAGGTGCCATGCTTGACTTTTCTCTTTGAGTAGGTTTAACGGTGTAACAGTTGGGGCGTTGCCCCAAGCCCCACAAGGGACGCTGTCCCTTGACCCTGCAAGGGGGATCCCCCCTTGACCCCTCCGCGCGATTGAGTTGGTCGCTTTTCCCCTGCCTTGCCCGCGTGTTTATCCCTTTTTCTTTTCCCCTATCCTCCCCCTGTTCGCCTTTACAAGCGAACAGAAATCTGCTATCATGAGGGGGAAATGCAATCCTTGTCGGGAGGTGCTTCCTATGAATGTTGACCAGCTGGCGGAATCCCTCCGCAGTGACCCTATGTTTATGCAAAATGTTGTCCGTTGGGATGTCCTTCCGGCGCGTCCGGCGGTGTATGAGCCGTTCCCGGATTCGCTTGATCCGCGGCTGCTTCCTGTGCTGGAAAAACGCGGGGTGCATCAGCTGTATCGCCATCAGGCGCACGCAATCCGCGAGGTGCTGGCAGGGCGGGATGTTGTGGTTGTCACGCCGACGGCCTCCGGCAAAACGATGTGCTATAACCTGCCGGTGCTGTCTGCTATTTTGCAGAACGATGATGCACGGGCATTGTACCTCTTTCCGACGAAAGCGCTCTCTGCTGATCAGGTCAGCGAACTGTATGAGCTGATTGAGGCGATGGGCGTTGATATCAAGACGTATACCTATGACGGCGATACGCCCGGCGCGGCGCGAAAGGCGGTTCGGCAGGCGGGGCATATCGTCGTGACGAACCCGGATATGCTGCACAGCGGGATTCTGCCGCACCATACGAAATGGGTCAAGCTGTTTGAGAACCTGCGGTATATCGTGATTGATGAAATTCATACCTATCGCGGCGTGTTTGGGTCGAATCTGGCGAACGTGCTGCGGCGGCTGCTGCGCTTGTGCGATTTCTACGGCAGTCATCCGCAGTTCATCCTGTGCAGCGCGACGATTGCGAACCCGAAGGAACTGGCGGAAACGCTGACGGGGCGCGAGGTCAGCCTGGTGGATGATAACGGCGCGCCGATGGGCGTGCGGCACTTCGTGTTCTACAATCCGCCGGTGGTCAATCGGCAGCTGGGCATCCGCAAGGGCGTTTTGCAGGAGACGCGGCGGATTGCGGGGCTGCTGCTGCAAAACGGGATTCAGGCGATTACGTTCGCGCGGTCGCGGCTGGCGGTTGAGGTGCTGACGAAGTACCTGAAGGACATGGTGCGCGACCCGCTGGGGAACGCCGGGCGGGTGCGCGGCTATCGTGGCGGGTATCTGCCGACGGAGCGGCGAGAGATTGAACGCGGACTTCGCGCGGGACGGGTGGATGCGGTGGTGTCCACGAACGCGCTGGAGCTGGGCATCGACATCGGCGCGCTGGATGCGTGCGTGCTGTGCGGCTATCCGGGAACAATCGCGAGCGCGTGGCAGCAGGCGGGGCGCGCCGGGCGGCGCAAGGGAACGTCCATCGTGTTCTATGTCGCGTCCTCGGCGGCGCTTGACCAGTACATCGTGTCCCACCCGGATTATCTGATGAAGCGCTCGCCGGAGAACGCGCTGCTGAATCCGGATAATTTGTATATTCTGCTCAACCACTTCAAGTGCGCGGCGTTTGAACTGCCGTTTGAGGACGGCGAGGGCTTGGGGAATGCGCCCGGAGCGCCGGAACTGCTGGAATACCTTGATGAGGCGGGAATTCTGCGGCACGTCGGCGGGCGGTATCACTGGTCGGCGGAGGATTTTCCGGCAAGCGAGATTTCCCTGCGGTCGGCGCGGGCGGAGGAGAATTTCGTCATCATCGACACGACCGATCCGGCGAACCACCGCGTCATCGGCGAAATGGACCGCTACACCGTGCCGATGCTGCTGCACGAAAACGCGATTTACATGCACGAGGCGCAGCAGTATCAGGTGGAAAAGCTGGATTTCGATGCCTGCAAAGCGTTCATCCGCCGCGTGGACGTGGGGTACTACACCGACGCGAACTTGAACGTGACGCTCTCCCTGCTGGACAAGGAAAAAGAGGAAGAGCAGGACGGCGGGCTGACGGCGCTGGGCGAAATCCGCGTATCGACCTTGGTGACGATGTTCAAGAAGATTAGGCTCGATACGCACGAAACCCTGGGGTTCGGGCATGTGCGGCTGCCGGAGACGGAAATGCACACAACCGCCATGTGGTGGACGCTGCCGGATACGCTGGCGGCACGGTTCGAGAGCGACACGCTGAAAAACGGCATGATGGGTGTGGCGAATCTGCTGCGGATTGTTGCGCCGCTGTCGCTGATGTGCGCGCCGCAGGACCTTGCAATCGTCTATCAGGTGAAAAGCCCGCTGACGGACAAGCCGACGCTGCTGCTGTACGACAACATCCCCGGCGGCATCGGGCTGGCGCAGAAGGCGTATGCCATGCGGAAGCTCCTGCTGGAGCAGGCGCTGCAAGTTGTGCGGGACTGCGCGTGCCGTCAGGGCTGTCCGGGGTGCGTCGGGCCGGTGGGCGAAATCGGCGAGGACGGCAAAGCGACCGCCATCGCCCTTTTGGAGGCGCTGACGGAATGAATCTGCGAGACAAGCTCAAAGCGATTGAAAAGCCGAAATCACCCCCGAAAGCGCTGGAAAAGCAGTTCACGGACTGCTACCACGGGCGGGAAATGCGCGAGTTATCCGAATTTCCCGGCGCGTTTGACCTTGACCTGTCCGCCCTTCGCCTGATGACGCAGGAAGAATTGCCGGACGATCTCGACCCGCGGAACATCCTCTATCTGGACACCGAAACCACCGGTTTCATGGGCGCGGGGACTGTCGCGTTCGAGGTCGGCATGGGCTGCCTGACGGATTCGGGATTCCAGATTCATCAGCTGGTGATGCGCGATTATCCGGAGGAAAAGTTTCTGCTGCAATCCATTGCGGATACGCTGATGGGCTACGACGCGATCTGCACCTTCAACGGACGGACATTCGACGTGCCGCTGCTGCGCGACCGCTTCCTGATGAACCGTATGGATGATTCGTGCCTTGACAAGCCGCACATTGACCTATTGCACATTGCGCGGCGGGTGTTCAAACTGCGCCTGCAGCGGTGCAATCTGGGCAAGCTGGAAGAGGCGGTGCTGGGCATTCCGCGCTTTGATGATTTGCCGGGCGCGCAGGTGCCGCAGCGCTTCTTCGACTACCTCAAGACGGGAAGTTTTGACCTGCTGACGGACGTGCTGGAACACAACGCGCAGGACGTGGCGAGCCTATGCGTGCTGCTGACGGCGATGGTGGAAATGTACCGCGCGCCGGAGAACGTGCGGCACGACGAGGATGTGTTCTCAATGGGCGTGGCGCTGGAACGCTTTCAGCATGTGCCGGAAGCGCGGAAGTGCTATCAGCTGACGAGCGGCAATCTTCATGCGCAGGGGCAGGAGCGTCTTGCGCAGAGCTACCGCCGGGGTGGCGAGCGAGACGAGGCGGTAAAGGTCTGGCTGGGAATGATTGCGCGGCACGAAGGCGGAACGAAGCCCTACATCGAGCTGGCGAAGCACTACGAGCATTACGAGCGGGACTACGAGTCCGCGCTGGACATGACGCGGCGGGCGATGGCGCTGTCCGCCGAGCCGTCATTATTCGATCCGCCCTCTGTACAAGAGGAGCAAAATGCGCTACAATATCGGTATGACCGCCTGAAAAAGAAGGCAGCCAAAAACCGCTGAAGGAGAAACGACAATGGGATTCATGGCGACCATCAAGGCGCAGCAGGCCATGCGCGCGCACGGAAAAGGCGATCTGGAACAGGCAAAGAAGCTCTATGAGGAAGCTATCGACAAGGGGCTGATGTCCGCGCGCCCGATGCTGGGCTATGCGATTCTGCTGATTCGCGAGGGCAGCTACGACAAGGCGATGCCCCTGCTCATCAAGGCGCAGAAGTGCCCCGATCTCACGCCCGACCAGAAGAGTCAGCTTTTTGTGGATTATGCGGCGTGCCTGATGAAGAAGGGCGAGCTGGACAAGGCGATTCACCTGCTGGAAAAGCAGCACAACCGCGCGCCGATTGGCCTGACCTATCAGACGCTGGGATATATGTACGTCGAGAAGTATTCGGGCGCAAAGCCGGTTGCGGAAGCTGTACCGGAGAAAGCCGCCGAAGCGCCGGAAACGGAAGCATCCGCCGAAGAAGCCGCCGAGCAGCCGAAGGTCAAAACGCAGGAGGACATTGACCGCGAATGGCAGGAGGGCATCGACAAAATGTTCGCCTTCATTCAGGAGTCGGTGGACTATGACGACGAAGACCCGGTGTGCCTGGACAACTTGGGTCAGGCATATTACCGCGTGACGGGCGAGAAGGACAAGGCAAAGGAATGGTTCGAGAAGGCACACGCGGAGAAGGATTCGCAGATTGACACGCTGTGGTTCCTGTCGCGCTATGATTTGGAAGCGGGCGACAAGGCAGCGGCGATTGCAAAGCTGGAAAAGGCGCTGGACGGGCGCTTCTCCCCGCTGAATTTCTGCACGAAGGATATGGTGCGGGAAGAAGTGGAGAGACTGAAAAAGTAAAGCGAAATCCCTGCATAAACACGCGAAAACATTATGCAGATGTCGCCAACTGAATCGCGCGAAAGGGTCAAGGGAGAAACTCCCTTGCAGAGGCAGAGCCTCTGGGGGCATATGATGTCAGCGGAGGGGGTGTATATCCTCTCCGCCAAGACCTGTTTTGGAGGAATCACCATGGAAAAGGAAACACTGATTGTCGTGGGGCTGGGGAATCCGGGCACGCAGTACGCCCATACCCGCCATAACGCGGGGTTCGATACGCTGGAAATGCTCTGCCGCAAGTGGGGCGTGACAATGAACAAGAGCAAGTGCAAGGGGCTGCTGACCGAAACGACCGTGGACGGCAAGCGCGTCGTCCTCTGCGCCCCGCAGACGTTCATGAACCTGTCCGGCGAGTGCGTCAGCGAACTGCTGAATTGGTATAAAGTGCCGCTGGAAAATCTGCTTATCATCTATGATGACATTGATTTGCCCGCCAGCCGCCTGCGCGTCCGCAAATCCGGCAGTGCCGGGACGCATAACGGAATGCGCTCCATCATCGCCCATACGCCGGGGCAGAATTTCCCGCGCGTGCGGGTCGGCGTGGGCGCAAAGCCCGATGGCTGGGACTTGGCGGACTGGGTATTGAGCAAGTACACCATCCGCGAAGAGCAAATCGCCATGCAGCAGGCATTCGAGCGCGCGGCGGACTGCGTGGAGGACTGGGTCAAAAACGGTATTGACCATGCCATGCAGGAATACAATAAGACCGTGTAAGCACAGGCATATTTTTCGTACCACGACTCATCCCAAGGAGCGCATATGAATCAGGCATTATTATCCGGCATTGCGTCGAAAGCGTATGACAAGCTGCTGAAAGCAGCGGAAAGCAAACAGCCCATCGCCGTGACGGGGCTGCCGGACACAATGGCGGCGTATATCGCGTCAAAACTCTGCGCCGATACGGGCAAAAAGGTGCTGCTGATTTCCGGCAACGACCTCAAGGCGGCGCACGACGCCGAGGACGGTCAGCAGCTGCTGGAATCGGGTGTGGCGTGTCTGCCGGGCGGCGAAATCGACCTCACGCGCGGCGCGTCGAGCCACGAAAGCGCATGGCGGCGGCTGGAAGCGCTGGCAAGGGCGCAGGAGGGGGATATCCGCCTGCTCTGCACGAGTATGGATGCCGCCTTGCAGCGCATGGGCAGCGCCGACCGCTTCCGCGAAGAGACGATTCGCCTTGCTCCCGGCGACCGAATCGACCTGAATGACCTCATCCGCCGCCTGACCGCCATGGGCTACGAGCGCGTCAGCATGGTGGAGGGCAAGGGGCAGTGCGCCCTGCGCGGCGGCATCATCGACGTGTACCCGCCGGCGTGCAGCCAGAGCTTGCGCATTGAGTTCTTCGACGACGAGGTGGACTCCATCCGCGAATTTGACTGCATCAGCCAGCGCAGCCTTGATTCGGTGGAGAAATGCACGCTCACGCCCGCGACGGAGGTATTGCTTCCAACGGCGGAGGCGGAAAAGGCAGCGCGGCGGATGCGGGACGCCATCGAGCGGCAGGGGGGCGACCTGACGCCCGCGAGCTCGACGCTCTTTTCGGATTTGCCGCCGCTGCCGGAGGATGACGCGGACGCGCCGGACTTCTTCGACAAGAACATCACCCCGAAGATTCGCGAAAAGCAGCAGACTGCCGCGCGCAAGGCGGAACTGGAACGCCGCCGCGCCCAACTGATGGCGGACGCGGACATGCTGGCGGAGGGACTGCCGTTCAAGCGCATTCGGGCGTGGCTGACCGTGCTGACGGACGATACTTACACGGTGCTGGACTGGTTCGAGCCGGAAATCGTCGTGCTGAGCGACCCGAATCTGCTCAGGAAGCGCGCGGAAGAACGCCGGGCGGGCTTCGCGGAGGATCTCGAAGGCGCGATGAGCCGCGACGAAGCCGTCAAGGAGCAAGAAACCCTGCTGATGGACTGGGACACGCTGCTGCGACATGTGCAGGGGTACGCGACGGTCGCTGTGACGGAATTTCTGGAGGGCATGGCAGGCGTGGCGGTCAAGGATGCCGCTGATCTTGGCGTGCAGCGCGTGGCAGGGTATTCGTCGCAGATTCGCCCGCTGGCGGAGGACTGCGACGGCTGGCTGCGCGAGGGCTACCGCGTGGCGGTGCTGTGCGGCGGCGTGGCGCGTGGTCAGCGTCTGGCGGCGGCGCTGGAAGAACACGATGTCGCCGCGTCGTTCGCGGAGAAAATCGACAAGCTGCCGGAAGAATGTGTGCAGGTGCTGCCCGGCACGCTGACGCACGGCTTCATCTGGGAGGAAGCACGCCTGATTGTTGTCAGCGACACGGACGTGTACGGTACGGGCTACCGCAAGGCGAAGAAGCGTCAGGCGGCGGGCGAGAAGATTGCGGCGTTCACTGACCTGAAGCCCGGCGACTTTGTGGTGCATGAGGAACACGGCGTCGGCATTTATCTTGGCACAGCGCAGATGAAAAACGGCGGCACGCGCCGGGATTATCTGCAAATCCAGTATCAGGGGAGCGACAAGCTCTATGTGCCGATTGAGGCGCTCAGCCGTGTGCAGCGCTACATCGGCAATCCGGCGAATCCCCCGAAGCTGAACAAGCTCGGCGGCGGCGACTGGCAGAAGCAGAAGGCGAAGGTCAAAGAGGGCCTGAAAAAGATGGCGTTTGACCTTGTGAAACTCTACGCGCGGCGGTCGCAGGAGACGGGCTTCGCGTTCAGCGCGGATACGCCGTGGCAGCGCGAGTTTGAGGACATGTTCCCCTACGAGCTGACCCCGGATCAAGAGCAGAGCGTGAAGGAAATTACGGCGGACATGGAATCGCCGCGCAACATGGACAGGCTGCTGTGCGGCGACGTGGGCTACGGCAAGACGGAGGTCAGCCTGCGCGCGGCGTTCAAGGCGCTGATGGACTCCAAGCAGGTTGCGATTCTGGCACCGACGACGATTCTGGCGCAGCAGCACTACAACACGGTCTTGAAGCGCTTCAAGGGCTTCCCAGTCAAGGTGGACGTGCTGAGCCGCTTCCGCACGGCGAAGGAAACCAAGGACGTTCTGCGCCGCGTGAAGGAGGGCGAAATCGACATCCTTGTCGGTACGCACCGCATTCTGGGCAAAGACGTGCAGTTCAAGAACCTCGGTCTGCTGATTGTGGACGAGGAGCAGCGATTTGGCGTGCAGCATAAGGAAATCATCAAGAACATGAAGCATCAGGTGGATGTGCTGACGCTCTCCGCCACGCCGATTCCGCGCACGCTGCACATGTCGATGGTCGGCATCCGCGATATGTCTGTGCTGGAAACGCCGCCGGAGGAACGACTGCCGGTGCAGACACGCGTGATTGACTACAACGACGGTGTGATTCGCGACGCGATTCTGCGCGAGGTGTCGCGCGGGGGACAGGTGTACTTCCTCTATAACTCTGTGCAGACCATCGGCGCGTTCTATGAACGCTTGAAGCAGCTTGTGCCGGAAGCGCGCATCGGCGTGGCGCACGGGCAGATGCGCGAACACGGCTTGGAGGACGTGATGATGGACTTCTACGGCGGCAGCTACGACGTGCTGCTCTGCACGACCATCATCGAAAGCGGCTTGGACGTGCCGACGGCGAACACACTGATTGTCTTTGACGCGGACCGTTTCGGGCTGAGCCAGCTTTATCAGCTGCGCGGGCGCGTCGGGCGGAGCAATCGTCAGGCGTATGCGTACTTCACCATCCGCCCGGAGCGGAGTCTGTCCGAGACGGCGGAGAAGCGCCTCGAAGCCATCAGGGAGTTCACCGAGTTCGGCGCGGGCTTCCGTATCGCCATGCGCGACCTTGAAATCCGCGGTGCGGGCAATATTCTGGGGCCGGAACAGCACGGGCATCTGGCGACCGTCGGCTACGACATGTACTGCAAGCTGATGGAGGAAACGCTTCAGGAGGCGCGCGCGGAGCAGGAAGGTCTGCCGCCCGCGAAGCCGCACCTCGAAACGCGCGTGGACATCAAGGTGGACGCGTATCTGCCGGACGACTATGTACATGACGACCGGCAGCGGATGGAAATGTACAAGCGGATTGCGAGCCTGACGACGCAGGCCGACCGCGAGGACATCACCGACGAGCTGCTTGACCGCTTCGGCGAAGTGCCGCCGGTGGTGGAGACGCTGCTGGACGTGGCGCAGGTGCGCGTGCTGGCGAATCAGCTGGGCGTGTCGCTGGTGACCTACAAGCGCGGCGGCTTCCTCGTGATGAAGCTGAACGCGGAGTACATGCCCGATCAGGCGGCGTTCATTCCCGCGATGGCGATGACGGACAAGCGCCTGATGCCCTCGACCACCGCCCCGGACGTGCTGCTGCTGGTTGACCCGACGCTTGGCGAATACGCGATGCTGTCCGAAGCGGTGAAGGTGCTGGGGAAGCTCAACGAGAATATTGAGACGATGCTGAAAAAGCAGAAGAAGGGAGAAAAACATGAAAACACTTGATAAGCTGATGATGACGATTGTGGGCTTGCTGTGCTTCTGCGTCTCTGCGGCGGCTCTGATTTTCATGGATTTCAGCACGGAACACGGCGTGGTCTATGCAGACGCGCTGTACTGCATTCCCGTCTGCGTGCTGCTGCTTGCCTTTGCCGTGCTGACGATACTGAAATTCCGCACGGGCTATGACGGTAATCTGAAACTTGCAGGAATTGTCTGGGATGTGTTGTTCGCGCTTGCCTTTCTGCCAATTCTGGGCGTTCCCACGATTGCGCAGGCAAGCGGCGCCTATGGATTGCTCTGCAAGGTACTGTTCGTGCTGGTGCTGCTGATGCCGAAAGTTTGGATTCTGCTGCCGAAACGGGGCGAATGAGCGCATCAGTCGCGCTGCGTGCGAATCTCCCTGCAACATAAATAACCAAGAAACATGGGAGTGTGCTGCGAAGGGGTCAAGGGGGCGACCGCAAAGCCCCCTTGTCGCCTCCGCAGAGGCGAAACCCTCTGCAACAATAAAATTTAAGGTAACACCGCTGCAAAAGAGAAATCAACACAGAAAACCCAAAAGGAAAGTGATGAGAAATGCCGCAGGAAACCTTCCTGACCGCCGCGAATCCCCCCGCGCCGCTGGCGGAACGCCTTCGTCCGCAAAACCTCGATGAGTTTGCCGGACAGGAGCACCTGATCGGCAAGGGCAAAGTCCTGCGCCGCATGATTGAGGGCGATTTGGTGTCCTCCATGATTTTCTGGGGGCCGCCGGGCGTGGGGAAAACCACGCTCGCGCAGATTATCGCCCATCAAACGAAGAGCCACTTCATCAACTTCTCCGCCGTCACCAGCGGCATCAAGGAAATCCGGCAGGTGATGGAGCAGGCGGAAAGCGACCGGCATTTCGGCATCCGCACGATTGTGTTCGTGGACGAAATCCACCGCTTCAATAAGGCGCAGCAGGATGCTTTTCTGCCCTACGTCGAGAAGGGGAGCATTATCCTCATCGGCGCGACGACCGAAAACCCGTCCTTTGAAGTCAACAGCGCCTTGCTGTCGCGCTGCCGCGTGTTTGTGCTGCACGCGCTGACGGAGGAGAACGTCATGACGCTGCTGCACCGCGCCTTGCAGGACGAACGCGGCTTCGGCGGACAGAAAATCGACATGGCGGAGGATTTGCTGCGCGCAATCGCGGTTTTCGCCAACGGCGACGCGCGAACCGCCCTTTCGACGCTCGAAATGGTCATCCTCAATGCCGATTTGGATGAGAACGGTCAGGCGCATGTGACGCCGGAGACGGTCGCGCAGTGCACGTCGCGGCGGTCGCTGCTCTACGACAAGAAGGGCGACGGGCACTATGACCTCATCAGCGCGCTGCACAAGTCCATGCGCAATTCCGACCCGGACGCGGCGGTCTATTGGCTGGCACGGATGCTGGAAGGCGGCGAAGACCCGCTGTATATCGCGCGGCGCGTCGTGCGGTTCGCGAGCGAGGACATCGGGCTGGCGGATTCGCGCGCGCTGGAAACGGCGGTCGCGGCGTATCAGGCGTGTCACTTTCTGGGGATGCCGGAATGCACGGTGCATCTGACGCAGGCGGTGGTGTACATGGCGATGGCGCCGAAATCGAACGCGCTGTATGTGGCGTATGAGGCGGCGAAAAAGGATGCGCAGGAGCAAATCGCAGAGCCTGTGCCGCTGCAAATCCGGAATGCGGAAACCAGCTTGATGAAGAACCTCGGCTATGGCAAGGGCTATGTGTACGCGCATGACACGCAGGAGAAGCTGTCCGCGATGACGTGCCTGCCGGATTCGCTGCAGGGAAAGCGCTACTATCAGCCGACGGAGCAGGGGAACGAGGGGCGGTATAAGCAGCGGCTGGAAGAGATTTTGAGGTGGAAAGAGGAGCATAGGGGGAAGTAAGCGGAAAATCCCCCCCAAAAAAACAAAAACGCCTTGCAGGAGCATCACACGCTGCAAGGCTCTTTTGTATGGAGCGACTGGAAGCACACACCCAATCACAGTTCCTTTTTGAGGAGAATTATCTCTTCTGTTCGGGATTCTTCCACAAATCCGTGTTTCAGAAAAAGGCTGACAGCCGGATTGTCGATGGCAATATCATCGTACAGAACGGAAACGCCGTTGCTTTTCGCCGCGGAACACAGCAAATCCAATGCTTCGCCGCCATAGCCTCTTCTTCTGTATTTCGCATAAATCATGACGTTGGCTATTTCCTGCTGCATTTCGGCATCATAGTGATAGGCAATTTCGCCAACAAACTGACCATCTTCGTTTTTGAGATACCTGTAATACCGCTTGCCGTCAGGGTCAGCAATCCAGCAATCGTACCAGCCACGCCATTTATCTTCCCCAAAGGGAATTGTCCCGCCCCATGCGTGATTGTAAGACATGGTATCTTCATCCGCCAGCATCATTTGCCGAAACCACAAGTCCTCATATTTTGGCTCATACAGCGTCAGCATATTGACCTCCTGATGATGACTGTATTTCCAGATGGAAAGGCAAGAAAAAATCCGAACCCGCTTCCAATTGGAAAGTCAGATTCGGATTCTTCATGTCGTGCCGGAAGTGGGACTTGAACCCACACGACATCGCTGCCAACGGATTTTGAGTCCGTCGCGTCTGCCATTCCGCCATTCCGGCAAGCACAAAATAGTATAGCATAAAAGCGGCGGTTTTGCAAGCGGTTTTGCGCGGTGACGGAAAATTTTCGGGTGCATGGGCAAAAAAAGGACTGTCCCGTTTTGCAGGACAGTCCGTAGGAATTACTTCCGCAGGGTGATGACGATGTGGCGCTTGGGTTCTTCGCCCTCGGAGTGGGTGTCCACCAGCTCGTTGGGCTGGAGCGCGGAGTGAATCACGCGGCGCTCGTAGGGGTTCATGGGTTCCAGAGAAACCTTGCGACCCGTCTTGACGGCGCGGTTCGCCATGCGGTTCGCCAGACGAATCAGCGTGTCTTCGCGCTTGGCGCGGTAGTTCTCCGTGTCCAGCGTGACGCGGGTGTAGTGATCCTGCCCCTTGTTGATGCGCAGGCTCGTCAGGTATTGCAGGGCGTCAAGCGTCTCGCCGCGGCGGCCAATCAGGATGCCCAGCGTGTCGCCCGTCATCTGCGCGAAGATGTTGTTCTCCGCGTCCGTGCCCATCGCGACGGTCACGTCAACGCCCATCAGGTGGGTCAGCTCCTTGAGGAAGCTCTGCGCCTGACCGACGGGGGAGGCGGGGTCAATCTGCTCGTCGGGAATCATGGTGACGACGGGCTTTTCCAGCGGGGCAGCGGGAGCCTTCGGGGGAAGAGGCTTGCGCTCCGGCTTCGGGGCGGATTCGCCCTCTGCCTTGGGCTGACGCGGCTTGTCCTTCTTCGGGCGGTCGCTGCGCTTGCGCTGCACGGGCGCGGGACGCTCGGCGGCATCAGCGGCAGGGAGGGCATCCGTCACAGCGGGAGCAGCTTCCACAGCGGGCACTTCCACCGGGGCTTCGACCTTCGCTTCCACCTTCACCTCGGCGGGCTTTTCCTGCGCCGGCTTGGGCTGTGCGGGCTTGGGCTGGGGCTTGGGCTGGGGCTTCGGCTGCACCGGCTTGGGCTGCGGCTTCGGCTGGGCAGCGGGCTTGGGTGCTTCCACCTTCACGGAGGACAGCAAATCCGCCAGCGGATCATCTTCTTCGACTTCCTCTTCCACCTCATGGAGCGTCAGGCGGAGCTTGCAGGGCTTCGAGCCGAAGAACCCGAACAGCCCCTTGCTGCCTTCTTCCAGCGTTTCCACGGTAACATCGGAGATGGTGGCGTGCAGGGCGTTCAAGCCGTTCTGCAGGGCCTCTTCGTAGTTTTTGCCAGTAGCTTCGTAGGTTTTCATGATTGCTCTCCTATCACTTCAACGAACAGGTATTACTTCAGCGAACCGGTATTCTTGTTGGGGTTGGCGGCTTCGAGGGCTTCCTTGCGGTCAAGGTACATATTGATGCCCTTGGTCTGCACGATGGCAATCACGTTCGAGGCGACCCAGTAGAGGGCAAAAATCGCGTTGTAGTTGAAGCACAGAATCAGCGTGAAGATGGGGAAGAAGTAGTTCATGAACTTCATGCTGTTCTGCGCCTGCTGGGCCTGCGCGTCATCCGCGGCGGGGGTCTGCGCCGTGCCGGTGAGCTTTGTCATCAGGAACTGACCGCCGGCGGCGAGAATCGGCAGGATGAAATAGCCGTTGTAGTTCACGAAAATGTGGAGGTTGAACAGCGGAATGGCCAAGTCGCTGTAGTACTTGACGTGCTCCATATAAGCGGGCAGCTGCTCCATGGTAGTGTAGATGGTCTGAATCGTTGTGTTCAGCGCATCGCCGGTAAAGGATTCCGCCGTCAGCGCAAGGCCCTTATCCGCCAGCAGAGCGAGCGTCTCCTGCGGCAGCTTGCTGAACACGGCAAGCCATTCGTTTGTGGCGATTTGACGCAGAGAATCAAGATTCGGCCAGGCCGCCGCGAAGGGGGAGTCCGGCATCCACACGTTCTTGACCCACAGCCACGAATCCAGCGCCGGATTGCCCGAAGCGATGATGTCGAACGCCTGCTGTGCCAGATGCTCGTTGGCGACCATTCTCATGGCGGTGAACATCGCGAAGAGGATCGGGAGGCTGATCAGCATCGGCAGGCAGGAGGAAAGGGGATTGACGCGCTGCTCGCGGTAGAGCTCCTGCAGCTTTTTGTTCATCTTGTCCGGGTCTTTTTCGTACTTCTTCTGGAGTTTTGCCTGCATGGGGGCAATCTTCTGCATCTTGCGCATCCCGACACGGCTCTTGTAGTCGAACGGCATGACGATCAGACGCACCAGCAGCGTGAACAGCACGACCGCCCAGCCGTAGTTGCCCACGAAGCCGTAAATCCATTCCAGTATGGTCTTCAGAAATTCGTTGATGCCCATGAGTTCATTCCTTTCTTAATGTGGTACAGGGGTCTTCGGGCACGGGATCATAGCCGCCTTTGGAGAACGGATTGCAGCGCAGGACGCGCCATGCCGCCAGCCGCGCACCCTTGACAGCCCCGTAGCGCTCGATGGCGGTTTGCGCGTACTGGCTGCAAGTGGGCGTATAGCGGCAGCGCGGGCCGCCCTTATAGGGGCTGATGGCGCTGCGGTAGAACTGAATCCCCCAGAGCAAGGCGCGTTTCATGGCGCATCTGGGCTTTTCGGCTGTGTTGGAAGAGCACCGTGCTTTTTCAGCAGGTAGCGCACATCCTTCTGCAGCGAGGAAAAGCTGGCAGCAGCGGCTGAGGGTCTGGCGACGACGACGTACAGGCCGCTTTTCACATCCCCCAGATAGGGCCGGAAGCATTCGCGCAGGCGGCGCTTGACCTTATTGCGGGTCACAGCGTTGCCAACCTTTTTGCTGACGGAAAAGCCGACCTTCATGCCCCGACCTTTGGCGACGAGCATGACCAAATCCCGACAAGCGGCGCTCCGTCCACGGTGGTAGACATATTGGAACGCCTTGTTTTTTTGCAGCCGATAGCGTCTTTCCATTGGGTTACAGTCCTCTGTTCTCGATTGAATGATGGGCGTATGATGCTGTTTCCGGATGCGAATGCGCAAGCAGATGGCGCAGGTGAATCCGGAAACAGTATGAACCCGAAGTAAAGGAAAAGCGCGCCCGGAAGCGTACCTCGCGGGTACATCGGGCGCGCTTCATCCACGAATGGAGCGCGGATTGTCATTGGACAATCCTGCTGTCCTGTGGCGTCTGGCACATTCAGCGTCTCTGAATAAGCCTGAAAGAAAATTCTCTCAATCAGACGGTCAGGGACTTGCGGCCGCGACGACGACGGGCGGAGAGCACGCGGCGACCGTTCTTGGTGGCCATACGCGCGCGGAAGCCGTGCACTTTGCTGCGCTGACGCTTCTTGGGCTGGTAGGTACGGAACATGTTCAACACTCCTTACAAATCAAATTTCGTAACCGGAGGACAGACATCCGCCGGGGTGCTACAATACAGCCTTTACAGTATATCGGATTTTCTTCGCTTTGTCAAGGCTTTGCCGGGGACTTTTTCAGCTTTCGCGCCTTTTGGAAGCGGGATTTTTTGCCCGCCTTTTGGGCGAAATGGGATTACTTCTTCAGAATCTCCACCATTTCGGCGGGGGTGACGATGAAATGCCGGACGGGGTAGTGCTTCTGATTGCCTGTGACGAGATAAGCACCGTCGTCCTGCTTCTCCATGGCGACTTCATAGAACACAAGGTCGTCCATGTCAATCAGGATTTCGCCCGTCGGTTTTGGCTGCACCTCGATGCCGAACTGACGGATAGCATCCACCACTGTCCGCACGGTTTCCACCTGCAAATGGAACTTTTTCCGACACAGCACTTCCTCATACTCTGCCAGAATATCGGGATGATACAGCGGGACGATGGCGCCCGTCAGCATGGCGCGAAACACCTGTCGCGGCGGGGAATCTGGGTTCTTCGTAATCAAGGCGGACACGATGACGTTCGTATCTACAACGGCATAACATTTCACTGCTTAACCGCCTTCCGAGCGGCGCGAACCGCTGCGATTTCTGCGTTGATTTCGTCCGGGGTCATGTCCGGCGCACCAGACGCCTGCTGGAACAGTGCGTCCAAAGCATCCAGTGCTTCCGGGCGGGTGACGGTTTCTTTGGGCAGCCTCGTAGTGAACGGCAGTCCGCGCTCCAGCTTGCTGCGGACGAGGAACATCCGAATCGCCGTGGGCAAATCCAGACCCAGCATTTCGTAGATCTCCGAAACTTCCTCCTTCAGCTTTTTATCGACACGCACCTGAACCAATACTTGCTCTGCCATAAGAGTACCTCCTAAATTGCATTGATAGTCAATATAATAATATGCTTTCTGCATCTATATTATACAGCTATTCAATACAAATTGCAAGAGGGAGAATTGCGCTCCTGCGCAGCTTGACACGGGAAATCATGGCGCGTGAACGAAAGCAGACATCATCAGCAGACAGAGAAAACGTATTTTTTGCGGAAAAGTGATGGAAAGTGCGAGATTTCCGCTTTACAAGCACGGCAAAGTGTGCTATACTGTCCCGCGGTACTCAAAGCAATCCTTTAATCCCAGCACGAGAGGCTGGAAAGGCACGCAGCGAACCGACAGAAACAGAGCTGCCTGCGCCCGACCGCGCGGTCAGACTGAATATGCGAAACATTGCGCCTTTTCCTGCGGCATCCGACGGGAAAGGCGCTTTCTTTTTGGCAAAATACCGCTGATTTGCCCCAAAGCACGCGGGGAAAATCAGCAGAGGAAAAAAGAGGAGGATTCCGACGATGATGAACATGCAGGCAGGCATTCCGAAAGCCCAGCTGATGGCGGGCGACGCCATGAACCGCGCCCTGACGCGTATGGCGCACGAGATGATGGAGCAGCTGATGCCGCTGGAAAACGTGGTGCTGGTGGGCATTCGCCGCCGCGGGGTGCCGCTGGCGCAGCGCTTGTCGGACATCATCGAGAAGTACGAGCATGTGCGCATTCCGGTGGGCGAAGTGGATATTGCCATGTACCGCGACGACCGTGATCCGGCGCAGCTGAACGTCGAGGTGCAGGAAAAGCACCTGCCGGTGGACGTGACGGGCAAGGTGGTTGTGCTGGTGGACGACGTGCTGCACACGGGGCGCACGGTTCGCGCCGCCATGGATGCGATTCTTGACCAAGGCCGTGCCGCACGCATCTGCCTGGCGGTGCTGATTGACCGCGGTCATCGCGAGCTGCCCATCCGCGCGGACTTCGTCGGCAAGAACGTCCCGACCTCGAACAACGAGCAGATCGGCGTCCAAATGGAAGAAATCGACGGCGGCGACGGCGTTGCCCTCTACGACGGGCGGATGAATAGGTGACCCAAGGGGCGCTGCCCCTTGACCCCGCAAGGGAGTTCCTCCCTTGACCCTTTCGCGCGATTGAATCGGTGACGCTCTCACGCTGTTTTCGCGTGTTTATTGGGGGAACCCAAGGGGCGCTGCCCCTTGACCCTGCAAGGGAGTTCCTCCCTTGACCCTTTCGCGCGATTCAGTTGGTGACATCTGCATACTTTGTCCGCGTGTTTATTGGGGGAACGTGGGGATCCGATAATTTGATTGTACTCCGCACAAGCGGATTTGCAATAATCGCCTTCATTTGAAAGCGGTTGACAACAGCATATATGGAGGAAGGACGGAATCACATGACCAATCAGAAACTTTCCCCGGCGAAGTTCACTCTGCTGGGTTTCCAGCACATGTTCGCCATGTTCGGCGCAACTGTACTTGTGCCGACCTTGACAGGTCTGTCTGTCAGCGCAACCCTGCTCTTTGCGGGTCTGGGCACGCTGTTGTTCCACCTCATCACGGGCGGCAAAGTCCCTGCGTTCCTCGGTTCGAGCTTCGCGTTCCTCGGCGGCTATGCGGCGGTGAAGGCAATGCCGCAGTTCGTGGACGGCACGATGAACTGGATTCCCTACGCCGGCGTGGGCGTGGCGGTCGCGGGTCTGATTTACGTCGTTGTCGCGGGTCTGTTCAAGATCTTCGGCGCGCAGAAGGTCATGCGCTTCTTCCCGCCGATTGTCACCGGCCCCATCATCATCTGCATCGGCATGATTCTGGCGAACTCCGCCATCAACAACTGCTCCAATAACTGGCTCATCGCGATTCTGGCGGTGGTCATCGTGGTGGCGTTCAACATCTGGGGCAAGGGCATGTTCAAGATTATCCCGATTCTGCTGGGCGTGGTCGGTTCTTACGCCGTCGCGGCGGTGACGGGTCAGGTGGACTTCACCCCTGTCAAGGAAGCAGCTTGGCTGGGTCTGCCCTTCCAGTGGAAGGATACCGCGTTCTCCCTCTTTGGCGGCTGTGACGGCACGCTGCTGCTGAACTGCATCATCACTGTTGCCCCGATTGCGCTGGCGACGATGATGGAGCACATTGGCGATATGTCCGCTATCTCCTCGACAGTCGGCAAGAATTTCATCGCAGATCCGGGTCTGCACCGTTCTCTGCTGGGCGACGGTCTGGCGACGACGATGGCGGCGCTCTTCGGCGCTCCGGCGAACACCACTTACGGCGAGAACACCGGTGTGCTGGCGCTGACCCGCGTCTACAACCCGGCGGTTGTCCGCATGGCAGCAGTGCTGGCAGTCGTATTCTCCTTCTGCCCGAAGTTCGCGGAGCTGATTCACTGCATGCCCGCGGCGACCATCGGCGGCGTGTCGCTGATTCTCTACGGCATGATTTCCGCGGTCGGCGTGCGCAATGTGGTTGAAAATCAGGTGGACTTCGCGAAGAGCCGCAATGTCATCATCGCGGCGGTGATTATGTCCCTTGCGCTGGGCATCAACTTCTCCAACGCGGGCGCGATTGTGTTCACCGTTGGTCAGGTGACCATCAGCCTGTCTGGTCTGGCGGTGGCGTCTCTGGTCGGCATCCTGCTGAACGCGGTGCTGCCGGGCAACGACTATGTCTTCGGCAAGAGCGAACAGGGCGATCAGGCGGTCAACTTCAAGGTGTAATGATACTACTTTCTGCATTCGCCTGCGCCATCTGCTTGCGCCTTTTCCCCGCTGACGTCCGCTCGTTCCATTTAGCGTAGCGCTGCTACGCTGCATTTCACTCGCGTTAGTCAGCGTGAAAAATTCGCGGCGCATCTTGGCACATTCTCATTTGAAAATAGTATTATAATAGTAGTAATTCCTCAAGAGCGGCATCTGTGCAAAGCAGGTGCCGCTTTTCCGCATTTTCGGGGAAAATATTTTCTTTTTCCTCTTGACAATGGACATGAAGAGGAGTATTATCACATATGAACGAATGCTCACATGTTTGTTCTCTGGACAATGCCGTCCGGCGAACAGCGTGATTCGGAATAAATAGCGGAAAGGTCGTCGGAAACCATGAAGAAAACGTGGAAAATCGACATTGACTGCCCGAACTGCGCGGCAAAGGTGGAACGCGCACTGCAAAAGCTGCCGGGCGTGGTGAGCGTGTCGGTCAATTATGTGCAGAAGAAGATTACGCTGGAAGCGGCGGACGAACGCTTCGAGGAAGTGCGCAAGGCGGCATACGCGAAGATGAAGGAAATCGAACCCGACGCGGAGATTTTCTTCGATGAAGCGGAAAAGCCGTCCGGCGCGTCTTGTGCATGCGGCGGGCATCATCACGAGGACGATGATGAAGACGAGCATGAGCATCACCAGCATCATCACGACAGCGAATGCGGCTGCGGTCACGAGCATCATCATCATGATGATAATGACCATGACGAACACGAGCATCACGAGCACTCGCATGAACATGGTCACGAACACGGCGGCGCGAACAAGGGCAAGAAACTGATGATTCGCGTTGCGACTGCGGTCGCGCTGCTGGCGCTGGGGCTGGTCAGCAAGACGAATCTGGGCGAAACGCACTGGGCGACGATTGTTGTGTTCATTGCGGCGTATCTGGTCGCGGGCTACGACGTGCTGTGGCGCGCCATCTGCAACATCCGCCGCGGCGAAGTGTTCGACGAGAACTTCCTGATGACGGTTGCGTCCGTCGGTGCAATGTGCGTCGCGGAATATGCGGAAGGCGTCGCGGTCATGGTACTGTACCAGATTGGCGAATACTTCCAAGATAAGGCGGTTGACAAGAGCCGCGAATCAATCACGAAGCTGATGGACATTCGCCCGGACTATGCGAATCTGGTGGATGGCAACGACAGCCGCCGCGTCAGCCCCGAACAGGTGCGCGTGGGCGACATCATCCTCGTCAAGCCCGGCGAGAAGATTCCGCTGGACGGCGTGGTCATCGAGGGCAATTCGAGCCTGAATACCACGGCGCTGACCGGTGAATCGCTCCCGCGCGACGTGAAGGAGGGCGACCAAGTCCTCAGCGGCTGCGTCAACCTGTCCGGCGTGATGAAAGTCAAGGTCACGGTCGGTTACGGCGAATCCACCGTCGCGAAGATTCTGGCGCTTGTCGAATCCTCCGGCGACGCGAAGGCAAAGACGGAACGCTTCATCACCAAGTTCAGCCGGATTTACACGCCCGCCGTGTGCTTTTTCGCGCTGGCGCTGGCAATTATTCCGAGCCTGTTTGACGGCAACTGGACGAAGTGGATTTACACCGCCCTGACCTTCCTTGTTATCTCCTGCCCGTGCGCGCTGGTTATCTCCGTGCCGCTGACGTTCTTCTCCGGCATCGGCGGCGCGTCGAAGAAGGGTATCCTCATCAAGGGCGCGACGTATCTGGAAACCCTCGCGGGGCTGGATACGGTCGTGTTCGACAAGACAGGTACGCTGACGAAGGGCACGTTCTCCGTCACGGGCGTGCATCCGGCAAAAGGCGTCACGAAAGACGAACTGCTCGACGTTGCGGCTCATGCCGAGGCGTTCAGCGATCACCCGATTGCGATTTCAATTAAGGAGGCGCTGGGGCGCGCGGTGGACATGAACCGCGTCAGCGATGCTTCTGAAGCGGCGGGCCACGGCGTACAGGCGAAGGTGGACGGCCAGCAGGTGTACGCGGGCAACGCGCGCCTGATGGAATCCATCGGTGTGAAGGCGGCTGAACCGGCGGAAATCGGCACGGTGGTGCATGTTGCGCGCGGCGGGCAGTACCTCGGCGCGCTCGTCATCAGCGACGTCATCAAGGAAAACAGCGCATCCGCGATGGAAGCCTTGAAGTCCGCGGGTGTGAAGCGGCTGGTCATGCTGACCGGCGACCGCAAGGAAGTCGCGGCGGACATCGCCAAGAAGGTCGGCCTGACCGACTACCGCGCGGAGCTGCTGCCGGAGGACAAAGTAAGCGCGCTCGAAGGCTTGCTGGGCGACGGCCACACCGTGGCGTTCACGGGCGATGGTATCAACGATGCGCCTGTGCTGCGCCGCGCGGATATCGGCATTGCGATGGGCGGCGTCGGCGCGGATGCCGCAATCGAGGCGGCGGATATTGTGCTGATGGACGACGATCCGGCGAAGATTGCGCAGGGCGTCCGCCACGCGCGCCGGACGATGCGGATTGTGCATCAAAATATCATCTTTGCTCTTGCGGTGAAACTGCTGGTGATGGTGCTGGGTATCTGCGGCTTTGCGAACATGTGGCTGGCGGTCTTTGCGGATGTCGGCGTGGCAATGCTGGCGATTCTCAATGCCATGCGCGCGATGAAAATGAAACAATAATGGAAGAAACGGCGTGTTCCGCAGCGAACGAAATGCGGGATGCGCCGCCTTTCCGCAGAAAATGTGCGAGAAACAGAGATTTTTTTCTGAAAAGCCTTGATTTTTTCAGGAAACCATGCTACAATAAACAGCGCTGGTTTTCGCACGGTTTTCTGCCGTACTCGAACCCTAAGATTGAGCGGTGTGAACCGCCGATTAACAGTATGAACCGGGAGGTGAACGAAGTTGCCGAATATTAAGTCCGCTAAGAAGCGCGTCAAGGTGAGCGAAAAGAAGAATCTGCGCAACCGTATGATCAAGAGCGCTGTCCGCACTTCTGTCAAGAAGCTGGAGGCCGCGATTGCTGCTGATCCCCAGACTGCGAATGCACAGCTGGTTGTGACCACCTCCGCGATTGATAAGGCCGCGTCGAAGGGCGTTATGCACAAGAATGCTGCCAATCGTAAGAAGGCTCGTCTGGCCAAGCAGCTCGCCAAGGCGACTGTGTAATTTCCAGATTACATAAAAAAGCTCCTTCCTCAATCGGGAAGGGGCTTTTTTGATGCGCTGGCGGTGAAAACAGGCAGTAAGATGGCGGCGGATGATGCGGACGAATAAACTAAAAGGAAACAGCGACGAAGGTTCGCTAAATGGCGAACGATGATGCTGATTGAACGTGCTTATCGTTCGGAAATCCCAAAAGAACGCAAAAAACCGCAAAAACCTTCAAAAAACCCCTTGACGGGAGGGCAAAAAAGTAGTATACTGACAAAGCTGGTT
>ULTJ01074396.1_pt1 | contig 30856 bp, 30 predicted proteins | sample 1957491 | NCBI WGS metagenome assembly ULTJ01 (sample SAMEA4835731, study PRJEB28245) | human gut metagenome | biome: gut microbiome; material: fecal sample | place: Denmark | collected 2008 | reverse complement strand
GCTCTTGGGGTCGAACTCGTTGAGCAGGTAATCCCAGATGATGCAGGAATTGATGCCGGAAACGGCGACCTGCGTGCCGTGGTAGCAGATGCCGGTGTGGCGAACCTTGGACGCCATGTCGATGAGGTGGCTCATAACATGCTCCGAGCCCGAAGCAGGAGAGCTCTGGTCGGCAAGACCCATGGAAAGGCCGCTTAGGGTCAGCACATTTGCAAGGTCGTAAAGCACCTTGCCGTCGCCGTCGGCGAGCTTTGCCGAGTTTTCCAGCAGCTCCTCGCACTGGGTACGGATCATGTCCGAGGGAGCGGTGTGGAAGCCCGAGCTCATGCCGAGAACGGTGCCGAGATACCAGTCAACGGGCGCCGTCCATGTTGCGATAAGGTCGCCGTAGCCGGAGACATTCATCTCCGCCGGAGCGGCCTCGACGATGTCAAGGTCGATGATGAGAATGTCGGGGTAGCGGGAGTGTACGGTCCTCTTTACGCCGGAGAAGAGCATGACGGAGGAATTATCCGAAAATGCGTTGACGGAAAGAGCCGACTGCACGATTATCAGCGGCAGCGGGTGCTCGTGGTTTGCTGTGTAGGTGGAATACTTGCACAGGTCGCAGATGGTGCCGCCGCCGATACCGACGACACAGTCAACGCCCGCAAAATGCTCCGCAACGGCCGCTGCGTTTTCGGGGGTGCAATGGACGATGCTGTCATCGGGCTCTCTTACGACGAACCACTCGACCTCATACTTTGTCTTGAGCAGCTCATATACACGCTGCTTGACCGAACGGTCGGCGCTGTCACGGAAGTCGACCGGACCGGTAACAAGAAGGACCTTCTTGCCCTCGGTGAGCGATGCGACGGCATCGCAGATGCCCTCGACCGCACCGGAGGAAATGCAGATATCCTTCATATCGATGGAGCAGAGAATTTCGGAGTTTTCCTGCTCCTTCATGACCTTTTCAAGCTCACGAAGCTTTGTCGCATCCGCTCTGATCAAACGAGAATCTATCATTTTTCTGAACTTCCTTTGCAGTGAATTATGCCTTGTAGTATTTGTTGAAGAACGGCTCGAGAGTGGTGTAGCACTCGAGGTAGCGGGCGTATGCCTCGTCGTACTCGGGCTTCTTGCTGAAGTCGGGCTCGTAGATAGCGCCGAGCTCTACCATGGCTTCCGCCGCCTCTTCGAGGTTTGCGAAGTTGCCCTCGGCAACGGAGGCGAGCATCGCTGCGCCTATCGCAGCGCCCTCGGAGCTCTTGGTGGCCTCAAGGCGCTTGCCGAGTGCGTCGGCCTTCATCTGGCACCAGAACGGGGACTTGGTCGCACCGCCGACTATACGCACGGTGTCGGCATTGATGCCGAGCTCTGCGAAGCGGTCGACATTGTCCTTAAGGCCGAAGGTGATGCCCTCGAAAACGGCTCTTGCCATCTCGCCGATGCCGTGGCTGAGGGTCAGACCGATGAAGGTGCCTCTTGCCTTGCCGTTCCATGTCGGGGTCATTGCGCCGCCCATGCACGGCAGGAAGGTCAGGCCGTTCGAGCCGATGGCGACATCCTTGGGGGCGATGTAGTTTACAAGCGTCTCCTTTGCTTCGGGATCTACCTTGCCGAGGAAGGAGGTCTCGCCCATTGCTATCTCGTTCATTTCCTTGTAGCCGGGCTTGCGCAGGATGTTGTCGATGAACCATCTGGTCGAGCCGCCGGAAACGAAGCCGGGGTTTTCGATGAGCCACAGGCCGGAGTGTGCCGAGTGGTGGGTCTCAACAAGGCCCTTCTTGTCGAAAACGGGCTTGTTGAAGGTTGCGGCGACGGGCTCTGCCGTGCCGGTGATGTCGCAGACCATGCCGCTCTTGACAAGGCCGGAGCCGAGGCAGGAGCTGTGCTCGTCGCCGGTGCCGACGATGACCTTGGTGTTCGGGGTCAGGTGCAGGCGCTGAGCGATATCGGGCTTCAATGTGCCGACGACATTCTCTGCCTTCTGAAGGGTGCCCAGCAGTGCCGGGTCAAGGCCGAACAGTGCGCACATCTCGGGATCCCAATCCATCTTTGCAACATTGTAAAGCATGGAAGCGGAGGCCTGAGCATAGTCGACTGCGGCAACGCCGGTCATCCAGTAGACCATGTAGCTGTCGACATTGAGAATGTATTTTGCCTTCTCGAAAATGTCGGGGCGCTCTTCCTTTATCCACAGCATCTTTGCTGCGGTGTGGGTCGAGTCAAGGTTAAGGCCGGTGACATCGAAAACATGACTTTCGTCAACGGTAGCCTTAATTCTGTCGGTGATGGCCTCGGCACGGCGATCCATCCAGATAACGCAAAGGTCGCCTAATGCGTTGCCGTCTGCGTCGGCTGCGATGACCGAGTCGTTGATCGCATCCATGCCGATGGTGCCGATATCCTCGGGATCGACGCCGCTTTTGGCGACGAGATCATTAATAACGCTGGTGAAGGAAACTATATAGTCCGATACCTTGGACTCTGCCCAGTTGGGGTGCGGGGCGGAGTAGTCGTGCGCATGGGACGCTTCGGCGACTATCTTGCCGTTCGGGTCGACGAGGAAGCCCTTGAGGGACTGGGTGCCAAGGTCGATGCCTATTACATATTTGCCCATTTTATTCTCCTTAATTTTGTCCGTATGCAAAATCGCGGCATCGCGTTAAACACGATGCCGCGATTGACATTTGAAATATTGAAGCTATTGTATCACTGATCCTCAGGCTCTACAAGGAAGGTGCCGTTCTTGTTCTTGCAGACGGCTATGTAGTAGATGATAGCCAGCACGAAGAAGCCGAAGGCGATGCCTGCCAGAAGCAGAGACTGACCTGCAACTGCGCTGTAGATGGAAGCGGCAGCAACGAGGATGCAGAACGGGATGCCGAGGTAGCCGAGCCACTTGGGGCACTTGTAGGGGCGAATCATATCGGGCTGATCCTTGCTGAGCTTGATCCAGGAAGCGAAGCAGCACAGAGCCATGAATGCAGAGCCGATGCCTGCGATGACAACGATAACCGCAACAGAGCCCATGAGGGTCAGTGCGATACCGATGACGGAGGTGACGAGCAGTGCGTTCATCGGAGTGCCGTTCTTGTCGAGCTTGCCGAGGAAGCCGGGCAGGCACTTGCAGCGTGCAAGAGCGTAGGTCTGACGGGACTGGCCGATGATGATGCCGTTAAGGGATGCGGCAAGGCCGATCATGGCGATGACAATAAAGACAATGCTCATGGTGGAGCCTTCGCCGAACAGGTGGTTGATGACATTTGCAACGGGAGCGTCGTTCTTGAGGATCTCCTCCTTGGGCAGAGCTGCTGCGGTGGTGATGAGCATCAGCATGCCGCCGACGAGCAGAGTGAAGATACCGACGATGAAGCCCTTGGGGATATCCTTGGACGGGTTCTTGCATTCCTCTGCGCCCATGCCGCCTGCCTCAAATGCGAGGAAGAACCATACTGCGTAGGGGATAGCAACGAAGATGCCCTTTACGCCGCCGAGCTCACCCATCTGGCCGAGCAGGCTGAAGTTTGCGTGGGGCAGGCCGATGGCTGCGTACAGCACGACGCCTGCGACACCGATGACGGTGACGATAAGGCCGATGGTCTGACCTGCCTCAATGCCTCTCATGTTTATGAACAGGAAGATGAGGTAAGCAACGACGGATGCCACAACTGCCGGGCATGCCGGGAACAGGGTGTGGACATATGCGCCGATAGCAATGCAGATACCGGGAGTGCAGAACAGCGACTCAACAAGATAGCTGAAGCCTGCGAAGAAGCCTGCGCCTCTGCCGAATGCCTTCTCGGTGTAGGCTGCGGGGCCTGCGGAGCTGGGGATAGCGGTCGCAAGCTCTGCGAACATGAATGCGAAGGGGATGTAGAACAAAATTGCGATGCCCATTGCGATGAGAGCGCCGACAAAGTTGGTCTCGCTGAAGATGTAGTTCCAGCCGTAGTAGCTGCCGGAAATAACTGCACCGACGGCGACTGCCCATATACCGGCTGCGGTCAGGGCTTTTTTAAGTTTGTTGTCTTCCAATTGGTGGGTCCTCCTTATTATCCTTTTTTACTTTCTATTGTAACCGCTGTCCAGGCGGCTTACATTACTTCTTTGCCATGTAATCGGCAACTGCCTGGAGGTTGGTGCGGAAGTCGCCGTCAGCGACGAACTTCTTCTCAAACAGAGCAGAGCCCATGGTGAAGGTCCAAGGTCCGATATCGAACATGGTGTCGATGCGGCCGTAGCTGTTGATAGAGCCTGCGATGCAGATCTTTGCGTCAACTGCCTTGCAGAAGTCGTATGCCAGCTTCTCGCCGTCGACGACATGACGGTAAGCAAGGATATCAAAGCCGGTGATGCCCTTTGCCATCAGATCCTTTGCGTTCTGGATGATCTCCTCGTTGGTGCCCTCGAGGATGCTGGGGCTGCCGGAGACCTTGCCGACGAAGGGCAGATACTCCATGCCGTTGTCCTTGAGAAGCTTTGCGACGGAATCGTAGTAAATGGTGCCCATGAGGTAATCGAAGCCGCAGTCGATAGCGGTCTGAGCGCCGTCAAGGCAGCTTGCCTCGTCATAGGTGACGACCTCGAGGAAGGTGGTCTTGCCGGCAGCCTTCATTGCGCCTGCCAGAGCCTTCATCTCGTCCTTGGGAAGGCCGACATTCTTAAAGCCCCAGAACTTTACCTCTTCAATGTCCTTGCACTGCTCAAACACCTCTGCGGCATTCTTTACGGTGACATCGTGATGGGTCAGCATTATGATAATTTCAGGTCTCATTTTCAGGTTTCTCCTTTGCAAAAAAAATGATATGTTTGGTCATACAGCCACGCTGTATTTCTCTGTTAGGACATTTATATTTTAGAGCAACTTTTTCTCAGTGTAAACGCAGAATTTGCACGCAAAAAGCGCTGCGAACGCTTGACTTATCAAGCATTTTTGACTTTTGCGCAAAACACGCATTTTTTTGAAAAAACTGCGTGTTTTCAGTCCGTTCATTTTTGCAATTTAACTAAATCCGACCGCTCAATTTCTACAGATTCGGTCGTCAAAAAAATGTCATTCTCTTGATTTTTCTGTCAAAATATTTCCTTGAATGTAAGCGCATAGAAAACTGCGCAAATTTCGCCGCCGCAAGGGCGTTTTCGCTGCCCGTTCAGAGCATGAAAGATCCCCGACGGCAAGCCGTCGGGGATACCGATCGTTATATGATCATTCGCCGAAATCGAGGACTCTGCGCATACGGATGAGGGTATTGCGGTTTCTTATTGCAGATGACACGGCGAGCATCTCGTCGGCAAGCTCGGGCTTGATGCCGATGTGCTCGGGCAGGTACTTGCAGCCGCAGGCCTTGTACAGTGCCTCCATCTCCTCTGCCGAGGGCAGCTTGTTTATCATGTCCCTTATCTCGTCCCAGTGGTCGACGATGTTCTGCGGGTCAAATGTGCCGAGGACATCGTTTGCGTTTTCCTTGATGATTCCCGGGGCAAGGCGGTCGCCGAACTTCTCTCTTATCCACTCCTCGCTCAGAGGCTCAAACTTCTTTGCCTTGGGCGTGGGGAGAGATGCCAGACGGTGGTACTCCTTGATGCACAGGTAGGTGCCGACGCCGACGCATTCGCCGTGAATGCCCTCGGCCTCCTCGAAGCGGGGCGGGTGCATCTCGACAAGGTGGGCGGCAAGGTGCTCGGCACCGGAGGCCGCTCTGGAGTGGTTAAGAAGCTGCATGGTGAGTCCCGATTCCATCTGAGCCATGGTCATGGCCTCGTGGTCGACCTCGCCGGTCTTGGCAAGCTTATCTGCGGCGTCACGCATGATCTTCAGTGCGTGCTCGGCAAGCTCGCACACCTTGGGGCAGAAATACTCGTCTGCGACCATGTGCGAGACCTTCCAGTCGAACACGGAAACATACTTGGACAGAATGTCGTTTATGCCGCTGGAGACAAGGCGCATGGGAGCGCCCTTTATGATGTCAAGGTCGGTCACAACGAGGGTGGGAGCACACATGGGGGTCGACTTCTTCTGGCCGTTGATGATGGCCGAGCAGATGTTGGCGGTGAAGCCGTCGGACGATGCAAGCGTGGGTATCGCAACGAAGGGGATGCCCAGCTTATATGCCGGATAGCGGCCGAAGTCCATGATGGTGCCCGCACCGTAGGCGACGATGACCTCGGGGTCATCGAGCTTCTTCATCATGTCCTCGATGAGCGTATCCTCAGCCCTCAGTCCCTGAGCCTCAAGCACTATCTCCTGATCGGCGGCGACATGCTTGCCCTCGGTGAGCTTATAAATGACCGAGTCGTACACAACGGCACGCTTCTTGCCCGCAAGGCCGACATCGGCCATGTACTTTTCAAAGTTGTTGATAGCGCCGTACTCGACGACGACCATCTTCGTTTCAAGCTCGTGGTCACGGCCGCACTCGCACAGGCCGGCGTATTTGGCACAATCCATTATCATAGCAATTTACCTCACATTTCTACCGTATCTAATTTGCCGTAGCCGTTTATCGCAAACAGCTGCTTTTTGCTTTCGTCTCCGTATATCTCGACGACATCGGCGATGAAGAAGGTGTGGTCGCCGACGGCGACGGTGTCGCTCAGGCGGCACTCGAAAACTACCTTGCTGGCCTCCACGACCTTGGGGGCTATCGCCTTTGCATCGACAAGCTCGATACCGAGCTTTGCGGCCTTATCCGTATCCCTGCCCGAGCAGCGGCCGCACTCAAGCGCCTTCTGCTTCATCGTTTCGTCAACAAGGTTGAGCGCAAACTCGCCGGCCGAGCGGATATTGTCGCCGCTGAAGCCCTTGTTGCTCAGGCATGCGCCTATTTTGACGGGATGATTGCTCAGGTATGTCCACCACGACACCGCCATGAGATTTGTTCTGCCCGTCTCGTCAACAGACGACAGCAGGGCGAACGGTGCCGGGCTCGTCATTTTCTGAGCCTGTCCGATAGTGAGCTGTTCCATAATTATACCTCCGTTTAAGAAAGTTCACCTAATTTTATAATAAGTATGCCTTTTGCGCAAGCTAAATATAATTCAAAAAAAACTTGAAATATTTATACTATTTGTGGTATATTGTTCCCTATGAAAAAAATGCGCACTTCGCCGAGTTTCAGCTGACATCTTATATATTATTCGGCGGTCAATGCATTGTCAACCGTGCGAAATTCGAGCAAAACGAGTGCTTGCACAGCTTAGAGTATTTTTGCGTGTTTCGCTCGTTTTTGGCGTTTTTTGAGCGTTTTTTCTTGTTGGATATCGACAAAATCCACAAATCATTTTTTACACAGCCAAACTATCAGCATCGGAGTGATACACTTGAAAACCGCAGTAAGAGAGCAAAGGATCATCAGCATCCTCGAAAGTCGGGGCGAAATGTCGGTCAACGAGCTGGGCGCTATCCTCAACATTTCCGTGTCAACTCTGCGCAAGCAGCTTGCGGACATGCAGGAGAAAAAGCTCATTATCCGCACCTACGGAGGCGTAATGAGCATAAATCCCGTGCCGGACGAGACCTTTGACAGCAAGCTCCATAAAAATGTCAATGAAAAGCGCCGCATCGCCACCAAGGCCCGCTCGCTGATAAAAAGCGGCGACTCGCTTTCCTTGGGCAGCGGCACGACGGTCTATGCACTGAGCAACCTGCTCGACGACCTCAACTCGGCCGAGATATACACGAACTCCATGCAGGCCGCCGAGTATCTTGCCAACTGGGCGATACTCAACACCCACATCTGCGGCGGCATAATACGAAGCGCAACGGGTACCATCATCGGCAGCGAGGCGTACAACTTCTTTAATAATATAGATGTGGACTACGCCTTCATAAGCTGCGACGCCGTTGACGACAACGGCATCGTATACAGCGATAATCTCGCCGTTGCCACGGTCGAGCGTGCCGTTTTACGCAACGCAAGGAAAAAGTATGTCCTGTGTGATTCGACAAAGTTCGGCAAAAGCTCCGTTGCGAGCATCGCAGACCTTGCCGACTGTGAGGCGGTCATCACCGGCACCGAGGCAAAATCCGTCACCGAAAACCTCAAGTTTAGGGGCGTAAACATCATCTTTTCTTAAGCTGACGGGAGCCGAACAACTATCGGTTTTGACGGGCAGATCTCCGCCCATGTTGTGCAGAAGCTTTTTGCTGAGAAAAAATCTATTCCGGCAAAACTGCGCAGCATCTGTCAGTCGTGTTTTTCGAGGGATTTTCGGCTTTATTTTGGTGCGGTCGGGCTTTGTGCCCGGCAAGGCGAAAAAAGGCGAAAAGCACCGAAAGGGCACACTGACAGACGATAGGGGGGTCGGCTACCGTCAGCTTACTTTTTACAGTCTTTTTACACATTGGGTCTGTTCCGCTTTACAAAATTGCGGTAACATAGAGCCAAGAGAGAGAAAGGATGTGATAATATGATCGATTTTAACGCAAAAAAGGGTTTTATCTGCGATATGGACGGTGTCATCTACCACGGCAACCGCATTCTGCCGGGCGTGGTGGAGTTTATAGATTGGCTTCAGGCAAACGACAAGGGCTATCTGTTTTTGACCAACAACAGCGGCTGCACGCCCAAGGAGCTCAACCAAAAGCTTACACGCATGGGGCTCGATGTCCCCGAGGAGCACTTTTACACGAGCGCACTTGCGACGGCGGCGTTTATCAAGGAGCAGTCCCCGGGCTGCTCGGCATATGTCATAGGTGAGGCGGGACTTCTAAACGCCCTGTACGATGCGGGCATCACAATGAACGATGTCAATCCCGACTATGTCATCGTCGGCGAGGGCAAGGCCTATTCGCTCGACACCCTCACGAAGGCGACGAACCTCGTTATGGCCGGCGCAAAGCTCATCGGCGCAAATTCCGATATCTCGGGTCCGATCGAGAACGGCATCGCACCGGCATGCCGTGCGCTCATTGCGCCCATCGAGATGGCGACCGGCACGCAGGCGTATTTCTGCGGAAAGCCGAACCCGCTCATGATGCGCACGGGGCTCAAGATACTCGGCTGCCACTCGGGCGAGGCGGTCATGATAGGCGACCGCATGGACACCGATGTCATTTCCGGCATGGAAAGCGGTATGTCCACGGTGCTCGTTATGTCCGGCATTTCCACCCGCAAGACGCTTGAGCACTTTGCCTACCGCCCGACGATGGTACTCGACGGTGTGGGCGATATCGTGAAGGCTGCAAGCGCAAAGTAAAACTGAATTTTTCAGCCGCAGGGGCTCTCCCCTGCGGTTTTTTCATGCTCCCCTTGAGCGCATCGGTAACCAGTCGGCGGATATTGCCGAGATAGTGCAGACCGGCGCTCTGCCGGACAATGCGCCCAAGCAGGCGCTGCACGACATGGCGCTGTCGGTAATAAAGATGGTCAACGGCAGCGTGGAGGCGTTTCTTAATAACGACACAAAGCAGGCGCACGAGGTCATAGATTATGATGATGTCGCAGACCGGCACTTTGACGGCATGAAGCAGCTGCTTATAGAGACTATCCGCACCGACCGCAGCATGGGCTCGTGCGCGATCGATCTTCTCATGATCGCAAAATACTTAGAGCGCATCGGCGACCATGCCGTGAACATCGCAAAGTGGGTCATTTTCGTCGAGACGGGTGAAATTGCGGATGTAAATTGAAATTATAAATTGTAAAATTACGATTTTACACGGATTTTACAATTTGACGGTCTTGGATTTGACATATTGCTGATACCCTTAGCTCAAGAGAGTAATAAACGAACTAAGGGGTATTGGCATGGACATTTTTTCTGTATTAAATTTAATAGGCGGCCTGTGTCTGTTTTTGTTCGGCATGAACCTTATGGGTCAGGCGCTCGAGCGCAGAGCCGGAAGCGGCCTGCGCACTCTTTTGGGCAGACTCACGAGCAATAAGTGGGCGGGGCTGCTCACGGGTCTTGGCATAACGGCCATTATTCAGTCATCATCTGCGACAACGGTCATGGCGGTCGGCTTCGTTAACTCGGGGCTCATGTCCCTGAGCCAGTCTATCAATGTCATCATGGGCGCAAACATCGGCACGACCGTCACGGCATGGATACTCTCGCTTGCGGGCATCGACAGCCACAATGTGTTTATCCAGCTTCTCAAGCCCTCGTCGTTCACACCGATATTGGCGCTCATCGGCGTTATCCTGCATATGTTCTCAAAGGACGACCGCAAAAAGGACAGCGGCACCATCCTGCTGGGCTTTGCAACGCTCATGTATGGCATGGACACCATGTCCGGCTCGGTTGCCGGACTGCGTGATGTGCCCGAGTTCAGGCAGCTGTTCGTAATGTTCACAAACCCCATTCTGGGCGTTGCCGCCGGTGCGCTTCTCACGGGCATCATCCAGTCGTCCTCGGCCTCCGTCGGCATTTTGCAGGCGCTGGCGGCGACCGGTCAGGTCAGCTACGGTGCGGCCATTCCCATCATCATGGGTCAGAACATCGGCACCTGCGTCACGGCGCTTATCTCCTCCGTGGGCGCTAACAAAAACGCAAAGCGCACCGCCATGGTGCACTTGAGCTTCAATGTCATCGGCACCGTCGTTTGGCTGACGGTATTCTGCATCGTGAAAGCGGTGTTCGCTCCGGCGCTCTTCGGCGAGAGCGCAACGATGTTCGGCATCGCCGTTGCCCACTCGCTGTTTAACATCGCATGCACGATAATCATGCTGCCGCTCGGCGGCTTTCTCGAAAAGCTCGTGTGCTTCCTCATCCCCGACGGCAAGCAGCCGGCGCATGACGAAACGCTTGACGAGCGCCTGCTCGCCACTCCGACGCTCGCACTTGAGCGCTGCCGCCTGCTCATGGACGAGATGAGCACAGCGACAAAGACGGCGCTTTATCTGAGTCTCGACTCCCTCGGCAAACTCACTCCCGAGCTTGCCGATGAGATTCGCAGACTTGAGGGCAAGACCGACCGGTACGAGGACATCATCGGCACATATCTCGTCAAGCTCAGTGCGCACCACATCAGCGAGGCCGACAGCCTCACCTCCGCCGAGTACCTCAAGCTCATCGGCGACCTTGAGCGTATTGCCGACCACAGCGTGAATATTCTCGAATCGGCCGAGGAGATGCAGCAAAAGGGCATCGTATTTTCGGACACGGCAAAGGCCGAGCTCAAGCAGATGCTCGACGCCGTGCGGGAAATTGCAGGTCTTGCCGACACGGCGTTCACGCAGCATGACCTCAAGGCGGCATCAATGGTCGAGCCGCTCGAGCAGGTGGTGGACGAGCTCAAGGACGCACTGCGCACACGGCATATCCAGCGTCTGCAAAGCGGAGTTTGCAGCATCGACGCAGGCTTCGTGCTGTCCGATCTGTTGACCAATCTTGAACGAGTGAGCGACCACTGCTCGAACATCGCAGGCTGCGTGCTCGACGCCGAGGATCGAAACCTCAACCTCCACGAGAGCCTGAGTGTCTACCGCAAAAGCAGCGAGGACTTCAGGCAGGCATTTGCATCGTACCGCAGCAAATATGCCTTGCAGGCATAAAATTAAAACAACCATGCCTTTTAGGCATGAAAAAAGCTCCCCGATGGGGAGCTTTTTCTTTGCTTTTATCTGACTCTGAAGAGCTCTTTATTTTTGCCTTTGACGAAGGTTTTGACATCAACGAGCTCGGCCGGCTGTTCGGGGAAGGTGAAATCAAGCTCGAATGTGCCGGTGCTGCGGTCGGGTTTGCCGAAGATGCACTCCTCCGGCTGACCGCCGCCGCCCGGGCAGCCCTTGGGGCATGCCATGACCTCGACAAAGTCGTACTTTTCCTCGCCGGAGGCTATCTTCTCAAGCAGCTTGTCGGCATTTGCAAGGCCGTTGACGACGGCGACCCTTGTCTTGCCGTCGAGCGAGACATTCTCGATTGCGTCCTTCGGGCAGCCGAGCATGCAGGTGCGGCAGCGGATGCACTTATCCATGTCGATGACATGGGCAGTCTTTGCCTTGCCGGTGATCGCACCGACGGGGCAGCGGCGGGCGCACTTGGTGCAGCCGATGCACTTATCCGGGTCGATGCGGAGCGCCACGGGGGTCTTGCACTTGTCGCCCGTGACCTGCGCAAAGAAGTTGTCGGTCGGCGTGTCGGGCAGAGCGGCAAAGCTCATGCCGTATTCACGGATCATGCCGATAAACTCCTGCGTGGTGATGACGATATCAACGGGCTTCTTGCCGTCCTTTACATTCTCGTCCCTGAGTGCCTCCGCCTTTGCGGCGGCGCAGCTCATGACCGCAACGGAAATCAGATCATCTTCCGGGTACTTGCGGCGGATGAGCGTTCCGCAGATCTGCATGGGCGAGCCGGCGGCGGACAGTCTGTCCTTGAGCTCGGGGTGGTCGCACTCGACATGCTTTACCCAAGCCGGGCAATACGACGAAAGCACCGTGCCGCCCTTTTTGCGGGTCTTAAAGTCGTCGGCTTCCTCCAGAACGGTCTGATAAGCGCTCATGGAAGCGTCAAAGACATAGTCTGCACCCATGAGTCTGAGTGCCGTGACCATCTTGCCCATCACCTGTGCGGTTGCGGGCAGGCCGAAAGCCTCGATAACGCCTAACTTCACGGTGGGCGCTATCTGCACTGCGACCTTCTTTGTCGGGTCGTTTATGGCGTCCCAGACACGGGCAGCGTCGCTCTTTATCGTCAGTGCGCCGGTGGGGCATATTGCCGCACACTGGCCGCAGGAGGTGCAGTTGGTATCGGCAAGCTTGTAGCCTATGCCGCAGGACAGCACCGTCTCGTTGCCTCGGTTTATAAAGTCTATCGCATTTACATTCTGCAATTGCAGGCAGGTCCTTGTGCACTTGCCGCACAGGATGCACTTTGACGGGTCGATGACAACGGCGGGAGAGCTGTCGTCAACAGGCTCACGGCAGTAGTCGACGGGCTTGACATCGGCGACGCCGTAGCGCTTTGCGTAGTCCTGGAGCTTGCACTTGCCCGACTGCGGGCAGGTGGCGCACTCGGTGCGGTGGCCTTCGAGCAGCAGCTTCAAAATGCCCTGTCTGAACTCACGCAGCTGGGCGGTGTTCGTGCGCACGACTGCGCCGTCTTTTGGCACCATCGTGCAGGCAGCCTCGATGCCGCCACGCTCGTTTTCGACAACGCACAGGCGGCAGCCGCCGTAGGTGGTCAGGCTTTCGCAGTAGCACAGATTGGGGATATCGATGCCGTTATTCAAAGCGACCTCGAGAACATTGCGGGCATTTTCAAATTCGCACTTGATGCCGTCTATGATAATATGGCTCATACTCATACCTCCTCGATCGCTTCGGTCGGACAGCCGTCAATGCAGGTGCGGCAGCGTGTACACTTATCAAGATCGATGCTGTGCGCACGCATGAGCTTGCCGGTGATCGCGCCGGTTGCGCAGTTGACGGCGCACTTGGTGCAGCCGATGCATTTTTCCGGGTCTATCCGTATCTCAAACAGCGGCTTGCACACATGGGCAGGGCACTTTTTGTCCTGAACATGGGCAATGTACTCGTCCTTGAAATAACGCAGGGTGCTCATTACGGGGTTTGTCGCCGTCTTGCCGAGACCGCACAGTGAGCAGGTCTTGACGAGCTTTGAAAGCTTTTCAAGCTCATCGAGATCCTCCATCGTGCCCTCGCCCTGAGTTATGCGCTCGAGTATCGCCTGTATTTTGGGGATGCCCATGCGGCAGGTGGTGCATTTGCCGCAGGACTCGTTTTTCGTGAAGCTCATGAAGAAGCGGGCTATCTCGACCATGCAGGTATCGTCGCCCATGACGACAAGGCCGCCCGAGCCCATGATAGCGCCTATCTTTTTGAGTGAGTCGTAGTCGAGCGGCAGGTCAAGGTGCTCCTCGGTGAGGCAGCCGCCGGAGGGGCCGCCGACCTGAACGGACTTGAACTTGCCGGTCTTAACGCCGCCGCCGATATCGAACACGATCTCCTTGAGCGTCGTGCCCATAGGCACCTCGATAAGGCCGGTGTTCCTGATATTGCCCGCCAGCGAGAATGCCTTCGTGCCCGCACTGCCCTCGGTGCCGATGGACCTGAACCACTTCGAGCCCTTATTGATTATGACCGGCACATTTGCAAAGGTCTCGACATTGTTAAGGCAGGTGGGGGCGTTAAACAGGCCGTGGTCAACGCTTCTGGGCGGCTTCGTGCGGGGAGTGCCTCGGTTGCCCTCGATGGAGGTCGTCATGGCCGAGCCCTCGCCGCAGACGAATGCGCCTGCGCCCTTGTTTATCTTGAGCTTAAAGGTCTTGCCGGAGCCGAGGATGTTCTCGCCGATAAGGCCGTACTCCTCTGCCTGAGCTATCGCCTTTGTCAGTCTCTCGACCGCATGGGGGTACTCGGCACGGACATAGATGCAGCCGTTTTCCGAGCCCGTTGCAACACCGGCGATTATCATACCCTCTATCATCTTGTGGGGGATGCCCTCCATAATAGAGCAATCCATGAATGCGCCCGGGTCGCCCTCGTCGCCGTTGCAGACGACATATTTTTCGCTCGTCTCCTTATGCGCTGCGACCTGCGCCCACTTTTTGCCCGTGGGGAAGCCGGCGCCGCCGCGACCCCTGAGGCCGGAGTCGGAAACTTCGCTTACGATCTCGTCGCCGGTCATGTCAAACAGCGCCTTTTCAAGCGCCGTATAGCCGCCGACGGCAATGTACTCGTCGATGCTCTCGGCATTTATCTCGCCGCAGTGCTCCAATGCGACATGGGTCTGATTTTTATAAAACGGGATATCCTCCTGCTTCGTGTATGTAACATCGTCACAGGTGTAAAGCAGTCTCTCGACAACTCTGCCGTTTGCGATGGTCTCGTTTACGATATCCTCGCAGTCCTCAGGCTTTACCTTGCAGTAGAAATAGCCCTCGGGCTCTACCTTCACGAGCGGGCCTATCTCACAAAAGCCCTGGCAGCCGCTTTTCTTTACGCCGACGCTGTCGCCGTGGTCGACATGATCCTCAAGGCAGATCTCCGTTTCAAGTCCCTTGTCGGCCAACACGGTCTTGAGCTTTTCATATACGCCGAGCGAGCCGCTGGCTATACAGCCGGAGCCTGCGCACACGAGTATCTTATGCTTCTGCGCCGAAAGCGCCTGGGCGGCCTTTAAACGCAGCTCGTCAAGCTGTTTGCGTGATTCAAGCTTCATCCTTCTCAGCCTCCCTTAACTCAGCGATAAGTCTGCGAGCCTCTTTCGGCGTCATCTGCGCATGGACGATATCGTTGACCATGCACACCGGAGCAAGGCCGCATGCGCCCAGACAGGCGACACGCTCGATGGAAAACAGGCCGTCAGAGGACATGCTGTCGTCCGGCGTCATGCCGGTGCTGTCGTAAAACGCCTGCTGGATATCCGCCGATTTGCGGACATGGCACGCCGTGCCGTCGCAGACCTTGATGACATACTTGCCCTTGGGGTCGAGCGAGAAGTTCTTATAAAATGTTGCAACACCGTAGAGCTTTGCCGGGGTCATGTGCAGCTTTTCGCCGATGTAGACAATGACCTCTCTGGGCAGATAGCGGTACTGCTTCTGGATATCCTGCATGATAGCGATTATCCTTGTTCTGTCATAGCCGTGCTGCTCGAGCACGGAGTCGATGAATGCGTAATCTATCCCGGGCATTACTCTTCCTCCTTCTCGTTTGCGACAAGGCGCTTGACCATCTCAATTGCGCCCACGGGGCAGTGCTTTGCGCACTTTTCGCAGCCGATGCAAAGGTCAATGTCCGTAAGCTCGGCTATGGTGCCGGTGTCGCCCCTGAACTTGGGCTCGGATATGCGCAGCACATACATGGGGCATATCTCGACGCAGGCCGAGCAGCCGTTGCAGACTGCGGGGTCGACATGCGGGATGGGCCACTCGTCATGCTCGATTATCTCGTTTTGCATTCCGCTTCTTATCGCAAAGTTCTTGCACAGATTCATGCACAGATTGCAGGATACGCATTTATCCGGATCGATGGTGTGCACCTCGTGCTGCACGCCGGAGATCGCCTGCGTGGGACAGGCGGTGACACATGCGTCGCAGCCGTTGCACACGCTTTCGTTAATTCTGTATGCCATTACCTTGCCCCCCTTATTCCTTGATGCCGAGCTTGGCTAAAAGCTCGTCCTTATCCATGTCCTTGAGCTTCTCGGCGGTTTCCTTGAGCTTTGCGGCACAATCTTTGACGGAAAATGCGTTTGCCGCCTTGTACGCCTTGAGCATGGGCTTGGGAAGCCCGACGCTGTCCGCCGTGCCGGTCTTAACGAGTGCGTCAAGGGTCATGCTCATGCCGACGGTGTAGCGCAGCTCCCTCGTCAGGAAGGTCACGGGCAGCTTATCGCCGACCGTTTCGGGCAGGACGCTTATTATCTTCGCCGCCACGGGTGCAAGCGGAGCAAGCTTCCTTGCGGCTGCGGCCTTGATGCCGTGGGGCTTTTTGACCATAAATGCGGGGATGAGCGCCAGTGCGACACAGGGGCACTGACCTGCGTTCAGGGCAGCGTCCGTGTAGCGCTCGGCATAGTCTGAAAGTGTGCCGTTAAAGCCGACATAGCTTCTTGCCGCTGCGCCGACTATGTCCGTGAACATATACGCAAACTCGCCGCCGTACTTTTTGCCGAGAGCCGTGCAGCCCATCGCAAGCTCCTCGCCGATGCCCGTCTTGAGAGCAATGGCTGCAAAGGTGTCGGAAATGTTCGTTGTTATGCCAAACTGAAGCTCGGTTTTCCAAACGCCCTCGCTGCGGGCCTGCATCGCCCATGCGACAGCCTTCGCCGTATGCGTAAGGTCAAGGCCGAGCTCGTGCAGTTCCTTAGTCCAGCGGACGATGAGCTTCATGTCGGAGTTAAGAATATTGCTGCCCAGGAGCACCGCTGCGTTCAGGCTTGGACCTTTTACGACCTCGCCCTCGCACACGGCAGAGCGCTCGCATCTTATCGGGCAGTAGGTGCAGCCACGGTTGACGACATTGTACTTGTCGGCAAAAACCTCGCCGCCTATCTCGTGCGCAAAGTCGCAGCCTGCCTTGGAGAAGTTCTCCGTCGGCAGCAGGCTCACCTCCTGCAGGCGCTCGACAAAGCCGATGCTGCCACGCTTGGGCAGAAGCTCGCCGGTTATGGGATGAGCATGCAGATGCTGCGCCCACTGCTTGTGGTTTTCAAGCGTCTTTTCCTCGTCGGCAACGCTGATGTCGTGGTTGCCGGTGACGACTATCGCCTTGATCTTCTTTGCGCCGAACACTGCGCCCAGCGAGCAGGTGCAGGCGTCGTTATCGCCGCTTGCGACCGTCGCAACGGCAGCACCGTTTTCGCCCGCAGGGCCGATGGTGAGCATGCCGCACTTGACACGGCAGTTGCGCTCCTCATCGATCGCCGCCTGAAGCTCGGCATTTGTCGTGGAGACGGTCTTTCCCCAAATGCCGCCCGCCTTGTGCAGCGTGAAGTGCTCGTTAAGTATACCGAGCCACATGGGCTTTTCGCACGAGCCTTTTATGACCAATGCATCGATACCGGCTTTTTTGAGATAAAGGCCGAAGTTGCCGCCGCAGCTTGAATGCGACACCTCGCCCGTCAGCGGCGACACTGCCGAGATGCTGAAGTAGTTCGAGCCCGGTGCGCCCGTTCCCGTGAGAGGGCCGGTGGTGATGACGATAAGGTCGGCGGCGTTTTTGCTGTCGCCAAGAAGCTTTGCCGCCATTGCGCTGCCGCCTATGTATCTGCACCTGTCCTCATCCGACCACGGCAAGACCGAGGTCTCCTGTGTCCCAAGGTCAAACAATATGACCTTGTCCATGTACGCCGAATAATTTGCCATATGATCCCCTCGTATATTGAAATTTGATTATCCTCTTTTTATCGCCGATCCCATCGGCTATACCTTATATATGATAGCAATTATATGCTCACGCTCCCGAATTTTCAATAGACAGCGTTAATGAATTGACGAAAATTGCTGGTTCTTTTTGCCGTTATTGCAGTACACTCTGTACCTTTTCGACATTTTCGTCCGAATATTCAATCTCCGATGAGTAAAGCCGCACAAGCTCCGAAAGCTCCTGCGGGCACAGTTTTTCGAGCGCACACAGCAGACGCACGCTCAAAAGCGCAAAGGAAAGGGTCTGCGCAGAAGCATCATTGAAGTGGCGGTAGACGAAATATTCCGCCAAGCGCTCGTACTTTATTCCCTCCGGCTGCGGCAGCGGAGCGGAGCCGCCAAGGCGCCCAAGGCACTTTGTCCACTCATCATCGAGCCGCTCTAAGCCGAGGTACAGCTCCGCAATTTGCGAGAGCGTGAAATCGGGCATCGCTGCCCCGACAAGCGTGAGCGCCCTGTCCATGCGTTCGTATAGCGGCGTACTCTGCCCGGCGAGAACGGCGAAAATGTCGTCACGAACCGTCGGCTCGGGCACTTGCCCGTCGGTCTCGATGATAAGCTCAAGCGGGGTGTCCCGCTCAAGCAGCAGGCGCACCGCCTCCTCGCAGCACAGGCCGAGTCCCGCCTCGATGCGGTCGGGGTACTCGTTATAAAATCTCGGGTGCTCGGCGCAGATATCGCACAGGCTTTCTTCGCCGAGAGTGAGTATGAGTCTGCACAGGCCGTCCGGCTGCAAAAACGGGCAGTCCTCGTTTTCGGTGAGCGCAAAATGCGGCGTCGGCGTGCGCTCGATGCTCCGACGCACCGTGTCGCCGATATCGCCCGTAAGTGCGTCATAAAGTGCCAGCGTGTCCTCATCTATGTCTATCTCCCAGCCACGGCAGCAGCTGTGACGGCAGCGTGATGCGGTGCAGGAAAAGTCAAAATAAAAATCGGGGTAAACAAATATCATCATCAGCACCTCCGGCTATGATAATACCATTTCCCCGACGGAAAGTATACATTATGTTTGCAAAACTTGACAGATGTGCGCTTTTTGCACTATATTAGCATTAAGCAAATGGGAACGGCAAGCCTCCTACATAAAGGAGGTGACAACATGACAGTTTCAGAAGTCATCGCACTGCTCAACCTGTTAGCCGTTGTTATCTTTGGAGTTATCAACATAACCAAAAAACAACCACTCCCCGGCGAAGTCAATAGGTCACAATCTGCGCAGTATGTCCGATACTGCGCACATTTTTTGAAACGCTTTTGCCGTTTCGTTTGTCTCTTAAGTGAATGGGAGTTGAAGCAAACAACAAATTACCTTAAACGCTTCCGACAAACCTTATGGCCTTAACATATAACTCACTATCTTCAACTTCCATTCTTATCGAAAGGACGGTGAGCGTTATCCCGAACTCATACAGCGAAACCGAACAGGGATTTTCCGATGTGTATGCGCGCAACATTGACGCCGTTTACCGTGTTTGCTTCTCTTTTTTGAAAAACAGTGCGGATGCGGAGGATCTGTCGCAGGACACCTTCCTGCGTTATCTGAACCGTGATGTGAAGTTCGAGTCGGCACGCCACGAAAAAGCGTGGTTCATCGTGACGGCGTCGAACCTCTGCAAAAACGAGATCAAGAGCCGGCGACGAAAAACGCAGGATATCGACGAGCACATCGAGCTTGGCTTCGAGCAGAACTTCGATTCGGGCGAGACCCTGCGGGCGATCATGGCACTGCCGAACGAGTACAAGACCATCGTGTACATGTACTATTACGAGGGCTACTCCACCCCCGAGATAGCGAAAATGCTCAAGCGCCCGGATGCGACTGTCCGCACCCGCCTTGCACGGGCACGCAAGCTTCTCAAGCGCTCTCTCGGCAACGCCGCCGATGCCTGAGCCGCCATGAAAGGAGATGTTCCCATGAATAACGACAATATCCGAAACGCCTACGACGCAATGTCGCCTAGCGAGCTTGCAAAAGCAAGGATGTTCCGGAATATAAGTGCCGCCGTGCAGGCTCCGCACAAGACCCGCTCGGTGAGGCCGAAGCTTATACTCATTGCTGCCGTGGTCGCCGCAATGTTTGCACTGGCTGCCACGGCCTTCGCCGCCGACTGGTTCGGCCTGCGTGACGCACTTTTGATGACAAAGCCCGAGACAACGCAGAACGGTCTTGCCGCAGGCGACTACATCAGCCTGCAGGGTAAGGAAAACAGCCCCGAATGGCAGGCGGCCGCCGAGTGGCAGGCATTTCTGCAAAGCTACGACACCGACGGCAGCATCCTCGCCTCGGTCGGCAACAAGCCCACGGGCTTTGAGGAAAAGTACAATGCCTACATCTGCTACACGCAGGAGATGGCAGACGAGATCGACCGCATCTGCGAAAAATACTCGCTGAAGCTTCTTGAAGGCTTCAAAGAGCCCGCAACGGAGGACGAATTTTTCTCCCTTGCCGGCACGGGCGTTATCTACGCACCCAGCGGCAATAATTTCGTCAACACCGTGAATCAGGGCTTTGTCTACGCCGACGGCTCGTTCCGCTTTGACGGCGATGCCGCCATCACCGGCACCGACCTCAGGCAGCCGGTCAGCTATCAGTTTATCCGCAGCATGAAAGGCTCGTTCTCGACGGCGCTTTTGAATGTCGGAAGCATCGACGACTACACCCAGTGGCAGCACACGACCCCCAACGGCATTGAGCTTCTGATGTGCACCTCGGCAAGCAAGCAGCTCATCATTGCGGATCTGGGCAAATCCTATGTCGTCATCAACCTCCTGCGCACCCCCGGCGACACCGAGGTCGCCCCGCTTTCCCGTGAGACGATGGAAGCGTTTGCGGATATCTTTGATTTCAGCGTAATTCCCTGAGAGGAGAGACTAACATGTCAGCAAAGCACATACCCGCCATGGCATTGGCACTCGTAATCATACTTATAGCCGCTTTTTCGGTCACCGCCTGCGGCGGGTATGACAGCTCCGTGAGCATACCTGCGGCTTCCGTGCCGGCAACGCAGCCTGTCAGCGCAAAGCCCGGACCGCAGATGACCACGGATCCCGTCGGCCCGTCGTTCACCCCCAAGCCCACCGAAGCGCCCAAGTCCACCGAAGCGCCCACCCCCACGCCCACGGGCGATGCGTGGAAGGCTGAGTTTGAGGCCGACCTCAAGGAAAGGTACGGTGTTGAGGTCGATCACTACGAGTTTATCGGCGGCACGAGCTATCAGGCTTATGTCAGGATAAACGGCGAGATCGTCCCCTATGTCTGCATTGATTCGGCTACAGGAAATTATCACGGTTAAGCCGGTGTCCGGGTTTTCTCCCTGATGTTTTCGCATCAGGGAGAAAATTTTTTGCGATTTTCATCCCCCCGGGGGGCTTGTGGGGCAAAAATGCGTGTGTTAAAGTGTAGACAACCAAAGAAAACGATGGAGTATTTCCTATCGGTGTCTGCGCACTGGGCGGCATTTTCAAAAAGAAACACAAAGCTAAATAAATACAACAACCCCCTTCTTTCTGTTACACTTTAGCCAAAGGCGTTAAGGAGCACCGTCCCCCCGGTGCTCCTTAATGTCATATATTTGATGTGAAGAAAATTGACCCTGCCATAAGTGAATTAAAGGAAATGGACGCTTTGGCAGCGGAAAGCTCGCCCGTGCACGACCTGCACCCGTGTGCTGCTCATCGGCGGCGGCTCGGTCGCAGCCGTCGGCGAGACCGACGAAATACTTTCAAATAAAGAGCTTCTCGAACAAAACCGCCTCGAAGTTCCGATAGGTTTAATGAAATAATCTTCGCCCCACAATGGGGCGAAATTTTTTTCGTAAAAAATTCGTTTTGGGCATTGACAATTGACATCGGCGGTAGTATAACATAATTGAACAATCGTTCAAGTGTTCAATTATGATTTATCGGAGGAATAATGATATGAAAAAGACCTACAAGATCGATGTTGACTGCGCAAACTGCGCTTCAAAGATGGAGCAGGCCGCAAAGGACACCGCCGGCGTTGCCGACTGCGTCGTCAACTTCATGGCGCTCAAGATGATCGTCGAGTTTGTCGATGGTGCAGATGTCAAGGCCGTCATGCAGGATGTCCTGAAAAACTGCAAGAAGGTCGAGGACGACTGCGAGATCTTCCTTTAATGAGTGATCGCTATGAATAAGAAGCAAAAAAAGGTTCTGCTGCGTATTATTATCGCAGCAGTTTTGATGCTGATATTTGTTATCACCGACCCGCAGGGCTGGCTCGGCTTTGTGCTGTTTTTGATCGCCTACCTCACCATCGGCTACGATATCCTCATCAAGGCCTGCAAGGGCATCAGGAACAAACAGCCGTTTGACGAAAACTTCCTCATGGCGGTCGCAACGCTCGGTGCAATGGGCTTAGGCGACTACAAGGAAGCGGCAGCGGTCATGCTGTTTTACCAGACCGGCGAGCTTTTCCAGAGCATTGCCGTCGGCAGGAGCCGCCGCAACATTAGCCAGCTCATGGATATCCGCCCCGACTACGCAAATATCGAAAACGCAGACGGCGAGCTTGAGCAGGTCGACCCCGATGAGGTCGCAATAGGCTCGATAATAGTCGTCAAGCCCGGCGAGAAGATACCCATCGACGGCACCATCGTCGAGGGCAGCACCACGCTCGACACCGCCGCCCTCACCGGCGAGAGCGTCCCCCGTGACGCCAAATGCGGCGACGAGGCGCTCAGCGGCTGCATCAATTTAAGCGGCGTAATCAAGATCAAGACCTCCCGTGAGTTCGGCGAATCGACAGTCTCGAAGATACTGGACCTCGTTGAAAACGCAAGCTCGAAGAAGTCCAAGTCCGAAGCGTTCATCACCCGCTTTGCAAGGGTGTACACCCCCGCAGTGTGCGCAGGCGCACTGGCGCTGGCGATCATCCCGCCGGTGGTGTCGCTTGCCATGGGCAACCCCTCGGCGTGGGATGTGTGGCTTTACCGTGCGCTGACCTTCCTCGTCATCAGCTGCCCCTGTGCGCTGGTCATCAGCATCCCCCTCACCTTCTTTGCCGGCATAGGCGGTGCAAGCAACGCAGGCGTTCTCGTCAAGGGCTCAAACTACCTCGAAGGTCTGTCCGAGGTGCGCAATGTCGTGTTTGACAAAACAGGCACGCTGACCCGTGGCGTGTTCGAGGTCAGCGGCGTGTATAATAACACCGTTGACGAAGCGGTGCTTTTGGAGTACGCCGCCTACGCCGAGTGCTACTCCGACCATCCGATAAGCAAGAGCCTCAAGGCAGCCTACGGCAAACCCATCGACCCCGAGCGTGTGGCGGATGTGCATGAAATCAGCGGCAACGGCGTCACGGCGGTGTTTGACGGCAAGTCCGTTGCAGCGGGCAACGCAAGGCTCATGTCGAGTCTCGGCATTGAAGTGCCTCCCTGCGATGAGCCGGGTACGCTCGTGCATGTGGCGGTCAACGGCACTTACTGCGGCGTGATCCTCATTTCCGACAAGCTCAAGGACGGCGCAAAGGATGCAATTGCGGCTCTCAAGCAAAGCGGCATAAAGAAAACCGTCATGCTCACGGGCGACGCAAAGCGCATCGCCGACGCAACGGCAGCCGAGCTCGGCATCGACGAGGTGTACAGCGAGCTGCTGCCGGCCGGCAAGGTCAGCAAGGTCGAGGAGCTTTTAGGCGGTCTCGGCGGTAAGGAAAAGCTTGCGTTCGTCGGCGACGGCATCAACGATGCCCCTGTGCTCTCCCGTGCCGATATCGGCATCGCAATGGGCGCTTTAGGCTCGGACGCTGCCATTGAAGCGGCGGATATCGTCCTCATGGACGACGACCCACGCAAGATCTCAAAGGCCATCCGCATCTCCCGCAAGGCGCTGCGCATCGTGCACGAGAATATCTGTTTTGCAATCGGTGTTAAGGTCATCTGTCTTGTGCTCGTCGCCGTGGGTATTGCGAACATGTGGTTCGGCATTTTCGCCGATGTCGGCGTCATGGTCATCGCCGTGCTCAATGCCATCCGTGCGCTGAATGTGAAAAATCTTTGATTTTAGGTCAAAATGTTGTATAATACGATTAAAGGAAGTGACGAAAATGTCCGATGAAATTCGCACCGAGCAGCTCGACGACGAAAAAGAGCACGAGCGGCTTAGAAAAATTGTTGAAGAGAAAATGCCGCCCGAGGAGGATATCTACGACTTGGCGGAGCTGTTCAAGACCTTCGGTGACTCAACGAGGATGAGGATACTTTTCGTCCTACTCGAATCCGAAGCCTGCGTGTGCGGCCTTGCGTCGGTGCTGAACATGACCGACTCGGCGATATCGCACCAGCTTAGAATTTTAAAGAACAATCGGCTCGTAAAAAGCCGCCGTGAGGGCAAGTCCGTGTACTACTCCCTCGCCGACGACCATGTCCGCACCATTGTGAGCCAAGGCATGGACCATGTAGAAGAATGAAAAAAGCGACCCCAACGGGGTCGCTTTTTTCATTCGCATTTAAAGTGTTTTTTTATTGCTTCAAACGAGCGGTCGCTCAGGTCGTGCTCCATTTTGCAGGCATCGGATAGCGCCGTCTCCTCGTCCACGCCGAGTGCCATCAGCGTCTTTGACAGGACGATATGCCGCTCATATATCTTCTCTGCGATCTGCCTGCCCTTTTCCGTCAGCGCAATGCGGCCGTCGGCATCAACGATAATGCAGCCGTCAGCCTTGAGCCTTGCCAGCCCCCTGCTGACCGACGGCTTTGAATAACCGAGATCGTCGGCAACATCGACCGCCCGAACGGTGGGCTTTTTCTTGCCCAAAACCAATATGGTTTCAAGGTACATTTCGCCGGATTCGTGCATGATGATACTCCTTAATCTGCTCTTTGGTCTTATTATATCAGTTTGCCCACGGAAGTCAAGTTGCTTTTGGCTAACTTGACGAAAGATTTTTTAGCATCCTGTGTAATAATAAAATTTTTTGATTTTTTTCAAAAAACCTATTGACAAGTTAGCCGAAGGTAACTATAATAAAGCCATAAGTTAGCTAAGGGTAACTCAAACCGATGTCCGAGGCTCCTGCATATTGACCGAAACGATTTGCTACCTCAGATCCTTTACATCAAGCCAAGCTTCGGATATCCCAACTTAAACTTAGTATACTTCCTTTCTAAAATCCCCCCATACACCTCTTCGGACTGACATGACCGACCGGCAGGCCGAAGCTCAGGCTATTACACCTCTCTCAATGACAAATGCCTGAAAAGATGAACCTCAGGGGCCGGCAAGCCGGTACCGTACTCTTCAGATGCTTGTACGCTCCGGCCCTACCGTTCCCCTGAGGCTCGGAAAAACCAACTAACTAACAAGCAACCTCTACCTTCCCCTTTTTGATCTCCAACACTTGCAACTAACATCATTTGCGTACAGTTTAATTTCACACAACAGAAACAATGCCATAACCGGCCTGCGAAAGCAGTGCGGAAACTCCTCAAAATATCCCCCAATAAACACAGAACTTTGCGCAAAGGAAAGCTCGGGTATTCGCCTTGAATACCCGGGCTTTTTCCGTCTAATAAGCCCCTGTGTCTCCACGGGGGCTTGTGGTTTATTTAGTTGCTTTGATGCCGACAGAGCTGCTATGCTTTATTCGTCGGATCCGTCCTCGTCGTCGTGGTCGAGGTCGAATTCGAGCTCTGCGTCACATTCGGGGCAGCGGATGCTGCCGAAGTCGAGGTCGTCCTCATAGACGGTCAAGGTCTTGCCGCACTGCGGGCAGGTGACCTCATACTCGATCTCATCACCGCAGCCGCAGCAGCCGGAGCATTCGCCGTCGCAGTCATCGGGATCGTCATAATCGTCCTCGTCATCCTCGTCCATGTCGTCAAGGCACAGATCCTCAAGATACGCCATGTCCTCGCCGATATCATCGATGCTGTCGGCAAGGTCTGCGGCGGTCGCTTCGAGATCCTCGACATCGTCTGCAAGCGAGTCGAGAACATCGATCATTGCAAGCATGAGCTTGCCCTCGGAAGTTTCTCCGTCAATGCCGAGGCCCTCGGCGAGACCCTTCAGATATGCTACTTTTTCAGATGCGGTCACAAGTCAAACCTCCTTACTTTTAAGCCGACAGACGATAGAGTTCGACTTCCGTCAGCTTATTTGCTTTTTGCTTATTATCAATTACAAATAACTTATAACTTACTTTGCTCTGCCGAGATACTCGCCGGTGCGGGTGTCGATCTGGATCTTCTCGCCCTCTTCGATGAAGAGAGGGACCTTGATCTCTGCGCCGGTCTCGACGGTGGCGGGCTTGGTTGCGTTGGTAGCGGTGTTGCCTGCAAAGCCGGGGTCGGTCTCGGTGACGACGAGGTCAACGAAGAAGGGCGGCTCGACATTGAACACCTTGCCCTTGTAGGAGTAGATGGTGCATTCCATGTTTTCCTTGACGAACTTGAAGTTCTCGCCCAGAACGGACTCGTCAACGGGCTCTAACTCGTAGGTCTCGGGATTCATGAAGTAATACAGATTGCCGTCGTTGTAGCTGTACTCCATGGTCTGGCGGTCGACGGTGGCATTCTCGAACTTTGCGGTGGGGTTAAAAGAAGTCTCGGTAACGGCGCCGGTGATGACATTCTTCATCTTGGTGCGAACGAAGGCTGCGCCCTTGCCGGGCTTGACATGCTGGAACTCAATGACCTGCATGACCTGGCCGTCCATCTCAAAGGTAACGCCGTTTCTGAAATCGCCTGCTGTGATCATATAGATAATCCTCCAATGTAAATTTTCTGTTTAAATGTCTTAACTTATGTATTCTACATTAAATAGCATAAATATGCAAGATTATTTTCTGCCCGAAAGCCGATTTTGCGCGGGTTTGCCGCCTTTTTCGCTTTTTCCGGTGCGCTTTTCAAAGGCGATCTGTATCATATACACCACAAACGATATCACGCCGAACAGATACAGGATGTTTCGCACCGATGCGGGGAAGCTCGGAACGAGCGCCTGAACTATCGCCGTGCCGAAGATGAACAGAAAGCCCATCACCGCAAGCGGCACCATGAGCTTACTGCGTATATCCTTGTCGTTGTCTTTCTTTTTGGGTTTGTTGCTTGCCATTTGCCGTCCTCCTCAAAGTATTATCAGGTTTTTATCCGCATGCGTTATGTTTTCGCAGCCGTCCTCACGCAGAATGAGCACATCCTCGATGCGGACGCCGAACTTGCCGGGCAGGTATATCCCCGGCTCTGCCGAGATGACCGCTCCGACGGGCATGATAGTCTCCGTTGCCGGTGAAGCGGGCGGCGCTTCGTGAATGTCGAGCCCCAGGCTGTGTCCGAAGCTGTGACCGAAATATTCGCCGTAGCCGGCATCGGCGATGACATCCCTTGCGGCCTTATCTATGCTGCGGCCGGTAACGCCCGCTCTGGCTGCCTTGATGCCGGCAAGCTGGGCACGCAGAACCGTGTCGTACACATTTTTCATTTCATCGCTTGCATGGCCCACGGCGACCGTGCGGGTCATGTCCGAGCAGTAGCCATACTTTAAGCATCCGAAGTCCATGGTGACAAAATCGCCGTTCTGAACCAAGGCATCGCCCGGCACGCCGTGCGGCATGCTCGAATTTTTGCCCGTAATGGCGATGGGGTCAAAGGAGTTGCCCTCGCCGCCGTGCTTCAAAAGCCTGTAGGTTATCTCGGCGGCTATATCCCGCTCGCTGACTCCGGGCTTGATTATCTGCAAAACATCACTCAGCGCAAGCTCGGCTATCGCCTGGGCACGGCGCATATACTCCTGCTCCTCGGCGGTTTTCGACGCACGCAGGGAGCTGAAAATGTGCTGGCAGGGGATCAATTTCCTGCCCAAGAGATTTTCATAGGCAAGATACTGCCCGTGCGGGAGCGTGCCCTCCTCGCCGCCGAGACGCTCGACATGCTCGTTGTCAAGCTCCGTTTTTATCAGCTGCGAAAGGCGCTTGCCAGTCCCGAAAAGGCGGAGCGTGATATTATCCGCCACCGTCATTGAAGCCGCCTCGATATAGCGGGAGTCGGTGAACAAAAACGCACTTTTCCTCGTCACGAGCACGGCGCCGTCCGTAAACGCAAAGCCCGTGGCGTAGCGCTGGTTTTTCTCGTCCGTTATGAGCACCGCATCGAGCTTTGCTTCGATGAGGCTTTGCCTTACTCTTTCAACATTATTCATTTTATCATTCTTTTCCGTTTCGTTCAACACTGCGTATGTTTTTTTCAAATTTGCTTCTTGCGCCCATGACCTCGTGGCCGCAGCCGAGACAGCGCAGCTTGAAATCCGCGCCTATCCTGAGCACCTGCCAGCGCTTTTCGCCGCAGGGGTGCTGCTTTTTCATGGTGACTATATCACCGACCTGAATATCCATCTGAACCTCCGTCAGTGTTTTATCTCGTTCCAATATTTCTTCGCCGCCTGCTCTATCTTATTATCGCCGTAATCGTAGTAGCGGGCGTTTTTAAGCTCGTCGGGCAGGTACTGCTGCCGCACCCAGTGGCGGTCAAAGCTGTGCGGGTACTTGTACCCCTGCTCACGCTCAAAGCCCGTGCCGTCGGCATGGACATTCTGAAGCTCACGGGGCACGGGGCCTGTTTTGCCCGCCTTGACATCGGCGATGGCGGCATCGATCGCCATGACGCCGGAGTTTGACTTCGGTGCGGTGGCAAGGAAGATGCAGGCCTCGGCAAGCGGAAGCCTTGCCTCGGGAAGCCCAAGCTGAAGCGCCGAGTCAACGCAGGCCTTGACGATGGGCACCGCCTGCGGATAGGCAAGGCCGATATCTTCGCTGGCAGAGCACAGTATCCTGCGGCAGGCGCCCACAAGGTCGCCGACCTCCAGAAGCCGGGCTAAATAATGCAGCGCCGCATCGGGGTCGGAGCCTCGCAGCGATTTCATCAGCGCCGATAGAATGTCATAATGCTCGTCTCCTTCACGGTCATAGCGCATGGCGCTGCGCTGGGAGATCGCATCGGCGTCATTGAGGGTCAAGAGCACCTTGCCGTCATCACGCTTTGCCGCCGAGAACAGCAGCTCCACGGAGTTTATCGCCTTGCGCACATCGCCGCCGCAGGCAGAGCTTATCCTGCGCAGAACGCCGGGCTCTATCTCGGGCGTTACGGCGTTGCGCTCGGCAAGAATGTTTATCGCACGCTGCACGGCGGGCTCGACCTCGTATGCGGGGACATGCTTGAACTCGAACACGGTCGAGCGGCTCAAAATTGCGTTGAACACGCAGAAATAGGGGTTTTCCGTCGTGGATGCGATGAGCGTTATCCTGCCGTCTTCGATAAACTCCAGCAGCGACTGCTGCTGCTTTTTGTTGAAGTACTGTATCTCGTCAAGATACAGCAGCACGCCGCTCGGGGTAAGGAGCGTGTCGAGCTCCGATATTATCGCCTTTATATCCGCAATACCCGCCGTGGTGGCGTTTAATTTGCGCAGTGTACGGTTGGTTTTCTCGGCGATTATCCTTGCAACGGTGGTCTTTCCCGTGCCGGACGGGCCGTAGAATATCATGTTCGGTATCTGCCCGCTTTCGACTATGCGGCGCAGCATGCCGTTTCTGCCTAAAATATGCCCCTGCCCGACGACCTCGTCAAGGCTGGAGGGTCTTATCTCATCTGCCAGAGGCTTATACATTGCCAATACCTCGCTGTTGTGTTTTCGATAGAAATGTGGTATGTTTTTGCCGAAACGGAGTGATTTTATGCGCAGCAAGCAACAGGTTCTTGAGATAGTGCGGCTTTTGGAGGAGGAATATCCCCTCGCCGACTGCACGCTCGACTATGAAAAGCCGTATGAGCTTCTTATCTCCGTGCGTCTTGCGGCTCAATGCACGGACGCAAGGGTCAACATGATAACGCCCGCACTGTTTGAGCGCTTCCCGACGCTTGAAAGCTTCGCTGCGGCGAAGGTCGAGGATGTCGAGGAATATGTCCGCTCCTGCGGCTTTTACCGTGCCAAGGCCCGGGACATCGTCGCCTGTGCGAAAATGCTTGTCGAAAATTACGGCGGCAAGGTGCCCGACAGCATGGATGAGCTTTTGAAGCTTCCCGGGGTAGGCCGCAAGACGGCAAACCTCATCCTCGGCGATGTGTACCGCATCCCGGGCTCGACGGTTGTGGACACGCACTGCATCCGCATTTCAAACAGGCTCGGCTTGGTCGATAACCTCAAAGACCCCGTCAAGATAGAATTTGAGCTGCGCAGGCAGCTTCCGCCGGAGAAAAGCTCCGACTTCTGTCACCGCATCGTCCTGCACGGCAGAGCGGTGTGCACCGCACGCAAGCCGATGTGCGAAAATTGCTGCCTAAAGAGCGTTTGTCAGTTCTGCGAAAGCTGAATGTCTTTCTCGATGATTGCCTTCAGCCCCTGCTGAACGGCGGTCTCGAAGCCGAGCTCCTTGAGCTTACACACGCCCTCGATGGTCGTGCCGCCCGGGGAGCAGACCTTGTTCATGAGCGCAACGGGGTGCTCGCTTGAGTCCATGGCAAGCAGTCCGCTGCCGACGACGGTCGCCGTGGCGATCTCCTCGGCCATGGGGCGGGCAAAGCCCGCACGCACGCCGGCCTCGGCAAGTGCGTCTATGTACAAAAGCACGAATGCGCCCGAAGCGCCGCCGAGTGCGCCGAATGCGGGAAACTGCGCTTGCTCGATATGATATATCTTGCCGACGGTCGAGAAAATGCCGTCGGCGATTTTTATATGCTCGTCCTTGGCGTTTTTGCCGCCGCAGATTGCGGTGACGGAGGCCTTGACCTTGGCGTTTATGTTCGGCATAACACGCACGACGGGAACGCCCTTGCCGAGCTTTGACTCGTACCAGTCGCAGCTTTTTCCTGCTGCAATGGTAATAACGAGCTTATCCTTTGTTATCGCTCCGCCTATCTCCTCTAATAGCTTCGGCATGACCTGCGGCTTTACGCACAGCACAACGACCTCCGCTTTTTCCACGGCTTCGAGAGCCGAGGCACAGGGAATGAGCCCGTGGCGGTCACGCAGAGTGTTTGTCTTTCCTTCCGAGCGATTATATCCGTAAATGTTGTCGTT
>ULTJ01010294.1_pt1 | contig 30882 bp, 25 predicted proteins | sample 1957491 | NCBI WGS metagenome assembly ULTJ01 (sample SAMEA4835731, study PRJEB28245) | human gut metagenome | biome: gut microbiome; material: fecal sample | place: Denmark | collected 2008 | reverse complement strand
TTATATCAGTTTTTAACGTTTACACAAAACTTGAAACGGTCTCCAGCACTTACGTAAAATCCCTGCTGTCAAGGACGATTGTAAAAGGACCGTCGTTTTCAAGGCGTACTTTCATATCAGCACCGAAAATGCCTGTTTCAACTTTTGGTATGCGTTCGCGGCATAATTCAATAAATTTTTCATATAATTCGTTGGCTGCGTCAGGTGAACCGGCATGTACAAAGCTTGGGCGGTTTCCTTTGCGGCAGTCAGCATATAATGTGAACTGGCTTACGATGAGCAGTTCTCCGCCAACATCAGTGATTGAAAGATTGGTTTTACCATTTTCATCTGCAAAAATTCTTAACTTTACTATTTTGTCAACAAATTTTGGGAGCATGTCAGCTGTATCGGTCTCACATGCACCAAAAAGAATAAGAAAACCTTTTCCTATTGAACCGACAATTTTATTATCAACAGTTACATCTGCATTATTTACGCGTTGTATTACAAATTTCATTATAAATTTCCTCTTAAAATATTTTAATTGATTTTATTATTCTATCATTGCAAGCGGTATACTGCAATTATTATTTGACGTGTGGAATGGATGCACAGTAAGTAATATAGCTATAAGGTATTTTAAATGATAGTATATAAATATTTGCCAAGAGTGTAAATACGGAGTAAAATAAATAAAGATTATGAAAGGTGAAAATGGTGATTTTATGGAAAATGTATTTACAAGTGAAAAAAAACTTGGCTTTGGACTTATGAGACTGCCACTTCTTAATCCGAATGATGGAAGCAGTATTGATATTGAACTTACAAAGAAAATGGTTGATACATTTTTGGAAAAAGGCTTTACATATTTTGATACAGCGTGGATGTACTGCGGATTTAAAAGTGAGAATGCAGCTAAGGAGGCTCTTGTATCACGTCATCCGAGAGAAAGCTATACGCTTGCAACAAAACTGCATGCTGGCTTTATAAAGACACTTGAGGACAGAGATAAGGTTTTCAACGAACAGAGAGAAAAAACAGGCGTTACATATTTTGATTATTATCTTCTTCATGATGTCGGTGTTGACCATTATGAGGTATACAAGAAGCTTGACTGTTTTAACTGGCTTGCTGATAAGAAGAAACAGGGACTTGTAAAACATATGGGATTTTCGTTCCATGATAATGCAGAATTGCTTGATAAGGTACTTACAGAGCATCCAGAGATGGAATTTGTCCAGCTTCAGATTAATTATCTTGATTGGGACAGTGAGGCAATTCAGTCAAGAAAATGTTATGAAGTTGCGACAAAGCATGGCAAGCCTGTTATAGTTATGGAGCCGGTAAAGGGCGGAACGCTTGCTAATCTTCCAAAGAAAGTTGAAGAGGCATTCAAAGCATATAATAAAGAAATGTCAATACCTTCATGGGCTATAAGGTTTGTTGCAAGCCTTCCTAATGTGAAGATGGTTCTTAGTGGAATGAGCAATATGGAGCAGCTTCTTGACAATACAGGATATATGCAGGATTTCAAACCTCTTAATGATGAGGAACAAAAAATAGTGAAGGATGCTGTTAAGACAATTAATGAGAGTATTGAAATTCCTTGTACAGGATGTTCATACTGCACGGACGGCTGTCCTAAGCATATTGCTATTCCAAAGTATTTTTCTCTTTATAATGCTGACAAGCAGGAAGCAGAGGGAAAGGGATGGACACCGCAGGGTGAATATTATGACAGGCTTACTAATAATTTTGGAAAAGCGAGCGATTGTATTGCATGCGGTCAGTGTGAGCGTGTCTGTCCACAGCATCTTCCGATTATTAATAATCTTAAAAAAGTTGCCGCTTATTTTGGAAAATAAAATGTTTTACAAAACGTGATTTTGTGATATAAAATACAAGGCAATATTTATTTGATATAAGATTCAATGTAATATCTATAAGAAATGGAGATATGTTATGAAAGTTTTAATGTTAAACGGCAGCTGTAAGAAAGAAGGCAATACTTACAATGCTCTTCTTGAAATTGGAAAGCAGCTTGAAAAAGAAGGAATAGATTATGAGATTTTCCAGACAGGAAGTGAGCCTGTAAGAGATTGTATAGGCTGTGGCGGATGTGCAAGTGGTAAGTGTGTATATACGGATGATGCTGTAAATGAATTTGTTGAAAAAGCAAGAACAGCAGACGGATTTGTTTTTGGTACCCCTGTATATTATGCACATCCAAGTGGACGTGTATTGTCATTTCTTGACAGAGCGTTTTACAGTGGTTCCGGAGCATTTAAGTTTAAGCCGGGTGCATCTGTTGCTGTTGCAAGACGTGGCGGAACATCAGCTTCATTTGATGTAATGAATAAATATTTTGGTATTTCACAGATGCCTGTTGCAGGTTCTACATATTGGAATATTGCACACGGACGCACTCCGGGCGAAGTGGTAAAAGATGCCGAGGGAATGCAGACAATGCGTAATCTTGCAAAGAATCTTGCATGGATGATGAAATGTTTCGAGGCAGGAAAAAATGCCGGTATTGAACTTCCGGATACAGAGTCTGGTAACAGAACAAATTTTGTAAGAGAAGATTTATAAAATAATACATATCGGGAATTATATATGAGTAAGAAAAAGTTATTTAATATAGACAAAAATGACCTTATGTTTAACAACAAGGTTTTATTTGCATTGCTTATACCAATAGTAATTGAGCAGCTGCTCAATTCATTTATGGGAATGGTTGATACTATGATGGTAAGCAATCTGGGGAGTCAGGCAATATCAGGGGTGTCACTTGTCGATTCGGTAAATAATCTTATTGTTCAGTTGTTTTCGGCAATGGCGACAGGTGCGGCAATTATCTGTTCGCATTATATAGGTATGAAGGACAAAAAAGGGGCAAATAAGGCAGCAAGGCAGGTTGTTCTTACAGTTGCGGTTATAGCAATTGTCATAACAATTATAGGACTTTTGTTTAGAAGACCGATTCTTAGTTTTATATTTGGTAAAGTAGAGCAGGATGTTATGGATAATGCAGTTACATATTTCTTGTATACAGCACTGAGTTATCCGTTTCTTGCTTTGTTTAGTGCCGGCTCGGCGATTTTCAGGTCATGCGGTAATTCGAGATATCCGATGGTTGTCTCAATTATTTCCAATCTGATTAATGTAACCGGTAATGCAATACTTATGTTTGGGCTTAATATGGGTGTTGCAGGAGCTGCGATTTCAACACTTGTATCAAGAATTTTCTGTATGGTTGTTATTTTCATTGCACTTTCTAAGCCTAAACTTGAGATTGTGGTTTCACAGTATTATACAATCAGACCAGATTTTAAACTTATTGCATCAATTCTTGCGATTGGTGTTCCGTCGGGAATTGAAAACAGCATGTTTCAGTTCGGTAAGCTTGCGATACAGTCAACAGTTTCTACGATGGGAACTGCAGCTATAGCAGCACAGGCTATGACGAATATTCTTGAAAATGTCAATGGTATTTTCGGTATCGGAGTAGGAATGTGTCTTATGACTGTGGTCGGGCAGTGTATGGGTGCCGGACGGAAGGAAGAGGCAAAGTATTATATCGTAAAACTTGCAGGAATTGCAGAGGTTGGAATTATAGTATCATGTCTTCTTGTTTTGGCACTTGTAAAGCCTATTACGATGCTTGGCGGCATGGAACCTGAGAGTGCAAAAATGTGTATAGAAATGGTTGGTGCAATTACAATAGCAAAACCTCTCGTATGGGTACTTTCGTTTGTTCCGGCATACGGAATGAGAGCGGCAGGCGACGTGAAGTTTTCAATGATAACGTCGATTATCACTATGTGGGGCTGTCGTGTTGCATTGTGTATTGCTCTTGTAAGGATTTTTAACATGGGACCGATGGCGGTATGGTACGGAATGTTTGCTGATTGGACAATCAGAGGAATTATATTTACTACAAGATATTTCAGTGGTAAATGGATGAAAAAAGTTATTGCGTAGAAAAATAGTATATAGAAGGAAAAGGACTTGTACATGTTGTGCAGTCCTTTTCTTTTTTTTATGTATATAAAATACCTTGTGAAAATTTTGTTGGGAGTATTTAACAACGATAGCAATATTTAATATTGCAATTGCAAACTGCTATATTGCAAAAAACGACAGAATATGATAAAATTTTTAATGAATTATAAAATTTTTATTATTTTATGATTATATTTTGTATTCATTTTAATATGAAGGGAGAAAAGTATGAAATATTGTAGTAAGTGTGGAAGACAGCTTATGGATGGGGAAATTTGCAATTGTGACCAACAAGCTGGTATGCAATATGGTGCAGATTATAGTGCTTATAATCAATATCCATATGAACAGCAGGGACAGGTACAAGGACAGGTACAGATGCAGGATGTGGTAAAGCAGAATGCAAAAGGATTTTTTAACAAGATACTTGAATTGTTAAAAAGTCCGGTAGAGCAGGGAAAAAATTTTGTTTTTTCAGGTGACATTGTTACAGCAGTGATAATGATAGTGATTCAGGGAATTGCTTCAGGATTATTTGCAATAGTAATGTGTACCAAGGCACAGGGGATTTTTGATAAAATAACAGGAATGATGTATGGTTCATCAAGTGCAGCTGATATTATGCAGATGAAGGCAATGTTAAAAATGCCGGTGTTTAAAGCATTTTTAATAACATTAATTATATCTGTTATACTTACATTTATATTGGCTGGAATTATTATGATTTTTAATAATATTTCTCATAGTCAATTGATTTTTAAGAATGTAATTTCACTCGTTTCTTTAAGAAGTATTGTAGCATCTATAATAGTTTTGGTTGGATGTATAGCTGCATTTATAAATATATATGCGGGAATTGCGGTATTTACTGTAGGAAATATTGCAGGATTTATGCTTATTGCTGTAGTGTGGTCACATATTTGTCAGAATACAACGGATAAGCAGATTTATATGATGATTATTACATACATTATATTCATGATTATATATATGCTGGCAGTACGTCTGTGCTGGAAAATGTATTTACCGGATGTATTAAAAATCGCATTGGATAAGATGCAGTCAGGATTAAAATCATTGGGAAATCCAAGCAAAGTAATTGAAGAAATTATTGATTCATTATAAAGAAAATGGAGTGAAGATAGATGAAGTTTTGTGAAAATTGCGGTGCACAGTTAGCAGATGAAGATGTATTCTGCTTTAACTGTGGTAGTAGACAAGCTGAAGTACAACAACAACAGCCTTTACAACAGCAAGTACCTGCACAAGGTACGGTTCCGGTGCAGCAGCCGGTATATGCACAAGGTACAAATCCAATGCAGCAGCCGGTGAAAAATAAATTAAATAAAAAAATTATAATACCGGTTGCAATTGTTATAGTTGCGGTTATTGCAATATTTGCTATATCAACTCAGATTAAAAAGAGAGTGAATTTGAATCAGTATATTTCGGTTGAGTATTCCGGTTATAATACTGTGGGAAGAGCTCGCTATAAAATTGATAAAGAAGGTCTTGCAAAAGCAATCTTAAAAGCACAGGGAAAAAAGAACAGCCAAATCCTTACAGACAGTTCTGCGTCAGATACAGTATATAGTACAGTTCGTGAATGTCTGGAGATTTCATTAGATAAATCTGATAATTTATCTAATGGTGATACAGTCAAATTAAAAATAAAATGTAACGATTATGCTAATTCTTTGCTTGGAATTAAACTTATTTATAAGGATAAAGATTATAAGGTTGAAAATCTTGATGAAGCACGTAAGGTAAATGTATTTGATGATATAAGCGTAAGTTTTAGCGGAACATCACCAAATGCAAAGGCAACAATAGAGAATAATTCTTCTGATTCTTATTTGTCAGGATTAAATTTTAAACTCTCTAAATCATCAGGAATTAAGACCGGTGATAAAATTACAGTCACAGTGTCTTATAACGAAGAAGACGCACTTAGCAATGGATATATTCTGACAGAAACATCAAAAGAATATACATGTGATAAACTTGATGCATATATTTCAAAAGTAGATGAATTATCGTCTGGACAACAGGAAGAATTAAAAAAGGCAGCTAAGGATAAAATCGAGGCTTATTGTGCAAAGAGTAATATCAGCCCTGCAAATCTAAATTATGCAGGTGCATATACACTTGTTTCTAAAAGTTACAATTACTATGGAAATTCAAATCAGGTATATGTAATTTACAGTGTAGATATAACGGCGAAAAAAGGATACAGTGGCAAGGACACAGTAACACAGTCTGTATATATGGCAGTGAATATAAACAATGTTTTATTAAAATCCAATGGTTCTTTTTCATATAATTCATCTATGTCATTATCAGGAAGAACTGTAATTGGAAACACTTCTGTCAGCTGCTATGCCAATGGTGAAGAACTTTATCGTTCTTTAATTACAAAGCAGAAAGATACATATACATATAGTGTAAGTGGTGGTATTAAACAGTTTGGAGAGTAATTTTCAAGGAAAATGTTAGATGTTAATAAAGCTGGTAAAGCAAATAATGCTTTGCCAGCTTTTTATCATATAAAATATTTTATTTTTGACTTTAAGCTGTAACGCTTAAAATTAAAGGTCTTCATTCCGAAAGGAAAGCAGATATGCAGCAGGAACATCTAATATTTCGGCGATATCAAATAATGTCTCGAGAGAAATAGATGTTGGCATATTTGGGGCCTCTATATTACTAAGATGGGTCCGGCTTATATTGGCCTTTTCTGCAAGCTGCATTTGAGAAAGTCCCTTTAGTTTTCTGTAATAGGCAATGTTGAGCCCTATTATCTTAAAATTCTGTTTATATTTATCTTCCATAGGCACACCTTTATGAAAATATTATTTTGTTTTTTAAAATTGAGTTTTGTAAATGAATGGAAATAAAGATATATTTATTATTAATATTGTACAGTTTTAAAGTTTGTGCATAAACAATATACAAGTTTGCATTTGCAAACTTGTATATTGCAAAATTCGACATGATGTGATAAAATTCTTAAAACGATAATAAAAGAATAAAATAATTATTATGTAATTATTCATATTATAAAAAAATAATTAAATGTTAATGTATACATCTATATAATATGAAAATTTATATGAGTATCTTGTGAGGTGGTAGGAATGAAAATTAAGTTGGCAATTTTGGAAGAAGATAAAGGTTACTTAAATCGTATTGTGTCAGTATTTAATACGAAATATTCAGATAAATTTGAAATTTATTCTTTTACCGAAATGGACGTGGCATTACAGACTTTGGAACAGGCAAAAGTTGATGTAATACTTGTAGATGAGCAATATGACGTTGATTTTAATAAAATTCCTCAAAGATGCGGATTTGCATATCTTGTAGAGTCAATGGGCGTTGAGGCTTACAATAACCAGCGTGCAATATGCAAATTTCAGAGGGTTGACCTTATATATAAGCAGATACTCAGTATTTATTCAGAAAATGCCGGTAATATATCAGGACTTGGAATGGGAGATGACTCTTGCAGAGTTATAACATTTACATCACCAAGCGGTGGAACAGGAAGTTCGACAATGGCTGCATCATGTGCTGTCCACTATGCGAAGAAAGGCAGAAAAGTGCTTTATCTTAATCTTGAGCAGTTTGGCTCATCTGATTTGTTTTTTGATGCCGAAGGACAATTTGATATGAGTGATGTTATTTTCGCACTCAAAAGTAAAAAAGCAAACCTTGCAATCAAGCTTGAAAGCTGTGTAAAGCAGGATGTTAGCGGAGTCTATTTTTATTCACAGACAAAAAATCCATTAGATATGCTTGAACTTAATATGGAAGAAAAAACGAGACTTGTTTCTGAAATAAAACTGTCAGGCGTGTATGACATAATAATTGTAGATACAGATTTTGGGGTTGATTCGGATAATCTGAAATTTTTGAAGCTGGCAGAATATGTTGTATGGACAGGTGATGGTTCTGAGATTTCCAATACAAAGATAAGCCGTGCATATAATGCATTATCGGTTAAGGAGCAGAATGTTGAGTCGCCGGTGTACAGCCGTCTGGTTCTTATATATAACAAATTCAGCAATAAGTCAGGCAGAGCTGTAAGTGGAGTTGACATAACAAATGTAGGCGGTTCGCCAAGGTATGAGCATGCAACGTCAAAACAGGTACTTAGCCAGATTAGCAACATGGAAATGTTTGATAAGCTTAATTAATGGGGGTGATGTAATTGGATTTTGCACAGGAACAGCAGTATGTCGCAGATATAAAAAGGTATGTGTCTGAAAATCTTTCGTTAAGCCAGATTAATGATGATGAACTAGAAGAAAAAATAGAGGAAATTGTGCTTTCAAGAATAGGTGATATGTATTGTTCTATTGAACAGAGAGTTTCTATTGTGAAGCAGGTATACAGTTCAATAAGAGGTTTTGGACTTCTTGATTCGATAATAAGTGATGATACGATTACCGAAGTTATGATAAATGGACCGGATAATGTGTTTATCGAACAGAACGGACGATTGTTCAAGATGGATAAACATTTTGAAAGTCAGAGAAAGCTTGAAGATGTAATTCAGCGAATCGTTGGTCTTGCGGGAAGAGAAGTCAATCAGGCCAATCCAATATGTGATACAAGACTTCCGGACGGTTCCCGTGTAAATGTTGTTCTTCCGCCTATTGCACTTTGCGGTCCGACACTTACTATTCGTAAGTTTTCAAAAACTCCAATGACTATAGAAAAGCTTATACAATATGGTTCTATAACACAGGAAATTGCCGACAAACTCGAAATACTTGTAAGAGCAAAATATAACATATTTATCAGTGGTGGTACAGGCTCTGGTAAAACAACGTTCTTAAATGCATTATCCAATTATATTCCAAAAGATGAACGTGTAATAACAATTGAGGATTCAGCTGAGCTTCAGATTACAGGCGTTGATAACCTTGTAAGCCTTGAGACAAGAAATGCCAATACATCCGGTGCAGGACAGATTACAATTCGTGACTTAATAAAATCTTCACTGCGAATGAGACCGGAACGAATCATAGTTGGTGAAGTTCGAGGCGGCGAGGCACTTGATATGCTTCAGGCGATGAACACAGGACATGATGGTTCGCTTTCTACAGGACATGCCAACTCTACGCAGGATATGTTAAGCAGACTTGAGACAATGGTTCTTCAGGGAGCCGAAGGTCTTCCTCTCGAAGCTATAAAACAGCAGATTGCATCAGCTGTAGATATTATAATTCATCTTTCAAGACTTCGTGATAAATCAAGAAAAACAATGGAAATCACGGAGGTTGTCGGAGTTGAAAACGGTCAGATTATTCTTAATCCTTTGTATAAATTTGAAGAAGATGAGAATAGTACACTGGAAAAAGTTTCAGGCAGTTTAAAGCGTACGGAAAACAAAATGGTTAATGACTTTAAGCTGAAACTGGCGGGAATAAGAACTGAGATATGAGGTGAAGTATGAAAAAAGAAAGAGAACCAAAATATATCCCGTCCCCATTAAATAACAATATGATTAATTATAAAGAATATTATATGGGTGCAAATGAAAAAATAGGATATTCATTATTAATATTTGTTATCGGAGGACTGGTAGGACTTGTTTTTTACGGAGGATTGTTTAAATCCGACGGTGATGCGACGTTGGCGACACATATAAGTAATGCGATTTTTTTCTGTATAGTGGGAATTGTTGCATTAAAATTTTTTATGAAAACGGTTATTGAAAGTTTGAAAGACAGAAGAGCTAAAAAACTTCAAAAACAATTCATGGATTTACTTGAGAATTTATCATTCTCACTTTCATCAGGAAATACAGTAAATGATGCGTTTTTGAACGCAACAGGAGATTTGCTTAATCAGTATAATGAAAATGACATGATTATTATTGAATTAAATGAAATTGTAAACGGCATGCAGAACGGCAAAACATTGGAAGAAATGATGCAGTCATTCGGTGAACGCAGCGGAAATGAAGATATTGAAAATTTCGGAAATGTAATAAGCAATTGTTACAGACTCGGAGGAGATTTCAGCAGTGTAGTAAAAAAAACAAGAATGATTCTTGCTGATAAAATTGCAATAACAGAAGAAATAAATACGAAACTTACGTCAAATAAATTACAGTTAAATGCAATGTGTATTATGCCAATAATTCTTGTGACAATGTTAAAAGTAAGCAGTACATCGTTTGCTCAGAATTTGGCGTCGCCGATAGGCGTTATTGTTACAACATTTGCCATTTGTTTGTTTATAGCTGCATATATTTGGGGTCAGAAAATAATAGATATAAGGTGATTGAATGAATTGGATTTTGTTGGGAATAGGAACGGTTTTAGGCATTTTATTTATAATAATGATGTTTGCAGGAAGCAAATACGATTATATGACAGAGTCATTACAGGGAGATGATTTTCCCTGTAAGGGATTATATGTTGCCGGTTTAAAATGGCAGGATTTTGGTTTTGCAAGACTTAAAGGAAAAATCGGAGATACGCTGCGTGAAAACTCAAAGATGCTTTATTCAAAACAGTACAGCGAGTTTTATGCAAGAATTGTATGGGCACAGATTATAACTTTTTTACATCTGATACTTGCGGTTTTTTGTCTGTTGGCTGGTATGACGTCAAAAAGCATTTCGACATTTTACCTGCTTGTAGGAATTGTTGCAGCGACTTTGGCTGTGTATTATTTTTATTCGTCATTTGGTGAAAAGATAAAGAAAAGGCAGGAAATGTGTGAAGAAGAATTTCCTAATGTAATTTCAAAATTGGCACTTATAGTCAACTCGGGAGTTATATTACACGATTCATGGGAAATGGTTTCATACGGTAAAGAAGGTGAAATATATGATTTGATGAGAAAATCATGTGTTGAAATGAATAACGGAAAATCTGAAATAGATGCTTTATACGAGTTTGGCGTTATGACAAATTCGGACAATATTAAAAAATTCGTGTCGGCGTTAATACAGAGTATAGAAAGAGGCGGCTCAGATTTGCCGCAGTTTCTTGCGAACCAGTCATCGGAATTATGGAATGAAAAAAGACAGTTATTGCTTCAAAAGGGTGAAAAGGCTGCAAGTAAACTGCTTATGCCTATAGCCATAATGTTTTTTGGTATTATGCTTATTGTTATATCATCAGCAGTTCAAAGCTTTAGTATGTAGCAGATATAAGCATTATATAAAAATCACGCATGAGGAGGTGAATATATATGAATAAGATTGAAAAAGCAATGATAGGTATATATTGCAAAATGTATAACGGTTTTAATAAGGTTATGAAAGACGAGAAAGGCGATACTAATTTTATTTCAATACTTATTATTTTAGGCATTGTTATCATAGTAGCAGGTGTATTTATTGTATATAAAAACCAAATTCTTAAGCAAGTTAGTGGCCAAATGAAGAATTTTAAGATTGACTCTGACTCTTTGGGTGGTTGACCTACGGGATAATTCCGAAATCGGTTGGGCTATATATTTATTTGCAAATATATAGCCTGACTAAATATTGTTAATATGGAGAAGCCGAAATGAAATATGTAACAGCACTGATAATAAGTGTGTTTTCTGTAATAATCGCATACTGTACTTTAGATGAAAATATTTCAAATAAAATTATTTTTCTGAAAAGAAAAGGCGACGAAGTATTTCAATCTAAAAAAATCACAAAATTACAAATTAAAATTATAGGTATAATTATTTTTATTTTAAATGTATTTTGTGTGATTTCAATAATGACGAGTGTTGATAATTATATAAATATAATTAAGATGATTGTCACAATTTTTTGTGTTACGGGTGCGGCATGTAATGATTACAGAGAACACAGGATTCCGAATATTTTTCCTTTGGTAATAGCTGTTACCGGTATTGTTTGTCTGACTGTGGGATATTTTACGGGACAGCAGGGAGCACAGGCATATATTGTGAGCAGTGTTTTTGCGACAACGGTTGTGGCACTCAGCATGGTAGTTGTATATTTTCTCACAAAACATGGGATAGGTATGGGAGATATTAAGCTTTTATGTGCTTTATCAATAGTGGGTGGTGTTTATTTAATAAGCGGAACAATATTTTTTGCAATGATAGCGTGCTCAGTGACTGCAATTATTTTACTGATTATGAAGAAAAAAACTATTAAAGACGGAGTTCCGTTCGGACCTTTTATTTATATGGGATATATAGTTTCGATTTTATTTTCGGTTTACTAAGGAGGCATGTATGAATAAGTTAAAAATAATTATTACAATTTTATTGGCAGGACTGATAATTACAGGCTGGGGCACCAGGATAAATTCAATAACAAAAGAAAACGGGAAGTATAGCAGTTATCTGGAAAATGCAGAATATTATGTGGAAAACAGATTGTATCAGAAAGCTATAGCGGAGTACAAGAACGCACTTAATATAAAGGATTCGATTGATGTCAGAAACAAATATCTTGATACGTATTCGGCAGCCTATGACGATGGAGTTGTAACACGGAATTCATATATGAGTGCTCTTGAGGAATCTTGTGAAATATATCCTAAGCATGTAAGTTATTGGGAATGGATACTTGAAATATGTGTGAACAGTAAACAATATGAGAACGGATATACATATTATAAAAAAGCAGCGAATCAAGGTGTTAAAAGTGAGAAATTAATTGATTTGGGAGATAAAATCAATTATTCATATACATTAAAAAATAAAATATACACAAAAAAGATAAGAAACAGCAATGGAGTATATTCATTGTACAGTAATAATAAATGGGGAGTTATGAATGTTTCGGGAAATTGGAAATTTGAGTGTGAATATGTATTTGCGAGTCCTGTTTCAAAGGATTCGGAAGTAATAATAAGAACAGATAAGGATACAAGAGTATTGAACGGTTCAAATATTGTTCAGAATTATATCAGTGAAGATATAACACAATGTAAAGCACCGTCAGAAGACATAGTTCCGATTTATAAAAACGGCTGGAAATTTTATGATTGTAAAACCAAAGAGTACATATTGTCAACATATGATGATGTGTCTGTTTTTATGAATAACAATGCCGCTGTAAAAAAATCGGGCAAGTGGACAATTATAGACAAAAACGGTAATGAAACATCAGAGATACAATATGATGATATTAAATTATTTGATAGCGGAGAGTATCAGTATAATGATTATTTTTTGGCATCTGTTGACGGTAATTACGGTCTTTACGATAAGTCGGGCAAAAAAAAGACAGATATTCAGGGAACGGATGTTGATTTGTATTTAGGCGAGGAAATTGCATTTAAGGGTGAAAACGGAAAGTGGGGTTTCGTAAACAGTAAAAACAAAGTTGTTATTGAACCGCAATATGATGAAGCAAAAAGTTTTTCCGGAGGTCTGGCTGCCGTAAAAATGAATGGCAAATGGGGATTTATAAATAAAGACGGAAGAACTGTAATAGATTATCAATTTGTAGATGCCGATTATTTTACATCCGAAGGATTATGTTTTGTAAGTTTTGTAAAAGATGAATATTGTCAGATAAATTTAAAATTCAAAAATTAGAGGTAAATAGTAAATGGATTCACAAATTACAACAGAGGTTATTGTTAAGAGTGGAATTATATTGGGAATTATATTTGGAATTCCATTCACACCGGTGATTTGTTTGTTAAGAAAAATGTTTATAGTTCCTTTTAAACATCAGAGAATTTTAAAAAAGGCGATTAATGACGGACATGTTGTTAAGGCAAAGCTTATAAAGTCAAAGGATGGTATTGATGAAAGAGGTCTAAGAGACAGTAGCAGACAGATAGGGATATATCAATATGAGTATAACAATAAAATATATAAAACAAAACAAGGGAGTGTGTTTGAATTACCTGATGAAATAACACTGTATTTTGAAAGAAATCCAAGGCATGCCGTGGTTGAAAGAGATTTGGGAATTTATGAAAGTCCGATGTTAAGGTGTTACATTGTTTCAGCTTTAATTATGGGAATATTTGTTAGTGCTTTTTTGAAGTATGTAGGAGTTAAGTATGGCTTGTAGAAACAGACGAGATAAAAATGAAAACGGAGAAGTAATGTTAGAGGGAATGTTAGTTATGATTATAACAATGTTCATGTTAATTTGGATATTGGCAGTGGGTTTTATATACTATCAAAGATATATAACCAATATAGTTGTAAATGATGCTGCCGTAAAAATTGCCTCTACATATAATAATCCGACCTCTGACATTGTAATGGGATATGTTACAACAGAAGAGCTACAGAACAGAGATTTGTATAGGAATTTCTCTTTTTCAAGCAAATTAAAAGATGTTAATGAGGAACGAGCAAAAGCTTATATTTTATATATGCTTGACAATACAAATTTTAAGGGGGTTGTGAAAGATACAGATGTGAAATTAGAGCTTGTATCCGATTCTATGATGAGAAAACATATAAAAATAACATTAAATTGTTCTTATAATACCCCGTTTGGATTTGCATTAAGTTATTTCGGAATGGATTCAGTCAGCAAGTATTCGGTAAGTTCCTGTGCGGAGAGTGTTGATTATTCGGAGTATATAGCAACAGTAAACAGTATATCCGTAGCAGGCGGCGGTGGTTATACGAAAGATACGGGATTTATTAACAGCGTGGTAAAAATGCTAAATTCATTTACAAAAGTATATAACAGATTTAATTAATGAATTTATATGAGGAGAGCGTATATATGAGAAACAGATGGAAATTTAAGAGAAAACTATCATTTTTAAATAAATACATTAACGGTACAAATGGTGTTATTTCACTGTTTTTGGCATTACTTATGGTTCCGTTTGCATCGATTGCGGGTGTTCTTGTTAATTCGGCAAGAATAAACAGTTCAATAGCAATGTTTGATGAAGCTTTGTGCAACGCCTCAAATTCTACGCTTGCTACATATGATGATTTTTTAAGAGAACGTTTTGGACTTTTGGCAATGCAACAAAATACATCTGCACATGGAAGTAATTATACGGTACAGCAGTTAATACAAGACACTTTTAAAGGATATATGGATAAAAATATTAATGTATTAAGCAATACGTATGAAACGACAGATGTTTCGGCATCGGGTATATATCCATTGGCAGATACAGATGTACTTTTATCTCAGGTTTACGAAGCGAGTAAATATACGGTTCCGGCTAAATTAGTTATAGATGGATTATCAATAGATGACATATTAAAAGATTTAACAAAAGATTTATCTTTTGTTTCAAGTATATTTAACGCATTTTCATCGTCAGCAGGTATTATTGATAAAATAAAAAATTGTGAAAGTAAATTCAGTTCATTAAACAATGAACTTGAATCCCTAAAAACAGACAGGACAAATTATGATAATGCTTATAATGAATTTAAAACGTCTGTAGATGAATATAATTCGGTAATAGATGAGATTAATAACAGAAAATCAGAAATTCAAAAGCAAATAGATGATTTAAAGACTGATATAAACGAGACTGAAAAAAAGTTCAAAGAAGAAAAAGAAAAGGTTCCGGAACTTTCAAAGAAGATTGAGGAGTTGGAAAATGAAAAAGATATTAACGGAAATCCCGTTGACAATAAAGAAAAGATAAAAAAAATTGAAGAAGACAATAAAGATACACTTAAAGATTATTTAGAGGCAAAGAATGATTTAAAAGAAAAGCAAGATGATTTAGAGAAAAAGAACAAAAGTATAAATGAAATAGAAAATTCATACAAAAATACGTTGGATAATAAGCGACAAACTATAAACAATAAAAAAACGAATTACGTTTCAAAGATAGACAGCTTTGCGGCGAGAGTCCTTTCTGCAGGAAACGCGGCATCAGATGCACAAAACAGTGTCGTTCAGCTTTACAGTGCAGGTCAAACTCTTTTATCAGATGTAACTAATGTTGTATATGAGGGTCGAAAAAGTCATATTGATAACAAAATAAGTGGTTTTAAAGAACAAAAGGAAGAGGCACAAAAGGAAGGAAGAACTCAGGATGTAGAAAGTTATGATGAAGAAATAGCCAATTTAAAAGCAGATAAAATTGATATAGAAAATGAAAGTACGTTTGATAAGGCTGATGACAAAGAAAATATGGCTATAGCAAATTCTTTGAAACAATTTGCACAGGAGAATTTGATAGAAAAGTATCAATTATTATATGGAAATTTAATTGAATTGAGAAATAATGTTCAAAGTAATTATATTGTAACGACAGAAGTAAAGAAAATGTCGGATACATCATCTTATTATATTAGCGGAATAAATGACATTCTAACAAAAGAACAGGTTGATAATTTACAGCAAAATCTTCTTAATGAGTTGATTTCGGATGGTTTGTTTATGCATTTCAATGCAATGATTACATATATAAAAGCTATATTTAAAGTTGATACATTGTGGAATGTAGAATTATGTGGGCTGATTAATGAAGAATATTATAATAATAATATAGGAGGGTTACCCTCAAAGAAGGTAAGAACAGATGGAAGTAAATATTCTCTTAAATCACCATTTGCCGAAAATGATAAAAAACAATCGGATTATTTTAAAACAGCAATAGGTTCATATTCAAGCACTTTATATGCAACGGGAAGCGTAAGCGGATTAGGTACTTTAGTAAGTAAAATAATTTCCTCATTAGATGATTTGTCAGAATGTTCTGATATTACAAAGTGGAAATTAACAGAAATTTGGTCCAATCTGAAGAAGTTTGCCACGGCAATATGGGATTTGGTAAGTTCGTTTATAGAATTATTTACTAAAATACAACAGGTATTAACACAGACAGCTATAGGCGAAAAATTATTGCTTTCGGGTTATATCGCATACAACCTGTCAAACAGGACAACTTATGACGGAAGTGCATTATTGGGAAAATCTTATAAGGAAGTGTTACCGAATGCGGCAAGTGAGAAAAACGGATACTCATTTTACGGAGCGGAAACGGAATATATATTGAACGGAAGTTATTCGGAATTAGATAACCAGGCGGCTGTATTTAGCATCATGTGGATAATAAGGTGCTTGTTTAATATTTATCCTGTTTTTTTTGCAAACAATGAAATTAAGGCAATGGCGACGGCAGCCTCGGTAATTCCGGGAGCATCAATTTTTGTATATATATTATATTTTTTGGTAGAAACAACAGCAGATACTGTTATTTTGGTAAACGGAGGAGACGTATCTCTTATAAAAACAAAACCTTATATGACTCCGACCGGATTTAATGATTATATCAGTGCCATGAGTTCAATGAAATTAAACTATTCCGAAAAAAATAATGTATATAAGGATGTTGTGAAAGCAACAGGAATAGAGGGGTTGAGCGAAGATTACCAAGAGCCGAATAAAGAGGGCGTGAAAGGTAAGATTAATAAAATTAATTACACAAAGATGTTGATTGTAGTAATGATGTTTATGGATTCCAAAACATTGGTAAACAGATTGGCTGATATTATTCAAATGGAGTCAACATATTATGTTGTAACAAAAATAAATACATATGTATTTGATTTGGATAAGTGCTTTACATATTTAAGAGCATCGGGAAAATTTTCGACGAATCAATTTATAAAACTATCCAATTCGTCAAAAATATACTCCAAGAACAGAATTGTTTACAGGGGGTATTAATTATGAAATCTGACGAAAAAGGACTTCTTTCATTAGAAGCATGTATTTCAGTTACAATTTTTATGTTTTTGATGCTTTTTTTGTACAGCTTTTTTACGCTTTTTGAGGCAAGAAATGAAATAGGACATGTTATATTGGCTGCTACAGACAGTATGGCGACGGATGCTTTTGCAAATAAGAATATAGGTGATGGCGGTAATATGGGGCAGGCCATTTATAATTTATATGGGTTTATAACAAATTCAGATAACGGATTTACAGATTACCGTCAATGGTATGATGATTGGTCTAAAGAAGATGATAACGGTGATAAAAGTTTAAGTAATACATTTTCAGAAGTCATTAAAGAAAGATTTATTGCCTATCTAACAAGCGGAAACTCAACAGATGCAAATAAAATATTAAAAAAATATAAAATAAAAGATGGTCTGGAGGGATTGGATTTTTCCGGGTCATATATTGATTCATCAAAGGGAGATTTGTATCTGAAAGTTAAATATACATTGGAATATGATTATAATCCGTTTGGATTAAAAGGTGTGGAATTTGAGCAGTCTGCATGTTCAAAACTATGGAAGTAAAATTGGTAATAATTTAGATTAATTGGAGGACTAATTATGAAATTTTCATATGAAAATCAAGGGGCAACTACTTATTTAGTATATGAAGTAAATGAATCAGATGAGATAGATTCGTTAAGTCTCGGTATGCTTACAAACAATAAAATTCAGGGACTTGCACAGACATTGTTTACTCAAATGGATGAAACAAGATACATAAAGTACAATGTTTCGTCAAAAATTTCGGTGAGACAGTTTTTTAACGGACCAGTTAATAAAAAAAGACTTCTTGGTGTATTTAACGGAATTGTTGACGGATTGTTATCCGCTGAAGACTATATGATTGATTCTAATGCGATTGTGCTTGATATGGATTATATTTTTGCTGATGTATCAACATGTGAAGCCACTTTAATATGTCTGCCGATAAGCAATCTTGAAAGAGAAAAAACAGATTTGGGAGTTTTCTTTAAAAATATAATGGTAAACACTCAATTTGATTCCACGGAAAATTCGGACCACGTTGCTAAAATTTTTAATTTTCTTAACAGTTCGCCAACGTTTTCGCTTACGGATTTTAAGGCACTTCTTGATGAAATTCATAATAGTGAAAATATGACACAAATGCTGTCAGATGTAAAAAGAGAAAAAGAAGTTGTTCAGACGCAAAATGTTCAACAAAATAATATAAATAATCAGAATATGCAGCAACGACAGATAAATGTACAGCAGCAGGCAGTGTCTAATCCACAGATACAATCAAATCAACAGATGCAACAAAACCCACAGATACAGCCCAATAAGCAGATAAGACAAAATATGTTAAATCAGCAGCAAAGACAATTACGACAGCTGCCACCGAAACCAATGCCGAACAACAGACAGATGAATATACCAAATATGAATATACCGAATCAGCCTGTTAATAAAAAAACCCAGGCAGCACCACAGCAGTCAAATGCTGAAAAAGAAATGAGTCTGTTTTATCTTTTACAACACTACAGTGCTGAAAATGCTGCGGTATATAAAGCACAGAAGGCAGCAAAAAAAGCTCAGTCTCAAAATAATATGGTTCAGGGTAATATGGCTATGCCGGATACTAAGAATAAACATAAAAAAGAAAAAATGCCAAAACCACCAAAGGGACAGGTTCAGCCAGGCGGTTTTGCTGTTCCGGGAATGGCAGGAAACAATGGAATGGCAGTTCCGGGAATGAATGGACAACAGAACTTTGCAATGCCGGGCCAACAGAATTTGAATATACCAACGCCACAAAATAATATTCAAAGACAGAATACAATGTCACAGCAGCAGCCTTTGCAACAGCCACAGGTTCAGGCAGAGATACAAAACCAGCAGATTCCACAGCCTCAGCAGGTGAAACAGCCACAGCCTTCTCAGCCTTCGCAATCTTTACAGCAGCCACAGCCTGAAATGCAGGGACAGCAGATGAATTTTGGAGAGACTACTAATCTTGATATGTTAATGAGAGGCGGTACAACAGTTTTGAATTCAAGTATGAGACCACCAGATATGGTTTCTCCTCATTTAATCAGAATAAAGACAAATGAAAATATTATGATTGATAAACCTGTATTCAGAATCGGCAAAGAAAAGAGTTATGTTGATTATTTTGTAAGTGACAATACAGCAGTCAGTAGAAGCCATGCCAATATTGTTTCAAGGGAGTCTAAATATTATGTAATGGATACCAATTCAACGAATCATACATATTTGAACGGAAAAATGATACAGAGCAATGTTGAAGTTGAACTTGCACATGGTGATAAAATCCGTCTTGGAAATGAAGATTTTGAATTTATGATGTATTAATTTGAAAAATTTTTAATAGAAATAAATTTCAAAAAGGAAGGTAATGTGTAGTGGATTTTATTGTTTCTGCAACGACTGATATTGGAAATATAAAAGATACAAATCAGGACAGTTATAATGTGAAAGTTTTGAATACAGAAGCCGGGAAAATGGCATTTGCAGTGCTTTGCGATGGCATGGGTGGTCTTTCTAAGGGAGAAGTGGCAAGTGCATCGGTTGTAAAAGCATTTTGCAGCTGGGTTGAGACAAGACTGCCTGTTTTGTGTGCAAGTGGGCTGAATGATGCAGATATTCAGAAAGACTGGTGCAAAATAGCAACGGATTTTAATGAAAAAATAAAGAATTATGGTAAGAAGTGTGGATTGTCATCCGGTGTCGGAACAACAGTAACAGCTATTCTTATTACTGAAAAAAGATATTACATAATAAATGTCGGGGATACAAGAGCATATGAAATAGCAAACAGCATTTCTGTTCTTACAAAAGACCAGACTGTTGTTGCCAGAGAAGTAGAGCTTGGAAATCTTACAGAGGAACAGGCAGAATTTGATTCGAGGAGAAGTGTGCTTTTACAGTGTATCGGAGCATCTGATTATGTGTATCCTGATATGTTTTTTGGAAATACAAAGAAAAATGCCGTTTATATGCTTTGCAGTGATGGGTTCAGACATGAAATAAGCAGTCAGGAAATATTTAATTATCTGAATCCTCAGGTTATGACTGATTCGCAGGTTATGAAAAATAACATGGAGGCACTTGTTCAGATTAATAAACAGAGACAGGAACGGGATAATATCACGGTTGTTTCTATAAAAACATATTAGACAGAGGAGGAGACAGATGCTTGAAGTAGGTTCGCTTGTAGACGGCAAGTATAAGATTCTTAGTAAAGTTGGTCAGGGCGGCATGAGTGTTGTCTGGATGGCAATTAATGAGAAAGCAAATAAAACATGGGCTGTCAAGGAAGTGCGAAAAGATGGTGTTTTGGAATTTGAAGCGGTAAAGCAGGGACTTGTTGCTGAAACAGATATTCTGAAAAAACTTAATCATAAGAATCTTCCAAGTATTATAGATGTAATTGATACTGATGATTCTTTTATCATAATTATGGATTACATTGAAGGTAATTCGCTTAATAAGGCTCTTGAGGAGTATGGTGCACAGCCTCAGGAATATGTTATTGAATGGGCAAAACAGCTTTGCGATGTACTTGGATATTTACATTCACGACAGCCGGCAATTATATATCGTGATATGAAGCCGGCCAATATAATGTTAAAGCCGGATGGTAATGTTACGCTTATTGATTTTGGTACTGCCAGAGAATTTAAAGAAAAAAATCTTGCAGACACAACATGTCTTGGTACAGTGGGATATGCCGCTCCGGAACAGTTTGGCGGAATGGGTCAGACAGATGCAAGAACAGATATATATTGTCTTGGTGCGACGCTGTTTCATCTTGTTACAGGCTGCAATCCAAGCGAGCCGCCATACGAGATGAAGCCTATAAGGCAGATAAATCCTGAATTGTCGAGTGGTCTGGAAAGAATTATTCTTAAATGCACACAGCGAAATCCAGATGACAGGTATCAGTCAGCGGCTGAACTTATGTATGCATTGGAACATTATAAAATTATCGATGATGAATATAAGAAAAAGCAGAAAATAAAACTTGGCGGATTTATTACGGCGGCAGCTTTAAGTGTTGTGCTTGCAGCAAGTGGTTTAACATTTAATATTGTTGCACGTAAGAAAGCTTCAGAAGAATATCAGAAAGTCCTTCAGAATGCGGAAGACACTTCAAATTACGATGAAAAAATAAAATTGTATCAGGATTGTATAGCAATACCGGAACAAGGTGGTAATAAAGATGCTTATATTGGATTAATAAAGGCATTTCGTGATAATGACCATAATTTTACTGATAATGAGGCAAACACATTGGATAAGCTTATATCCAATAACAGGGATGCACTTGTTAAAAATCCAAAGGATTATGCAGATGTGTGTTATGAAACAGGAAAATTATACTGGTATTACTATCAGGGAAATGCCAATAAGCTCACATCTGCAATTAATGCTAAAAACTGGTTTGGCAAGGTAAAAGAATATGCACCCGATGGATACGAAAATAAGGGTACGGCAGAAGTATATTACGCAGTTGGAGATTTTTATTCAACAATTACTGAACTTCAGAAAACAGGTGAAGATAAAGGTATTTACCAGAATTTTTTTAATAATCTTACAACACTTATGGATTCAGTAGGAAAGAATGATAACGAGACAGAAGTTGTGCGACTTGAGATGCTTGAACTTGCAAGAAGTGCAATTCAGCAGTATGCAACGAAATTCAAGCGTGACGGTGTCTCAAAGCAGGATATAGATTCGCTTCTTTACGATATTGAATCAGTTGCTGGAAAGATGGACACGGATTTGGATTTGAAAAAGAATATTTTAAATCTGATGAGTGATACTAAGTCATCGGTCACAATAGATTACGGAACAGGAAATGGAGGTAACTGATAAATGTCAATAGAAACATTACAGACGGCATCGACTATATCATATATTGCGGCCGGAATTTTATTGCTTGTTGCGGTTGCCTTATTTTTTCTATTAGATATTAAAAAAGTAATTGGAGATTTGACAGGTATTACAGCCAAAAGAGCAATTGAAAATATAAGGCAGCAGAATGAACAGACAGGGGAAAAAAATTATAAGTCAAGTTCAGTGAATCTTGCCAGAGGAAAACTTACGGACAAGATATCACAGTCAGGAAAGCTTATAAAAAATACGAGTGGAATAGGAATATCTCCGCATACAGAAAAATTCAGTACAACAGAGCTTAATCCTGATAATGGGCAGACGGCAATACTTAATGATTCAGTCAGTGAAACTACAGTATTGTCAAATCCAGTGAATGAAACTACTGTTCTGAATAAAGAATTTTCTGTTGAAGTTGAAATGGGATTTGCTGAAAGTTCAGAAATTATAGAATAGGAGAGAAAATTATGAAAGGCAAAAGAAAAGTCAAAGAACGGGTTCTTGCGTGGTATCTTGTTTTATTGATGGTTGTTTCAATAATACCATTTAACATGTTCAAAATGCATGCAAGAGCTGATGTGCAGTCTGACGGTTTTACGATAACTGTCAAGAATGATTCAGGAGAATTGCTTGAGGGTGTAAGCATTGAATATCTGCTAAAAAAAGGTACGCTTACAATAGCTGAGAAAACAGAGGACACCACTTTGGCAGGCACTGTGTCAATTTCTGAGATTACAGATGATTTGCTTAACGAGGCACAGACGGCATCAGAAGATGTTACTGTTGATATAACAGCAAAGAAGAAAGGATATGTAGAATATTCAAAGGTTGGCATTTCAGTTACAGCTTCAATTAAAAATGTTGATGTGCAGATGACAGCAAAACAGGCAGATGATACATTTGCCTTTGAAAAAACAACAGCAGCCATAAAATATGGAGACAGTTTTAGTAATACTGCGTCAAGTACAAAACGTACAGGTACAGTAAATTACAGTGTTGTATCTGGCGATGATTGTGTAAGTGTAGACAGTGATGGCGTTATTACAACATTAAAATCAGGAACTGCAAAGATAAAAGCAGTTCTTTTAGAAGATGATGCTTTTCAGGAATCGGAAGCGTTTTATGATTTAACAGTTAATAAAGCTGATGATTCAAATTTTGTATTTGCAGTACCGGCACCGGATCCAATTATTTATTCTGTAGATGGTACATTTTCTAATACAGCATCAGGAGGAAGTGGAACAGGTTCAATAAGTTATGAAATATTGAATGGAAATGATTATGCATCAATTGATACTGATGGTACTCTTCATTTTACAAAAGCCGGAACAGTTACTGTAAAAGCAACAAAGGCAAGTGATGATAAATATAATGAAATAAATGCACAGTATACAATAGAGATTAAAAAGGCATCACAAAATAAGCTTTCTTTTGAAAATGAAGCACCTTCAGATGTGACTATTACAGATGGAACATTTAGTAATGCTGTGTCAGGCGGAACAGGTGATGGACAGATTACATATGAAATCGTTTCAGGTTTAGATTATGCATCTGTTGATGATGTAACATTACCAGTTATTACATTGAAAAAAGCAGGAACTATAACTGTAAAAGCAACAAAGGCAGCAGATGACAGATATGAGGAAGAGTCTGCAACATATAATCTTACAATAAAGAAAGCACAGCAGGCAGCACTTACATTTGCAGCCATTAATCCTGAGATTACATATGCTCCCGACTGGACATATACTGTAAGTGTAGCAGGAGGAAGTGGAACAGGTGCACTTTCTTATTACATATTGGATAATGGAAATAATGTTACTGAAAATGATATTGCAAGTATAGATACAGTGACAGGTGTAGTTTCAAAAAAAGGTTATAAGACAGGCGTTGTAAAAATAGTTGCGGTAAAAGCAGCTGATGATTCTTATGAAGCAACATCTGTTACTAATGATTTAACAATTAAAAAAGCAGAGCAGACAGGAGTACAATTTGATAAAAACAGCGATTCTGTGACATATGGTGATAATAATAATGAGTATGCTAACCAAGCTACAGGCGGTGAATCAACGGGCAAGATTGTATACAGTATAGAAAGCGTTGATAATACTTTATCAGGAGTTCCTTGTGCCTCACTTGACCAGGACACAGGAAAAGTAACTGTAAAAGGCTCAGGTCAGATTAAAATAAAAGCAGTAAAACAAGGTGACGATTGTTACGAAGATTCGGAAGCTGTTTATTATACTTTAATAATTGCAAAGGCAGAACAGCAGAATTTCAAATTTGCAGACACAGTGCCGGCTTCAGTAACATACAACGAAAATAACAATGAGTATGTATTGGCAGCAACAGGCGGAAACGGCAACGGATCCGTAACGTACAAAGTTGTAAGCGGTGATGCTGTAGAAATATCAGGAAACAAACTTACAGTAAAGAAGTCGGGAACAGCAGTTATTCGTGTGGATAAAGCTGAATCAGATGGATATTTAGCAGCATTTGATGAAATTACAATAACAGTTGCAAAGGCTGAGCAGTCAATTAAATTTAACGATACGGCTACATCACAGGTAGTATATGGAAACGTTTTTTCTAACGAGGCGGTTCCTGTTGTAAATAACAGTGTACCTGACGGAAAAGGTTATGCAGCAGATACAGTTATAACGTATGAAGTTGTAGTAGGAAATAATATTGCAAATGTTGATACAAACGGAAAACTCACATTTAAAAATGGAAGTATCGGAACTGTAACAGTTAAAGCATCAAAACTTGGAAACAGTTGTTATGAAGATACTGAGTGTGAATATACAATAGAAGTTGTATATCTTGCAACACCTCAGATACCATACACTTTGTCCGGAGAAAAAAAGAATGATGACGGCTGGTACACGGGAAATGTTACAATTACTCCGGCAACAGGTTATAAAATCAGTTATTCAAATGATTTAACAAATAATGATTGGAAGGACAGTATTGAGGTTTCAGATGAAGGACTGAATGCAAAAGCAATATATTTAAAGAATGATTCAGGAATAACAGGAGCAATTAATATCAATGAAAATGATATTAAGATTGATAAAACAAAACCTGAAAATCTTAAAGTAAGTTATTCAAAGTCAGTGCCTGACACGATACTTGAAAAAATTTTCAAATTCTACAAAGCACCTGTTACGGTAACACTTGAAGCAAAAGATGTGACATCAGGTATCAAAAACTTTACATATTCATATGAGGTTGAAAAGGACGTAAGCAAAGTAAATACAGGAGCGAGCGATGTGGTTGCAGCCGTAGGTGACAAGGGAGTTACAATAAGCGGAAGCAGTGCAAAGGCTGTATTTAAGATAGACGCACAGTTCAGAGGCAAAGTAAGCTTTACGGCGACCGACAATGCAGGAAATGTAAGCGATATATGCAAAGATAATAAAACGATAGTTGTTGACGATATAGCACCTATAGTAGAAATTACTTTGGATGGACCTAAAAAAAGCGATAAGTATAAGCAATATTACAGCGATTATCCTGTAACGGCTAATATAAAAATAAATGAAGCCAATTTCTTTGCAGAAGCATTTGAAAAGGTAGAAGATATTTCGGTAAATCCGTCAGAACTTGTTGATGAACATCTTAAAATAACGGTAACTACGGAGTTAAATAACGGAACAAAAACCGAAAAGGTATATAAAAATGACGATTTAACTACGAAGTTTAAAAAAGGTGATGCTGATGAATGGAATTCAACTATAAAATTTGATACGGGCGAAGATGCAATATATACAATAAAAGTTGAATGTACTGATTTTTCGGGAAATAAAGCCGAAACAGCGGAAAAAACATTTATTGTCGATAAAAAGGACCCATGTATAAATGTTGATTTTTCAAATAATGATGTAAGAAACGGAAAATATTTTAATGCGGACAGAACGGCAAAAATCACAATTAAAGAGCGTAACTTTAATGCTGCTGATGTGGAATTAAATGTTACGGCAGATAAAGCTGTAGGTAATATTGCCGATTATGCGGAATATTTGAAAAATTCAGATAACTGGACGAATACAGGTGATACTCATACCGCAGAGATAACATTTTCAACGGAGGCATTTTACAAATTTGACATTTCATATACGGATATGTCGGGAAGAAAAAATGAACCTGTAAATTATGGTGATTCAAAAGCGGCAACAGATTTTGTTATTGATAAGACCGCACCTGTTAATTCTGATATTAAGATTAACGATTCATCGGTTCTTGCAAGGGGCGGTGTTGCATTTGAAAAGTTCTATCGTAACGATGTTACGGTTAAATTCTCAACAAATGCAGATATAAGCGGAATTAAATCTGTTAAATATCAGAAAGTAAATGATTTATCTTCATATAACAAAAATGGCACATGGAATGAATATGATTCTCAAAACGGTGTTGTTGTAAAGCCTAACAAGAAATTTGTTATTTATTTTATGGTTGAGGATATGGCAGGCAATACGGTAATTGTTAATTCAACAGGTATTGTTGTTGATGATAAGGCACCGATTGGTGAAAAGGCGGCACCTGAAATTGATATTATACCAGATGCGGTAAATGCTAACGGATTACATAATGGTAATGTTAATGTAGCAATGAAAGTTGTTGATCCGAAATATTCGGGAGTAAATTCGGATATAAACGGATACTATTCAGGTATTAATAAAATTACATATAGAATATATACAAGAGATACGGATGCGGTTGAAACAGGAACACTCATGGATATTTCAGCAAATAATACCAATGGAGCTGTATTTGATAAAGATAATCTTATAAGTTCATGGAGCGGAAATATCACCGTAGATGCGTCACGATTTAATAGCAATAATGTTGTTGTTGAAGTTAAAGCCGTGGATAATGCGGGCAATGAACGTGTTACAACAAATGAAATGATAGGTCAGGCGATAAAAATTGATATTACCGCACCGGCAATAGATGTTTCATATGATAATAACACAGCAGACAATAATACATATTTTAAGGAAAACAGAACGGCAAGAATTCAGATTACCGAGCGTAATTTTAATGAAAATGATGTTGATGTAAGAATTTCAAATACCGACGGAGTAATTCCTTCTGTTTCGGGCTGGACACAGTATGCGGGAAGCGGAAATATGGATAATACTACATGGGTAACTTATGTGACATATGACGCAGATGGTGATTACAAATTTGATATAAGTTACAAGGATATGGCGGATAATACGGCAGGAGCTGAAAATTATGCAGACGGAACAGTCGCCGCAAAGGAATTTACCGTTGATAAAACAAATCCTGTAATAGAAGTTTCATATGATAATAATGATGCTGAAAATTCCAATTATTATAAGACGGACAGAACGGCTACAATTTCTGTTACTGAACATAATTTCCAGGCAGACCGAGTAATTGTAAATGTAACTGCTACGGACGACGGAAATGCCGTAACTGCACCGCAGATAAGCGGATGGACATCAGACGGAGATATTAACACGGCAACGATTTATTATGGAAGCGATGCATATTATACATTTAATATCAGTATGCGGGATATGGCAGGAAACAGCAGTGATGAATTCACAGAGCAGAATTTCTACGTTGATAAAACGGTTCCAGATCTTTCTATAAGCGGGGTTGAAAATAATACTGCAAACAGCGGCACGGTAATACCTGTAATATCATATTCGGATACGAATTACGACGAATCACTTGTTTCAATTACATTAACAGGTGCGAACCGTAAAACAGTTGAACTTGACGGTTCATACGCCGAACAGCATAACGGACGTGTATTTACATTTAAAGATTTTGCAAATGAAAAGAGTATTGACGATATTTACACACTCACGGCGTCAATTACCGACAGAGCTGGAAATGTGTCAACTCAGACAGTTGTATTTTCAGTAAACAGATTCGGTTCAACATATGAACTCAGTTCATCAACCGAGAATCTTAACGGAACATATGTTAAGTCAACGGAAGATGTTGTTTTATCGGAGGTTAATGTAAACCAGCTTACAAATATCAAGCTTACACTCTATAAAAATGATGCAACAATTGTTTTAAAGGAAAATGAAGATTACAGAGTCAGCATCAGCGGCGGAAACGGACAGTGGTATCAGTATACATATACTGTATTTGCAAAGAATTTCAGCGAAAATGGTGTATACAGAATTACGGTTCAGTCAGATGACGCAACGGGAAGAACTCAGAAAACCGACCAGGATACAAAAAATATAGAGATACAGTTTGGTATTGACAATGAGCCGCCAGTTATCAATGTTAAAAATCTTGAAAGCAAGACGACGTATGCTATGGAAAGCAAAGAAGTTGAAATGACTGTAAGAGACAATTTAAAACTCGGACAGGTTATAGTTGAGCTTGACGGAAATGAGTATAAGACATGGAGCGGCGACGAATTAGAGCAGATAGTTCAGAATGGCGGTAATTTTACATTTAATATTGACGGTAACTCAACATCGGCACACAACATTGTTGTATATGCATCTGATGCGGCAGGAAATGGTGCAAAGACAGCAAACGCCGACAAACCTGCAAATGTTGTTAATATTGACGATTTTTATGTAACAACAAATAAATGGGTTCAGTATATTAATAATAAACCGTTATTTTATGGAAGCATAATTGCGGTTATTGCCGTAGTCGGACTTGGAGTATTTGCGGTTACATTCGTAAGACGAAAAAAAGATAAAGCCGAAAAATAAAATGGTAAAATAAATGATTTTAGCGGGCAGCATTGTATAGATATGCTGCCCTGTAAAAATAAATATAATATGGAGGTTTAAGAATGGTAGAATGTCCAAATTGTCATTCACAGTGTGAGGATGGCTCCGATTTTTGTACTGTGTGCGGAACAAAATTGAATGGAGTGGAGCAGCAAAATGTTAATGTTCAAGGTATGGTTAATTCGCAACAGGAGTATAGTCAAAGTTATCAGACACAGCAGCAGGATTATGTAATGTCACCTAAATTGCAATTGCCTGCACAGAGAAATATTGTAAAATATATTTTGTTTAGTATACTTACATTAGGAATATATGGAGTTGTTGTTGAAAGTCGTATTTCCGGTGAAATTAATATAGCAGCAAGTCGTGCAGACGGTATTAGAACAATACCATTTTTGGGAATGTTACAGCTTTCTGCAATAACATTAGGAATATATGGATTGGTATGGAATCATAAATTGGCTAATCGTTTAGGTAATGAACTTGCCAGAAGGGGATACAATTATAAGTTTAGTGCTGTTGATTTCTGGCTTTGGAATGTTCTGGGTTCACTTATACTTATTGGACCTTTTATATATTGTTATAAAAAGTTAAAAGCAATGAATATGATTAATGCAAGTTTTAATATTTATGGTTAGTATTCGATAATAATAGTATCATGGTATAATATATTTTATACTATGATGCTATTTTTATTTTTAGTGTGTTATAATATGAAAAAATATTTTGAGGTGACAAATATATGAGTAACATAGATATTAATTCTGAAATTCGCACACAGCAACAGATTACAGACTCTGGAAATCCGAGAAAGCCAACAGGTGATGACGGCCAAAAAATGCTGGAACGCATGAATGAGAGTCATTATGCAGTCACGGGCTGGGCGTTGGAACATTGGAATATAAATGAAAGTGACATAATACTTGACATTGGCTGTGGCGGAGGTGCCACATTAAAAAGAATGAGTGACAGTGTTGTGTCAGGTCATTTAACTGGTGTTGATTATTCATCTACATCGGTTGAAATGTCAAAGGAAACTAATTATGATTCTGTAAAAAGCGGAAAAACAGACATAATTGAAGCGTCTGTTGAGTGCCTTCCATTTTTGGATAATTCATTTGATAAAATAATTACGGTTGAAAGTTTTTATTTCTGGCCACATCCGCAGGAAAATTTAAAAGAGGTGTACAGAGTTCTGAAAACAGATGGAACTTTTTTGCTTGTGGCTGATATTTATGGCAAAGATGGATTAGATGTGCAGATTTTGGAAAATATAAAAAAATTTAATCTGTATAATCCAACACCTGACGAATATAAAAAATTATTTGAAAATGCTGGATTTATAGATGTTAAAGTGCATATAAAGGAAGATGATAACTGGATATGTATTGAAGGTCATAAATAAGAAGTGTAATGTGAAAGTCTGGGAATATTGGTGAGATGTTCTCAGGCTTTCACTTGTATAACATAATTGATATAAAAAATATCATAAAAGTATTGACAAAGCATATTATATGTAATAATATATTAATGCAATAATAAATATATAAGGAGGACTGCCTATTGATCAATGAACCATTTTTGAACC
>ULTJ01062336.1_pt1 | contig 31025 bp, 22 predicted proteins | sample 1957491 | NCBI WGS metagenome assembly ULTJ01 (sample SAMEA4835731, study PRJEB28245) | human gut metagenome | biome: gut microbiome; material: fecal sample | place: Denmark | collected 2008 | reverse complement strand
TTCCTTCCTCCTTTATCTTTTTATCTCTGTGTCTCTGCGTCTCTGTGTTCGTCCCTTTTTATGAATACACGCCCCTAAATTTCCATTTAATGCCTAGCTGAACTTATATCAGTTGCGCTATCATCCGAAGGGAAACTTTGTTCCGGTGCTACGCCGGTAAATTCCCATTTATAAAACTATTCAAATGTCGGGCGACCCTTGAAATATTTCTCAGAGATGGATAAGCCCTTCATTCAGCGCTTTTTCCAATCCTTTGCGGATAGACCCCAATCCGAATTCCGCAGTATTTATTTCTTTCAGAGGTATGAAGAAAGCGTCGGCGGCATCGTCCATCGCCTTCAAGTGCAAGGTATCTGCCACCATGCAACGGAAAAACATATCCAGTGTGTGTACGGGGAAGCCTGAATAGATATAAATATTCGGTAATGAAAACAGGTATTCCGCTTTGATAACTTCCATACCCGTTTCTTCCTTCACTTCACGCGTCACACCTTCCTCGCCTGTTTCTGCCATATCGATGAAGCCGCCTGGAAGGTCGAGCGTCCCCTTAGCGGGGTCTTTGGCGCGTCGGCACACTAACAGTTCCTTCCGCTCATTCAAAATCAGCGCTACCGTGGCAGCCGAAGGATTGAAATAATAAATGAAGCCGCAGTCGGCGCATTGCTTTGATTTTTCATTATGGACCTCGAAATGCTTTGAACCGCATTTCGGACAATATTGGAATTGAAAAAGAGGATGTTCCATGATTTTTCAGCGTTTAAGTTTTCGTTGGCGGCAAAGATAGAAAATAAAAATGACAATAGGAGTAGACCTAATTTCAAACAAATCACTACTTTTGTAGTGAGCCTTGGGATTGGTTGGATGTGCATTGTATGCTTCAAACTGGACGTAAAGGGCATTTAAAATGAAGAATTATGGCGGATGATAAATCATTGGAAACTAAATATGGCATAGCTGTTCAGACTATTAAAACAGCCATATTGCAGAGCCAATATCAAGCTGTCAAGCTTGTAAATAAAGAACAATTGGCATTGTACTATGGTATTGGACGCTATATATCCAAAAATTCCCGCGATGGGTATTGGGGTACGGGTGCAATAGCTTTTATTAGTAATAGGTTGCAAATGGAATTACCGGGACTTAGAGGTTTTTCTGAACGAAACCTGAAGAATATGCGTATATTTTATGAAGAGTGGCAAATGTTGGATGTAAATTCGGCAGTTGCAACTGCCGAAATACAATCGGAAAGTAATAATGAAAATGATACAGTTGAAATTCGGCAATTGCAACTGCCGGATTTCAAGGATTTTCCTGTGAAGGAATTCTTCAATATTGGTTTTACCCATCATACTGCAATCCTATCGCAGGTAAAAACTCTTGGAGAACGTTATTTCTATATAAAGTTGTGTGCTAATGAGTTCTTGAAAGTCGATACAGTGAAGAAATTGATGAAGGAGGATTTATACCACAATCAAGGTTCATTACCTAATAATTTTATGGAAAAGTTGCCGACTGCGGAAATTGCCAGAAGAGCTGTATTGGCATTCAAAGATGAATATATTTTAGATTTCATCAATGTAGAGGAACTTGGTGCAAGAGATATTGAGGATGTTGATGAAAGAATTATAGAAAACAAGATTGTACAGAATATCAAAAACTTTATAATGACTTTCGGACGAGATTTTACATTTGTGGGAAATCAATTCCGCATCGAGGCTTTCGGGCATATTCACATTATAGACCTTCTTTTCTTCAATAGAGAGTTGTCCTCATTAGTGGCTGTTGAATTAAAAACAGGACCTTTTAAAACGGCATATCTTGGGCAACTGAATATGTATCTTCGTGTGCTTGATGACTTTGTTCGTAAGCCGAATGAAAATCCGTCCATTGGTATTGTATTGTGTAAAAGTGCGGATAAGGCATACGTAGAGTATGCTGTAAGAGATTATGATAAACCAATGGGAGTCGCTACTTATAAAACGGCTTCAGATATGCCAGAACGGTTTAGAAATGCTCTCCCGGATGTAGAGGAACTTAAAGAGCTATTGCATTCTCGCTAGTTTGTTACCAGAAGTTTTTTATCGTTGATATTCACGTAAATATATTTGTTCATCTTGTGTATGGAGTAAGGATAGAAAATGAAGTTGGATACTGTTTATTGTTAATTATTATTTTATTTCTAATATTGCAGTGAGTATTTTAATTATAAACAATCTCCTTAAATATATATAAGAGAAACACTAATCTTAAATTGAAACCTATATGAAAAGAGTATTTTTATTTGTTTGGGCTTTATATTCGGCGTTTTCAGTGATGGCACAGAGATACGAAACGACTGTGGCGCCTCTGAATGGTGAAAAGTGGTGGGGAGGATTGGTTGCATTGGGCAGCCGTATGCCTTTTGCATCGACGACGGAATGGTATGACTTGGGCAAGGTAAATCTGAATAACCAGATTGTTCCGTTACTGTTATCTTCAGAAGGACGTTACGTCTGGAGCGAACAACCTTTTTCTTTCCGGTTGCGCAATGATACATTACTCCTCCGTTCCGATTATACGGAACTGGGCGCGGTTTCTGCCGGAACGACGTTGCAGGATGCTTATCTTGCCGCTTCTGCCGCTTATTTCCCACCTTCGGGAAAGATACCCGAAGATATATTCTTCTCCAAACCACAGTATAATACATGGATTGAGCTGATGTATAATCAAAATCAGGCTGATATAGAGAAATATGCCCGGGATGTATTGGCGAATGGCTTTCCCACAGGCATCTTTATGATAGATGATAACTGGCAGAAATATTACGGCAATTTTGAGTTTAAACCCGATAAATTTCCTGACCCGGCGGGAATGATTGCCCGCTTGCATGAGCAGGGCTTTAAAGTGATGCTGTGGATTTGTCCCTTTGTTTCGCCTGATAGCCCGGAATACCGCCTGCTGGCAAAGAAAGGGTATTTGGTGAAAAGGAAAAACGATAATTCTCCCGCCATGATTGATTGGTGGAACGGAGTGAGCGCCTGCTATGACCTGACAAATCCGGAGGCCGCTTCTTATCTGGAAGAACAACTGCGCGGCGCGCAAAAGAAATATGGCGTTGACGGTTTTAAATTTGATGCCGGAGATGTGGTTCACTTTACCGGAGAGTATGCCTTCCATGACCCGGCAGCCAATGCTTGCACTTTCTCGCAGAAATGGGCGGAACTGGGGCTTAAATTCCCATACAATGAATACCGTACCTCATTTAAGCTCGGAGGTCAGGCGCTGGTACAGCGTTTGGGCGATAAATCTTATTCTTGGAATGCCTCTTCCCTGCTGATACCCGATATGATGGCGGCAGGGTTGCTGGGACATGCATACGCTTGTCCCGATATGATTGGCGGGGGAGAGTTCAGCTCTTTTTTAAATATTGATGCCGGTAGCTTCGACCAGGAACTCATTGTACGTTCCTGCCAGATACATGCGTTGATGCCGATGATGCAGTTTTCGGTAGCGCCCTGGCGCATCCTCGATAAGAGACATCTGGATATCTGCTGCAAGTTTGCCGGGTTTCACGAGCAGATGGGAGCGTATATACTGGAAACGGCTGTTCATGCTTCCCGCACCGGAGAGCCTATTGTGCGGCATCTGGAATACAGCTTTCCCCATCAGGGGTTTGAGGACTGCCACGATGAGTTTATGCTGGGCGATAAATATTTAATAGCTCCGATGGTGGTGAAAGGCACTCATAGGAAAGTGAAACTTCCTAAAGGTGTGTGGCGCGACGATATGGGAAAGAAATTCCGGGGACCGAAAACCCTGGAAATTGAAGTCCCGTTGGAGCGTCTGCCTTATTTTGAACGGATTAAATAATTATTTCCATGAAGTATGGAAGAACACGCGCTTTTCTCTAAGATACAACAAGGGGACGTCGCTTCTTTTGAATGGTTATACAAGAAGTATCATCCTAAAATGTATGTTTTCTGTAAAGGAATCTTGCATGACGGCGACAAGGCGAAAGACTTAGTCCAGGAATGCTTTATCGCCTTCTGGGAACACCGTACACAAATCAAGGCCCCGGAGGCGATGAGCGTTTATCTGTTCCGTATCATGAAGCATCTTTGCCTCAAACAAATCCGCCGCGATGCGCTGCTCAATAACTTCTCGAATATGAATGAAGTGGCTTTGCAGGAGTTGGAGCTTTCTTATCATACACCGGAGACCAACATCCTGAATGACTTGTATTTTGAGGAACTGAGTGAAAAATATCAGGAAGCGCTTGGAAAATTACCGAAACAATGCCGGAATATCTTTCGGATGAATCGGAATGACGGAATGCGCAGCGAAGAGATTGCCGCTGCCCTGAACCTGTCTGTCCGTACGGTTGAAAATCAGCTGTACCGGGGACTGAAACAAATCAAGAAGTCCATGCAAGATTACCTTCCCATATTGGCGCTCCTGATGTTTAAGAACTTACTAAAATGAAACGAACATGGTTACTATCAATGAAGATTACTTTATAAAATATCTGAAAGGTGAACTCACGGAAGAGGAAACACGCCGGTTGGTGGCATGGGTGCGTGAGAATAAGGATAATCAGGATTTGCTTTTTTCTTTGAAGGATTCTTATCTGTATCTGAATTATGAGAAAGATAAAAAAGAGGCGGAGACCGAACAGGAGTGGAAGAAACTCTCTGAAAGGTTAGGCTGGACTGGCAAACCCGCTCCTTTTGATAAATATCAGATATTGAAACGTGCGGTTTCGTATGCGGCTATTGTTGTTTTTTGTATTTTTGTCGGCTGGACAACCGGTTGGGTTTATACAAAACTGAATGCTCCGCGAGGGTTGGTGACTTTAGAGACGGAAATTGGGCAACAAGCCAAGACCGTGCTGCCGGACGGTACGACCGTGTTATTGAATGCTTGCTCTAGGTTGACCTACTCCCTGGAAGAGTGGAATAAGACGCGTGATGTAAGTTTGGAAGGAGAAGCTATTTTTGATGTGGTTCATAAGCAAGACCGCCCGTTTTATGTACATACCCGCAGATATGATGTGCGTGTGCTGGGTACGAACTTCAATGTAATGGCTTATAAGAATGACCCGGAAGAGGTTGTTACCTTGAAACACGGTAAAGTGGAAATCGGCGTGCCGGGAAGTAGTAAGAATATGTTTCTCAAGCCGGGAGAGAGTTTTGTCTATGATAATTCGTCAGGAACCTACCGGGTGGAGTTGCGCTCATTGAAGAATATATATGCCTGGAAACATAAGGAGATTATTTTTGAAGGTAATACTCTGGAGGAAAAGAAAGAGGAACTTTCAAGACACTTCGGATATGTGTTTGATATTGCTCCTGAAGTCAGGAAGATGAGCTACAAAGCTACGTTGCGTGACGAGAGTCTGAATGAATTTCTTGCCGCCTTGGACAGCATCACACCGCAGTTGTCTTATCACATAGATGTGAACCGTAAAGTTGTTAAAATAGAGAAGTAAAAAAATGGAGAAAATAAGTACTGCTTTTATCGGAGCAGGATACCGGGGGATGCAATTGTTGCGATTGTTACAACAGAATCCTTTTTTTGAGGTCGTAGCGGTCGCCGACCCCGGCATTCCGGATGTGGGTATTCCCGGTATTGCTTGCTACAACGATGGAGAAGAAGATTATCTGAACATGCTCGAGCGGCATAAACCGGATTTGGTGTTTATCGCTTCTCCGTGGCAATGCCATATATATCATGCCATGCAGTGTGTGGAGAGGGGATGCCATGTGGCTTTGGAAATAAAAGGAGGACTTTATCTCAACGAATACCAGCCTTTGATAACTTTGGCGGAACAGCGGAACCGTCGTGTCTATCCTTTGGAAAATACATTGTTCCTACGGGAAATCCTGGCTGTCCACGATATGGTGGCGGATGGGGTGCTGGGAGAGGTCGTATATATGCGTGGGGGATACCGCCACGATTTGCGTTCCTTGTTGCTGGACGATGCCGGGAATATCGGTAACCGTGATAAAACGGAAAGCATCTGGCGGAGTAAATTTTATCAGCACGACAATGGGGATATTTATCCCACACATGGCTTGGCCCCTCTCTGTATGATTGCGGGCATTAACCGTACGGACCGGGTGAAGTATCTCACATCTTTTGCTTCTATGCCCGCAGGCATGCTGCACCGCATAAAGGAACTGGGTGGCGACACCGGGGTGCAAATAACAATGGGCGATATTATCTCTACTCAGATGGAAACGGAAAAAGGGGTTCTTATATCATTGACTCACGACACTACTCTACCTCGTCCCCGCAGTCTGGATTTTGAGATTCAGGGAACCAAAGGTATTTGGCAGGGTGATTGCCGACGGATTTATATAGAGGGAAGCAGTACTGAAGAGACTTGGGAAACGGATGCCGCTTATATAGAGCGATATGAGCACAGATATTGGCGGCAGTGGGGGAAAGATGCTTTGGCTCAGGATACCCATCACCGGGGCATGGATTATATTATGCTCAAAGCGTTGGAGGAAGATATGAAAGGGGTGTCTTCTTATCCGGCCACTTTACATGACCTTGCTTTTTGGACTTCCGTTACTCCCTGGTCTAAAACTTCCATTACCGAACGTAGGACTATCAGTTGTTGATAGCATAAATACCCACTGAAAATAAGAAAAAGAAGAGGGTGTCAAAATATACTTGATGATTTCTTTTAGGCACGGATTTCACGGATTTTACGGATTTTCTTTATTCCTTTTCCGTGAAATCCGTGTAATCCGTGCCTAAAAAGAAACAAATAGTAAGCGAACTTTTGTTTTGACATCCTCTTGCTTTTCTTATAGCATATCCTTAGCGCTTGATACCTATTGAGCAGTGTAATTCAGTGTGAATGGCGCCGAACCGTTGGGAGTAACCGTATTTCCGTCCTCTGATAGAGTGACGCCTTCTTTTAAGTCAACGGTTATTTTGAAGTATCCGCCGCTGGTAGGCAATAAGAATCCATTCTCCGCGCTACTGATATTGGCTCCGGTGAAGTTTGTATTAGGCAATAGTACTTTCTTTCCGGTAGAAGGATGGGTCAGGTAGAATTTAACGTCACCTCCCCACGGGAATACGTAGCAAGAACCTTCATAAGTGGTTCCCCCTGTCTTAATCAATGGGAGAATGAGGTCGTCACTCCATACCACACCAGTGCTTGTTTCGGAATATGCCCAACTCCAGCCGTCCATATAAATCGCATTGGGATATCCGTCTACCGGACATGCGTATGATGAACCGCTGAAAGCATCTAGCCGGATGATATAATCGGCGGAAGGTGCCAGCAGCGTCCAGGTTGCATTACCACTTCCTGAGAATATATTATTCTGAACCTTGTTTTCAGTAAAGAGCGATAAGTCTACCAAGTCAGAAGTGACGGATTGTCCTTTGGTTAGCGCCACTTTCCCCTCGTAAATATAACTTGTGCCCTCCTTTAATTTCAGTTGCGCTCCTGCAAAGTCTATTTCATTGTTCATTGCCACGCCGTTCGCCTTGACCTGTCCTGTTGCAAATTCGAGAGCCCTGTCACTGCCCATTACGGACACTTTGGTACATTCGTCTCCTTCAAAATATACACGAATTTCAAATGCGCCTCCTGCGGTGATGGGGAAACTCCGGCCGGTGTCGTTTGTAGTGTCATTTAAAATCCGGTTACCGTCCCACAGTATGTATGCATCCGTTCCGGCTTTCTTTAAGCGGAAAACTCCGGCGGCTATGGAACCCCACATGCCCGTTTCGGGGTCTTCTCCTTGGGGCGGGAACCAAGTGTAGTAGCGCAAGTTACCGCTTTCATAGCCCTGCATGCGCATCTTTGCTTTTTCTTCTTTAATTTCCCCATCTTGCCAATGGCCGGAAATTGTGCCGAGGATGTAATAGCTGTCCGTAGTGGGAAGAGTTACCCATCCATGTCTCTCTCCAAAGGTCAACTCAAAGGTCTTGGGGTTGAATGTAATCTTGCAGGAAGCTTCGGAAGCGCTGCCTATAAGGATGGAATCTTTTGCCATGCTCTGAATTTCTCCATCCTTTGTTCCCCAATACAAACCGGTATTGGTAGGGGTAGTGGAGATGACGCCTTTTATATTGGCGGGAAAAGTTTCTTCAACCTCAAAGACATCCCCGTTGGGTGATAATTCAACTACGGATTTGTTTCCCAGCAGAAGGTAGAGCTTATTGAAAGTGGGAACTTTCAGCGACGTCAGGTCAAAGCTTTGCGTTAGTTTCCCCGTACGGCTGTTCTCAAGGGTCACTTCTAACTGAAGATTTTCCACTTCCGCATTCTTGGGCAAGGGGATGGATAGTTTCTCGTTCATCTGAAAACTCTGCCCGAGGAGCATCTGTTCTTTCCTGTAAAGTTCTGTCTCGTTTTTGTCTTTCAGGAGAATGGTGTACATTTTGAGGTTTCTTTCGTCGGTAAGCGTGCCTGTAACGAAAACCTTGTCTCCGTATGACAAACCATCCTGGGGAGATACAATTATATTCATTTCCGGTTTGGGCGCATTGTCTGCGGTTGTCGTGTCATCGTCATCGCATCCATAAAAGAATAGCGGGAGGACACTTGCTGATAGTATAAATAATTTTTTTAAGAACATAGTCATATTTTTTAAAGGTTAAGCTTTGAGAAATATTTTGTGGTCGTACATCCATTTTACAATCAGCCATACAATGATTGACTGAAAACAGATACCAACCAGTGGGTAATAGTTTCCGAGCCACTGTTCAAGCCCGAAAAAGAGAGAGTCTGATATACAGCGGAAATTGACGACCTCAAATAAACAGTAGGCGGCTATGGAATTCATTCCATAATATTTCAGCCAGCCTATTCCTGTTTTCCATCCTTTGATATCAATCAGATAGTAGAATATTCCCATCAATAAAAAACATACTCCACCATAAAAGAGAGTCATGGAACTGCTCCATATATGCTTGATAATCGGGAAGAATGGATTCATCAGTAGGGCTGCTATAACCAGAACAATTCCTGTCACCGATAATCTTTTTAATCGTTGAGCGGGGCTTTTGGGGAGCCGGAGTATATGTCCGGCAAAGCTTCCAAGCATCACTGTGACGATGAAATTGAAGCTGCTTAAAATCCATGTGTAGTGATAGGAAGAGCTGAAACTCCAGGTGCCATCGTTCCAGATAACTCCGTCACGCAAAGGTCCCAGGATATAGCGGTCTACTTCTTCCGCTATATTGGTTTCCGGTTCATAATTCATCTTACCTGCTGTAGCGAAAACCAGCAGGTAAGTTATGAAAAACAAGGCGGTAAAACCTACTTGTGTGCGGAATGAGCAACGGATGTAGAGCAGGGCGGCTACCACATATCCTACGGCAATTGCCTGGAGTGTATTGGCGAATATATGAAACTGCCTGATGTCCAGCGCCAATAAATTGCCTTGTACCACCCAGCCTAAAAAGAACAGGATAAAAAAGCGTTTGAACAATCTCAAATAGAAGTGACGGTCTACTTTTTCTCCTTGTTTATATTTGGACATAGCGAATGGAATCGTGATGCCCGACATAAACATGAAGAGAGGCATTATCAGGTCCCAAAATGCCACTCCTTGCCATTCCACATGGGTGAATTGGCGGGTTATGGGGGCCAGCACCGGATTGTCCTCTATCTCGAGCCAGGTAATCAGGATGGGTTGGAGCATTAACAGGCAGAACAAGTCAAAGCCTCTTAACAGGTCCAGGGATGCCAAACGTTTATCAGCGGTTGCCATAAGCCTACTTCTTTAGCGTGAATTTAATGGATGACTGGCTTACAGGTAATCCCTGGGACGCATCAACCTGAATGTCCACTCCCAAGTCGTTGTATCCCGTTGCTTCTTCCCAGCAATTCCGGTTTCCCAGGCGTATGGCATATTCCGGGCGGTCGTGTATCGCGCTTTCCGGATCGGGCAGAAACAGGTACAGCTTGTAATTACCCATTGCCAGCTCTTGGGGCAATGCGACTTTTGCCTCTATGGTGGCTGTCTTAAAGGGTTGCCACTTCCGTGGGTCATCTGGCAGAGAGGCTGTGTAGGTTGGCTTCCCGTCTTCCGAGCGCAAAATAAGCTCTACTTTTCTAGGATTGAAAGGAGGGGCATAACCTAGGTTTTGCAAGGTGAGTACGGCGGACAGCTCACTGCCGGGAGTGTGCTTTTCAGAGAACTCACCTTTTTGTAATACAATCCGGTAGCCCATTTCGCGGATAATACCATCCATACATCCTCCCGTTATCCAGTTGTCATTGACACCTTTGTAATAATCTTCATTCAGGTAAGACCAGCGCAGGTTACGCATTTCCGATTGCGCTTTGTCACAGTCGGCGGGGTCCACCCCTTCCGGCGGGCAGGTTTCACCTCCTATCGGCAAATAGAGTCCTTCTCCGTTCAGGTAATTCTTATCGACAGTTGCGTCTGTGTAGGTTCCATAATCATCGACACTCGCCATGAAGCAGTCATTGTGATGCCCGATGCGTGCAACCGCCTTGCCGCTATAGGCATCTTCTGCCCGGATGGCGGTTTTTATTCCTACATAGTTGCGTTTATAATTGGGAGTCCTCACTTGCACGGTACGCTCGGCAGGCAAGACTTCCAGAATTTTATCCAATACAGCCTTGCGGGCTGCATCGTTATTCAGGTTGTTGGTGGTATAATACCACTCTCCCCACGAACCGATAAATCCTGCCTGCAATACAGCTATCACGTCTTTGTTTTCCTGTAATATGGGTTTCACCTGTTCCAGGTGCTGTAGGATGGTTGCAAGGGATGCATCCGGTTCTTCAATCGCCAGTGAATAGGCAAACCGAAGGATGATTTTTATTCCTGCTTTACGGGATACTTCCATATCTTTCCTGATTTGTGACAGAAAGGCATCGCTGATTGGGGTGTCCTTGAAATTCCCCAGGTAATAGAGCCGGTAGATAAGGGAAATATTGTTTTGTCTGTAGCCGCGCAGGGTTTGTTCCGAAAGTGCAGGTGTGCCTTTACTGTCGGTATATTTGTAGAAACCTCGTTCCGGATTGGGGAACAAATCATTGACAGGAATATAATTCACTGTTTTTACCGGGTTCGTCACAGTGCCGCCGCCGTTGGAGGAACCGCCATTATCCGTATCGGAGTGATTGTCACTTCCACATGCCGTAATCCCTAAAATGAAACAGAAGGGTAACAGGGCAATTAAGCTATTTCTTTTGAATATCTTATTTATCATAACCTGGATTTTGTTTTACTTGTCCCTTGCCGTCTGTGATGACGGAAAGAGGCAATGGGTATAATTCTTTGTACTTGTTTGCGTATGGAGTCTGTGTAACGTCAATGGCACGTTGTACAAACTTGTCATGCCGAATCAGGTCTGCACGGTATTGGCCGTTTTCGCACCAGAATTCATGGCTCCTCTCTTTTAGAATCAGGTCTATGAACTTCTCTTGCGTATTGACATCTTCCATTTTAAGACCTTTCAGCTTGGCACGTTCACGTATCTTGTTCACATAGCCCAGTGCTTCGGTGTAGTCAGCCTGTGTCGCTCCCGGCTTCATGACGAGCGCTTCCGCCAGTGAGAGGTAGACATCTGCATAACGGTAAACAATCACATCGATGTCAGAATATCCTCCGGAACCCAAAACTGCCGGGTCGTATCCGATTTTCAGCGGGATAGGTCCTGTAGCTAAAGGAGAATTCGGCGTGTTACGGTCTATGACCTCACCTGCGGCATTTGTATAATGGTCTAGCAGGTAGGTTTTCCGGGTATCATTGGACTCAAAGGTGTCATAGAACCACCACGTACTGGTGCATATTCCCCAGCCTGCCCCCATGCCATTCTGATTGAAATCGGTGGGGAGCGCTCCCATGTGCCACTGATTCATGTTAGGCCCTTCGCTGGAAGAGGGAATTGACCAGATAATCTCTTTATTCGCACTACCTTGTCCGCCTACTTCAAACATGGCGGGATATTCACTCATCAGTTGATAACCATATTTGGAGGTCATCAGCTCACGGGCTAGAATTTCCACTTGTTTGTAGTAGTCTTTATTAAGTACCGTTTCGTGCAGATAAAGGCGGATGAGAAGCATTTTTGCCAATCCGTTGCTGAATTTACCATATTCCGTAGCTCCGGGATAAGGCAGGTATTCCGACGCGAATAAGAGGTCGTCCTCAATGAATTTCACCATGTCTTCGTGCGACAGGCGCGGTAACGGCGCTTCTTCCAGCGGATTCAGCAGGACATCGATGGGAGCCACCACTAAAGGACCATACATGTCGAACAGGATGTAGGAGAGCATTCCGCGTGCACACCTCACCTCTGCGCTGTAACGGTTCTTCAGTTCATCGGATAAGGTGCTTTTGCTGATTTGGTCCAGTACGAGTGTGCACCGGCTCACTTTGTTGGCATATCCGTAAGGCTCTTTGTTTTCATAGTAAAAGAAGGTTACTCCCTCAGTTTCGGGAAAGAAATTTAGCAGGGAACAGTCGTATGCCGTCCCCCATGTTTGGGTTAGAATTTCTGTGGTTGCGTCGTTGACAAACATAACTCCCCGTTCGGAAGGAGAGTGTATTCCGTCCCACCAGTTGCCCCGTAGCGGGTAATAACAGGAAAGGACGAGGGCTTTCAAGTCCTCTTCGCTCTTAGGAAAGTTTGAAGGGTTGATTTCGGAATAATCTATCGGGTCAAGGTCTATACAGCTACTCAGGCATGTACCTATAAATACGATGGCTGCGAGATATGTTTTAATGGTTCGTTTCATAATTGCATGTTTTAAAATTATAAGTATCAGAATGAGATATCAACTCCGAAGCTGAATGTTCTCGCATTGGGATAGGAAGCGGCATAATAATCCGTTTCGGGATCCAAGCCCTTATATGGGGTGATTATAAAGGCATTGTTGATGCTGGCATGCAGGCGCAGGTTGGAGATTACTTTGGTCTTTATTAACCAGCGCTTGGGCAGTGTATATCCCAAAGTAATGTTCTGCATGCGGATGAACCAAGCTTTCTGATAATAAAAATCACCCGAACTGTACGTGTTTTCCCATCCCTGGAAAGTACTGGGGTTGGTTGCGGACGGATTATCCCATGTCCAGCGGTCTTTAACCGAACGGAGAGCGTTCAGTCCGTAGCGTGCAATACCGTCTGCGGAGATGCCGTATTCCATGGCAGTGGGGTCTTCCATGATGCGGTCGAACATTCCATTGAGATGGAAACTGAGGTCAAAGTCTTTGTATTTAAATGTATTGGTCATACCTGCCAGCCATCCCGGGTCGCTCGTACCGATTAGTTCCATGTCGGCATCATCAATAATATTGTCAGCATGTCCCAGCAACTGGAAGCGTCCGTTTGCATCGACTACGGGGTCGCCGTTCGCGTCGCGTACATAGCCGTTGATGTCTTTAATAACCAACTGCCCGGGGACTAATTGAGGCTGTGCGGCGGGAACTTCCTCACCTATTTGCAGAATATGGTCGGCGCGGCGTGAATAGATGGCTCTGATCGGTGCATCGTATTTTTCATACACGGCAGGCTTCCAGTCGGGAGTACGTTCTTTCCAGCGGTCTTTATATTTTGTAAACGTGAAGTCTGTGGACCAGAAGAAATTCTTATTCACGATATTCTTGGTGTTCAAGGTTATTTCGACACCGGTGCTTTGAGTCTTTCCTATGTTCGCTATAACTTGTGTTATAGTCTGGTAGGAGTTTAGAGGCTTGTAATTCAGCAAGTCCGAAATAACTTTGTGATAGTACTCCACAGAGCCGCTGATACGGCTGTTGAAGAATCCGAAGTCAAGTCCGATGTTCCACTCGGTGGTGGTTTCCCACTTTAAATCCGGGTTTTCGAGCCGTCCCTGGAATACTCCGATTTGCTTGGATTTATCTTCCTTGTTGTAAGCTTCCTGTGCATAATAACTGGCAAATGCGTTTGTGCTGATATCCGCGTTACCGGTCTGTCCCCAACTTACTCTTAACTTCAACATACTCAGCCAGTCGGAAGCCTTCTTCATGAAGTTCTCTTCACTGAGAGTCCACCCTACGGCAACAGAAGGGAAATACCCCCATTTGTGGTTTTTGGCAAATACACTGGCGCCATCCGAGCGCAAGGTGGCTGTCAGCAAATAACGGTCTTTCAGAATATAATTGGCACGAAAGAAGTAAGAGAGCATTTTGTTTTCCGAACTGCTCGACCCTACGATTTTGTTTCCAGCGCCTACGCCAAGATTATTATAAATAAATCCGTCCGTCAGGAAGTTATTGTTTCCGGCATTGAGGCCTTCGTAGTTGAATTGCTCATAGGAAGTTCCTGCCAATAGATTTACCTTATGAACTTGGGCGAATGTCTTCAGATAAGTAGCCGTGGCTTCGAGCAGGTATTGGTTGTTGTCTACATTGTACGCGCTCGCCACCCCTTGGAGGTTATATCCGTTTAAAGTGCTTTTAGGCTGGTAAGTTTTTCTGCTTTGAATGGCACGGTCTATACCGGCATTTACGCGGAGCGTTAAACCGTCCAAGGGGCGGGCTTCAACGAATACATTGCCCAGCAAACGGTCTGTGTTGCCACGGTCGATGTTGTTCAGCAACGAATAAGGATTGGGGCGTGTACCCACAAGCGGGTTGGTGGGATATTTCCCCGTTTCAGGGTCGTATGCTTTGATTTGAGGCCCCATTTCAACGGCGGAACGGATGAGGCCGGAGTTCTCCCATCGGTCTGAGCCAAGTTGGGTATTGTCATTGATAATACGGGTCATGGTAAGGTTCAGACCGGTTTTGAATATGCTCAGGAACTCCTGGTCGATGTTTGCCTTCAAGGTATAGCGCGTCATTCCGGAATTGCGTATGATACCTTCGTGATTGAAGTAGTTGAATGATACCATATACTGTGTACCTTTGCTTCCCCCTTGCAGGTTGATGTTGTGTTCCTGTATTTGACCGTTACGGGTCACTAAACCCAACCAGTCTGTACCTGCTCCGGCATTGGCGATTTCCTGTTCCGTATAAGGGCGGGAATATTTAATACCGTTTACGGGAGAAGCCAAAGCCTCTTCAAGGGTTTTGCCACCCCAGGGAGCCACTTTATTATTCCATACCCATAATTCCCAAGTAGACCTGTTCTTTTCTTCCATCCATTCCGGCAAGGAAAGCAAGTCATAATTATCCGAATATTTCTGGTAAGAGTAATTGTAGGAATAGCTCACTTTGGCTTTCCCTTCTTTTCCACGTTTAGTTGTGATGATTACTACACCATTGGCGGCACGTGCTCCATAGATGGATGTAGCGCTGGCGTCTTTCAATACTTCAATGGATTCAACGTCATTCGGATTTAAGAAATTGAGTACACCTTGAGTACCCGGGTTCATCTTTCGGTCTGAAGAAGCGACTTGGTCTAACTTGGCGATTGGAAAACCGTCTACGATATACAGCGGGTCATTGTTGGCATTGATGGAACCGGCTCCACGTACAAGGATATCAAGACCGCCACCCGGTTGTGCGCTGTTTTGACGTACATACAGACCGGCTGCCTTTCCTTCCAGTGCATGTCCGATGGAAGAAACACCTGCCAACCCCATTTCATCCGCCTTTACGGTTGAGATGGCTCCTGTCAGGTCTCTTTTCTTCACTGTTCCATAGCCTACCACCACAACGGCATCCAGCATATTGACATCTTCCTGTAGAATGATTCTTTGCCAGTTATTATCTTTCAAATAAATCTCTTGGGGAATACATCCTATATAGGAGACGACGATTACATCACTATTCGCAGGGAGTGACAACCGATAGTTTCCATCCATATCCGTTACGGTGCCTACCGTTTTTCCTTTCACTTGAATGCTGACACCTATCATCGGAACTCCATCTTCTCCCACCACATTTCCTGTTATCTCTTTGGGAAGGGCTTTCCCTTTTCCGGGCTTGGGTGTTGCGGATTTCTTCAGAAGAATTTTTTTATTGGTAATTGTATAGGTAATGTTTGTGCCGTTCAGCGCTTTGTCCAATACTGTTTTTAAATCTTGGTTTTGTGCTTTCACGTTGATGAGCCGGTTTACATCAACACTTCGCTCTTCAAAAAAGAATTTGTAATCTGTCTGTTGTTCCACCTGTTTGATGAATGTGGAAAAAGGTTGATTGACCAGATTTACAGTGACAGTCTTTTGGGCATAAATAGGTAAAGATACCCAACCTCCAAATAGAAGCAATAAGCTTAGGCACAGCCTTCGGATGAGGCTTGCGGATATAAGCCGCTCCTGTCGTGTACTTTTCATACGCATAAGATTTTAATTGTTTAACTGAGGGTTATTACTTACAATAATTTTGTTTTATATCTTAAAAGAGACAGTTGGACTAAAGAATACTCACATCCTTTTGTGTGTTATAAAACATAAAAGTTTGCCATGCATAGACCGCCGTCCATGTATGGCAAACTTTGTAACCGTTCCTTCTATAATTAATTTATGATTGGAAGAAAGTGCTTTAGGGCTCTTTCTGGAGCTACAAAAAACTAAGAGGTTGAACTCAAAAAAATTGAGACAACCTCTTTCATCTTATTCTCAAGGTATATAATACACCTTATTTCTTGGGAGAAGTGAACATAATTTCTGAGATACTTGCATTAACACCATTGTTGCTACTTATTACCGATGCCTTCAGGTAACGACCTTTTATGGCTTCTGGTAATAGCAAGATTTGTGCATTAGGATCGGTGCTGTTAGGGAATGTCAGGATACCGAATAAATTCCAAGTTATACCATCGTTGCTGATAGAAAACTCTACTTCACGTGTGTCTTTGTTCTTTTCGCGCCTTGCCAGTTCTACAGAAATGATTTCCTGCTCATGCAACATGTCCATAATGATATCGTGTGGGCAAGGAGGATTAGCACCTTTACCTTTATATTGCGAATGCCAGAATGTTTTCAGATTTCCGTCTATCAGAGCGGTGGCACGGCCATTTGTGGCTCCTTCTCCTTCAAGTTCTTCTGTGGTAGCGGTAATCACCCATCCTGTACGGTCTATATCTTCATAGAGTGCATGATATGTGCCGTCCCATCTGGATTTGGAAAGAGTGTAATGAGTTGGAAAGTTACCCTTTTTCGGTAGAGAGTTAATATCTTCATAAGCATTTGCTTCCGGAGAATAGGAACTGTAGTACTCATATTCACCGCCCATTACATAATCTGTTATAGTTGTGGTCGTTTCTTTCTCGGGCACCGCCACGGTTTTCTTTTCCCCATTGATGTTGGTGTAGGAAAGTACTGTGTTTTTACAACCTTCCTCCGCATTCCATTCAATGATTACTCCTTCTTCGGGAGTGGCAATTATGGAAGTAATGATGCGTTGTGTCAGACGAGCTTGGTAAAGGTCGCCATAAGATTCTCCTTCAACAGTTTCTGTCAGTGATTCTTCTCCCGATTTACTTCTCATTTTAAGGGAAAATATGTATTGTCCCTCAGGAATGTCCAATACATGATTCATGTATTCTACGGAACGATTCACAGGAATTTCTACCGGTGTTTCACAACCGTTCCAGGTAATGATACAACTTTCGATGCGTGGGTCGACGTTTAGTTTCCATACTAAATTTACTTTCTTGAAACCTCCTTGGGCATATACGGTGTCGGCATGCCCGATGTAGGTTCGCTCACCTCCGGTGATATATTGTTCGTGGACTTCATAGATATCGTCGCAAGCAATGAGGGCAAGTCCTGCTATGCAACCGGCTATGTATTTTAAAATATTCTTCATAATCAGATATTGTTAATTATTCGTTGGGTTGTTCACCATTGATTATCTGTCCCCAGAATGACATCTCTTCAATCTGCCCGATGGTACCACCCGACCAGTTTTCGAGCATGAGAATACGGATATAACGGAATGAGGGAGCTTCTGTAGGCACTTCGTGCTCGTCGCCGCCCATGATGTATTCCTTATCTTCGTTCGTCACTACGGTGCTGTCAAATCCTGAAGGACGGTAGCAGTGCACATCTTCCATAATCAGATTCCAGCCTTCAAAAGTAGGCCACACTTCCCCATTTTCATCTTCCCGGCCGGAGTCGTATCTCATCCATTCTGTGATTTCATTACACCCATAGATGGTATAACGTTTCAGATTGTTGTGATTGTAGATGAAAGACGCATTGGCCGTACGTTGCCACATCTTGAAACGACTAAGCTTCACTTCCTGACCCAAGTCGAAAGTTACGCATAGACCTATACCTTTATTACCACCGCAATGGAAACAGTTACTTTCGGTGGTATTGCCGTTCCAAATTCGGTCAATGGTATATGAAGAATTCAGTTCGGTGGCATCCCCGGGCAAGTAATAACCAAGTTTCTTGAAATATTTCTTACTGATTTCCACTTCTTTCCAAGGTAAATAGCCGCCTTCGGGTACTTCTGTGAATGTTGAATAGTTATCCCAACGGTCGCGTACGCGGAATTTGAGGTTTACCGGATTGGCGGAATAACCGCGCAATACGCCTTTACCATCCTTTGCGCTTGTGTAGAAGTTTTCAACGGAAATCCATTCGCCTTCTTTTTCTTCAAAGGCTTCAATAATGACATTGGCTTCCGTTTCATTTTTCCAGCGTACTACCACACCGCCGAAAGACTCTTCAATGTTGATAGACTCGAAAATGGCTTGCACAGGCGGGGTGGTAGGATTGATTGTTACCATCACAGGCTCTGATACATTCTTACTTTTGTCTACGGAATTCAGCTTTATCTGAAACTCCCCTTCCATAAAACCTTCCACTTTCAGGAAGTCGGTAAAGGGAGAAGCTTTGGTAGTTCTTTCTACACCGTTTATCGTGTAGCTTGCCATTACATAAAGTAAATCATCATCCAAAGGAGCGGTGAAGTGGATGATGGCACCGCCGTTTATGTTTTCTACCGTAATATTGGTGGGAACGCCGGGAGCCACGCCATCGGTAGGCTCCATTCCGAGTTTGGCTTCCTCATTACATGCGGTCAGGAGGAATAAGCCAAGCAGAACAGCCGACAAGCGGCTTGTTATTCTTGATTTATAATTTATTTTTTTCATATATTTCTTTTCATTTAGTTTATGAATAACACATTACCAACCGGGGTTTTGAACCAAGTTTGGATTGCGTTGGATGTCTTGCAATTTAATCGGCCATAAGAAGTCTTTGTAAGTATATTTAGGACGATTGAAGACTACGACTTGCTTGTAGTATTGTTCAGCGTTTTCACCGTTGATGTTCCAGCCCATTACTTGTTGGGGAAGTTCTATTTTCCAACGACGCAAGTCCCAGAAACGTTTGCCTTCACCTGCCAATTCATTTAAGCGTTCGGTGTGGATAATTTCACGCATTCCATCACGAGTGTTCGGCTTGTTGGGATGGGTGGAGTATTTAGCCCAAGACTCTTTTACTCCTTTCAGTCCGGCGCGTTCGCGAACCAGATCGATATACTTGAATACTTCCTCGTTAGGCGTTTCCATGGTCTCGTTCAGAGCTTCAGCGTACATTAGATACAAATCTGCCAGGCGGATGATAGGGAACGGATAACGTTTCGGGCTCCATGCGCTACTTGTCAGGCTCGACTTGTAACTGCACACTTTTTTGTTCAGGTATCCTGTAATGGAGTGGTCTTCGGAGTCCATGAGGCCACCGCTTTCCTTACGTCTCATTTTGTAGTGAGCCAGTTCAGCTTGCGTATCATCCTTGTATCCGGAAGCATATCGGGTACAGCGATCAAAGAATAAGGAAGCGTAGTAGCGAGGTTCACGGTTCAGATTGATGACACCGGTTGTTTCATTTTGTGTGAAATAATAGATGTTGTTTCCATCTGTTGGAGTTTGAGTGTACTCATAGCGACGGGGATACATTTCCTGCCAAAAAGCACCATTGTCTTCAGAGATAGGTATGCCGTTGGAGGAGTAGAAATTTTCAACGACACTCATGGTAGGAGATAGTAGTGAACGGGCTGTATAATAAGCGCCTTTGTTACTTTGCGCTATAGATAATGTTTGCAAATCGTTTACGTTCTCCTTTACGCTACCCCAAATGATTTCACGGTTGTTTGCCCAGTCATCTTCAGTTACGGAGCCGCCAATGGTGAGTTGCTGAACCGTAGCGTCTGAAATTCCACGAATACTTTCCGTGAAGTAGTAAAGTTCTGCAGCGTTTGCACCGAGTTCTTTGGAGGTTGCCGTTTCAATGGCATCTTTTGCGGCAGCGGCCGCTTTTTCCCATTTGGTCGGGTCATATTCTGTAGCGAAAATCTTCACTCCACGGTTGTCTGTCACATCCTTGTATGCACTATTACCGTTGAATAGCGGACTCGCGGCAAGTAGCCACAATTGTGCTTTCACGGCCTTGGCAATGGGACGTGTGATACGGCCCATCTCTTCGGCGGGAACCATAATATAGTCAGGCAGATTTTCGAGCGATTCATCCAACAAATCGGAGATGTACTGTACTACCTGATCTACCGGTTCGCGATACAGTCGCACATCTTCGGTAGTAGCATCTACCGGTACGTTTTTTTCCATAATAGGAATAGGACCGTATAATTGGAACAGGAAGAAATGGTAATAGGCCTTTAGGAATTTTACTTCCGATATCCACCTGTCACGTTCATAATCGTCCACGTCCATAGGTTTGTGTATGTTTTCTAAGAAAATATTGCAGTCGCGTATGCCTTGCCACAAGTTGCTACCACCTTCTGCACCATTCCAATAATCCATTAACGGTTTGTTTATGTTTTGGGAACCGCGTCCTATGTCCCAACAATATTGTGGCAGGCGGTTTTCAATCATACCCGTTCCTTTTGGAATTAGCCAATGTTCGTCACCTGCCAGAAAACCCAGGGAATATCCTGCATTACCCCATTGGGGGAGATAGCTATAACAGCCGTGCAGGTATTTGAAAGAATTGATTCGATTGCTGAAGGCGTTGTCTATTCCCGGAGTACCTTCAGGCACAATGTCCAAATAGTCGCTGCAAGAGGTGCTTCCCAGCAATAAAGACATGCACAATGATATAGAAAATATTATTTTTTTCATGTGTAATACAATTTTTAGAATGTAACTTGAAGACCAAGGTTGAACACACGTTGTAAGGGGTATTGTAATCCACTACCTCCCATTTCTGTGTCCCAAAGCTTGAAATTGGAAAAGCAGAGCAGGTTAGTGCCGCTCACATAAACACGGAAATTCTGCATGTATGCTTTTTTGGTATATTTTTGAGGTAAGGTATAACCTATTTCCGCCGATTTCAAACGTAGGAACGTACCGTCACGCAACCACCAGGTGCTCGACTGATTATTGTTATCGATGTTTACTGCAGATAAACGAGGCCATTCAGCATAGGGGTTTGGATTGATTTCACTCCAATGATTGTCTGCAATAAACTGTAACAAGGCTTTGTTACCTTTTTTACCATCTTTTGTTACCGATTTGAACGGAGAAATATCACTTGGGTTGATGAAGAATGAAGACTGTCCCGAACCTTGGAAGAAACAGTTGAAGTCGAAGTCCCTATAACCAAGAGAGAAACCGAAACCGTAGATGATTTCCGGCGTTGTCGGGGCGCCGATAGCTACTTTGTCGCGGGAGTCAATCAGACCGTCGTTATTGATATCCTTGTATTTGATGTCACCTGCCATAACCGGTTGTCCGCCAAATGTTTGTTTGGGAGAATTCTTCACGTCTTCTTCATCGATGAACAAACGTTCGGCAATGTAGCCTTCTTGTTGTTTTAACTTCCGACCAGTTCTTCTTAACCATGGAGTATCTTCATAGGCAGGCTCTTCATATTTGGTATATTTGCTGGTAGCATAGGTGAAATTACCTCTCACTGTCAACCAAAGATTCTTATTGAAAGAGTGGCTATAGTCTACAGAAAATTCCATACCCTCTCCTTGGGCTTCACCTATATTGGCATACGGGGTCTTTTTAAAACCGGCGATGCTGGGAATATCAGCGCGTTCTTGCAGAATGTTGGTTCTACGTTCTTTGAAGTATTCCGCATTCAGCTCCAGGTCGTTAAATAGGGTAGTCTCGAAACCTACATTTAACTTGTGTGAGATTTCCCATCCAATGGAGGGATTGGCATAACGCTCAATATCAATACCGCTATAACCATTGTTGAAGTTTGTTCCAAAATTGATACCACTACCGTTCATACTTACTTGAGACAGATAGAAGAAACGGTCTTTGCCAATGTTATCGTTACCTACCAAACCATAAGAACCTTTCAGTTTCAATTTATTCACTACTTTGGAGATACCACTGTTTTGCCAGAAATCTTCATTGGAAATAACCCATCCCAAGCCGCCTGAAGGGAAGAATCCCCAACGGTGGTTCTTGTCAAAACGCTCTGAACCGTTGTAGCCGAAGTTAAACTCGGCCAGGTAGCGGTTGTCGTAATCATAGGTGAAACGACCTGCCAAACCCATGTTACGTTTAGGCAGCGATTTTATCAAAGAACCGGCATTGGCATTCTTTTCTTCACGTACCGTATATACCAACATGGAACTGACATTGTGACGTTCTTTGAACTGACGGTCGTAAGACAGGGAAGCTTCCATGTAGATAGAACTTTCCACTTTTTTATCTCCCGGGTCGAATGATAAATAGTCTGTTCCTTTATCAGGGTTCAAATCGGATAAAATATATTGATCCGTAAACTTGTCGTACGCACCTACAGAATACCAGAACGGGTTGTATGAGCGGCTCGCATCATAAGAAGATTTACGAGTGACGTTTCCCATCAGACGGGCTCTTAAACCTTTTGTAATGAAGTCGAGGTTTTGTTTCAACTCTAACTGGGCGATGATTGAGGTATTCTCCGATTCTTTATATCCGCGACACATTTCAGCGTATGGATTCAGATATTCGCCACCTTCACCGTAATTACCGAAAAGTACATGCTTTGCGTAAATATGGCTGGGCTGATTGTCCGGTAAGAATGTAGCGGGGAACAATACCGGATTGGCATTCAGTGTTTGGTTGTACATGTCGGAACCTCCTTTCAGAGGACCTTGATAGGAATCGAATGTACCGCTGACGCGTACTGCCAAGTCTGTCTTCTTGGTCAACTTGATATTTACGTTAGTACGTACCCCATATTTGTTATTGTTGATATTATTGTTGAATTTGTTATTCTTGTTTTGCCGCATGATACCGTTATCTTTCGCATAGTTAAGTGCGATATAATAACGTGCCACATTACCACCACCGCTGATGTTCAGGTTGGCGCGTTGGTTGGTTGTAAATTTCTTGAATAACATGTCTTGCCAGTCCACCATCGGATAAACATAAGGGTTCTTTCCTTCTTCACGTGCTGCAATCGCACTTTCCAAATAAGGCAATTGGGCAAACGGGTCTCTGGTACGGACTGCTTCGTTGTGTAATTTCATGAAAGTAAGCGGGTCGGCGATATCCACATCTTTGGCGGAACTTGAGAAAGAGTTTTCGATGCGGAAAGATAATTTCGCCCTACCTTCCTGACCTTCCTTGGTCGTCACCAAGATTACACCGTTGGCACCACGTGCACCATAAAGCGCTGTAGCTGTGGCATCCTTCAATACGGAGAAACTGGCAATATCGTCAGGGTTCAATCGAGACAGGTCGGAAGACTCGAGTTCTACATTGTCAATCAAAATCAATGGATTTGCGCTACCATCACCGAAGGTCGTGATACCACGGACAAAGAATTCTGCGTTATCCTGCCCCGGTTCACCACTTCTTTGGTATGCGATTACTCCCGCTAATTTACCGGCAAATCCGGTGGTAAGGTTACTGCTGGTGGTTTTCAACTCTGCCGGTTTAATGGTGGACACAGATCCTAAAACCGATTCTTTTTTCTGTTTGGCAAACGCAACGACCGTTACTTCTTCCAATTGGTCTGCCTGATCTTCGAGTGTGATAACGAAATTAGTCTTTTTGTCTACAGTAATAGTTTTTGATTGCATTCCCAAATATGAAATTTCGAGCTTGTCCGTTTTTTTACAGTCAATACTGAAACTGCCATCTACATCTGTGGTCACTCCTCGCGGAGTACCTATTACTTGGATGGTAGCACCCGGCAACGGCTCACCGGTGGAATCCAATACTTTACCTGTGACTTTCACTGTTGCTTGCTGGATAGAATAAACAGCGTTGTTCTCATATTTATTATATATGTTATTGTCAGTTGCCCGTAGCGAGGGAATATCAAGCATAAAGCATCCGAATATCGCCATATATAAAAAATATTCCCTATGGGGTAGTTTTATCCCATTTTTGATGTTTTTCTTATACATTTGTGTTTAATTAATGTTAGTAATAACAGGATATAGTTACCTGTTTGATTTAAGATTTTAAGTCCGTAGAATGTCGGCTCTTTTCATAAAAAATGTCATGTTTTCATAATGTGTAAAATTTGAGGTTTAACATAGTTTTAAAATTCACTCTTATAGATATCTGTAAATTGTCCCAGTGACTTTTTATCTATTGTGAAATCTGCAGATTTGTTATTTTGTTTAAAAATGAATTCGACTATTAAACTGGATGCAAATTTATACAATTATTAATAATAGGCAAATAAAAAATAAAATAAAATTAAAAGGTATTAAATTGTGTATTATTAAACAATGCAAAGAATATGTATTTATTTGAAATGATAAAGTGCAGTGCCAGAACTCTATAATTGTTTTTTTTATGAAATAATTCCCTGCTACAGGTAAGTGTGGCAGGGAATTATTTATATTTTTCTGTGGAAAGAAAAAACTGATGTTTTCAGTTTATAGTATCGAAGTAATAAGATTAAAAAGGAGTAAACTACTATTTTAGCGCATGGTCAGCCTTGACGTCCTCTCCGTTCCAGGCTTTCAATCCGGTCCATGGAGTAAAGGGATTGCTCCAGAACTCATCGTTGGCGGGCAATCCTAAAGCAACAAAGCCTGACAGGCAAAGGTAAGAACTGCCGGTATTGATATAACTTTCGGACATATTTATCTGGCTGCCTGCGAAGCCGATACGTAGCCATCCTTTGTCGTCAAAAGTGCGGGGCGCTTCAAATTGCCGTTTTATGACGGCTGATAATGCGCAACGCATCTGAGCCGGCTTTACAGTGGAAGGTAACTTGTGTAATAATGCTGCTTGAGACAAGGCATGAAATGCACCGACACGATATACGATAGACCTGCCGACGACCGGATAAGCTCCTTCGGGCGAAATCATGCGTTCCAGTTGTTCGGCATAACGGGTAAAGCGTTTCTCTTGTATGGGCAGGAAGTCAGCAACTTCAAGCCGGTGTTTATTCATAATCAGCAAAACGTCTGTAAGCATGGGATGAATCACGAAACTGTTATAATAATCGGCGTGATATTGAGGGCCGTCACCATATATGGCGTCTCCTTTGTACCACTCGTCTTTGAAAGCAAAAATGCCTTGTGTCAGACGCTCCATATCACATTCTCCTGTAAATTCCAGTAAGGCGGCTTCGACCATGGAAGCGAAGAGCAACCAGTTGTTCTGAAAAGGCTTGATACCCCTGCTGCGTTTGAATTCGGTAATCATTCTTTTTTGAGTCTTCTCATCTAGTTGCCCCCATAATTGTTTCGGGGCGCGCAGGAGCCCTTGCGCCAGAAATGCCGCGTCCACCAGAGGCTGGGAGGGTGTGCCAAAATCAAGATAATCGGGAGAAGAAGGATTTACGGCATTTGCCAGTCCTTTCAATGCCAGATTGATATACTTCTTACGGAGTTGTCCTTCTTTGCTATCATCTGCCCCTAATTCAAGCCAGGGAGCTATCCCGCAGAATGTTCTTCCAACTGCTTCCAGATGTGCCGACCACAGGCGTTTGTCATTCAGCCCCTCTAATGGCATCTTCGTTCTTAGCGTTCCTTCCGCCAGGTTTGATAATACCGGGTCGGCAATTTTTATAAGCGTATTCACCCATAATTCACGCTCTTCTGTTCCGCTTGCTGTTTGATTGTTGTTTTTGGCATAAATAGCCGATAGGAATCCTGTAAATAATAAAAATAGAAATACTTTCTTCATGATAATATAGTTGTGTGTTTTATTGGCAATTATGTTAGTTAAAAAATAAATGATAACTATTTAATTATAATAGTTGTGTAATTGGGGGATAAAGATATAACAAATTTACAAAAAAACTTTTCATAATTAGATAATCGGATAATATATAATGTTTTCTTGTCATTCTTTGATAGACTAATTTTTCTTTTTATCTTTGAAAATCTAAATTTCCCTTATGGATACTTTTGCCGCTATTGATTTTGAAACAGCCAACGAACAGCGTACCAGTGTATGCAGTGTCGGGATAGTCATAGTGCGGGATGGTGAGATTGTGGATAACTACTACAGCCTCATTCGTCCTGAACCGGAATACTACAGCTATTGGAATACCCGTGTGCATGGGTTGACTCTGGCGGATACCGCCCGTTCTCCGATTTTCCCTACCGTATGGCAGGAGATTGCTCCCCGGATTGAAGGATTAACCCTTGTAGCCCATAACAAGGCTTTTGATGAGAGTTGCCTGAAAGCGGTTTTCAGGACTTATAGCATGGATTATCCTGACTATGATTTTTGCTGTACTTTGCAGGCTTCGCGGCGCGCCATTAAAGGACTTCCCAATTATCAGCTACACACAGTGGCGGCATGCTGCGGATACCGGCTGGAGCAACACCATCATGCCCTGGCAGATGCCGAGGCGTGTGCCTGGATAGCAAGACGGGTGCTCTAAGCGTCGGCTGCGTTTATAATGTCATAAGCCATTTTTTCAGTTCTTCCAGATAATTCTTTTTGTAGGGGAAACTGTCTTTGAAACCGAAACTGTGCCCACCGTCAGGGTAGATGTGCAGGGATACCGGGACATGGTTTCTCAGTAACGTTTCTGCATAAATGAGGCTGTTCATCGGATTGACGGCAGGGTCATCTTCGGCGGCGGCGATAAAAGCCGGAGCTGTATTCTCATCAACCTGATATTGCAAAGAAAAAGCACGTTCTTCCGCTTCGGTAAGTTCCTTGCCGAACATCCGTTGGCGGGATGGTAAATGCGTCAATGCGCTTTCCATGCTGATGACTGAATAGAGCAATGCCTGGAAATCCGCGAGACGGGAAACCCCGGCATAAGCTGCCATATATCCGCCGATGGAAGCGCCGAGAACACCGATTTTCTGGAAATGCTTCTCCTCTATGCCTTGACGTAAAAGATGGATGGCGCGTGTAATATCTTCTGAAGTTACCAGGTGGTTGCTTTCGGGCAGACGATATTTTAAAACGGCGTAGGTGATGTCTTGCGCATCGAACCATGCAGCGTAGTCACCTCCTTCGTGTTGCAGGTTTACTTGGCGGAAACCTCCGCCCGGACACATGATGATGGCTTTTTCCGTTTGAGCTTCCGGCAGAAAGAGCAGTAATGTGCCTTCAGGCGCTTGTTCCATAAATTCTATGATATGGCTGTTGTCCGCTGCCATCAAATCCAGTTCCCTACGTTTGTTATTTTCTAATGTAATAGCTATTAATTTCTTCAACATGATATCTCCTTTCTTTGTTATTTACTAACAAAGATACGCTTTTACGGGCTATCTTGTTTATACAAAAAAGTTATCCTCGATTATAGGATGTAAAATGGGTTGATTGGTTTTTTCTTTTTACCTTTGCCGTTGATTGATAATTTAACTAAACTATAAGTATGAAAAAGAAATCTTTTTATTTGATGTGCGTTTGCCTTTTGTTGGCGAGCTGTGGAGGTAGTCGTGAGAAAAAGGGGGAAACGGAAAATGAAGCTGAGAAAACGGCTATGGTCGGAAACGATAAAGACGAACATGGCTGTATTGCTTCTGCGGGATATACCTGGTGTGAAGTGCAGAAAGACTGTATCCGTTTGTGGGAAAAAGGTATTCGCATGACTTCAGTGACTGATGCTCAGAATACCTTGTTCTTGGTATTCAGCCCGGACTCTACGCAAGTGGAGCTCTTCTTCTCGAAAGAGGGTACTCCGAATGAAATTCTCGATCGTCGCGGCCTTCTCGACGGTGGATATGCCTGGAATGTAGAAGATGACGATACGAAGAATGTACGTCAGGAAAATGGTGAATGGACTGTCAGTCAGCGAGGTAAGCTCATCTATAAGCAGGCTGAATAAGTAAATCCGAAGATATGGAAGATTTAAAAGCTTTAACCGAAGCGGTTTGTCACATAGCCCGTGAAACGGGATACTTCTTGAAGGAGGAACGGAAAGGTTTTCGCCGGGAGGTAGTGGAAGAGAAGCATGCGCATGATTATGTTTCTTATGTAGACAAAGAATCTGAAAAGAGGGTTGTAGCGGCGCTTAAAGCGTTGCTTCCCGAAGCCGGGTTCATTGTGGAAGAAGGGTCGGCCGTTTATCGTGATGAACCTTATTGCTGGGTCGTAGATCCATTGGACGGAACAACGAATTATATCCATGATAATGCGCCCTATTGTGTGAGCATCGCTTTGCGAACCAAAAAAGAATTGTTGCTGGGCGTTGTCTATGACCCTTGTCGTGACGAATGTTTCTATGCCTGGCAGGGCGGAGGCGCTTACGCAAATGGGGAGCGGATACAGGTTTCGCCCGTACAAAGTATAGAAGATGCTTTTGTGGTGACGGAACTTCCTTATAATTCCGAACAATATGCGCGTACCGGAGAACACTTGATACATGAATTGTATGGTAAGGTTGCGGGTATACGTATGACGGGCTCGGCGGCATTGGCTATCTGCTATGTAGCAGCGGGGCGTTTTGACGGTTGGTTGGAAGCGTTCCTAGGTAAATGGGACTATTCGGCTGCGGCGCTTATTGCGTTGGAGGCGGGAGGAAAAGTAACGGACTTTTATGGTAATGGATTTTTTATGGACGGGCATCATGTCATAGCCACCAACGGACCGTTGCATCCGGTGTTTTTGAATCTTATCAAGGAGGTGCCTCCGCTGGATATGTAAAGTTATATTTTTGCTATGGAAAACACATTTAAAACTTGGTTCTTATCTTTTCTTCAACTCTTATTCCCGCGCCAGTGTGCGGTGTGTGGTTCTCCGATGCAGGAGGGTGAAGAGGCCATTTGCATGCGGTGCAATATGAATATGCCGCGTACAAACTATCATTGTGTAAAAGACAATCCCGTAGAACGTATGTTTTGGGGAAAAATCCCTTTGGAACGTGCCACTTCCTATTTCTTCTATCGTAAAGGGAGTGATTTTCGCCGTGTCCTGCATCAGTTGAAGTATGGCGGAAGAAAAGATATTGGCGAAGCGATGGGGCGTTTCATGGCGGCGGAATTGGCACTGGCGGATTTCTTTTCCGGGGTCGATGTTATAGTACCTGTTCCATTGCATCCCCGCAAACAGCGCATGCGTGGATATAACCAGAGTGAATGTATTGCCCGGGGAGTCTCTTCCGTAACGGGTATTCCTATAGATACTTCTTCCGTAATGCGTAAAAAACATACGGAAACGCAGACACGCAAATCGACTTATGAACGCTGGGAGAACGTAGACGGCATTTTCCGGCTTCGTTGTCCCGAACAATTTGCAGGAAGGCATATCCTTATTGTGGATGATGTTTTGACTACAGGAGCCACTATAACCGCCTGTGCCGATACTTTTCAGGGCATAGACGGTATTCGTATCAGTATATTGACCCTTGCGATGGCCGATTTCTGATTTTTTCAGAAGCGGTAGCGACCGCCAATCATAATTGCTCCCGTATAGCCTATTCCGAATTCGGCAAAAAAGGCAAAGCGTTTACCGTATTCAATACCCAGAAAGTTGACCTGATAAGCGAATCTTGTACGGTGATAGACTTTGTCATTTATAGTATTGTTGAGGAAATAGGCTCCTAATCCTACCGAGGAATAGAGCGAGAAATTGGGGCGTGTAAACCAATGATAGCGGAAAGTAGGAAGTATGTAAAGATAGAATCTATTATCTTTTATGTTGTAATTGTCGGTATAGATGCTGCTTCTGTATCCTTTGTTTCCGGTTATTCCGCCGGTGACTCCCAGGCTGATTTTACGATTAAACCGGTACATGTAGTTGATGTTTAATGCCCCGTAATAGTTTGTCTTTTTGCGTTGATAGGCACCGAAGGAAAGAACCGGGAAGATGGTTTCTTCCACCATGCTCTGCCCATCGCTGATGGGGAGGAAGCCGTAACCTATGGAAAGTTCATGGTGCAGAAAGTTATTTTTAGGGGATACGGGCATTTCCTGCGCTTTGCATAATGTTCCTAAGAATAAAAGGAAGACAATAATAGATAAATGAGTTTTCATTTTGTTTTTGTTTTTAGAGATAAAAGTAGTCGCTTTTTGTGATTCTCGTATATAAAGACCGGACTTTTAATTATATTCCCTATCGATTTTTCTATAAATATATGGGCAGTAGAAAATAAATGGGGATATGTATCTATTTTAGGGCTCCTAAAGAGAGCCGCCTCGGCATTAGTTGTGGCCGTTTTGACTTTACCTTTGCATAATCAGATATAAATGACACTTTGTATTTCCCGCATCCCGAGAATTGCATATTTCCACCCGTTGGCAGGTGCGAGTGAAAATACGCGAACGAAAATCGGTATCTTTCTCATGAATAGCGGAATACAGAAATATGCACAACTCAAATAGATGGGAAATAGCCGGCTGCCCATGCAAAAACGCTCTCTTCCCGCGAGAAAAAGGGCATTTCCCGGAGAAGTGTTCATCTTTCCCGGGAGAGAAGTTAACATCCCTCGTGCTGGAAGTTAACATCCCTCGTGCTGGAAGTTAACATCCCTCGCGCTGGAAGTTAATATCTCTCGTGTGGGAAGTTAATATCCCTCCTTCGGAAAACGCAAAATCAGTGGATATTTGGTAGAAACGTCGCTTATTTATGCTTTAAATCGTACACTTTCGTTCTGTTTCGGGCTTTTTAGAAAGCAGGTGTGTCAGTAAAACGGGTGATTTAGACTCAGAAAGTGCCTGATAAGTTTTGTTTGAAAATCAATTTGACAGACTGGTGCGTCAAGCCTTAACTTAAATCTATGTTAAACAGATAAGATAGGAAAGATTGAAAACAAAAAAGGTCCGCCGC
>ULTJ01009435.1_pt1 | contig 31176 bp, 17 predicted proteins | sample 1957491 | NCBI WGS metagenome assembly ULTJ01 (sample SAMEA4835731, study PRJEB28245) | human gut metagenome | biome: gut microbiome; material: fecal sample | place: Denmark | collected 2008 | reverse complement strand
AATCTGATAGCAAGCTCTCATTGCGCTCGCTGGCGCTGTTTTTAAATAAAACAGGCTGCGCTCGGCAATTTGACAGCAAGCTCTCATTGCGCTCGCTGGCACTGTTTTTATCAAAAATGAATTATTAAACAAGAAACTACAATGAGGAAACACCTATTATTTGTTGTGCTCGCAGGTGTGATGACAACTGCATGCACAGACGATCTCGAACCGGAAGTAACACCTGTCGGTCCGGGCACTTTCAATGACGATATTCCCACCACGGGAATAGCCGTAGACTTCAACGCAAGCAGCAGCCAGCCTGAGGTTGTGGACGAGGCTTCGGCAAAGATATTCAGCGCATGGACCAAGACAGCGAACGCCGGAGGCTCCAACGGAGCCATGCGTGTGCACTATGGCATAAACGACGACATGCAGCGCGCCCTCTCTCTGTACTGGGACGCAGGCGACAAGATGAGCATCATACAGGTGGCACGCGACAAGAACACCGGCAAAGTGCTCACAAACAGTGACGGAACGCTCGCAAAATACAACTACGTGATAGGCGACAACCCCGGCAACGTGCAACTGCAGAGCGTCACGGTGGTGTCTGGCGACAATCCTGCGATGAAGTGGTATGCCAACGCAGACGAATACCGCTTCTACGCCACCTATCCCGCAATAGGCGAGGAAAGCGGCATCAAGGCTCTCAACCCGGTGATGCCGGGCGGCACATTCGACAAGCAGAAAAAGGCTCGCGTCACAGTCACCGTGCCAAAGAAGCAGGTGTGCAAGCTCACCGGAAACAACAATGACGGATGGTGGACATCGACACCAGACATGAAAAACTGCTACATGGTGGGCGAGAGCGATGTGTACACAACCACCGAAGGAACGCATACCATCAATTTCAAGCCCATCATGACGACGCTCAACATCGGTGTGAGAGGCACGGGCGACGCCAACTCTATCACAGTGAGCGGCGTGCGCATCTATCTGAAGGATGCCAGCGGCAAGCGAATAGCGTTCCCGGACGAGATAACGCTCAACTATCAGACTCTGAACTATAAGCAGAACGGAGTGCAGAAGAGCATGGTGAACTGCAACTACATCGACCATGCCTACGACCACAGCACCGTAGCCGGAAATGAGGACATCGACATGGGCTCGCTTGACGAAAACTCAAATATCGACCCGTCGAAGGACAACACCACTCCGTATATAGAGGTGCGTTTCTCCAAAACACAGGAACTGGAATCGGGACAGGGCGCCATTCTCACCGCCTTCATCCCTCCATACATCTTCGCGCGCGGACATTACGGTCTGGACATCGTGCCGATTTACGACCAGCTCATCGACGAGTCGGTCACAGACAATGTGATTTCCTACGGTGCGGGCTCACCCAACCCTGACACGAGAATCATCATCCCGAGCACAAAGATTGCGCTGGAAAGCAAGAGGGTGAAGGTAATCAGTCCGTTAGACTGGATGGGCAGACTGGACGACAACGTGCTGCTGAAAGACCTCAACATACCTGGCGCGCACAGCTCAGGGCAGGTTGACCTCAGAGCAGCTGACAATAAAGAAGGTACTAACTGGGCTGAGGCACAGCGACATGCCAAGCAGGTGGCAAGCATCTATGAGATGCTGAATGCCGGCGTGAGGGCTTTGGACATACGTCCGAGCGTGTATGGCACATTGCCTGGAAACGTAGACCACTATGGAAGTTCTGAAAAAACTTTCTATCTTATCAATGATGGAGACGGCAAACGTATGGGTATACTTCAGCAAGTGGTGGCTTGGCTCGACCAGCATCCTACTGAGACTGTCATCATTATGACGGGAAGACAGGTGGCTTTTGGAAATGCTAGAAATTCGGAGACAGCATTGAACGAGCTGAGAGACTATCTTATGGACCCGAAGCGGAACATTGGATCGGACAAGACTACCAAAGTGGTAGCAGGCGACGAGAGAAGCCGACTGGCATGGTTCCGCGACGGTCTGGACATGAAACATGCCAGAGGAAAGGTCGTGCTCATAGTTCGCCGCAACGGAGACGACACCAAAGGCTACTGGTTCTCTGATGACCAGTCGTATACTTATAGGGTAAATGGCAGAAGCATTGAGGGTATCGGATATATGAACTCTTACATGCCGAACTATAACTACACCCATGACCAGGCGCTGGTAGAGGGCATGAAGAACTATGACGAGTCGGGAGGACTGACCTCTGGAGCCGTGTATAACAGCTATGCGTTCCTGAAGGACAATCCTGACGCGAAGGTGGCGTTCGACAAGATCACCGTGAAGCCGAACGAGAAGTCCACCGGCGACTTCGCCACATTCTATTTCCTCGACCGTGAGATCATAGGTAAGCGCGGTACATATGAGGACAATCAGACCTATAAGGAGGGACCCACATGGGGAACAAACGTATACTTCAAGGTGCCTGACGCATTCAAGGAAGATTTCGCTCCGGCAAATGCTGTGTCTAATTATTACGGTGGCGCGCTCTACGAACTGAAGTCTTTCCTCACTAACGACTTCCTGAAGATGGCTGGCGACCCGCAATATAGGGACAGCTGGTTCGTAACTGCCGTTCCGTCGTTCGCTTATGTAGACCATTTCCAGAAGAAGAATCAGGGCTACACTGCAAACTGGAACGCATGGGGAAGCGTGATATTCGAACTCACCCACGAGCCTGTGAGGGACTTCATCCAGGCTCACCAGAACCAGCGTTTCGGCATCGTGTACTTCGACTTTGTGCCTGGAAAGGATGACGAGGGTAATCCGAGCTTCACGTTTGACGTAAGTACTACGTATTCACGGTACATCGGATTCAACAGCGCACGGCAGGAGATATCCACCGAGATAAACAACGCCATCATCGAGAGTAACTTCAAACGCACACTGCGTACCTCATCCGGAAACTGATAACCGGAGCTGCCGGACTGCCGGGATATGTGTCATCCCGGCACCGGCGGTACGCTTCATGCGTGACAACATAGCAACCGCCGCACGGCATGGTTTCATTGCGAAGCCGCCGTGCGGCGGTTGTCTGTATGTGGAATCCGTCATCGCGTTGCGCGGGGAGGGTGTGGGGATGGGGTGACGGGTGCAGATTAATATCCGCTGTTTGCTAAAGTAGAGACGCAAAATCTTGCGTCTCCCGATTTGAAAGTGTAATTAAATAAGTGGTTATGGAATGTATATGGGTTGCGACGGGTTGCTCGTGAGACGCAAGATTTTGCGTCTCTACAGGCTGGCGCATTGTGGTTTAAGGGTGAGGAGTGTTGATTGGAATTTGTGTTGGAGGGAAAGTAGAGACGCAAGATTTTGCGTCTCACGAGGAGGAAATGCGCTTTAAATCGGTGTGTTGTTGATTGTTTGTGTTTGCGATGGGTTGCTCGTGAGACGCAAGATTTTGCGTCTCTACTGGCTGGCGCATTGTGGTTTAAGGGTGAGGAGTGTTGGTTGGAATTTGTGATGGATGAAAAGTAGAGACGCAAGATTTTGCGTCTCACAAGGAGGAAATGCGCTTTAAATCGGTGTGTTGTTGATTGTTTGTGTTTGCGACGGGTTGCTCGTGAGACGCAAAATTTTGCGTCTCTACTGGCTGGCGCCGGTGTGAGTGAAAGGGAATACTGTAGTATGCGGTAAGGCGTTCGGATGTTTCTGTTTTTTGAGTGTATAATTATCAATATGTGGAATATTCTTTATCTTTGTATAAGATAAGCTTCGGCTCGGCAGTGTCAAAGTTGTGAAAACACAGTTTTCCCACTTTGCCGTTGCACTCGCCTCGCATTATCTTTGTATAAGATAAGCTTCGGCTCGGCAGTGTCAAGTCCGGTAAAACTGCGTTTTCCTGCCTTGCCGTTGCACTCGCCTCGCATTATCTTTGTATAAGATAAGCTTCGGCTCGGCAGTGTCAAGTCCGGTAAAACTGCGTTTTCCTGCCTTGCCGTTGCACTCGCCTCGCATTATCTTTGTATAAGATAAGCTTCGGCTCGGCAGTGTCAAGTCCGGTAAAACTGCGTTTTCCTGCCTTGCCGTTGCACTCGCCTCGCATTATCTTTGTACTCATCTGACTATGCGGCACATACATGTCCTTACTGACATGCCTCTGTTTTGCCGCAGTCAGTCCGGACATGTGGGAGGATTATGATATCAATCGGTTTTGAAAAGCTATTTATAACATATATACATTATGGAAGAAAAGAAAATATACATAAAGAATATGGTGTGCAGACGGTGCATAATGACCGTTTCTGACATCTTCGTGAACAACGGCGTGACGCCTGTGAGTGTTAATCTGGGTACGGTGGTGGTGCCCGGTGCTTTGGCGGAGGAGACGAAAAGGAAGATAAGGCATGAGCTTGAGGAGTATGGGTTTGAGGTGATTGACGACAAGCGCATGCGTGTCATCGAGCAGATACGTGTAGGAGTGATAGAGTATGTGCGCCATCCCGAATATCAGGAAAAGGCAAAGCTGTCGGCTTACTTGCAGGATGTGTGCCACAAGGAATACAGTGCGCTGAGCAAGCTGTTCACCGAGATGAGGGGCATAAGCATCGAGAAGTATTATCTCGCACAGCGGATAGAGCTGGTGAAGGAACTGCTGGCGTATGATGAGATGACGGTAAGCGAGATAGCCGACAAGCTCCGCTATTCGAGCGTGGCGCACCTCAGCGCGCAGTTCAAGGCGCAGACCGGACTGTCACCCACGCAGTTTAAGGAGATGAAGGAACACCGGCTCAGACCGCTCGACGAAATATAAACCATATCCATAATATTGTAACGGCATAAGGGGTGATTGTGTGTAACTTTGCATAAGATAAGCTGCACTCGGGAATTTGAGAGCAAGCTCTCATTCCGCTCGTTTGCATTATCTTTGAATAAGATAAGTTTCGGCTCGGCAGTGTCAAAGTTGTGAAAACGCGGTTTTCCCACTTTGCCGTTGCTCTCGCCTTGCATTACCTTTGCATAAAGTAAGCTTCGGCTCGGCAGTTAGAGGGCAAACAGAAATCGCAATCGGCAAAAGTAGAGACGCAAAATCTTGCGTCTCACAAGGAGGTCAGAGCAATGTGTGCGAACAATAATGTGTCATCGGTAGTATGCTGCCATTGCACGGGAGACGCAAGATTTTGCGTCTCTACTGTGAGGAATGGAGTGTGTATGGGTTGCGATGGGTTGCTCGTGAGACGCAAAATCTTGCGTCTCTACAGGCTGGAGCCGTTATATGTGAATGTATTATGGGAGATAATGATATGAGAAAAGACATATTCCCTGTATCGGGGATGAGCTGCGCTTCGTGCGCGGCACGTGTAAACAAGGTTCTTAACAAGCAGGACGGGGTGTACGAGGCTAACGTCAACTATGCGTCAGCCACTGCACGGGTGGTCTACGACCCCTCGAGGTGTACGCCGTCCGCACTGCGTGCTGCCGTCCGCGACGCCGGGTATGACCTGATGACAGACACGGAGGCGGGCACGGAACGTGTGGAGGTGGAGCGCGGAAAGGAATATGCGCTGCTTCGACGGCAGACAGTCGCCGCCATAGTGCTGGCTGTTCCCGTCGTCGTCATGAGCGCGTTTTTCATGGATTACGCATATGTGGGATATGCGGTGTGGCTGTTGTCTACAATGGTGGTGTTCGGTTTCGGACGCCGTTTCTACATCAATGCGTGGCGGCAGCTCAGACATCTGTCCGCCAATATGGACACGCTGGTGGCAGGCAGCACGGGTGTGGCATATCTCTTCAGCGTGTTCAATCTGCTTGCCCCCGACTTCTGGCTTTCAAGAGGCATACAGCCGCACGTCTATTTCGAGTCGGCGAGCGTCATCATAGCGTTCATCCTGCTGGGCAGGCTGCTGGAGTCGCGTGCCAGAGAGAAGACCTCCACGGCGATAAGGAAGCTCATGGGACTCCAGCCCAAGACGGTGACGAGGGTGACGGATGAGGGAGAGAGCGTCATACCGGTGGAGAGTGTAAGGGAAGGCGACGTGATAGTCGTAAGACCGGGTGAGCGCATCGCCGCTGACGGAACGGTGTGCCGGGGAGAGTCTTACGTCGACGAGAGCATGCTCACGGGTGAGCCTCTGCCTGCTTTCAAAAAGCAAGGAGACGGCGTGTTCGCCGGAACGATAAACCAGAGGGGAGTGTTGCGCTTCACAGCCGTGAAGACCGGACAGGACACAATGCTGTCTGGCATCATCCGCATGGTGCAGGACGCCCAGGGCAGCAAGCCGCCCGTGCAGCAGACGGTGGACAGGATAGCGGGCGTGTTTGTGCCTGTGATATTGCTGCTGTCGGTCGTCGTGTTCGCCATATGGTGGGCGTTCGCCCCTACGGCAGGCTTCGAGCATGGCATACTGTCGATGGTGACGGTGCTCATCATAGCCTGTCCGTGCGCGCTGGGACTTGCCACTCCCACCGCACTTATAGTGGGAATAGGCAAGGGAGCGGTGAACGGCATACTGATAAAAGACGCCTCCGCGCTGGAGACGGCACGCAGGACGGACGCCATTGTCCTCGACAAGACGGGTACGGTGACCGAGGGCAGACCCGTGGTGACGGACATGCATTGGGCGGACGGAGCCGGGACAGGCAGGGCGATATTCCTCAGTCTGGAGAAAAACTCGGAGCATCCTCTTGCCGAGGCGGTCGTCGCCGCGCTGAAGGACTCGCATACCGTGCCTGTGACAGATTTCGCCAATATCCCCGGAAGAGGGGTGAAGGGCACCGTAGACGGAGTGACATATTACGCCGGAAACGAGGAGCTGCTCCGCGAGAACGGCATACAGGCAGACCGTGACATGGCTGGGAAAGCCGCTGAATGGACGGAGGATGCCAAGACCGTGGTGTGGTTTGGCGGAGCGGGACGTGTGTTGGCTGTCGCAGGCATAGCCGACAGGATAAAGGAGACATCGGCACAGGCTGTGGCAATGCTGCACAGTATGAACATCGGGGTGTATATGCTCACAGGCGACAATGAGGCGTCTGCCGGATACGTGGCGCGCAAGACAGGCATCAGGCATTACAAAGCAAAGGTGATGCCGGATGACAAGGCGGCGTTCGTGAGACAGTTGCAGGCTGACGGACATGTGGTGGCGATGGCTGGCGACGGCATAAACGACAGTGCGGCTCTGGCGCAGGCAGACCTTAGCATAGCGATGGGGAAGGGCAGCGACATAGCCATGGAGACGTCGATGATGACCATCCTGTCGTCAGACCTTACCAAGACGGCTGAGGCGATACGCCTGTCGCAGCTCACAATGCGCACGATACGGCAGAACCTTTTCTGGGCGTTTGTCTACAACATCATAGCTGTGCCGATAGCCGCCGGTGTGCTCTATCCGCTTAACGGTTTTCTGCTGAACCCTATGATAGGCGGCGCGGCAATGGCGCTCAGCAGTGTGAGTGTGGTGACAAACAGTCTGCGGCTGAAGCGTAAGAGCATTCTTCCTGTGGCGCGGCGTGGTGACGGTGCGGCAGGAGAGGTCGCCGGAGGCGGTGAGGATGCCGTGACGAGGCGTGAGTACAGGATAGAGGGCATGATGTGCGACCACTGCCGCGCACATGTCGAGGATGCCCTGAACAGCATAGATGGTGTGAGCGCGACGGTGACGCTGGACCCTCCGTTAGCTCGGATAGAGTCGTCGCGTGAGCTGAGTGTGGAATATCTGCAACAGATAGTCTCGGACAAGGCTGGAGACTATACTGTAGTTGAAAAGGAATGACGCATGCGGAGGCATGTGGCTGCGGAGGGAGTGTGTGCCGGTGCGGCGGGTGACACTCAATGTCTCCGGTAAAAATGACAGGAAATATGACTGACACCGGTGTGAAATGTGTATGAGTCATGATGGCGGTAAGGGTAGGAAGAGGACTGAGTAAGCGCATGACGGGCAGTAAAAAATTTTGACATTATCTTTTGTGAAAATAGAGACGGCGAGTCCGTTGACAGCTTGCTGTCAGATAGCCGGGTGCAGTCTGTTTTATGGAAAAACAGATATTTCACAGGCGGGGATATATTCAAATGCAGCCAATTCGTGTTTGGTATGTATCGGAATAGCCTGCATGTTATACCCAAGTGTATACGCCTGTGCCCTTGTTTCTATCGTTTTATGATGTCAGAAAGGCATGCCGGGACTCTTCCCCGTTTTGTTCTGTGATGCGGAAGAGCCTCTTCCGAGTGCCGGAACAGGCTCTTCCGCAAGCTCATACGGGCTTTCCTGCGTGGCGGGAAAGCCTTTTTCGTGAAGCCGGATTTCCTCTTTCGGACGCCTTTTCGCGCATTTCGCTGATATCCAGGATGTTATGCATATGCGCTGAAATCCGCGTATACAGAAGCGAAATATATGTTGTCAGGATATACGCGGTTCTCAGTGAGTTTACGGTGTGTGGTATGTCGCTTTTTCTCCACTATAATACATGTTGCAGAAAACGGTGACAACAAGGCTGGCGCGTTGCGATGTAAGGGTTAGGAATGTTGATTTGAATTTGTGTTGGAGGAAAAGTAGAGACGCAAAATCTTGCGTCTCCCGATTTATTTGCATGCTTTATATAGGTATTTTATGGTGAATTGGGTTTGCGATGGGTTGCTCGTGAGACGCAAAATTTTGCGTCTCTACAAGTAATCCATACCAATATGCATATAGCAAAAGCCGCTGTCGGCAAGCGCATTCCCTCCTTGTAGAGACGCAAAATCTTGCGTCTCCCGATTGATTTGCATGCTTTATATTGGTATTTTATGGTGAATGAGGTTTGCGATGGGTTGCTCGTGAGACGCAAAATTTTGCGTCTCTACAAGTAATCCATGCCAATATGCATACACCAAGAAATGCTGTCAGCAGGCGCATTCTTTCACTGTGAGACGCAAAATCTTGCGTCTCTACTTTAGCCGACAGCGGTTTTAAGGTGGAGGCAGGTGTGCCTGACATCAGCGCGAAACATGCGGATGAAGGCTGACTGCCGTTTGTTGTTTAACCTGATAAGTAAGACGGTGCTTATGGCTCCGGATCTTCTATCAATTCGGAACCTGTGTGATCGCCTTCCCCTTTTGGGTCTTCAGAACCCGGCTGTGAGCCTATTCCGGCATTAAAACCCCCTTCCGAGCCTGCTAAAATGGTTGTTCCAGATAACATCACTGTTTTTGATTCCGGTTTTTTGTAGTCTTTTTTAGCCATGATGTGTGTGTTTTTATATATATGAATAAATAGTGTCTCAGCCGTACGAGTGTTGTACTGACTGCGCAAACGTGTTACAAATGTACACAGAAAATGCGAAACAGCTTGCTTTTTGTGTAACTATTTGATATTCATCGGAGTTATGTTATAAAGAAAAGGAAATATATACAACGTGCAGGACGGTATGGGGTGCCAATCACTGCCGTTTGAGTTGTATGTCGGGAGCACTGTTATGATGGGGTGAGGAGTATTGGTTGAAATTGGTGCTGGAGGAAAGTAGAGACGCAAAATTTTGCGTCTCCCGGTTTTATTTGCGTGTTTGATATTGGTGTTTTTAGGGTGGATTGGGTTTGCAATGGGTTGCTCGTGAGACGCAAGATTTTGCGTCTCTACAAGGCTGGCGCATTGTGATTTAAGGATGAGGAATGTTGATTGAAATTGTTGGTGGAAAAAAGTAGAGACGCAAAATCTTGCGTCTCACGGTTTATTGGTGTGTTTGATATTATCGCTTTTTATGTTCATATCCAAATATAGAAATCGATTCGGGTTTAAGTAAACCCTTTATCCATGTTGCTGCCGCCTCTGTACGACCATGTTGAAATGCCGCAACGGTAATTCGGGTAAAAATATTGGAAAAAGGGGAAAGAATTGCGTAAGGACTTTACTATATTCCATTTTATGATTATCTTTGTATAAGATAAGCTTTACCTAAGCAAACAGTATGCAATTCAAACGTTTCTGAAGAATGGAATTACAGGTATGATGAGCCGTCCGTGTGTCTGAATGTCAACGATGAGACGAGGGCACATACCGCGTTTTCCCAGCCGTGATGAGAGAGAGAATATGATTAATGTCTGAAGATGAGTAACTGAAGGAATGTCTGTCTGGAGCAAGATAAAGGAAATGATGGGTGCCGACGGTGCGGATGATATTGTCGGCAGAAACGGTAAGGCGCATACCGGTGAGGATGTGCGTTATGTGTTCGTGGATGTGGAGACGGGGCTTAATGACCGTAAGATACACGATATAGGAGCCTTGCGCCATGACGGGGCGACGTTTCACAAGGCGTCGAAGAAGGAACTGTATGAATTCATCGACGGCACAGACTATATATGCGGGCACAACATAATAAACCATGACGCCAGATACCTGTTCGGTGATGACGAGCCGCGTCAGGCTCTTGTGGACACGCTTTACATGTCGCCTTTGATGTTTCCCGAACGTCCTTATCACCGGCTTGTGAAGAACGACAAGCTGCTGAGCGACCAGATGAACAATCCGGTGAACGACTGCATGAAGGCGCGCGACCTGATGTTTGACGAGATGGCACGGTGGAACGCGCTCCCTGAAGAGAAACGCCGGATGTACGCCACGTTGCTGATGGGAAGACGGGAGTTTGAGGGTTTTCTCAGAATTGCCGGTGCGCATGCGCGCCATGCAGATGTGACGGGACTGATAAGAAGACTTTATAAGAGGAAGATATGCGCACATGCCGATTTGGAAACGCTCGTAAGGCAATATCCGTGCGAACTGGCGTATGCGCTGGCTCTGACAGACACGACAGACCACCGCTCGGTGACACCGGGATGGGTGACATGCAACTGGCCGGAGGTGGAGCATGTGGTGAGGCTCTTGCGTCACACGCGCTGTGAGGAAGGGTGCGGATATTGCCGCACGCAGCTGGACGCATCATATAACCTGAAGAGATTTTTCGGCTATGACCGTTTCCGTACCTACGGAGGCGAACCTTTGCAGGAGAAAGCCGTGAGGGCTGCTGTGGATGGAAAGTCGCTGCTCGCCATCTTCCCCACAGGCGGCGGCAAGTCGCTCACATTCCAGTTGCCCGCACTTATGGAGGGACACTCTGTGCACGGACTGACGGTGGTGATATCGCCTTTGCAGTCGCTTATGAAAGACCAGGTGGACAATCTTGACGAGCGTGGCATAACCGAAGCGGTCACCATAAACGGCATGCTGGACCCGATAACACGGGCTTCGTCCATACAGCGCGTGCAGGACGGAGACGCCTCGTTGCTGTATATATCACCGGAAATGCTGCGTTCGAAGACGGTGGAGCGTATCCTCATGTCGCGCCATGTGGTGAGGTTTGTCATAGACGAGGCACACTGCTTCTCGTCATGGGGACAGGATTTCAGAGTAGACTATCTGTATATAGGCAAGTTCATACGTGAGTATCAGAAGAAGAAAAGGCTGAAGGAGCCTGTTCCGGTGTCGTGTTTCACGGCTACGGCGAAGCAGAAGGTGGTGCAGGACATATGCGACTACTTCAGGAATACGCTCGGTCTGAATATGGAACTGTTCGCCTCCACGGCATCGCGTACGAACCTGCGCTATTCCGTAATACACACGGAGACCGACGAAGAGAAATACTCCATGCTCAGGGAACTGGTGGCGGAGGGCGGCTGTCCGACGATAGTGTATGTGTCGCGGACAAGACGCACATGGGACATTGCAGCCAGACTGACGCGCGACGGATACAGGGCGTTGCCGTTCAACGGTAAGATGGACGCGGAGACGAAGACCGCCAATCAGGACGCTTTCATGAAAGACGAGGTGAGCGTGATTGTGGCTACATCGGCGTTCGGTATGGGTGTTGACAAGAAGGATGTGGGACTCGTGGTGCATTACGACATATCCGACTCGTTGGAGAACTATGTGCAGGAAGCCGGACGCGCCGGCAGAGACCCGCAGCTCAGCGCGCGCTGCTACGTGCTTTATGGCGACAACGACCTTGACAAGCATTTCGTCCTGCTGAATCAGACAAAGTTGAGCATAAGCGAGATACAGCAGGTGTGGAAGGCAGTGAAAGATATGACGAGGCAGCACATGCGCGTGAGCTGCTCGGCACTGGAGATAGCGCGTCAGGCGGGATGGGACGACTCTGTGTCGGACATAGAGACCCGTGTGCGTACGGCTCTGTCGACGCTTGAGCAGAGCGGATATATAGAAAGGGGCAACAATGTGCCGCATGTATATGCCACGGGCATCACGGTGAAGAACATGGACGAGGCGAGACGGCGCATATCCGAGTCGCCGTTGTTCGGCAGTGACGAGACGGAGGCTGCGGTGAGAGTGATAAAGTCGCTCATATCGAGCAAATACATCTCGAAGGCACAGGAGTCGGAGGCGGAGTCGCGCGTGGATTATCTGGCAGACATACTGGGGATGAGCAAGAAAGAGGTGGTGTCTGTGGTGGAACGCATGCGTCAGGACGGCATACTGTCTGACAGCAAGGACATCTCTGCGTATCTGCAGGAGGCTGGAAGCACGGAACGCCGTGCGCAGACGCTTCTCGAGCGTTTCGGAAAGCTTGAGCGATACATTCTGAAACTGATACCCGACGAGTCGCTGCGCATATCGTGCAGACAGCTCAACGACAAAGCCATAAACGAAGGTATAGCGACGTCGAAGGAAAAAGACATACGCACACTGATTTATTTTCTCACGATAAAGGGATACATGCGCAAACATGAGAATGCCGCGCACAATATGCTTCTGAGCCGGAGGCTGGACATGGACACAACCGTAAGACGTGCGGAGAAAAGGCAGAGGATATGCCGTATGGCGGTGGAGTGGCTGTACGGCATAGCCGCAGCCAACGAGAAGGAGTCGGCGGAGGGACAGCCCATACGGTTCTCGGTGGTGGAGCTTCTCAATCATATAAAGTCGTGCGGACATGACTTCTTTGAGAGGACGGACGACATACAGCTTGAAGATGTGGAGGAGGCACTGCTCTTTCTCACGAAGATAGGGGCGCTGAAGCTGGAAGGAGGATTCCTCGTCATATACAATGCCATGCAGATAAGGAGGATAAAGGACGCCAAGTTCAGATATAAAAAGGAAGACTACCGGATGCTCGACGAGTTCTACAGGCAGAAGATACAGCAGATACACATTGTGGGCGAGTATGCCAATCTGATGGTGAGGGATTATGACGCTGCCCTGCAATATGTGCAAGACTATTTCAACATGGACTACAGGAAGTTCATATCCAAATATTTCAAAGGCGGGCGACAGGAAGAGATACAACGCAACCTGACGCCTGAGAAATACAGGCAACTGTTCGGACAGTTGTCTGACTGCCAGAGGAAGATCATCTCAGACAAGAGTTCGAGATGCATAGTGGTAGCGGCGGGACCCGGAAGCGGAAAGACGCGCGTGCTGGTGCACAAACTCGCATCGCTTCTGTTGCTTGAGGACGTGAAGCACGAGCAGTTGCTCATGCTCACTTTCTCGCGTGCGGCAGCCACAGAATTCAAGCAGCGGCTCATGGAACTTATAGGAAATGCGGCACACTTTGTGGAGATAAAGACATTCCACTCTTATTGTTTTGACCTGTTGGGGAGAATAGGAAACAGGGACAACGTGGTGAACGTGGTGCATCAGGCGGCGGAAATGATAAGAAACGGGGATGTGGAACCGAACAAGACAGGCAAGACCGTGCTTGTAATAGACGAGGCTCAAGACATGGGGAATGACGAATATGAGCTTGTGGAAGCAATGATGGGCAATAATGAGGATATGCGTGTCATCGCAGTCGGTGATGACGACCAGAACATATTCGAATTCAGAGGCTCCAGCTCCATGTATATGAACACACTGAGGAACATGCCTGACGCCAGTTTCGTGGAGATGACGGAGAACTTCCGTTGTGCCCGTAGTGTGGTGGAATTCGCCAATGGTTTTGTGAGGAAAATCACATCCAGGATGAAATCCACTCCGATAGTGCCGGTGAGAAAGGATGACGGCGTGGTGGAAGTGACGTTTCACATGTCTGGATATCTGTACCAGCCCGTCATGGAGTCGTTGCTGAGAAACGGCAATGGCGGTACGGCGTGTGTACTCACGCAGACAAACGAAGAGGCTGCGATAATGATGGCTCTGCTTCGCAGGCACGGAGTGAAATGCAAGCTCATCCAGTCGATGGACGGTCTGAAGTTCCGCAACATGGCGGAGATGAGATATTTCATGCGTTGCATAGACACCAGACAGGACACCGGTGTGCCTTTGGTGTCTGACGGTCATTGGGAAAAAGCGAAGCAGGCTACCTTCGCACGGTATGACGGAAGTACGAGTCTTACGTATGTCAGACGTTGCATACAGTTGTTTGAAGAGACCAATAAGGCAAAATACATAACAGATTTCAAGGAGTTCGTGTATGAATCGTCAGTCGAGGATTTTTGTGACGCAGCGGAGTCAGAGGTCGTCATTTCCACAATACACAAGGCGAAGGGACGTGAGTTTGACGATGTTTACATGCTTATATTGGGACAGTCTTACATGACGAACGAACTCCTGAGACGTTATTATGTAGGCATCACGCGCGCCAGAAACAGGCTCTTTGTGCACACCAACGATATCTTGTTTGCAGGTCTGCCGGCAGCCGTACATAAGACAGACACGCAGCGTTATGCTTTGCCGGAAAGGATAGTGCTGCAACTGTCATACAAAGATGTGAACCTCGGATATTTTGTAAAGCTCAAACATGAAGTCCTTTCGATGCGAGGCGGAGACCGGCTCAGTTATGACAATTCGGTGCTTTACAACGCAAAAACAGGTGCAGCGGTGGCAAAGCTGTCGAAAGACATGCGCTCAAAAGTGGCGGAGTGGAATGGAAAAGGCTATATTGTCAGATACGGCAGGGTGAGGTTCGTGGTGGCATGGAAAGCCAAGGACGCCCCCAAGGACGCCCCGGAGACGGCTGTCCTGCTGCCTGACATTGTGCTGGAAAGATATGTTCGGGCACATGATGGTGTCTGACTGGCACGGCATATGCCTGCGTTATACCTTATTATATATAACGGCAGACTATCTCTCCGCTTCTATCGTATATGTGAAACTGTCTGCGCGGTAATAGCCGATGTTGTACTCGATGGGTATCTGATTTATGTCATAGACATGCCGTTGTCTGATTAGAATTGGGTCGGACGCCTTGATGTCCAATTTTTCCGCGATGCGCTCTCCCGCCAGACTTGCCGATATTTTTTCTTTGCTGGTCTTTACTATGATGTTGTAGTCTTTTTCCAGCAACTCATATAATGGCCGTGTGAAGTCCTCTTCTCCTGTGAGCGGAATCTTGGGATTGAAATAGGATATGAAATAAACGAACGGATATTCCTTTTTTCCGCGGACACGTTCCAGGACTATGCACTTGACCTGCTGCTTCGGGTCTATGCCGAAGAAGTTACGGATTTCCTCGTTCGGCTTCTTCCAACAGATGTGCAGCTCGAAATTGCGTATCTCAATTCCGAGCATTTTCATCTCCTGTGAGAAACTGAGCCAGTTTTTCACACCTCCGATGATGCTCTTGTGGGCAATCTTTGTACCAACACCTTTCTTACGTACCAACAAACCCTCGAATACTAATTTGTTGATTGCCTGACGCAGGGTGTTCCTCGAAATATTCAGCTTTTGTGACAGTTCTATTTCGTTAGGGAGATATTTGCCGTCCTTATATTCCTCGGAATCAATAAGATTGCGCAATATTTCCTCAGCCTGTATGTGTAAAGGGGTGTTGCTGTTGTGGTCTATGTTCATGCCGTAACGTATTTTTCTCATTGCAAATATAATATAAATAAATTTTTTATTGAAATATTTTTGGAGATTAATATTTAATTTATATATTTGCACAAACAATAATATGTATGAACAAATAAAACAGTTTATGAGAAAACCTAATTATGACAAATTTCCCTCAACGGTCATTGCCGGCACTATATTTCAAGGATGGGATGAAATACGCGGCGTCCTTTCCGACTGCTTGAAAAGTAAGAATGTGCTTGCTGTCGACTGTTATACGGGAGTGTATGAAGAGGAGCTGGTGAGAGAACTTTCGAAGTTATCCGCACGGTTGGTTCTCGTACGCGACCTGTATAAGGAGGAAAGTGAGTTGAGGTGTATGACGGAGCGTTTTATGACAGAGGATGTGTTGTTCGGATATGTGACAAATCTTTGTATATCAGACTATTTTGATGCGGAAAAGCTGGAGGATGCGCGCCGTTGCGCATGTGGCGCGTCTACACCTCTTATTATTATAGGTACAGGTGCTGGGATGGTCGCTCCTGGCGCAACGCTGGTGTATGTGGACATGGCGCGTTGGGAGATTCAACAGCGTTGCCGTCGGCATGAGGTGAAGGCTTTGGGTATAGACAATCGTGAGGATGCGGTATCTCTGCAATATAAAAGAGGATATTTTAATGACTGGAGAATTTGTGACCGTTACAAATCAACATTGTTCGAACATGTGGACTACTGGCTGGACAGTCATATTCCCGGCTCTCCCAAGATGATAGACCGCCAAACCTTCTATAAAGGTATAAACAAAACAGCCTCAAAGCCTTTCCGTGTGGTTCCGTATTTTGACCAGGCTCCGTGGGGCGGACAATGGATGAAGGCGGTCTGCGACCTGGAGCCGGACGTGCCTAATTACGGATGGTGTTTTGATTGTGTGCCTGAAGAAAACAGTCTTTATCTTGAAGTGAACGGAGTTCGTTTTGAATTGCCGTCGGTGGATCTGGTGCTGTTGAAAAGTAAGGAGCTGCTGGGCGAGCCTGTTGAGGCACGGTTCGGAAAGGAGTTTCCTATCCGTTTCGACTTTCTGGACACAATGGGCGGAGGGAATCTGAGTTTGCAGGTACATCCCACAACTCAGTTTATACATGAGAATTTCGGGATGTTCTACACACAGGACGAAAGTTATTATCTGTTGGATGCGGAGGAAGACGCTGTTGTCTATCTGGGAGTGAGGAACGGAACGGACAGTAAGGAGATGATAGAGGAGTTGCGTAGGGCACAGCGGGGTGAGACCGTGTTTGACGCGGAGAAATACGTAAATAAGATTCCGGCAAAAAAACATGACCATTTCCTGATTCCCGGCGGTACGGTTCATTGCTCCGGCGCTAACAGCATGGTTCTGGAAATAAGTTCTACACCAAACCTGTTCACATTTAAGTTGTGGGACTGGCAGCGTATGGGACTTGACGGAAAACCGCGCCCTATAAATGTGGAACGGGGAAAATGCGTTATAGACTGGAGACGTGATACGGACTATGTCTACAGAAATTTGCGTAACTGCGTGACTGTGATAGAAGAAGGAGAGGGGTGGACAGAGGAGCGCACCGGATTGCACGAAAATGAATTCATAGAGACACGCCGTCACCGCTTCAGAGTTCCCGTGTTACATCACACTAACGGCAGTGTAAACGTCTTCAATTTGGTGGAAGGCGAGGAAGCCATTATAGAAAGTCCGGACCGTTCGTTTGAACCGTTTGTGGTGCATTATGCCGAGACTTTTATCATTCCGGCTTGTGTGGGTGAATATATTATACGTCCTTACGGACAGTCGGAAGGAAAAGAATGTGTGACGATAAAGGCGTATGTCCGCTTTTAAGATATTGTAACCTTTTGAAAAAATAAAAAATATGTATGAGAACGAAAAACGCACAGTATTGACCCTGGATGCGGGAGGCACTAATTTTGTGTTTTCCGCCATACGGGGAAATGAGCAAATAGTGGAACCTGTTTGCATGCCGTCGGTGTCGGATGACCTGAAGAGATGTCTGGACACATTGATAGCTGGCTTTGACGGCGTAGTAAGCCAGTTGGATGTGTCGCCAGTCGCCATCAGCTTCGCTTTTCCGGGTCCGGCTGATTATAAAAACGGAGTGATAGGTGGGAATATCCCCAATTTTCCGTCTTTCCGTAACGGAGTGGCTCTCGGTCCATTCTTACAACACCACTATCATGTTCCGGTATTTATGGAAAATGACGGGAACTTGTTCGCTTATGGAGAGGCGTTGTCAGGAATGCTGCCTAAAGTGAACGCCATGCTGGAAGAGGCTGGCAGCAGACGCCGTTACAAGAATCTGCTGGGCGTCACGTTGGGAACCGGATTCGGAGCAGGCGTGGTGATTGACGGCAGGTTGCTGACCGGTGATAACGGATGTGGGGGAGATGTGTGGCTGATGCACAACAAGAAATATCCGTTGATGATAAGTGAGGAAAGCGTAAGCGTGCGTGCCGTAAAAAGGGTATATCGTGAACGTTCGGGGCAAAGTGACAGCAGTCTGACCCCAAAGGACATTTACGATATAGCCGAAGGAACAAGAGACGGAAACCGGGATGCCGCCGTAGCAAGCTTCAGCGAATTGGGAGAGATTGCCGGTCACGCTGTAGCCTCGGCTTTGAACATAGTTGACGGTCTGGTGGTGATAGGCGGCGGACTTGCCGGCGCGTCACGCTACATACTGCCCGCCATGATAAAGGAATTGCGTACGTCAGTATCCATGTTTTCAGGAGAACGCTTCCCATGTGTCCAGATGGATGTCTACAATTGGGAAGATGAATCAGACAGAAAACATTTCTTGTCATTGCAAGATGATGAGACGGTTATTCCCGACACTACAGTCAAAGTATCGTATAACAAATCAAAACGTATAGCAGTAATGTGCAGTCATGATGGGGCAAGCGTCTCAATAATGCGTGGGGCGTATGCGTATGCGTTATCTCAGCTGTAGACAAGTTTAAGAGATGCTAATTTTAATTTTATAAACCTAAATTATGAAACATGTAACTAAATTGTACGTAACTTGTTGCCTATTGTTTTTGGCATGTATGCCCATAATGGCGCAACAGCAGTTGCGGTTAATCTCAGGAATTGTAACAGATGAATCCGGTGAGCCTTTGACAGGTGCCCGTATTTTTGACATAACATCCAAAAACGGAGCAGTAGCAGATGCATATGGTAAGTTCGCATTAAAAATAACTCCTGAACCCGTTGGCGGAATTAATTTAGTGCGTACTTAATTCTGCCAATAGGTTATTATAGCTTCTGCCGATTGGGCATGGACTCATGCCAGAGATAAATCCGGGCTGATTTATGGTGACTGGACTGGTAGGGCACAAGAATATGACAAACCAAAATGGCTGTTGAATGAGGCTTGTATGGTAGAGCTGTATGCACGTATTGCGTTAATTAAGGATGTAAATAAAAAATAGAGAACTATGAATAAGATAAAAATCAACTATATTAATTTTTTCACAGTGGCATTGTCGGTATGCTTGTCACAACCTCTGATGGCAGGAAATTCAGACCTTACACAATATGTTCGTCCTAATATAGGGACTGTACATAGCCGTTGGTTTTTTTATACTCCTGCTGCACTTCCTTTTGGTATGGCAAAGTTGGGAGCGTCAACAAACGGAACTTATGGAAATGAGCAGGGATGGGAGGCTGTGGGATATGATGATGCTCACACTTCAATTGACGGATTTCCTTGTTTGCATGAATTTCAGATTGGTGGAATTCTGTTGATGCCTGTTACGGGCTCGATAAAAAGTATTCCCGGTAAGTTAGACTCTCCGGATAAAGGATGGCGTTCCCGTTTTGATAAAAAGGACGAGCACGCTACAGCAGGATATTATTCTGTTGTATTGAAAGACTATCGTATTAAAGTGGAGCTGACGGCTACGGAAAGGGTTGGATTTCAACGATACACTTTTCCGGAGTCTGATAGCGCACACGTCATTTTTGATATCGGAAACCGTTTGGGTGAAAGTGGAAACGTGCGTGATGCATATATCAGACAGGTAGATGAACATACACTGGAAGGATATGTCGTAACAGAACCTGAATATGTCAAGAAGTATCAGACTGGAGCAACTGTCTCCATGTTCTTTTATGCGAAAGTAAATAGGTCACCTTTATCTGTGTCTGTGTTATATCGTGGTGGAAGAACTTCTGGCGGAACAGAAATAAAGGGACCTGGAGCAATGATGGTTCTGGACTATAAAACGCATGATAGGGAAAAGGTTGATTTTAAGATTGGTTTGTCATATACTTCTATTGAGAATGCAAGACATAATTTGGAAAAAGAAGCTTCCGGTGTGACTTTTGAAAAAGCGAGGACGTTGGCAAAGAAAAAATGGAATGAAGCATTAAGCCGTATTGAGGTGTCTGGTGGAACTCAGGAAAGTAAAATTAAATTCTATACAGGTCTATATCATGTATTGCTGGGAAGAGGACTTGCAAGTGATGTGAATGGTTCTTATCCGACAAACAGTGGTGAGGTCGGACAGATTGAATTGAATTCAGATGGCACACCTAAGTATAATCATTATAATACAGATGCCATTTGGGGAGGATATTGGAATCTTACAAATTTATGGGCTATGGCTTATCCGGAATATTATAACGATTGGATACAGAGCCAAATGTTAGTATATAGAGATGCCGGATGGTTGGGTGATGGAATAGCTGCAAGCAGATATGTGTCTGGTGTAGGAACCAATATGGTGAGCATTGCCTTTTCTGGGGCTTATTGCAGTGGCATTCGCGACTTTGATGTCGCGTCGGCATATAAGGCTGCTCTGAAAAATGAGTTGGAATGGCAAGGACGTTTAGAAGGTGCCGGTAAAATGGATGTCCGGCAATTTGTTGAAAAAGGTTATGTTCCTTATAATGATGAAATATATTTCGGTACATCGGACAAAGGCTCTGCTTTTAGCGCTTCACATACTTTGGAGTATAGTTTTAGTTCTTATGCCGTCGCACAATGGGCAAAAGCATTTGGTAAGACTGACGATTATAAAAAACTGATGGATTTGTCAACCGGTTGGACAAAACTCTTCGATGATACAATGAAAGTTATACGTCCACGTATGGCAGACGGAAGATTCATCGAAAATTTTAATCCGTTGGAACCATGGAGAGGATTTCAGGAGGGAAATGCAATCCAATATACATTTTTTGTGCCTCAAGATCCTGTAGGACTGATTGGGAAAGTTGGTGAAGATTTGTTTAATCAACGCCTGGATTCTATTTTTGTGGAAGCTCGTAAATCTGTTTTTGGTGGAGGAAAAGTAGCTTATGCTTTTTCTGGGTTGCAGAGTCCTTATAATCATGGAAACCAGCCTAATCTACATATTTCATGGCTGTTTAACTATTCGGGAAAACCTTATCTGACTCAAAAGTGGACCCGCTTGATTTGTGATGAGTTCTATGGCGTGACTGGAGAGCATGGATATGGTTACGGACAAGATGAGGATCAAGGACAGCTTGGTGCATGGTTTGTATTGTCGTCAATGGGACTGTTTGATGTGCAAGGAGGGGCATGCGATAACCCTACGTTCCAGATTGGCAGCCCGATGTTTGACAGGATAGAGATAAAACTTAATTCAAAGTATGCCAAAGGTAAGACTTTCGTTATTGAGACGGAGAATAATGGCAAGGATTCTTATTATGTCCAATCAGCGGAATTGAATGGAAAACCATTGGATAATTGTTGGCTTTATAGGCGAGATTTCTTTAAAGGTGGGGTGCTTAAATTAAAAATGGGTCAGACTCCCAATTATACATGGGGAATAAGTGATGTTCCGTATTACGGCAAATAATGTTTATGTAGATAATATTATGAATAGCCGTTTCATCAATGGGTGATACGTTTATTTCTTAATCAGGCATTATGAAATCAAGTCCATTAATAAAAATACTTCCCGTTATGGCAACGTTTTTTGTCATGGGATTTTGTGATATTGTGGGAATATCGTCAGACTATATGCAGTCAGGTTTCGGGTGGTCGCCCACCATGACAGGTTTTGTACCTTCAATGGTGTTTGTATGGTTTTTCTTTTTAGGCATTCCGGTCGGCAATAAAATGAACCGGTTGGGTCGAAAGAATACGGTGCTTCTCAGCATGGCTGTTACGGTAATAGGAATGTTTCTGCCTCTTTTGGCTTATAGTAGCGTGACGTGTGTCATTGCCTACATCTTGTTGGGAGTGGGGAATGCCATTCTGCAGATATCATTGAATCCGTTGCTGAGCAATGTCATTCATAACCGGCGTTTGCTGACAAGCAGTATGACAGCCGGGCAGGTAATAAAGGCGGTGTCCTCGCTTTTAGGACCAGAAATAGTGCTGTTTGTCATTTTGCATTTCGGTGAAGACCATTGGTATTATTGTTTCCCCGTTTTGGGAACAATCACATTGCTTCTGGGGCTATGGCTTGCGGCTACGCCCATCAGACGGGAGCCGGACACGACAGAGCCGGTTTCGATGAGCGGTTCTTTTGCCTTATTGAAGAACAGAGCCATTATGGTTTTGTTCATGGGTATATTTTTTGTCGTAGGCGTTGATGTGGCGACCAATTACATCGGTTCAAAACTCATGGCTATGCGTTATGATTGGAGTGCGGTGCAGGTGAAGTATGCCCCTCAGGTCTATTTCTTCAGCAGGACAGTAGGCGCTTTGTTGGGAACATTCTTATTGACCCGCATCTCCAGCATACGTTATTTTCGTGTGAATATTGTCCTGTGCGGTTTTTCCTGCCTGCTTCTGATGGCAGGCTTTGGCGCTGTACCTGACTTGGTCTGTATCGGTTGTATCGGCTTTTTCGCGTCTTCTGTCTTTTCCATCATTTACTCGTTTGCATTTCACGAATATCCCTCAAAGATGAATCAGGTCTCAGGACTGATGATTACAGCTGTGGCAGGTGGAGGCATCGTAACGCCCGTGTTAGGCTTCTCTATTGACGTGTCGGGAATAGAGGCAGGGCTGTCTGTCATTTTGTTGTGCATTTTATACCTGGTGTATTGTGCCTTTTCCATGAAGACGGATTGCCGCAACAGTCAGAAATTTATATCCTGAGCCGCATTGTCATTAATCCGCATTACGTGCTGCCGGCATACAGACCTTATTTCCGGTTTGCCAGACGATGGCTGCCATGTCTTGGCAAAACTCGAAGAAAACTGTCTGCCGGCGGCAGTGCGTAAGAGGACAGGGTGGGCGACAATCAGATAAAACAAAGTCTTGACGGTCTGACGGCTGATTCGCTTTTAACCTATATGATGAGTAATTCAATTATTTGCATTTCTCTTTATGGCTTGTTACCGGTAGTTCTTTGGTGATACGCCCAAATGTTTCTTTACATATTTCCCGAAAAACGAAAGATTGGGAAAATCCAGTTCGCACGCTATCTCCTTAATGCTTTTCTGAGTATGGTTCATCATATAGACGATGTCTTTCACCACATATTGGTCTATGATGACTGTCGCCTTCTGTCCTCCTGCCTGCTTACACACATAAGAGAAATATTTCGGGGTTACATTCAGGCGTTCTGCATAGTATGATACAGAGCGCGGTTTGGGATAAGTTGATTCTATCAGGTCTATAAAACGTTTGAACAGTGTCTCTCGTGATGTGAACGGACGGAGATTATGCTGTACGACACGCTCCAACACAATATGCATATCATAAATCAGGGCAAGCATAATAGTCCCTATCACTCTTTTCTGCCTGACTGAGGAATACTGCGTCTTGGTGCTGAGAAGGTTATAGTATTGGCAGAAAATCTTTGCTTCTTCCGGCTGCAATGTGCATACGGGATTGTTCTCGAAAAGAACTTTTATGTCCCACGAATTTACTGCCAGCGGAATAGCGTGCTGTATATAAGAACATGATATGCATATGCAATGCCCTTGAAAGTCTATGCTCATCATACCGCTGTCCACAATGTTGTTTGGCGGACATATGAACAGGTCGTCTTTCTTCGCCTCATATGTCGTACCGTTGATTTTCACGGTTGCCATTCCGTTCGTTACAAGTACGATGACACACATTTCCAATTGAATGGGAAATGCGAATGTGGGCATGTCGCGCATATTGTCGAAAAAGGCAAGCTCACCGTCATTATAAGCTATGCCGTCCCAGCCTTCCATGTTTTTCAGATTGCTCTTTTCCATTTATCAGACGCTTTACCTTTTACAGCTGCAAAGTAAAATAAAAATTGTTTCATTCCATTGTTCCAAAAGGATTATATACTATTCCAAAAACCTTATTTGATTGTTTGCGGTGAAAACAGAACATTTTTGGAGACACGTAACAGGACTGTTTTTACACAAAATCCCATTCTTTTGCATGAAAAACAGTGCCAGCGAGCGCAATGAAAGTTTGCTTTCAGATTGCCGGGCGCAGCCTGTTTTATTGGAAAAACAGTGCCAGCGAGTGCAATGAAAGCTTGCTTTCAGATTGCCGAGCGCAGCCTGTTTTATTGAAACAATGATGGCGTCAGCCCTGTAGAGACGCAAAATCTTGCGTCTCCCGATTAAAAAATCGCGGCAAAGACAGGTATTATTTCCTCAGCTTATTTGGCATCGTTGCTCGTGAGACGCAATATTTTGCGTCTCTACTTAGGATTGCCCAAGTGTAATAGCGCGTTATTTGTATGTATTGGACAGTGCCGGTGATGGCAATGAAAGCCTGCTTTCAGATTGCCGGGCGCGCTTGTTTTACAAAGATATAAATTAAAATCGAGTATAATGAAAAAAGAATTTGTAATAGCCTCATTATGGTTTATCCCGTTTTTGACGGGATGTCAGGGTGATGTGGAGAAACCTAAAGCCAATGAACCTGTAAAGGTGAAGGCTGTGGCGATGAAGGACGATGCTTATGTGAATCTGATGCGGTATACAGGTACGGTGGAGGAGGAAAACGGAACATCGCTCAGCTTCGCTGTTGCAGGTACGATAAAGACCATGAACGTACGTTTGGGACAGCATGTGAGTGCCGGGCAACTCATAGCTACACTTGACCCGACGTCCATGCAAAACAGCCATCAAGCCGCGCATGCCGCGCTCGAACAGGCGGAAGACGCCAGCCGACGCATGAAAGAACTGCACGACAAAGGCAGCCTGCCTGACATGAAATGGGTGGAGGTGCAGAGCAAGTTGGAGCAGGCACGCTCAATGGAACAGATTGCGAGGAGGAATTTGGACGATTGCCGGCTCCGTGCGCCTTTTTCAGGCATAATCGCTGAAAAGAGTATGGAGGCAGGCGAGAACGTCGCACCGGGAATGCCTGTCGCACGTCTGGTGACAGCCTCCTCGCTTGTGGTGAGAATATCGGTACCTGAAGCCGAAATGCGTTCCGTCAGGACAGGTCAGAAGGCTGACGTGGCAGTCACTGCCATTGGAGGAGAGAAGATTGCCGCCAGAGTGGTGGAAAAAGCGGTTGTGGCTAATCCGCTTTCGCGCACGTATGAGGTGAGGCTGAAATTGGAGAATACTGACAAGGAGGTTCTGCCGGGTATGGTTACGGAGGTGTTCCTGCATCCTTATAAGACTGCTTCGGGAATACATTATGTCATACCTGCGCATGTTGTACAGATAGACGAGCACAACCGGTCTTTTGTATGGTGCGTGAAAGACGGCAAAGCCCGCAGACGCTTCATTGTTTGCGACGAATACTCAGTGGGTGGCGTGATAGTCACGTCCGGACTGTCTGCTAACGACAGCATTATTGTAGAGGGTCAGCAGAAAGTGTGCGAAGGAACGGAGGTGGCATCATGAGGAAAAGCAATTTTGTGGAATGGGCAATGCGCTACCGACAGATTGTCATCCTGTGCGTGGCTTGCCTCGTTGCATTCGGCGTCTACAGTCTGCCGCAGATGCGCAAAAACGAATTTCCCGACTTCACCATCCGGCAGGGCGTGGTAGTCGCGGTGGCACCTGGCAACACGGCGCGGGAAATGGTGGAACAGGTGGCGAAACCTTTGGAAGATTATATTTTCAGCTATAAGGAGGTGAAAAAAGAAAAGACGTTCTCCCGCAGCCGTGACGGTATTGTCTATATACAGGTGCAACTGAACGATGAGCTTGACAATAAGGACGAGTTCTGGAGCAAGTTCAAGCATGGCATATCCGACTTCAAGTCTCGGTTGTCGTCCAATGTGCTGGCGGTACAGGTGATGGACGATTTCGGTGACACGTCCGCGTTGCTCATCGCGATGGAAAGCGAGGAAAAGACCTATCGCGAGCTTGATGACTACATGGATGCTTTGCAGGAGCGTTTGCGCCGCATCCCGTCTGTAGGACGCATGTCGGTAAGCGGAATGCGGCACGAGCAGATTTCGGTATATATAGACAACGGCCGTCTGTCCCACTACGGCATCAGCGAAAGGACGCTTGCATTGGCTTTGATGCAAAAGGGATTCGCCACAAGCGGCGGAAGACTGAAGACCGACAGGCAGGTGACGCCTGTTTATGTAAGCCGCTCGCTCAATACGGTGAACGATGTGCGGCAGCAAATCGTCTATACAGACCCGCAGGGCAATGTCGTGCGGCTGAAGGATGTGGCTCGCGTGGTACGCGAGTATCCTGATCCCGACAGTTACATAACATATAACGGAAAGAAATGTCTGCTGCTGTCTGTCGAGATGAAAAAGGGACAGGACATTGTGGCAATGGGCGATGAGGTGAACAGGACGCTGGACACGTTCAGAGAGGAAGAGCTTCCCGGGGAGGTCGGCATATTCCGCATAACCGACCAGAGCGAAGTGGTGGGCGACAGCGTATATAACTTTCTGAAAGAACTTGTCATCGCCATAGCAGCCGTCGTCATAGTGGTGGTGCTGTTGCTTCCGCTGCGCGTGGCGTTGGTGGCGGCTTCCACCATTCCTGTAACGATATTCATCTCTTTAGGACTGCTTTATGGCTTCGGTGTGGAACTGAACACGGTATCCTTGGCAGCGCTTATCGTCACCTTGGGAATGATTGTGGACAACTCCATCGTCATCATCGACAGCTATCTTGAGAAATTAGGCGAAGGCATGTCGCGATGGCACGCATCCATTGAGAGCACCACCCATTTCTTCAAGTCCGTCCTTTCCGCAACGCTGGCAATCAGCATCACGTTCTTCCCCTTCCTGCTCACCACGACAGGCATGCTGCACGATTTCCTGCAGACATTCCCTTGGGCTATCACGCTGATATTGGGCGTGTCTTTGCTGGTCGCCACCATGCTTGTGCCTTTCATGCAGTTCTGGTTCATCCGCAAGCCTATGCGGACAAATGGCAAGACGTTCTCATTTCTCGATTGGCTGCAACGTTATTACAACCGGCTGATTGACTTTTGTTTCCACCAGCCGAAATCCACATTGGCGGTGGGAGTGCTGTCTGTAGTTGTCGGAATGTTGCTTATCGGATCGCTACCCCAGCAGATGATGCCGACGGCTGACCGCAACCAGTTTGCCGTAGAAATATATCTGCCGTCGGGAAGCGCACTGGAACGCACCTCGCTGGTGGCTGACAGTCTGGAGAGCATTCTACGTAAAGACCCGCGCGTGGTTGGCATAGCCTCGTTCAAAGGCTGTTCGTCACCGCGTTTTCAGAACAGTTATGCGCCGCAGGTGGGTGGAACGGACTACGCCCAGTTCATAGTCAACACCGCAGGCATAAAAGAGACCGAACAGTTGCTCGACGAATATGCCCCGGTTTGGTCTGACGCTTTTCCAGACGCCCGTGTACGCTTCAAGCAGTTGTCGTATAGCGAGGCGGTCTATCCTGTCGAATTCCGTCTTACGGGTGAGAATCTTGATACGTTGCGTCGTGATGCCGGAAAGCTGTCGGAGCTGATGCGCGGCATTCCGGAACTCACTTCCGTGCACACAGACTTTAACGAACCGCTCCCTACTTGCAGGATAGCACTGAAAGAGGATGAGGCGTCGCGCCTTGGCATCACCAACACCGTGATTGAAAGTACGCTCGCCATGCGTTACGGTTCCGGTTTGCCGGTCTCTTCTGTCTGGGACGGCGACTACAGGATGAGTGTGGTTTTGAAGGGTGAGCATGCCGACAGTGCTGTGCCGGAAGTTCTTGAGGATGAGATGATTCCGGTTATGGGCGGTGTTACAAGCGTGCCTTTACGTCAGGTGGCGGATGCTGTGCCGATGTGGCAGGACGGACAGATTGTGCGGCGCAACGGCATCTATTCTGTCACAGTGGGCGCGGACGTGCGGCGTGGGGAGAACGGTACGGAGCAGATGAGGCGCATCGCCGCCATGTTGCCTGCGTCGCATCTATCTCCGGACACAACCGTTACTCCTGGCGGTGATATAGAAGACACAAACGAGAAAATACCTCCGATACTGTCCGGTCTGGCGTTGGCAGCCTTGGTCATTCTGTTTGTGCTCATCGCCCATTTCCGCAAAGTGGGGCTGGCATTGCTCATATTTGTCTCAATGACTCTATGTCTGTTCGGAACGGCAGCCGGTGTCATCATCCAAGGCATTGATTTCGGTGTTACGTGCTTTTTGGGCATTGTGGCTCTGATGGGCATAATTGTCCGCAACGGCATTATCATGATTGATTATGCCGAGGAGTTGAGGACTACAGAGAGAATGAGTTCCGCCGATGCCATCTACCATTCCGCCAGACGGCGTATGCGCCCCATATTTCTCACCTCGGCAGCCGCGTCAATGGGTGTAATCCCGATGATATTGGGCGGTTCCGGGTTGTGGATGCCCATGGGGACGGTCATCTGTTATGGCACACTGATAACGATGGTGTTCCTGCTCACCGTACTGCCGTGCGCTTACAGGCTTTGCTTCCGCGGCTCTACAAGGCACAGGACAAAAGCACTGTCAATAGGACAACGATAGAAAAATGTATCAATAAAAACTTGGGAAATCATGAATATGAAAATAAACAGACCCTGTCGGCGGTTAATTGCGCTTGTTGTCAGCCTATGTCCGCTTCTGGCTTACGCACAGCATGCGTATACTTTGGACGAATGCCTGGAACTGGCGTTGAAGAACAACGTACGCATCAGGAACGCCGATAACGACCTTAACGCCGCGAAATTGCAGAAGAAAGCGGCTTTTACAAATTATTTCCCGACAGTCAGCGCTTCCGGAGGAGGCTTCTTAGCGGACAAGGGACTGCTGGAGATGGATACGGAGTCGGGCAGGCTGTCGCTGGTGGATGACGGCATTGTGGGTGGCGTCACCGCCACCTTGCCGCTCTTTGCAGGAGGACAGATAGTCAACGCCAACAGGCTGGCTGATGTAAATGTGGAGGTAAGCCGTCTGCTGCGCAGACAGTCTGAAAATGAAGTGAGACTGACGGTGGAGCAGTATTTCTGGCAGGTTGTGACACTGAAAGAGAAGCTGTGCACCATAAGTATGCTGCAATCGCAGCTCGAACAGATACGCCGGGATGTGGAGGCGGCAGTGACAGCGGGAGTGACCGACCGCAATGACCGCCTGCAGGTGGAGCTGCGCAATAACGAGATGCGGAGCCGGCATATCTCCGTGTCTAATACTCTTGACGTGTCTCTGCATCTGCTGGCTCAATACATAGGTTGTCCGAAGGACGGTGCCGGACATTTCGATGTGGATTGGGAAATGGACGGCGCGCTTCCCCCGCGTCCCGATGAGCTTTACCGCTCGCCTGAATCATCGCTTCCGCTCACCGTGGAATACAGTCTGCTGGACAAACAGGTGGATGCCGGCAGGCTACAGCATAAGATGAGTATAGGAAAAAATATGCCTGTCGTGTCTGTGGGAGGCGGTTATGTCTATGAGAACCTGATGGACCGCGGACACTCGTTCTGGATGGGAGGAATCACAGTGAGTGTTCCGATAAGCAAATGGTGGGGTGGCTCGCATGAAGTGAGACAGAAGAAACTTCAGGTGCGAAATGCGGAAAACCGGATGGCGGACCAATGCGAACTGCTTGTCATACGTATGCGAAATGCATGGAACGGAGTGAACGATGCCTATAAGCAAGTGGAGATTGCCATAGAGAGCATAGGGCAGGCTGAGGAGAACCTGCGCCTGCAGTCAGACTATTATAAGGCTGGCACATGCACCATGAGCGACTTGCTCGAAGCGCAGACGCTCTACCAGCAAAGCCGCGACAAATATGTGGAAAGCTACTCTATGTATGAAATAAAGAAGAGGGAATATCTTCAGGCTACCGGCAGATGAGGGGTTGGAAAGGTTAATTCTTGACAGACAATCATGTATGAGACATGTAAGTGGTAAAAGAGATGAGACGTGATTGACAGAGACAAACTCATATAATCACAGACGGAATCGTGCTCCGGGCATGCCTGTGCGCCCGTTCCGCCTGATTGATTACCTTCGCGTCTTGCCGCAGCGGGCTGCGCCGTCACCGGGACATGGGCGGTCTGACGCCTGGTTCGGGTTTGATGCTCATCGGGTGTCACGGCTCTGTATGAAGTAAAAAATATTGACAGAATGTTTTGATGAAACAGATATGCCGTGATGTTGCGAAAGCTCCCGTCTTTCGCTATTTTCTTTCACTGACTTCGGAAAAAACGTATCCCGCGCCATTGCAGTCATCCCGACATCACTTATACTGTTCTTTTTGCGAGGTGTCGGGTTGCTTTCTTTCTGCTTAGGATGAGATAAGGCGGTGCGGAAGAGCCTGTGTCATCATGCGATATGGGCTTTGTGGCGCGCTCATAAAGCCCATATAGCATGCCCATAAAGCCTTTCCTGACACGCGGAAAGTTGTCTCTATGTACTCTGTACTTGCAATGTGTTGATACTTAATCTTTTATGTCTATGCGCCAAAAACAGCGCATACGCAGACAATCGGCGGTCTGTTTGCCTATGCGCGATTCTCAGAGACTTGTCGTTGTCCGTATAGTCCTCCTCATTAACACATGTCTCGTGTACACGCCGTTAGTCCGCGACACATGCGGATACGCTTTTTCTTTGTCAGTATTGTCGCAATGCCCGCGTCCTGTTCCGTGTTTTTCACGAATAGCCTGAGACAGCATCAGTGCGAAATCCGGCTGAAGAGTCAACAGAAGGTAAAAAGTGCAATATTTCCGTCACCGCGCTTTTGACCGGTTTTCCGGCAATTGTTGGAGCGATGTCTTACGCTTCATTTCGAGGACGTGACAGGCGGAAGAGAATGCGTTCACGGCAGGATGGTTGGGAAGATGCTGAAGCCGAAGATAGCAAGAAGATTCTAACGGACGATGTTGACGTCGGAGTAGAGTGGTGACACGCTCCATATACACTGTTTAAATGTAATGCCAACATAAAATAGTTGATATTTTCTTCCTTTCAGAACTGACTTTTAGGCTATCTGTCAATTGTATGGAAAATAATCAATAAAATTTTTGTTAATGTTAAATAATAAAAATGAATGTCCGCATGTTCCCAAATTAGCAAAGTTTAAACC
>ULTJ01028969.1_pt1 | contig 31825 bp, 25 predicted proteins | sample 1957491 | NCBI WGS metagenome assembly ULTJ01 (sample SAMEA4835731, study PRJEB28245) | human gut metagenome | biome: gut microbiome; material: fecal sample | place: Denmark | collected 2008 | reverse complement strand
GTAGTGACACATCATCAAGACATACCATTTCATGTACTTGAACATAAATATGGCTTTACGGCTGAAAATGGCAAACAAGATGCTACTACCGATAGTGGTAACATGATTATTCATGGTGATAATTTGGTTGCTCTAAAATCGTTGTTACCTAAATATGAAAGTCGTATAGATTGCATTTACATAGATCCGCCTTATAATACAGGCAACGAAAGTTGGATTTATAATGACAACGTAAACGAACCACATATAAAGAAATGGCTCGGTGAAATAGTCGGAAAACAAGGAGAAGATTTGTCAAGACATGACAAATGGCTTTGCATGATGTATCCACGGCTTAAACTACTTGAGAAGTTATTAGCTAAAGATGGTTCTCTTGTCATGAGTATAGGCTATCATGAACTCACTTCGGCGATAAAAATTTGTTCTGACATCTTTCAGAATAAGCAAATTGTACCTATTACTGTTCAAACTTCAGGAGGAAAGCCCTCTAAAGGTTTTAATTATCTGCATGAATACTTAATTTTTGTTGTCAATGAAGACATTAAACCAATGGCTATAGATTTTGCCGGCGGTAATGCACGCTCACCTTTTGAAGGTTTAACATTAAGTACATTTGACAAAACTAATCGCCCAAATCAAACATATCCAATATTTATAAATCCAGAGACCAAAGCTATAATAGGCGTTGGTGATTCATTGCAAGAGTTAATCGATAATGGTAAATATATTGGAAACAAGAAAGATTATGATTATGATTATTCTATAGCTCCAACTGGATCAGTTGCTATTTGGCCTATCACATCAAAAGGAAAACAATGTGTCTGGAGATTAATATCTTCACGACTAAAAGAAGATTGGGATAAAGGATACATAAAGATTTCAAAAAACATAAAAGAGAATCATCCTAATCAATTTAGCATTCAATATCTACCAGAAGGAGTTATTAACAAAGTAGAATCGGGAATATTACCTATTATTGGAAAAGAAGAAGGTGTTCCTACCCTAATTTTGGGAGATAATGAAACTGAAGGAACAACAATTCCTACTATATGGGATGAAAAATCATTCTATACAGTTAATGGCACAAAGCTACTAAAAAACTTATTCTCGGAAAGAGAGAAAACTTTTGATTATCCCAAATCATTAGAATACATCAAGGCTATAATAAAAACGTTAACAAAAGAAGACGACATTATCTTAGACTCATTCGGCGGTAGTGCTACTACGGCTCATGCTATTATATCATTAAACAAAGAAGATGATTTTAACCGTAAGTTTATTCTTATTGAAATGATGGACTATGCCGAAACCATTACAGCAGAACGTGTAAAAAGGGTGATGACTGGCTATAATTTCAAAGGTAAAGTCGAAGAAGAAATATATAGTCAGAAGCTAACCCTCAAAAATCTATTGAAAGGCGAAAATATACTAAAGGAAGCAGAAGAAGCAATAGAGGCTAACAAAGACAAATATGACAAAATCAGTAACCCAAAAATTGCCGATAATTGCTTAAAAGTGATAGGAACAAAAAACTTTGCCGACAAGATGCCTGGACTTGGAGGTGCTTTTGACTATTACGAACTGGGTGAGCCATTGTTTGATAAGGACGGATTCTTGAATGAAGTTGTAGGTATCAAAAAAATCAGAGAATACATTTTCTATTCCGAAACCCGACAACCGATTTCCGAGATAAGCAATATCGAATATTTACTTGGTAATCATAATCACACCGATTATTATTTCTATTACAAGCCGGAAGAAGAAATGACCTTTGGACCAGATACCTTACATATCATACAGCGTAAAGCTGACAGCTATATAGTCTATGCCGATGCTTGTTTATTTAGCGATAAGGAATTGGCGCGCATGAACATTGTGTTTAAGATAATACCACGTGACATTCATAAATTCTAAAATCATGGAACTAAAAATATATCAGCAAGAAGTCATCAATGACATTGCAAAATTCAATAGTCTTCTCCAAACAAAGAATCTAAAAGAAGCATTTAGTTCATTTTGGAATAGCAGAGGGGTTACTCTTATACAGGAGGATGATTATCTTCACGGATATGACAACACTATAAAAGGCGTTCCACGAATCACGGTGAAAGTGCCTACAGCTGGAGGAAAGACTTTTATAGCCTGCAATGCATTACGAACAATATTTGATAGTTTCAACGATGAAGAGCCAAAAGTTGTTGCATGGTTTGTGCCCAGCGATACCATATTAAAGCAGACATACGAAAAACTCAATGACCCGCAACACCCCTATCGCCAAAAAATAGATACATTGTTTCATAGCAAAGTACGTGTGTATGATAAGCCGTCATTACTAATGGGACAAAATTTCAGTCCAGTAGATGTACGGGAACAATTGAGTATTCTTGTGTTAAGCATACAGTCATTTGCCTCCAACAGTAAAGACGGTCGACTAGTATATCGTGAAAATGAAAATCTGACGGATTTTGTTCCAACCTACACTGACTCTACTCCCAAAGTGGATGGTGCCGATGAAACTGGGCTTATACAAGTGTTGGCACATCTTAATCCTGTTGTGATCATTGACGAAAGCCACAACTTTACGGCAGAACTAAGAGTAGATACGTTGCAAAGTATCAATCCTAAATATATTCTCGAACTTACAGCCACGCCTAAACGAAACAGCAACATTATTTGTTTCGTTGATGCTTTCAGGCTGAAAAAGGAGAATATGGTAAAATTGCCGGTTATTGTATATAACCATCATAGTATCAACGATGTTATTAATGGCGCAATAAACTTACAACGTAGTCTTGAAAGTAAGGCTAAAGAAGAAACTAAAAATGGCGGTGATTATATTCGTCCGATTGTACTTTTCCAAGCACAGCCAAAGATTGGTGATGATACAGAGACTTTTGGCAAAATAAAAAGCAAATTGATTGAGATTGGAATACCGGAATATCAAATCAAAATAAAAACAGCTGAAAAAGATGAGTTGAAAAACATTGACCTAATGAACAGCGAGTGTGAAGTACGCTATATTATTACAGTAGATGCTCTAAAGGAGGGATGGGATTGCCCTTTTGCATACATCCTTGCCTCACTTGCAAATAAAACATCCCGTATTTCGGTAGAGCAAATATTAGGCCGTATTCTGCGACAGCCATACACTCGCAGACATAAATGTGAATTTCTAAATTTATCATACGTATTTACATGCTCCTCTGATTTTCAGAATACGCTAACAGGTATCGTGGAAAGTTTAAACAAATCTGGTTTTAGTTCGAAGGACTTCTTTGCCAAAGAAAGTAAATCAATAGACGAAGGTGAACAACATGAGACTAAAATATTAACAGACCTATTCTCGCCGCCAGTGCCAACCAGTGCAAAAACGCCCAAACTATACACTGAAACAGGAACCGAAGATATCGATTCCATAGACACCGCAGCAGTCTGCGACTCGCTAAAGAGCGACTATAGCAAGCAAACTCTTGATGATGTGCTTAGTACCGCTTCTTCTGAAGCTATCAAATATGATGAAGCACAGATAAATGCAGAATTTAATGATACAACGCCAACAGATATTATGGATAAAATCCCTATTTACGGCATGAAAGATTGTTTTGCAGAGGAAGCCAGACAAATCATGCTACCGCAATTCTACTTAAAAGTAAACACACCTTCAATTTTTAAAGAACAGTCTCAGGAGATACTTTTGGAACCTAATCACTTATTAAAGGATTTCAAATTAGAAATTTGTGACAGAAACATTATCTTTGAACAGACATCAACAGAGGCTGTAAGCATTGACTTGGAAGAGCGTGGAAAAGATGAATACGTTCCTAAATTCAAGAACTTAAACGAAAATCAATTGAAAGTATTCACTGATTATATCAAAGGACTAAATATTGAAAGCAAGATAAATCAACTCACACAAAAGATTACCGATATGCTTAAATCCAAGTATAATGCAATCAGTGAGCGAACTATCAGGAACTATGTGACATCTGTTCTTAAATCTGTTGATACATATAAATTACAATATTTGGCCAACAACCTGCTTAATACATGTGATTCTTTCAATAAGAAAATCAAACTACTTTCCGATGAATATAAAATTAAACAATTCAAAACCTTACTTGATTTAGGTAAGATAACATGTCGTAACACATTTAAGCTATCCAATTCGATTACTATTAAAAGCAAGACAGTAGGCATTTCTAAAAATCTATATTTGGAAGAAGAAAAAGTTGATGGATTTGAATACCGCGTTATTTCTCAAATAGCTAATATAGAGAATGTCAAATTCTGGCATAGAAACCTTGAACGTGGAAAGGGCTTTTATATAAATGGATTCATCAATCACTATCCAGATTTCATCATTGTAATGAAATCTGGTGAAATACTAATGGTCGAAACAAAAGGAGATCATTTGGATGGTAGCAATTCAGAACAGAAAATTCTTTTAGGTTCAAGTTGGGCTAATAAATCAGGTGAGAAGTATCGATATTTTATGGTATTTGATAAGCCCGTTGAAAACGCATACAGCCTATCTGATTTTTTAAGTTTAATCAAACAAATGTAACAATGTTAAATGCTATCAACAATGTTCTGACACCAAATGTAACAATCGCAAATGTAAATAAGCAAAGCGTTAAAGGGCATTTGAAATCTAACGTTAAGAATTCAATTGAAAAAACCTTGAGTAAATAATGGAACATTACATAATAAGCCAACAAAAAGAAGAGTTGTATTGCAAATGCCATTCACAATTGGGAAAAGAGTATAACAAATTTCGTTTGCTACTTAACGTTATTTCATTAAGTGGAGGAACTATAAGATACAAAATGGAAAATCATCTAAATTAACTGTATAAAATGGCAAAAGAACGTTCAGCAATAGCAACAATCAAAGGATACTATTATCAATTTGATTATTTTATTCTTCAATTACTGCAATGTAGTAATGAAACAGATTCCATTTGCATTGAAGGTATTGAAGATGTTGATTTAAAAACGATTGATGAAAGTACGGCTATTCAATGTAAATACTATGCAGGAACGGAATATAACCATTCCGTCATAGCACAACCTTTACGATATATGCTAAATCATTATCTATCACGAACTAGTAATGATCTTAAATATAAGATTTATGGATACTATAAATCAGGTCAAGACAAACTTCTATTACCAATTACCATAGATTTCTTTAAAAAGAATTTTCTAAAGCTAACAGCATTTAAAGATCTTTCAATAGAAGATGAGCAAATTGGATCATTCCTATCTTGCTTAGAGATAGACATTGAAGCCAACGAATTTGAGCAACAAGAATTTGATATTTTCAATGAGTTGAAGAAGACCTTTAATTGTAATAATTTTGAAGCAGAATACTTTTATTACAATAACTCGTTAAGAATAGTAAAAGAATTATCGACAAAGAAAGAAATTACTCAAAGGCATATCACTAAACGTGACTTTATCAGTCAAATTAATAAAAAGGAAATACTCTTTAATCAATGGACTTTTATCAAAAAGGGGATTGATGATTATTGTTCCATGATTAAAAAAGAATATTTCTCATTTCTAAATATATCTCCTATTGAACGTTTTTTTATTATTCAATGCGATTCGGTAATTTCTGATGTTGAAATGAAGTCATTGATAATTCAAATTGGTAACAAATATTCAAAAATAGAAAAGAGGAATCCTAATTCATTCTGTCCTTATGTATATATGTATGGCTTACCCGAAAACAGATTAAGTAATGTATTAAGGAGCATACACAATGACAACTTTCTTTTTATAGATGGATACGACTATAAAGGAGCTGAATTTTCTATTGATTCTATATGCAAAAAGGCTGATAGCTATAACAATATTAAACTAAAAATTCTATACAATAAAGATACGCTCAATTTGGTAATAAATAACATTTCTACAACTCGAATAATTTATCAATTTTACACAAAAGAACCTTTTTATGAAAATACTGATCATCAACATATTAAGATATTAGTTAAACAAACAATTCACATCAATAAAATAATATAAATATATGATAGAACAAGAAAAAATTAATGCAGAAGTTATATCTGTATTTCCCAATAAAGTAAGAATTTCCGTAGATAAATTGGAAGATTTCTGTTTGGCGGAAGAAAAGCTTAAAGTTGGCTCATATTTAAGAATTGCTGATAATGACAATGCTGTGTTAATTGCTATTATTGAAAATTTTTCTATTGAAGTCGGAACGGATAAAGAGGGAAACGCAACAAGAAAGTATATTCTTGAAGCCAATCCATTAGGTTTAATTCGAGATGGCAAATTTGAACGTGGAGGAGATACAATAGCTATTCCACCAAAAAAGGTTGAACCTGCCAAGAAAGAAGAAATCTCTCAAATTTATGAAGAATCTCTTATGGCAAAAGACAAGTTCATTTTTTCTAAACTATCTACTAATACAGACATTTCTGTTCCTGTAAATGGGAATAAGTTTTTTAATAAACATATTGCCATTGTAGGCTCAACAGGTTCAGGAAAGTCTCACACTGTGGCAAAACTAATCCAAAGTGCAACACAAGAAAGAACCGGAGAATATTCAGGTTTGAATAATTCACATATCATAATATTTGACATCCATTCAGAATATAAATCAGCATTCCCAAATGCAAATTTTATTGATATTAATAACCTAATACTTCCATATTGGCTTCTTAATGGGGATGAATTGGAAGAACTTTTTCTAGAATCAGGAGATTTCAATAATTACAACCAAGCTTCTTTATTACAAAAAATAATAACAGAAAACAAGAAAAAATACAATCCAGAGCTAGAAAATATATCTTTTGATACACCCGTAAAATTTGTTCTAAATGAAGTAATCACTTGCTTATCCAATCTCTCCAGAGAAACAAAAGATTATAAAAAGACAAATGAGATAGCTATAAAAGAAGCACATAAGTGTTTTAATGATGAATCAGCTAAAATCAATCACTACTTTAGAGAAATATATACATTTGAGGAACCAAAAAGCCAAAATTTCTCTAAGGGTACATACGCAGACGGAAGTATCGACAAATTTATCTCTAGAATCAAAAGCAAAGTCAATGATAAAAGATTAAATTTCCTTTTAGGTAAAATCACAGAGAAAGTTACATTCGAAGATACCTTAAAGCACTTAATTGCTTATAAAGAAACAAAACAATCTAATATTACAATTATAGACTTAAGTGGAGTTCCATTTGATGTATTAAGCATTACCGTTTCTTTAATTTCAAGGATAATATTTGAATATGGATATTTTTACAAACGGCTAAGATGTTCAAAAGATAGTAATGAAAAAATTAATAATGATGTTCCCATCTTACTTGTTTACGAGGAAGCTCACAAATATGTCCCCAATAGTGACCTTGTAAAATACAGATCATCCAAACATTCCATTGAAAGAATTGCAAAAGAAGGGCGTAAATATGGCGTATCTATACTTTTGGCTAGTCAAAGACCTTCAGAAATCTCAGAAACAATATTTTCTCAGTGTAACAATTTTTTAGCGATGCGATTAACCAACCCTAATGATCAAAATTATGTCAAAAAACTATTACCTGATACGCTTGGAAATCTAATTGATAAAATGCCAACACTAAAAGCAGGAGAATGTCTTTTAATAGGAGAATCCGTTATTTTACCATCCATAGTACAAATAGACAGATGCACTCCAGAACCTTCCTCTAACGACATTCCATATTGGGATTTATGGAAAGAAGAATGGAAGAATCTTAATATAGCTGACATTAAAAAAGAATGGTATAAATAATCTAAAATGGAGTCATGGGCAAAACAATAACTACATATTCAATTGATGGAAATCCGAAAGGAACTCAATATGCATCCATTAGCAATAAAATTTGCCAGATGTTTATCATACCTCGTTCAAATCTGCCTATTCTTAATGAACAGACAGATTTGCAAACTCCTGCTTTTTATATTCTTTGGGGTGAAAACGAAGTGGCTAAGCCCCCAAAATATATTGGTGAAACTAAAAAATTCAGAGGAAGAGTAAACAAACATGATAGCAAAAAAAATTGGGGGCAAAGGACTTTGATATTTACATCCCAAAAAGCAGCCATAACAAAAGCAGATGTGCAATATTGGAAATATAGAGTGCTTGCAAATGCCAAACAAGCAAATATTTTTATCCTGAATGAAAACAAGCAAACGCCAAATGAACCTAACTTACCAGAATATCAAAAAGACAATATGGATGCGTTCTTTGAAAATATTAAATTTCTAACTCCGTTCATTAGCTATAATATGTTCGAGATTACACAAACTAAAATAAAGAACATATTTTATACTAAAGGTAAAGAATGTGATGCCAAAGGCTATTATAACTCTTCGGGATTCCACCTCCTAAAAAGAAGTGTTATCGCCCAAAAGTACACTCCAATCTTTTCTTTTGGAAAAAAACGTAATAAGTTAGTCCAAGAATATGTATCATATAGAAATTATATATTAACTCTAACATCCGACTAATCATTCTCAAGCCAAAGTACAGCCGCTATGTTTTGTTTAGGACGTAATTCAAATGGTTATCTGAATAGAAAGACAAAATGTGAATATTTAGCAAATAATTAAAACTATGAACTTATTTAAAGAGCAACTTAGTAAATGCAAACGGGTTATTGATAAGACCTGTATGAAAATCAATAAGCAAGGTATTCCTTCAAACAAAATTAATTATACAGAACTTTTCAAAGAACTATATATATTAATACCATTGATACCTAACGAATATAGCATATTAAGAAAACGATTAAGAGATATTATTCTTCCTAATTTAAAATTGAAAGATTTTCCAATGATTAATCCTTATGGAATTCAAGAAATTATTTCAAATAATGGGATTAATCCCTACACCTATGGTGAAGTAACAGCTACAATCAATTACCTTCAGGAAATAGCTGAAAGCAATATACCTTTTTCAATTTGAGATACAATTCATCCACAAATATTATCTGTATCTAAAGAAAGATTTGAAAATGGTCATTATGCCGACGCCGTTGAAGCAGCATTTAAAGAAATTAATTCACGCATTAAGCATATATACAAGGAGAGAACATCTACGGAAAAAGATGATCATAAATTGATGCAAGCAGCATTCTCTTCTCAGAATCCTGTAATTAAAATAGGAGATATAACAAGCGAAACAGGAGCTAATATTCAACAAGGATATATATGGAAATGTTTACAGGAGCTATAATGGGAATAAGGAGCCCTCAAACTCATAATAATTTAGAAATCTCTCAATCAAAGGCTATTAGCGCATTGTACTTTGCTAGTATGCTAATGTACAAAATTGACAACGAATTAAAATGAATACTCACTAATTACCAAAGACAACAATATATGCTGACAATAGATAACATCAAGCAACTCATTTCTAAAGATGAACATCGTCAATTGGAATTGAAGAAGACTACCGGTGAACTAAAAGACGGTATGCATACAGCATGTGCTTTTCTGAATACCGATGGCGGCTGGCTCATTATCGGTATTGCACCGGGTTCGTTAAAGATACTTGGACAAGAAGTGACAGACAACACACAACGTGAAATTGCCCAATACCTTACGGGAATAGAACCTGCAATAGACGTGAAAGTAGAGTATGTGGAGGTGCCCGACCGTCCGGGATGTCAAGTCATAGCAATGTATTTCGATGCTTTCGTGTGGGGACGGCAACCGTACACCTATGATAACCGTCCTTATTACAAAGTAGAGAGTACCACTAAGCTGATGCCTCGTGAGATGTTTGAAGAGCGCATCCGTGCCAACAAGCCTCAATATTATGCATGGGAACGTCAGAAAGCTGATAGAGTAGCTATCGGTGATTTAAATGAGGAACGTGTGCGTGGAGCTGTCCGATTGGGTGTGGAGCGTGGTCGTATGATGGCATCGGCTATGACGGAACCATTTGAAAAAGTGCTTGATAAGCTACAGTTGCTGAATGACGGAGTTCCCAATAATGCGGCGGCAACACTTTTCAGCACCAACATCTACGAATATCCACAATTTCGCTTGCGCATGGCTCGTTTTCGTGGAACGAACAAAAATGAGTTTATCGACAACCAACGTGCGGAAGGCAACTTCTTCGACTTATTGGATGCAGGTATGGCTTTCTTTTTCAAGCATCTTTCATTGAGTGGCAAGATTGTCGGCTTCGTGCGGGAAGAACATCTTGAAATTCCTGCCGAAGCATTGCGCGAAGCACTTATTAATGCGCTTTGCCATCGTCAATATGAAAAATATAACCTCACTATCGGTATTGCCATCTATGATGACCGCATAGAGATAGAAAATCCGGGCATGCTTCCGCCTCAGCTTACGCCAGAGACTATCAAACAACCGCATATCTCTTATCCATACAATCCCATCATAGCCGATGTACTTTTCAAGACTACTTTCCTTGAAAACTGGGGCTCAGGTGCCGAACGTATCGTTGATGCTTGCAAACGTCAAAAAGTAGAGGAGCCAGTATGGAGGGCACAAGGAGGATTTGTGATTGTAACATTTAAGAGAACTGCAAAGGATTCAAGTATGGTACAAATTGAAACTAACTTATCACCAACTTGTCACCAACTTGTCACTAACTTGTCAGACCAAGTTAAAGCTTTGGTTATGTGTCTTGATAAAGACTCTAAGTCAGTTCCAGAGCTACAAGAACTCATTAACTTGTCACCCAAGAGCAGACGTTTGTTTAAAGAGCAATTTATTAACCCGGCATTGGAACAAGGACTTGTAGAAATGACGCATCCCGATCAGCCCAACCATCCTAAGCAGCAATACAGATTAACAGAGAAAGCGAAAACATGGAAACATACCCATAATGAATAATAGCGTGATGCCTCTTCAAGAATATAGCATAGATTGCTTGCCAAAAGAAGAAATCAATATAGGCAAAAGTACGCAAACTCTACTTTATTGCCGTACTCTCCATATACGATTATTAAAGTAAAGTGATAGGAAGAAAGATTCATTTATCCAATGATTATCTTTCTTCCCTATCTTAAAGTAAGAACTTCGCAAAGCGGGATAATTTATAGATTGTTTAATGGATGTACGTGAAAGCATTTACTATCTAAGCGGAATAGCAAGATTCTTAACGAACAATAAAAAGGGATATTCAGTAAACAATGTGATAATTTGTTTATTCCCAATAACCAATGCCTTATTTTATCGTCACCATCGTTGCCCCAAACCCATACTCTTGGAACGAGGCATCCTGATGACGGCAATCGGGATATTTACGTTTCAGCTCATCCAGCAGTGCTTTACGGAGTACGCCGTCGCCCTTTCCATGAATAAAGACAATACGTTGTTCGCGCTTGTTCTTATATTGATTCATCACTTCACGGAATTTGTCCAACTGATAATTCAGGATTTCACTGTTGCTCATTCCGTGAGTATCATCGAGCAGTTCTCCGATATGCAGGTCGATTTCAACAATTCCATTCTTACCGCCGCCACGCTTAATAATGGTTTGAGGTTTAGAGGAAGTGTCCACCGCTTTTTTCTGTATCAGGGCATCTTGCAGTTCTTCGGCAGACACGTAGACTTGCTTCGTCGGGAGGTCATTGCTGACAATGTCGTACATCAGCGCCGGAGTTTCAAAGAAGTCGGAATTTTGGAATGTATGCAATTTATAGAACTTCACCGTATCAATACGTATTTCCACATTGACGGCAGGTTTCATGGCAAACGAACGGTTATCCTTGAAAGGAACCAGTTGCACGGCTACACGCTCACGGTCATTCAGTTCCGATTTCTCAAACTCTTCCAACAGAAGTTTGGTATTCGGCTCTATCAGACCGTGGGAACGGGCTGTCCATGACTTTCCTTCAGCACTGAGATAGGTGTAATACATATAGTAATTACTATCATTTACAAGATAGGTCTCGAACGGGGTAGTACTTACGGCTTTAATATCTTCGGGAACGAAAGCGAGATAAACGTTCAACACATCACCACCTTTTATTTCCGGTTGGCGATAGACTGAAACTTGGGGTTTTGCCAAGTGTCCGACCGGTGATTCGGAAGCACGGGACACCGATGCCGGGGAAGCCTGCTTTGCTGCCGCAGAAGTCTTTCGGGCTAATTGTTCTTCTTCCTTTTTCTTATTGGCAGCCGCCTTGGCTGCGGGAGTGGGGATATTATAGTCATCTGTTTCAATCACCACGCATTCGTGTACAGGCATCGGTATATCGAAGCCATCCTGATCTTCTACCAATACGATATTCTTTCCCTGAAATCCTGTTACCACGCCGCCTCCTACTTCACTGAGAAAACGTACTTTATCTCCTATTTTCACCATTGCATTTACGATTTTACAATTTACAAATTACGATTGGAATTACTCAAAATGTCCCAATTGCTCCACAAAGATAATGTAAATAGAGGGCATTACTTTTAATCCGGGCTGAAAAAGTGATACCGGAATTCATTTTATTCTATTATATCCGTACCTTTGCACACCGTAAAAAGTAAAGTCATGAAGCAAAATCCGAAACATATTCATATCAGCGAATTTAACTATCCGCTACCGGATGAACGTATAGCTAAATTTCCCCTACCGGTGCGAGACCAATCAAAATTATTGCTATATCGGCATGGTGAAGTCTCGGAAGATATATTCACGTCACTGCCTGAATATCTTCCGTCCGGTAGTTTGATGATATTCAACAACACCAAGGTTATCCAGGCACGCCTGCACTTCCGCAAGGAGACGGGGGCATTGATTGAGGTATTCTGCCTGGAACCGATACAGCCCAATGATTATGTCCTCAATTTCCAGCAAACGGAACATGCCGCATGGCTCTGCATGATAGGAAATCTGAAGAAATGGAAAGAGGGTATCCTAAAACGGGAAATGACTGTTAAAGGTAAGTCGATTACATTGACCGCAAAACGTGGAGAATGCCACGGTACGAGCCATTGGGTGGATTTCCGTTGGGATAACAACGAAGTAACCTTCGCAGATATTCTTGAGGTGTTTGGGGAACTGCCTATCCCTCCTTATTTGAATAGGGAAACGCAGGAGAGTGACAAAGAGACGTATCAGACTGTTTACTCCAAAATAAAAGGTTCCGTGGCTGCTCCTACTGCCGGATTGCATTTTACTCCACGCGTATTGGATGCGCTACGTGACAAAGGAGTCGATTTGGAGGAACTAACCCTACATGTAGGTGCAGGAACATTCAAACCTGTCAAAAGTGAAGAAATAGAGGGACATGAAATGCATACGGAATATATTTCCGTTTCGCGTGCCACGCTGGAGAAATTGATTGCTCATGAGGGTAAAGCGGTTGCGATTGGAACCACTTCGGTCCGCACGCTGGAAAGTCTTTATCATATCGGAATATCTCTGCTAAAAAATCCTGACGCTACCGAAGATGAATTACACGTGAAGCAATGGCAACCCTACGAAATGACTCCCGAGGAAGATAAAACTCCTGCTGTTGATGCTTTGCAAGCCATCGTAGACTATCTGGACCGGCAGGGTATGGAAACGCTGCATACCAGTACCCAGATTATCATAGCTCCGGGATACGATTACAGGATAGTGAAGGCAATGGTCACCAACTTCCATCAACCTCAAAGCACGTTATTGCTACTTGTATCCGCTTTCGTGAAAGGTAACTGGAGAAAGATTTATGACTATGCACTCAGTCATGATTTCCGTTTTTTGAGTTATGGAGATTCATCGTTATTAATACCTTAGCCCTATGAACAGCGACAACAATCAAGAAATGTTTCCCCTTGTCGATGAACAAGGCAATATTACAGGTGCGGCAACTCGCGGTGAATGTCACAACGGCAGTAAACTGCTGCACCCGGTTATTCACCTCCACGTTTTCAACTCCAAAGGGGAACTTTATCTACAGAAGCGCCCACTTTGGAAAGATATACAACCGGGAAAATGGGATACTTCCGTAGGCGGGCATGTGGACTTGGGCGAGAGCGTGGAAATGGCATTAAGAAGGGAAGTACGGGAAGAACTGGGCATCACAGACTTCACTCCCGAAACAATTACTAATTACGTTTTTGAATCTGCCCGCGAAAAGGAGCTTGTATTTGTGCACAAGACTGTGTATGATGGTGAAATACATCCCAGTGAAGAACTGGATGGCGGACGCTTCTGGAGCATCGAAGAAATTAAGGAGAATATCGGGAAAGGGGTGTTCACTCCTAACTTCGAGGGAGAGATAGACAAAGTAATAGCGCATAACGGGTAAAGCGGCACCGTCTCACTGACAAAATGAAACTGTATCACTGATAAAGCGGCGCTGTACAACTGATAAAGTAATACTGTACTGTTGATAAAGTGACACTGTACAATGAGTAAAGCGAAAATACAGTAAAAGTAAAGGCTGCATAATACAGAAGCACAAGCCGTATACGAAAAAAGTTCCGCTTCCCACCTTCAAACGGGGAGCGGAACTTTCTGTATATGATAATCTTATTATCCCGACTTATTTTGCCAAGTCTTCAATCACCTTCATAATCTGCTGACCGATTTCTTCGGCAGCTTCCGGTGTAGCGGCTTCACTATAAACGCGGATAATCGGCTCGGTATTACTCTTGCGCAGATGAACCCATTTATCGGGAAAGTCAATCTTAACACCGTCGATATCATTGATTTCTTCGTTCTTATAAAGTTCCTTCACTTTAGCCAGAATAGCATCTACATCAGTATCCGGGGTTAAATCTACACGGTTCTTTGCCATGAAATAAGACGGATAAGAAGCACGCAGTTCGCTTACTTTCTTTCCTTCGTGTGCCAGATGGCTCAAGAACAAAGCGATACCCACCAAAGCGTCACGACCGTAATGGCTGGCAGGATAGATGACGCCACCATTTCCTTCACCACCGATAACGGCGCCTACTTGCTTCATTTTGGTAGTTACATTCACTTCACCCACAGCGGAAGCGGAATATTCTTGACCGTACTTACGGGTTACGTCACGCAGAGCACGCGTAGAACTCAAGTTAGAAACCGTATTACCCGGAGTGTGTTTCAACACATAATCGGCAACGGTTACCAACGTATATTCTTCACCGTACATTTTACCGTCTTCGCAAATCATAGCCAAACGGTCTACATCCGGGTCAACCACGAAAGCAACATCCGCTTTTCCACCTTTCATGAGGTTCATAATGTCGCCCAAGTTCTTTTCCAAAGGTTCGGGATTGTGCTGGAAGTTACCGGTTGGTTCGCAATATAACTTTTCTACATGCTGAACGCCCAGCTGTTCGAACAACTGCGGGAGAATGATACCACCTACAGAGTTAACGCAGTCGATAGCGACACGGAAGTTTGCTTTCTTAATAGCTTCCACATCCACTAAATCAAGAGCTAATACGCTGTCAATATGCTTCTGATTATATGTCAGGTCTTTACGATAAGAACCAAGTTTGTCTACTTCGGCATACTCAAATTCTTCAGCTTCAGCAATGCGAAGCACTTCGTTACCTTCGGCAGCATTCAGGAATTCACCTTTTTCATTCAGAAGTTTCAGTGCGTTCCATTGTTTCGGGTTGTGAGAAGCAGTCAGGATAATACCACCGCTGGCACCCTCCATCGTTACGGCCAATTCTGTAGTAGGAGTAGATGCCAAATCGATGTCTACTACATCCCAGCCCATACCCATCAGGGTACCTACTACTACATTCTTTACCATTTCACCCGAGATGCGCGCATCGCGGCCTACTACGATTTTGTTGTTCTTTACAGTGCATGTCTTACGGATAAGAGTAGCATACGCAGAGGTAAACTTCACAATGTCGAGCGGATTCAATCCTTCGCCTGCACCACCGCCGATAGTTCCACGGATTCCAGAGATAGATTTGATTAGAGTCATAGGTTAATATTTTAAATTGTTTGGTTAGTTCCAGATTTGGTATTTCTGAATATCATAATAATAAGGATAAACGTATTGCATAGCGGTCTGATGTCCCATTTTGGAAGGAACAATCAATCTTACATGTGCCCTGTCGCGAACATACTCCAACGGTACAAGCCAACCGGCAGGAACAGCTGTGGAGGAATAAAAAGTCATCATATATCCTTGCAAAAAAGTACCCGCAATGGAAGATGAAGTAACTTTATAAAGGAACTCGTCTACTATATCAACAGCGTTTAGATTAGACAACGTTGTGTCTTTATCAAGAATACTATATTCCACAAAACGCACTAATATCTGGTCGTTACTCTTTATAGTATCATTTTTGTCTTTAGAACCAGGATCTACAATCTGCATATATACACCACTAACCAACTGTACAAACTCATTATCTTCAACATTGGTAGTAGAGTCTTGCGCAAAGAACTCGGACTGTGAAATAACCTTTATATTATTTTTCTTAATAAAGTCTTCGATGCCTTTTTTTTCATCTTCCAGCATCTCGGCGTATGTCTTTGTATTATCGCAGGCTTGAAAGCCAAAACTAAGTGCCAATAAAGACAAAAAGAATAAAGTAAGTTTCTTCATTTCTGCTATTTAGTAATTTCGTACAAAAGTATCTGATTTTCTTGTAAGTTAAAAGTCGTAGATAGAAAGTTCGTATCTTTTAACCTTTACGGCTAAACTTTTTTTATCCTTTCGCATTAAGCAACGGCTTAAACTTTTCTAAAGCTTGTTCCAAGACTTTTTTCGCTTCTTCCATTGTTCCGAAAAACTCGCCGCCGGAGGCATTCAGGTGTCCACCACCATTAAAGAACTCCGCAGCCAACTTATTGCAAGGGAACTTACCTACAGAGCGCAAAGAAACTTTTATCATCGGCTTCTCGGTATCTTCACGCAGGAAGCAGGAGAAGATGACATTCTTGATGCTCAAAGGTATGTTTACAAAACCCTCGCTGTCACCACGGATATAGTCGAACCGGCTTTGCTCTTTTTTTGTAAGAGATATCATTGCCGCACGATAGTCAGGATATACCGTCATCTGCGACAACACATATCCCATCAGTCGCAAACGGCTTTCCGAATAGGTATTATAGACTTTCCGGTAAATCTCATCCTTATCGATGCCTTTGGAAAGCAACTCACTGATTATGAAATAGATTTCACGGCTATTGGAATTATAAGTAAAGCCACCGGTGTCGGTCATCATACCCGTATAAATACATTCGGCTCCTTCTTTTGTGATATCGCTGAAATATCCCATCCGGCATATCAGGCGGAAAACGAGTTCGGATGTGGAAGATATCTCAGGATGAGAAATGATAATTCTGCTGAAGTCTTCCGGATTTAAATGATGGTCTACCAATATCTTCCTTGCAGGAGAAGCAAGCACGGCGTCTGCCATGGCATCGATACGATGTATCGCGTTGAAATCGAGACAGCAGATGACATCGGCTTCCGCAATCAGTTTATCTGCAAATTCTTTATAATGGTCGTAGAGAAGGATATCCTTACTTCCGGGCATCCACTTCAAAAAATCGGGAAAAGCATTGGGGACGATAACATTCACATCCTTATCTTGTGTATTGAGAAAGTGCCATAAACCCAGGGAGGAACCTATCGCATCACCGTCGGGAGCGACATGTGATACAATGACTATTTTCTCTGCACGTTCCATCCATTTGGCGAAATGGTCTATCTTTGATTGTTCTATTACTTTAGTTAACATATAATTGATTTACGATTTATTCCCTACGGTCATGACACATCTTTTATCTTTAACACATAGGTACGTTAACGATTTACGATTAGACGATTGGTATCACTCCGTTCATCCATAACAATTGAGCAGACAAAAGTACAAAAAGTTTGTGATTTATAATAATATACGGATAGAACCTTTTTTGGAAAGAGAAAGATAGGGAATGCCCAAACGGATACAATCGTTGATGATTTTGTCTTGGTAAAAATCAGAAAGAGAAGAATCAAGGACTACGGTTCCCACTGTAAACAAGGAAGTAAGTTCCTTTATATCACCTTTATACCCTTTTAAAATATAGAGATAATCAATAGATACCGGCACATCTGCCTGTTTGCTTCGCCAACAATTATCCGCTAATAAACAAATGTGCTTACCGCTATAAGAGACAATCCGATTGTGAACAGAAATCTCCGGAATGGAGAAGTCTCCGGTTACCAACACCGGTTGTTCCAAACGCAAATGGTTCCAATGAGGAGAAAGGGCACGTTGCAAATGCGTAATATTTGGCAAACTATCTGCACATACCAACCAGGAGCCTGCGTTATCCGCCAAACAATGTACCGCCGGACATCCGCGAACATTATAAAACTCAAGGCTTCGCCGGGGAACGTATGACAACAATGTAAATGTATGATAGGAGGTGCTCAACATCAGGGCAAATAAAGCAATGTACGCATTGGTGACCGTACGACGGGTAAGGGCATGATATCCAAACATGAAACATAGATAGAAAAGCAATACTCCCCATACATCTATCCATATATTATCGATAGAAGCAAAAGGTAGTTGCTCTATCCAATGAAGCACAGCGTTCTGAACACGTATCATTGTATCCAAAGCCATTGCCACTCCCTGTTGCACGAAAGGAAAAGGCATAAGGACAAAAAGAAGCACCGCAGTATACATAATAATCGTGACCATCGGAATGACCCATAGATTCGTCAACAAAAAATGAGTGGAGAAACGGGAGAAATAGAGCATAACCAAAGGTGCCGTACCTATCTGGGCAGTAATTGACACGGTCACCAATCCCCACATTTTTCTTAGGAAGCGGTTCTTTATAGTCCATAAACGATAGATTTCAGGTTGAAAAAGCAATATGGCTGCAACAGCCGCAAAGGAAAGCTGAAAACCAACATCAAACAACCAAACCGGATTTACCAATAACATCAGAAATGCGGTTACAGCCAATGTATTCATCGTCAAGGGTTTCTCCATTTGCAGGTTAGAAAGAGCTAAAAGCGAGCACATTATCACGGAACGAACCACAGAAGAAGACAAACCCGTGAAAAAGGCAAAGCTCCATAAAAGAAGAATTATCACTAAAAGCAGAAAAGGTTTCAGATAATTCCATCTTCGCCACAATGGCGACAGGATAAAGAGAAACAACACATACAGAAATCCGACATGCAGTCCCGAAAGTGCCAACACATGACTGGCACCGGTAACCGAATATGTTTCTACAATATCTTCACCCAGTTCATCTTTGTCGCCAACGGTAAGCGCAGAAAGGACAGCCAATTCGTCCCCTTTAAACCCTAAACTTCGATAAAGAGAAATCACCTTTTTCCTATAATCCAAAGCTATCTGCCTGAAAGAACGGGACTCATCATAACCTATTATCTTCCAATGGCCGGCGGGCACATAGGCAGTTCCACTGACGCCTTTACACATCAGATAACGGGCATAATCAAATTCATCAGGATTTCCATTATTAACAGGAGGATTCAGGCGGGCATGTATCAGTAGTTCATCCCCCCTGCGCAGAGTATATGCGGCAGTATCTTTCGGAAAGTAGAGCAGAAAAACATTCTTTGTGGCCGCATGGAGGAATGTGTCCTTTTGAACTTCCCCACTTAAGACGCTATGGAATAAAATGCTACGTTCTTTAATTTCCGGTTCTTCATCAAGAGTAACCCGATAAACCGAAGTTTCATTTGAAAAGGCGTATTCCGTTTTCTGCAATTGCCGAGTGACCAAAGCAACCCCTAAACAAAACAGAAAAAAGAAAACCGTCCCTCCATACAGTCTACGGAACGAATAACGATAGGAAATGAACAAAATTCCCACCAAACATAACAAACCGGACATCCGCACACCAACAGAAAGTACACAAGGAAACGCTTCCCCATATACTATTCCACCAGCCAACGGCATCAAAAGTCGAAGGTAAGGATGCCGTTGTAAACCGTTTATTATCAATAAATGTTTTTAGAGATTCTTCAAAGCACGAATAGCCTCTTCCGGGTCACGGGCAGAGAATATCGCATTACCGGCAACCAGCGCATCGGCACCGGCCTCTACCAAGCGAGCGCCTGTTTCCAGATTGACGCCTCCGTCTACCTCTATCAAAGCCTGCGAACCGGTTACTGTAATCAATTCGCGCAGCTCACGTACTTTCTCAACGGTGTGTTCTATGAATTTCTGGCCACCAAAGCCCGGGTTGACTCCCATCAGCAACACCATGTACACATCATTAATGATATCTTTCAGCATTGCCACAGGTGTAGCCGGATTTATCGTAACTGCCGGTTGCATTCCCGCTTCACGTATCTGCTGTATCACACGGTGCAGATGCGGGCAAGCCTCATAGTGCACATTCATGATATGAGCGCCCAGCGCTTTCACTTCCGGTATAAACTTTTCAGGCTGCACAATCATCAGATGTACATCCAGAGGCTTTTCCGAAAGCTTTGCCACATATTTCAATACGGGAAAACCGAAAGAGATATTCGGGACAAAAACACCATCCATAATATCAATGTGCACCCAGTCAGCTTCACTGCTGTTAATCATTTCAATGTCATTTGCCAGATATGCGAAATTGGCAGAAAGGATAGAAGGCGATATAATAGGTTTCATAACAGTTATATTGTAAAGGTTATATTTCTTATAACGCACAAATGTATACAAAAGATTTCAATCAGCCTAATATTCTCACCATTGAGATGAACCGCCTCAACGTTCACCCGAAAACCATGCCTTAAACTCCCCTACCCTTGCCTTACTGACTACAATCTTTTCAGGAGCGGCAATGTGCAGATTGATTGCCAGGCGGTTGTTAAACCACAAATCAACATCTTTCACCGACTCTCTGGATATCAGGTATTGGCGGTTGGCACGAAAGAATAGCGCGGGGTTCAGGCAATCCGTCAGTTCATCCAAGGTTTGGGTAAGCACATAGTCTTTACCCGTCTTAGTCATAGCCTTCACAATTCCATCCGCTATGTAAAAGTAAGAAATCATATCCACAGACAGAGGTAAAAGTTTATCTCCTTTTGCCGGTACCAGAAAATGGGTTTTATAACTTTCTTCCCGTTTCAAAGCATGTATCAGTTTCAAGAAATCCGGCTCATCGGTGCGTGCCCCATGCAGGCTCTTCAACTTTGCCAGCGCCGCCCGTACATCTTCTTCGCCAATGGGTTTCAGCAGATAATCTATACTGTTCACTTTAAATGCACGCAGCGCATATTCATCGTACGCTGTTGTAAAGATGACGGGGCAAGTAATGTCCGTATGTTCAAAGATTTCAAAAGCCGAACCGTCTGCCAGATGGATATCCATAAACACCAGTTCGGGCATGGCATGGGTTGTAAACCAATCTATGGCATCCGCCACGCTGTCCAGCGTATCTATCACTTCCATGTCGGGAGCCACCTCTTCCAAGACTGCCGTCAGATTGCGAACAGCGGCTTTTTCATCTTCTACAATCAAAGCTTTCATAAGGCCGAATGAGTTTATGGTTTTATTAGCGGGATACAAACGCTGAATTTGCCATTGACCTCCGCTATCTGTATTTCCTTGCCAAACAGCAACTCGTAACGCTTGGAAAGGTTAGCCAAGCCGATTCCTGTTCCCGAAGGAGCCGTCCGGCGAGGTTGCAAATCATTATCGATACAAAGAAAAGCATCGCCTTCTTTCTCTGATATATTTACCGTCCTGATATCAATCGTAAGAGGTTTCCGGTTACTGATTTCATTATGCTTTATGGCATTTTCCACCAAGGTCTGAACTGAAAGCGGGGGCAAGCGATACTCCATCAAGCGCTCATCCACCTCCATGTTGAAGTGCAGGTTGTCTTCATATCGCATCTTCATCAGAAAGATATAAGCATCCACAAAATCAACTTCCTCCCTAAGTGCAACAGTATGGGTATCGTTTTCTTGAAGCGTGTACCTCAACACACGCGAAAGCTCGCGGATATAATCTTGCGCTTTCTCCGGGCTCTCACGCACCAATGATTGAAGCGTGTTCAGCGAATTGAACAGCATGTGCGGATTCAACTGATTTTTCAATGCCTGATATTGATTCTGAATGTTCTCCGCAACCAGTTTTCCATTCTGCAACAATACCTCCTGTCGTCCACGTATCAGATAACTGATATAACAGGTACCCGTTACAATCAGACTGATAATGAAATCGCGCACGGGGTGGAGATAATGATGCACCATAGCATCAATAGCGGGGATATTAAAATTGCGGTGCATATACACGAACAACTCTCCAAGCAGCCTGCTCAGCAGCCATATCAGAATAAAAGACAGCACCACCTTCCACCACGAAATGCGCACCACCGGACTGTTAAACCCGAACAAAAACGTATTGACGGCAAAAAGCACCAAGAGTGAGAGAAACGTATACCCCACTTCAAAAAGCACATCCACCGCCGACATTCCGGGAAACAGGGTTTGCTGCTCCACAGTATCCGTCAGTGATACAAGTTCGGGGAAATGTATCAGAAAACTGACCACCAGTGACACTAGCACAGTCAACTGGATATACTTCTTATTTATCACTATCATTCTTACTTTCATTCCATTCCTCCGCAAAGATAATCATTCTGCCCTATTCTTTTTCCATTCTTGCCGACACATACATGCCGGGACGGAACAAGGGACTTGCATCCAGCACTTTAGCATAAAGTTCAATGGAACGGTTGGAGTCATCCACCTGCTGGCCGATAGAAACCAAAGTAGCATGGAAAGTTGTCTTTCCCAATCCGTTTACGCGGAATTGCACCCGACTTCCTACTTTCATGCCCGCCAAATCTTTTTCATAAGCAGTGAGGCGTACCATTGTCTGACTTTTATCTATGAGGTCGCACAAAGGCTCTCCCACATTGAGATACTTGCCTAAGTTGGCTTGCACATTACTGATATAGCCATTGATAGGCGCCTTCACCTCCATATAAGGACGGATGCCGGACGACGACAATGTTTCGGGATTTACACCCAACAGGCGAAGTTGTGCTGCCGATGCTTGCAGACGGCTCTTCATGGAAAGATAGTCGGCTTTGCTCTGTTGAAACTTTTTCTGCGAAGCTACGGCTTCACGAGATAATGTTTGTTGCCGTTGATATTCGGCTTCCAAATATTCCAATTGTGCGTAGCTATCCAAATAGGCCTGTTGCAAATCTATGAAATCCGGATTTTCCAAAGTGCCTAGCACGGTACCTTTGTTGACATAAGTACCCGGTAATAAAGAAAGATTTTTCACAATACCACCCATGCTGAGCGTAACGGTAGCAAAGTTATTAGGCGGTGTAACCAATGTCCCGTTGAAAGATGCCGGATTGGCAATAGCCGTAGCGGAAGTTACGCCATCCACTTGCATCGTATCAGCCGTTTCGACGATTACAGATGCCGTTTCTGCGGGTTGTTCATCCCGGGCGGGTTCCGCTTGTTTATTCGATGAGTCACAGGATGCCAGCAGCAATACCGCAACAGAGAAAATTATCTTTTTCATATTCTATGTAGATGTTATTGATGATACAATTCATATTCCAAAGCAGCCACATTATACTGGTAGACTGTCTCGATATATCCCTTCTTTATCTCCCGGGCAGCATTCATACTCTGCACATATTCGGTGATATCCGTTTCACTCTCCCGGAATTGGAGTTCCGCCGTCTTTATCAGGTTCTCGGCTTCCGCAAGGGCGGTAGCGGTGTAGAAACGAATACTTTCACCATAGCGGCGGATGCCGGCACGAAGTTCCAAGACCCGGTTATTCAGTTCACGCACATTAGCGTCCGCCTGTGTCTGCGCTATGTTACGTTCAAACTTTGCCTGACGGATTTTACTGCGTTGCGGTAAAAACCACACAGGAAAAGAGACACCCACCATCCAAGAATCCAGCCCTTTATCCGGAAGTATGTTTTGACGGACATAACCCAAGGACAGTTCCGGGAAGAAGCGGCTACGCTCAATATTCAACATGGCCTGTTTCTCACTAACCTGGCCTTGAAAATAATTCAAATGGGCAGAGGAAAGCGGTAAACTATCCAACCGCACCGGATAAAGCTGAATTGCCGTTTCATTGGGTACAACCGCACGCTCCGCATAGCAGCTCCATCGCAAGCGGGATGCCGCCAACTTCAGCTCCTCATCAGCCTGAAACAGTTTATTCCGCATATCGGCCGCTATGGTGGAAGTCATGCTTTTCTCCAATAATGTTATATCTCCTTGTTGATATCGCAGCTCGCCCGCTTTCTGTACCCGGTCCGCCCAATCACTCTGCTCCTGATACATGGCACGAATATTCCAGGCATACATATAATAGGCCCAGGCACGTTTTACTTCAGCTTTCACCTCTTTTTCCACCATTTGTTTATAATAAGTTCCGGTAGCAACTTGCTTATTAACAAGTGCGTTCTTATAGAACGGCGCCAACAGGGAACCGAGAGATTGCGTGACTCCCATCTCTTTGTCATTGCGTTCCGTCCCGTTGAGTTGTCCCCAGGAATAGCTGAATTCAGTAGGCGCCAGTTCCACTACCTCGCCACGGCCGGCACGCACACGTTTAATGTCGGTAGCAGCTATCCGCAAGCGCGGACTGTTTTGTACCGCCATTTCCAGCGCTTCATCAAGAGTCACAGTCTGCGGAGTTTCCTGCGCCATTGCGGGTAAGGGTAAAGTAACCAGCAGTAAAGAGAACAAACCGAATCCCAACCATTTTCTAAACTTACTACGACGTAACATAACCGTTGAATTTACAATATGATAAAATACAGGAATAATCAATAATGTCAACACTGTGGAAATAATCAATCCGCCGATAACCACCGTTGCCAACGGGCGTTGTACTTCTGCTCCCGCCGAAGTGGCGATAGCCATCGGGACAAAGCCCAAAGAAGCGACCAATCCGGTCAGGAACACAGGGCGAAGCAACTGCGGGCAACTTTCACTGATAACCCGGGAAGTAGTCTTCGGATAACGGCCGCCTTCGCGTACTTCATTAAAATGGTTAATCATCAGAATACCATTGAGCACCGCCACGCCAAACAGAGCGATGAAACCCACTCCTGCCGAAATACTGAATGGAAGCCCACGCAACCACAATGCCAAAATTCCCCCAATCAAGGATAACGGTACGGTGCTGAACACAACCAGGGTATATGTCACCGACTTGAAAGCAAAAAAGAGTAACAACAATATCAGCGATAACGCCACCGGAATAACAATCAACAAAGTATCAATCGCATTTTGCAAATTCTCAAACTGACCGCCATACGAGAAATAATATCCGGGCTTCAACTTGATGTTCTTTTCCAGCGTATTCTGAATATCACCCACCACTTGCTGTATATCGGCATCACGGACATTCACACCAATCACGATACGGCGTTTGGTAGCATCCCGGTTTATCTGCAACGGGCCATTTACCAAATCAATGGTAGCCACCTCGCTGACAGGAATTTGTATGCCTTCCGTTGTACGGACAAACAATTTATCAAGATTCAAATCCTTCACTTTGTCATAGTCAAGGCGCAGTACAAGGTCAAAACGCCGTTCATTCTCAAAGACCACACCGGCCGCCTCACCGGCGTATGCCGTGCGAACAATCGTATTAAGTTCCTCAATATTAATTCCATAACGGGCTATCTTGGCACGATTATACTTCACCACTAATTGAGGAAGTCCCATCGCCTGTTCCACGATTACATCAGAAGCTCCCGGGATTTTCTCCACATATTCCGCCACTTCTTTCGCCTTTTCATAGAGTTCAGTCATATCTTCTCCATAAAGTTTAACGGCGATATCCGCCTTAGCGCCGGTCATCAGTTCATTGAAGCGTAACTGAATGGGTTGCGAGAAGTTGAACTCCGCACGGCTGGTGAGCGGTTCAAGAGCCTCTTTCATCTTCTCCACCATCTCTGCGCGGCTAGTGGCACTAGTCCATTCCTTGAAAGGTTTCATCACAATCATCACATCGGCATCTTCCACCGCCATCGGGTCGGTAGGCACTTCCGCCGTACCAATCTTAGCTACTACATGCTTGATTTCGGGAAACTTCTCTTTCAATATCTTTTGCGCCAACCCGGAAACTTCTATGCTTTCCGTCAGAGAACTTCCGGCAGGAAGCGTCATCTGCATGGCAAAGTCTCCCTCATCCAACGTCGGGATAAACTCTGCGCCCAATTTGGTGAACAGGAATAGACTGAAAGCCAATGCCAGAAAAGCAGCGGCAACAGTTGCACGTACATGCTGAAGACACCAGTTAAGCGTCCGACGATAGACGCGGTTCAGCTTCTCAAAGAAATAATCCGCGAAAACTTTCTTATTCTTAATCTCGTGTTTCAAAAAGAGTGACGCCATCATCGGTACGTATGTAAGCGACAAAAGCAAGGCGCCGATGATACAAAATACGAGTGTCTTCGCCATCGGAGTAAAATACTTACCTTCAATACCCGTCAATGTCAATATCGGGAAAAACACAATCAAGATAATAAGTACGGCAAAAGTAGCGGAGCGTACCACCTTACCTGCTCCCTGCTCAACCTCCGTATCCATTTCATCCCTCGACAAAGTACGTCCACGGAAACGACTACTATAAATATGCGCCAATATGCCTTCCAAGATAACGATGGAACCGTCTACCACGATACCAAAGTCGATAGCGCCAAGGCTCATCAGATTGGCGGATACACCAAAGACCCGCATTAGTATAAAAGCGAAAAGCATTGCCAAAGGTATGACGGAAGCGACAATAAGCCCGGCACGGACATTCCCCAGAAAAACAATTAGGACAAGAAAAACGATGATAGCACCTTCTATCAGATTACGTACGACAGTAGAGATATTACGGTCCACCAACTCCGAACGATTCAGATAAGGTTCGATGCTGATACCCTCAGGAAGCATTTTCTGTACATTCTCCACCCGTTTCTCCAGTTCAGTAGTAACCACATTTGCATTGGCTCCTTTCAGCATCATGGCAATACCTCCCACACACTCGCCTTTTCCATCCATCGTCATGGCTCCAAAGCGCTTGGCACTGCCGAAACGCACGGTAGCCACATCATCCACATGAATAGGAATGCCGTTACGATTGGCGACAACGATACGGTCGATATCCTTCAGGCTGTTTATCATACCTTCGGAACGGATATAATAAGCGCGGTTCACCTTCTCTATATAGCTGCCTCCGGTATTCTGATTGTTACGATTCAATGCTTCGAATACCTCGCCAATCGTTATATTGAGTGAATAAAGGGCATCCGGGTCTACCGCCACTTCATATTGTTTCAGGTTACCTCCGAAACTGTTAATTTCAACGATACCGGGAATTCCCGATAACTGGCGTTTTACAATCCAGTCCTGAATGGTGCGAAGTTCCATCGCATCATATTTATCCTCGTATCCGGGAGCTACTTTTAAAATGTATTGGTAAATCTCTCCCAAACCAGTAGTGACAGGCATCAACTCTGGCGCCCCCAATTCAGAAGGAATTTCCCCCGCCACTGTTTGTATCTGCTCGTTGATTAACTGGCGTGCCTGCAAAGTAGGCACACTTTCCTTAAAAACCACCGTAACCAGCGACAAGCCGAAACGGCTGACTGACCTGATTTCTTCCACATTCATGATATTGCTCATGGCAATCTCGATGGGGAAAGTTATCAGTTGCTCTACCTCCTGCGGCGCCAAAGTGGGAGACACAGTTACAATCTGCACCTGATTATTGGTTATATCGGGCACAGCATCAATAGGCAACGTAAGCATTGCATAGATACCTCCTATAAGGAGGAAAAGCGTTGTCAAGCCGACAAACAGCTTTTTTCTGACAGAGAAACGTACTATTGCATTAAACATCTTTATCGGGTTTTAAATGATAATGCAAATATAGCCGGGAAGGAAATATGTGAAGAAAAAGAAAAAGTGAAGTGGAATTATTGACAGTTGAATCGTCCCAAAATGGGGATGAAGAAATATCCCCATCGGGACCGACAAACAGTTATTGTACTTTATATTCTTCCGTCAGATGGAAACCGCGCAGCAACTCATCCGTTTTCAGTCGCTTCTTGCCGGGAAGTTGAAGAGAATGAATTCCTATCATTCCGTCCGTGGCAGCAATGCGGATATAAGTCTTGCCATCCGTCAGCAACGTTCCGGGTTCCAACGAATGGGACTGAAGGATTTTTTCCGTTTCAAAGATTTTCAAGACCACTGACGTTCCATCCGGTTGCACCAGTTCAGTCAAGGCTGCGGGATAGGGAGACAACCCCCGAATGAAATCGTATATGCGTTTAACGGGTTGATTCCAGTCAATGCGGCAGGTATCCTTAAAGATTTTCGGTGCAGGACGCAGTTCACCTACCTGTGCCATTTCCTCCTGCGGAATACTCTTTACCGTACCGGCAAGAATAGCATCCACGGTTTCCGTCACCAGGCGTCCACCCAGCATCATCAATTTATCATGCACAATGCCTACATTGTCCGTATCCTCAATGGGCACCCGCACTTGCTGGATGACCTCACCCGTATCAATCTCATGTTTCAGGAAGAAAGTAGTGATACCGGTTTCCTTATCGCCATTGATAACCGCCCAATTGATGGGAGCAGCCCCCCGGTATTGCGGCAACAAAGAAGCATGCAGGTTGAATGTCCCCAAACGGGGCATATTCCAAACCACTTCCGGCAGCATACGGAAAGCGACCACAATCTGTAAATCGGCTTTCCACGCACGCAGCTCTTCTACAAATGCTCCATCTTTCAACTTCTCCGGCTGAAGCAGCGGCAGGTTATGTTCCAGCGCATATTGCTTCACGGGGGAATATTGGATTTTATGCCCGCGTCCCGCAGGTTTGTCCGGCATTGTAATAACACCTGCCACGTTATATCCGCCTTCTACCAGGCAGCGAAGGGGCTCCACCGCAAAGTCGGGAGTACCCATATATACTATTCGCAAATCTTCTTTCTTCATAATCATATCAGTCTTCCGAAAAATGTACCAGTACCTGACGGTACGAATTAAATATCTTCGATTTAGAGACAAAGCCCAGATACTTTCCTTCACTATCCACCACAGGCAGGTTCCACGCCTTGGTATCGTCAAAAGTACGCATCACCTGCTCCATACTATCCGTATCAAACAAGCGCGCAGGCGCCGAAGTCATCAGTTTGCCCACCGTAAAGCGGTGATACAATTCTTGCCGGAACATAATATTACGTATATCATCCAGCAATACGATGCCAATCAGTTTATCCGTGTTGTCCGTCACCGGGAATATATTGCGATGTGATGTGGATATCGCTTTTACCAACTCGCTGAGGTCCATTTCAGGATGCACTACGACAAAATCCTTTTCTACCACATTCTCCACTTTCATCAGCGTCAGCACAGCTTTATCCTTATGATGGGTCAGCAGTTCTCCTTTCTTTGCCAGACGCATGGAATAGATACTATGCGGTTCAAAAACGATGATAGTCAGGTAAGAACTTACGGAAACAATCATCAACGGCAAGAAGAGGTCATAACCTCCCGTCAGTTCGGCTATCAGGAATACACCCGTCAACGGCGCATGCATCACGCCGCTCATCACTCCCGCCATGCCCATCAACGCAAAGTTCTTCTCAGGCAAGAAAGCGGAAAAATCGAACGCATTGCTGAAATGAGAAAACACAAAACCGGCAATGCATCCCAGGTACAAAGAAGGCGCGAAAATACCACCGCAACCCCCACCGCCGTTCGTCGCGCTCGAAGCGAACACCTTAAACAGAATAATGAGCATCAGATAGAGCATCAACAGATTACCATGACCGTAGAAAAAGGAGTTGTTCATCACCGTATCCCAGTCCGCATTGCTCGTACCGTTCAGCAACAGCTCTATCGTATCGTAACCTTCACCATATAACGGCGGGAAAAGGAAAATCAAAATGCTCAGCATCACGCCTCCCAGTATCAGTTTCTTATAAGGCTTTTTCAGCTTGCCAAACACTCCCTCCACTGAATTCATCGCCCGGGTGAAATAGAGCGAAATCAATCCGCAAAAGATACCCAGCATGATGACGTAAGGAATACGTTCCAGTTCAAAAGCTTGATCCAGGTGAAATTTAAACAATGCATCCTGCCCCGTAACCACATAGGAAACGGTTGCCGCCGTCACCGCCGAAATCAGCAATGGAAGCAGTGAAGACATAGTCAGGTCTATCATCAGCACCTCCAGCGTGAACACAAGTCCCGCAATCGGCGCTTTAAAAATTCCCGCCACCGCACCGGCAGCTCCACAGCCCACCAACAACATCAACGTACGGTGTTCCATCTTGAACATACTCCCCAGATTGGAGCCGATGGCCGAACCCGTCAACACAATCGGCGCCTCCGCTCCTACCGAACCACCGAAGCCGATGGTGATGGAGCTGGCTATAATAGACGACCAGGTATTGTGTCTTTTGATGCGTCCCTGCCTGCGTGATATGGCATAAAGAATTTTCGTGACTCCATGACTGATATCATCCTTCACCACATAGCGCACAAACAGTCCCGCCAGGAAAATACCCACCACCGGGTAAACCAGATACAGGTAGTTTGCCTCCGTGGCATTGAAGTTATCCGTCAGGAAGTTCTGTATCCAATGTATCAGCACCTTCAAAATCAGTGCAGCCAGCGCCGTAAAGATGCCGACCAAGAAGCTGAGGAGCAGGATAAACCGCTTTTCCTTCACGTTCTTTTCGCGCCAGATGATGAAGCGCTGCAACAAACTCGTTTTCTCTCCTGCCATGTTCCTCTTATTCTCGGATTATTTTAATGACACCACCCTTATCCAGTTTAATAATGCTCGACGGTTTCGGATTTGTCATCTCTTCCTGACGATAGCCCACAATATAATCAACAGCAGACTTAATGTCCTCACTAATCTCGCTGAAATTCTTCGGTGAAGGCTGCCCGCTTACATTGGCAGACGTGGACACGATTGCCTTACGGAATTGTTGACAAAGCCTTTTCGAGAACTCTTCATTCGTCACCCGGATACCCACACTGCCATCCTCGGCAATCAGATTAGGCGCCAGATTACGTGCTCCCGAATAAATCACTGTCAACGGTTTGTCTGCCACCTCAATCAAATCCCAAGCTATTTCCGGCACATCCTGAACATAGAAATCAACCTTTACGGCAGAGTCTACCAGCACCAGCATCGCCTTGCTGTCGGAGCGTTGCTTTATCTCATACACACGGCGCACCGCATCTTCGTTGGTAGCGTCACAACCTATTCCCCAGATGGTATCCGTAGGGTACAGAATTATCCCGCCCTCATTCATCACCTGGCAGGCTTTTTTAATGTCTTCTATCATTTCTTGATGTATAAAAACAGTGATTAACACGCAAAATTAGTAATTTTGCACCGATAATAGAAAAGTTTAAGAGAAAACAATGGAAGAAATTCAATTTAACCACACCTTGCCCATACAACTACGCTTTAACGATGTTGATAAATTCGGGCATGTCAACAATACGGTCTACTTCTCCTTTTATGATTTAGGTAAGACAGAATATTTCGCTTCCGTATGTCCTCACGTCGATTGGCAGAAAGACGGGATCGTTGTTGTACACATCGAGGCTGATTTTCTTGCACAGATTTACGGTTCAGACCACATAGCCGTACAAACCGCCGTCACAAAGATAGGAACCAAGAGTTTTCACCTTGCCCAACGGGTCATCGACACGGAAACACATGAAGTGAAATGCACCTGCACTTCCGTTATGGTGACATACGACCTCAGCAAGCATGCATCCAAACCTCTGACGGAAGAATGGATTGAAGCCATCTGCAACTATGAAGGGCGGGATTTGAGAAAGAAATAAGGTTTACTTCACCCGGTTCCGCTTACGGAACTCGATAGGCGTACATC
>ULTJ01028694.1_pt1 | contig 31975 bp, 28 predicted proteins | sample 1957491 | NCBI WGS metagenome assembly ULTJ01 (sample SAMEA4835731, study PRJEB28245) | human gut metagenome | biome: gut microbiome; material: fecal sample | place: Denmark | collected 2008 | reverse complement strand
GTCACGCTCCACGTGAGCGTGTGAGTTGAAATTTTCTGCCACATCGAGTAATTAATACTCGGTGTGGTCACGCTCCACGTGAGCGTGTGAGTTGAAATAATCCAGATACAGTAAATAACAAAATCGGCAGAAGTCACGCTCCACGTGAGCGTGTGAGTTGAAATGATCACATGGAAGAATTGGCAGACATTCTCAGCGGTCACGCTCCACGTGAGCGTGTGAGTTGAAATGACAAAAGCACCATTTTCATGTCACTTTCAGGAGCGTCACGCTCCACGTGAGCGTGTGAGTTGAAATAGAAGAGAACCCAAAAACCCCGATGTCTGTAGCGGTCACGCTCCACGTGAGCGTGTGAGTTGAAATTAGTATAGTAAAGTGCTAAAGCGGTGAAGCGAGGTCACGCTCCACGTGAGCGTGTGAGTTGAAATGCTTTGTGCGTTTATCCAGTTTCTAACAATTTCGTCACGCTCCACGTGAGCGTGTGAGTTGAAATTCAATTGCTCATTTGTTAAACCACTTGCAAAATGTCACGCTCCACGTGAGCGTGTGAGTTGAAATTCGTGTAGGAACGTATTCCATTTACTAGAAATTAGTCACGCTCCACGTGAGCGTGTGAGTTGAAATCCCCTGTGGCATTGTAGCACCTTTTATACGTCTGTCACGCTCCACGTGAGCGTGTGAGTTGAAATTTAAAATTCCAATGGTCAAACGCATTATAATCGGGTCACGCTCCACGTGAGCGTGTGAGTTGAAATGCAGATTGGTTAAAATATGAAAATGTTATCAAGGGTCACGCTCCACGTGAGCGTGTGAGTTGAAATCTTTTAATGTAGTCTTGTCATTGTAAAATTTTAACGGTCACGCTCCACGTGAGCGTGTGAGTTGAAATTAGTGTAGTAAAGTGCTAAAGTGGTGAAGTGAGGTCACGCTCCACGTGAGCGTGTGAGTTGAAATTGACAAATCTTACCTTTACTTCCTCCCCAGAATGTCACGCTCCACGTGAGCGTGTGAGTTGAAATGAATATTCTGACAGTAAGGGTAAAACGGAAAAAGGGTCACGCTCCACGTGAGCGTGTGAGTTGAAATTACAATTTCGTCAAATTTAGTTTCATCAGCGTTCGTCACGCTCCACGTGAGCGTGTGAGTTGAAATAATAACTTCATTGTCAAGAGTTACAAGTACAGCAGTCACGCTCCACGTGAGCGTGTGAGTTGAAATGAATATTCTGACAATAAGGGTAAAACGGAAAAAGTCACGCTCCACGTGAGCGTGTGAGTTGAAATGCGTTTTTGAGGTAGAATTAACTAACGTTATTGCGTCACGCTCCACGTGAGCGTGTGAGTTGAAATTAACTGCTCATTTGTTAAACCACTTGCATAAAAGTCACGCTCCACGTGAGCGTGTGAGTTGAAATTCTTTGTCATGAGTGCATTAACCCATATTGACAAGTCACGCTCCACGTGAGCGTGTGAGTTGAAATTTTGAGATATGCAATTGGCAAAATTAAGGAGTAGTCACGCTCCACGTGAGCGTGTGAGTTGAAATGCCGATTTTTTGTGGAACGCTGATGAAACTAAATGTCACGCTCCACGTGAGCGTGTGAGTTGAAATGCCATTTATAACCAGTTACAAAACGGGGGTTTACGTCACGCTCCACGTGAGCGTGTGAGTTGAAATTTTTCAAATAATGTATGCTCTTTTGCACCGCCGGTCACGCTCCACGTGAGCGTGTGAGTTGAAATTAAAATCCATTCTAACGGCTATCAAGTATAACTGTCACGCTCCACGTGAGCGTGTGAGTTGAAATTTATGGCATTTTAGGTGATTATTTTAATCCAGTATGTCACGCTCCACGTGAGCGTGTGAGTTGAAATGCCATTGTTATACCTCCTAAAAAGTTACCGTCACGTCACGCTCCACGTGAGCGTGTGAGTTGAAATTGCCTGTGCTATCGTCCGTGACAGTGACTGATGTGTCACGCTCCACGTGAGCGTGTGAGTTGAAATGATTATAGCACTGATTATATCAGGCAGTGCGTCGTCACGCTCCACGTGAGCGTGTGAGTTGAAATCGCTGTGCTTTCGTCCACAAGGTCTTGAGCGTCGTCACGCTCCACGTGAGCGTGTGAGTTGAAATTCATAAGGTCTGCAAGTGCTTTCGGTATGCCATCGTCACGCTCCACGTGAGCGTGTGAGTTGAAATTGTAACAAGGGCATAGATCTGGCCGTGTTCCTCCGTCACGCTCCACGTGAGCGTGTGAGTTGAAATTGCATATTCCTTTTACCGCTCGGCAGCGTGGAAGGTCACGCTCCACGTGAGCGTGTGAGTTGAAATTGCGGACGTGACCGCCACATATGACGGTGTGACAGTCACGCTCCACGTGAGCGTGTGAGTTGAAATTACCTCGCAGTCTTTAAGCACGCCCACAGTATCCTCGTCACGCTCCACGTGAGCGTGTGAGTTGAAATGAATAATAGTCAACGTTTATTTGATTACGGATAGTCACGCTCCACGTGAGCGTGTGAGTTGAAATCTCAATATCTGAGATGTTCTTTTCAAGCTCCGCGTCACGCTCCACGTGAGCGTGTGAGTTGAAATTGTGACAAACTGTTCTGAGTCTTCCGGTCCGTTTGTCACGCTCCACGTGAGCGTGTGAGTTGAAATGTTTGCGCATTTCTGACAGAAAACTTTGCCCGGAGTCACGCTCCACGTGAGCGTGTGAGTTGAAATTCAAATAGCTGGCGTTGTTATCGTTATCGAATTCGTCACGCTCCACGTGAGCGTGTGAGTTGAAATGAGAAAGCAAGAGCGGTTGCGAAAGAAGCAAAAGTCACGCTCCACGTGAGCGTGTGAGTTGAAATCTCGCATATCTCGCTCGCCACAAGTTGGTCGTCAGGTCACGCTCCACGTGAGCGTGTGAGTTGAAATTTCCAGCCTACAATACACCAACGTATTGCCACGTCACGCTCCACGTGAGCGTGTGAGTTGAAATCTCGCATATCTCGCTCGCCACAAGTTGGTCGTCAGGTCACGCTCCACGTGAGCGTGTGAGTTGAAATAGGCAGGTTGTCCCACTCAGCACTCAGGCTCTCAGGGTCACGCTCCACGTGAGCGTGTGAGTTGAAATTTGACGGCAAGGGCGTAAAGAACGAGAATGTAACGTCACGCTCCACGTGAGCGTGTGAGTTGAAATGTATGAGTTCGGGTGCAGGTGCTTGTGCGTTATCTCGTCACGCTCCACGTGAGCGTGTGAGTTGAAATGGTTTGTAAGGGGCGGCATGAAACCAAAAGACGAGTCACGCTCCACGTGAGCGTGTGAGTTGAAATTATATACAATATTTTCCTTTTGAATTTTAAATGGTCACGCTCCACGTGAGCGTGTGAGTTGAAATTTTCCCCCGCAATTCGTACTGTATCATCTTTGCGTCACGCTCCACGTGAGCGTGTGAGTTGAAATTTGTGAAGAATTTTACAAAAATTGCAAATACTCCAGTCACGCTCCACGTGAGCGTGTGAGTTGAAATTCAAGGGTGTTCAACAATGAATTTATTTCATTATGTCACGCTCCACGTGAGCGTGTGAGTTGAAATGTTTTTGCCTATAACAACAGCCATTACAAGGCATGTCACGCTCCACGTGAGCGTGTGAGTTGAAATATACTTATCTCCCCCAAGTGCCCAAGCGATAGCGGTCACGCTCCACGTGAGCGTGTGAGTTGAAATACAGGTCTCAGTGATGAGGAGCTGAACGAGCTGGGTCACGCTCCACGTGAGCGTGTGAGTTGAAATGTTTAGGTCTATTTTATCGGTGTAGTTGTTAGGGTCACGCTCCACGTGAGCGTGTGAGTTGAAATAAAAATGCAAATATCACCTTGCATTGGTACAAAGTCACGCTCCACGTGAGCGTGTGAGTTGAAATTCTGTCACATCGAGTAATTAATACTCGGTGTGCTGTCACGCTCCACGTGAGCGTGTGAGTTGAAATAACAAATAAATTTTTTTAAAGTTGCAACGTTGCGTCACGCTCCACGTGAGCGTGTGAGTTGAAATAGTTAATGATTATATGCAAAAATGTTTTAACGTTGTCACGCTCCACGTGAGCGTGTGAGTTGAAATGTAAAAGTTGATTTTGGAGCAGAGGAAGCAATTTAGTCACGCTCCACGTGAGCGTGTGAGTTGAAATTCTGGGGTAAAAGTTGTGTAACCGCCGTCATTGAGTCACGCTCCACGTGAGCGTGTGAGTTGAAATTAGTATGTTAAAGTGTTAAAGCGGTGAAGCGAGTCACGCTCCACGTGAGCGTGTGAGTTGAAATACCAGATACCATTGATGAGCAAGTGTTGAACTTGGTCACGCTCCACGTGAGCGTGTGAGTTGAAATTTTTCGAGCCTACCCAGTAATGATGATAATGTCGTCACGCTCCACGTGAGCGTGTGAGTTGAAATTTAAAGATTTGTCAATATGGGTCAACGCACTCAGTCACGCTCCACGTGAGCGTGTGAGTTGAAATTAAACGGGTTTCATTGCAAGATTATAAAGACAATGTCACGCTCCACGTGAGCGTGTGAGTTGAAATTTGATGAGGTTAGTCCCCCATAACACATTATTAACCGTCACGCTCCACGTGAGCGTGTGAGTTGAAATTTATGGGCGAAAATCCAATGAATGGCATTATTGACGTCACGCTCCACGTGAGCGTGTGAGTTGAAATAATATACTCCGATTAGAATTATATCGGCTATTGGTCACGCTCCACGTGAGCGTGTGAGTTGAAATGTACCAAACATTTTGTTAATTTTTTCAAGTGCCGTCACGCTCCACGTGAGCGTGTGAGTTGAAATTTATCCAGTGAATTTCTAGTTACTAGAAATGAAAGTCACGCTCCACGTGAGCGTGTGAGTTGAAATGACAAAATAGTTAATTTTTAACAGTTAATACGTGTCACGCTCCACGTGAGCGTGTGAGTTGAAATTCAACTGTTCATTTGTTAAACCGCTTGCATAAAATGTCACGCTCCACGTGAGCGTGTGAGTTGAAATTCAACTGTTCATTTGTTAAACCGCTTGCATAAAAGTCACGCTCCACGTGAGCGTGTGAGTTGAAATTCAACTGTTCATTTGTTAAACCGCTTGCATAAAAGTCACGCTCCACGTGAGCGTGTGAGTTGAAATCTAAAAATGTGTGAATGCATTTCAAACAATTTAGTCACGCTCCACGTGAGCGTGTGAGTTGAAATTGCAAATTCGCCATATTGAGCTGATACTTAGCAGTCACGCTCCACGTGAGCGTGTGAGTTGAAATTGTAGTGATGATAGAACGGAAAATATGTGGGTCGAGTCACGCTCCACGTGAGCGTGTGAGTTGAAATGTCAAAGGTTTGTCTTGACCACATGGAAGAACTGGTCACGCTCCACGTGAGCGTGTGAGTTGAAATTTGAAAAATCTGCAAAAACTGAAAGTGATATGACGGGTCACGCTCCACGTGAGCGTGTGAGTTGAAATTTTTAGGGTTGCAACGTTTTAACTATCATTTTTGTCACGCTCCACGTGAGCGTGTGAGTTGAAATAAATCTGATACGATTTTCAATCATTGCAAAAAAGGTCACGCTCCACGTGAGCGTGTGAGTTGAAATATTTGTCTGTGTGATGTTTGGAGTTCTTGTATCTGGTCACGCTCCACGTGAGCGTGTGAGTTGAAATGTTAGTTGCGTTTTGTCAATGTTTGATACACCGAAGTCACGCTCCACGTGAGCGTGTGAGTTGAAATGTTAGTTGCGTTTTGTCAATGTTTGATACACCGAAGTCACGCTCCACGTGAGCGTGTGAGTTGAAATCTCGGACGGGTCAAGAATGACGTGTCCGCCCTCTGGTCACGCTCCACGTGAGCGTGTGAGTTGAAATTATCAACTGCACAGCATGGAACAATACAGCCGTGGTCACGCTCCACGTGAGCGTGTGAGTTGAAATTCATCATAACCACAGGTAAAGAGGGGGAATCTTGAGTCACGCTCCACGTGAGCGTGTGAGTTGAAATCACACGCCCCTATGGGCGTTCTGAAAGTCTATTTGTCACGCTCCACGTGAGCGTGTGAGTTGAAATATGATAATGTAAAAAAGAGAGGTATCATGCAATGATTAAATTATTTTTGAAAGAATACTTAGATGAAATGTCAACTGTATGTAGGGATAATCAGAATAATGTAAGTATCGCTGTAAATCCCGATTCTGAAAGGCAGGGATATCCATATTTCAAATTTTATAATTCCGTTTATTATGGAGATGCTGCTAAGGTGGTTAGAATTTTATTTAATTCAGCAGATTATGTTGATAATAAAAATGCAGAAGACCAAAAGCTTTGGAAACTTTCGCATAAAGAAAAAAAGTTGCTTAAAGAACTTTTGAGTAGTCCTTCTGCAGAATATTCAGATATGACTATTTGGGAAGCTTGTAAATTTGAGTGGAACTTTGAATATTTAGAGCAATCTATTAACTTAGATAAATATGTAAATGGTGAATATGATAAGGATAAAACATTCACAGAAAATCCTGGCTATGTACCATACAGTTTGGAAATGCCTGATTATTTAGAATTAAACTTTTGCTAAATATGTAACTTTAACGTACGCTCCACGTGAGCGTATGAGTTGAAATGATTGCGGAGCTATAACGCAGGAAGAGTACGATAGTCACGCTCCACGTGAGCGTGTGAGTCAATTTTCGTTTCAACGCAGGACTTAGGGTGTACGTTATCCGCTCAGATCACAGCAAGTGCTGTGTGGTGTTCAAAGCTTGCAGTAAAAGACGTTTATCCTGAATTTAACTGGAGAAAAGGGGGCTATGTTCATGGCAGAAGAAAATGATATTCTCACGAAGTTAAAAAAAGGCGAAAAAGTTGAGTGTCCTGTTTGCCATAACGGCTACTATGTTCCTGTGAATACAACAGCAGATAAGGCACATTACTTTGTCTGCACTAACAAAGAGTGCAACGGACATTATCGGTGGGAGCCGATAATCGATATTGAATAATACAAATAACCGCTTGACTAAGGTCGGGCGGTATTTTTATACCCAAATACTATACATTTTTCATGTGTTTTCCGTCAAATCCGCCAATTCACACCCCCAAATTTGTGCAAACAAATGATTTATAATTTAATTTGGCAACATTTCTGCAATTGTTGCATTTTTTCTGCAACAAAATACCCACTTTTCGTGTATAAGTAGAAGAGGTTTCACCACAAATCGGAAACCTTGCGGAGCGACAGTGTATGAGGAAACATTTTGTCAACGTGAGTTAGGTGAACACGATGAGAGGTTCTGATCGCACAGAAAAGCACTTCCTGCACTCCGTCTGAAGCTTGAAAATTGAATATTTATACCGACACACCTTAGCTATACCCCGTGAGCATACTGCTAAATTTAATTGTTATAACCGCCTTTGTTGACATTATTCATATAAAATGGTATACTTAAAATAAAATTTATACATAATGAAAAGAGTAAATGTGATGAATAAACATACCATTATCGATAAGTCAACAGGCGAGAAAAAATGCAGCTGCTTTAAACGCTGCGGCGGCTGTCAGTTGGATAAGGTCTACGCCCAGCAAATAGAATGGAAGCAGGCAAAAGCCGATAGAATGTTGAGCCGCTTTTGCAGACCTCAGCAGATAATAACTATGGACGACCCCTATAATTATCGCAATAAAGTCCAAACTGTCTATAAGGTCAATAGCTCAAAGCGTATCGTCTCAGGAGTGTATCAGTCCTCTACCCATAGCATGGTAATAACTGACGATTGCTTTTTGGAGGATATAAGAGCACAGCAAATAGTCGCTACCCTTAAAGAACTTATGGCTGACTTCCGTATCCTTCCATATAACGAGGAAAGTGGTCAGGGCCTTCTTAAGCATACCCTTATCCGTACCTCCCAAACAACAGGCGAGGTAATGCTCGTGCTAGTTACAGCTACCCCCATATTTCCTGCGAAGAAAAATTTCGTTAAAGCTATTACTGAAAAACACCCGTATATAACCACTATCGTCCAAAACGTTAATAAAGGCAGAGTTCCTCTTACTTTGGGCGACCGTGATATTATAATGTACGGCAAAGGCTATATCACCGACGAGATGTGCGGCTGTAAGTTCAGAATATCACCTCATTCTTTCTATCAGGTGAACCCCGAGCAGACCGAAAAGCTCTATTCTAAAGCAGTTTCCTGTGCCGAGCTTAAAAAAGGCGATAAAGTTATCGATGCATATTGCGGAACAGGTACTATCGGTCTTATCGCTGCAAAAAGCGGTGCAGACGTGGCAGGCGTTGAGCTTAATGCCGAAGCCGTAAAGGACGCAGTTTCAAATGCCAAGCTCAATAAGCTTGACAATATCAGGTTTTATAATGAGGACGCAGGTGAGTTCATGACAAAGCTTGCGCAGGCAGGTGAGAGCTGTGATACAGTTTTCCTTGACCCTCCAAGAGCAGGCACAACAGAAGAATTTGTTGAAGCCTTGGGCAAACTCAGACCTGAAAAGATAGTCTACGTTTCCTGTAAAATAGAAACTCTCGAGCGTGATTTGAAGCTTCTTGCAAAAATAGGCTATAAAGCACAGCTTATCCAGCCCGTTGATATGTTCCCGCATACCACAGGTATCGAAAATGTGGTGCTTTTAAAAAGAAAAATGATATCGCTCACACCAAACAGAACACCTGATAAAAAGGGGGATAAAAAAATTGAACGAAAAGGTAAAACTTCTCACAGATAATATCGAAAAAGTTATCGTCGGCAAGACAGACTCTGTGCTTAAAATAATCACAGCCATGCTTTGCGGCGGTCATGTTCTTATCGAGGACGTGCCTGGAGTAGGCAAAACTCAGCTTGTATCAGCCCTTGCCAGGTCAGTGGACGGCAAATATAACCGTATCCAGCTTACCCCTGACGTTATGCCGTCCGATATCGTTGGCTTTTCTATGATAGACCAGAAAACTCATGAGCTTGAGTATAAAGAGGGTGTGGCAATGTGCAATTTCCTCTTGGCAGACGAAATAAACAGAGCCTCCCCAAAATCTCAGTCAAGCTTGCTTGAAGTCATGGAAGAACATCAGATATCCATTGACGGTAAAACTCATGAACTTCCATTGCCATTTATGGTGCTTGCCACACAAAACCCTGTGGAAACTTACGGCACTTATCATTTGCCTGAAGCCCAAATGGATAGATTTCTTATGAAGATATCAATGGGCTATCCCTCATATGATGATGAGCTTGATATCATGTCAAGAGCCGAAAGATCAGGCTTTGCAAAGAATATCCAGCCTGTCATGACCCTTGAAAACGTCCGTGAGCTTATGGGCTACGCTGAAAATGTAACCGCAGAGCTTTCTGTGAGAAAATATATCCTGAGCCTTGTTACCGCAACAAGAAATTCAGATTATGTAAAGCTTGGCGTTTCTCCCCGTGGAAGCATCGCACTGCTTAAAGCTTCAAAAGCCTATGCCTTTGTTCAGGGCAGAGGATTTGTCATGCCAGACGATGTCAAGGCTGTTATGCCTGACGTTCTTGCACATAGACTTATGCTTTCTCCAAAAGGCAAATCCGCCTTTGAAAATGAAAGGGAAGCTCTTGAAAATATCGCTCTTACAGTAAAATCACCTGACGCAATAGAGAAATAGAGGATATGACCCCATGAAAAATCTTTTAGGTTATCTTACCTGCGTGGCGGTGGCGATACTGCTTAGAGTTTATATAAACGGAAGCGGTGGTACGCTTGTGCTTTATCTTTTAGCTATAGCCTTTGTGATATCTCTTGCGGCACTTCTCATTACCAAGCGTAAACTTGTGGCAGCCATAAAGCTTTCCACAGAAATAAGTGCAAAGAACGAGGAGTTTGACGCTGACATAATGCTTTTAAATGCAATACGCATTATTCCCTCATGCGTTGTTGAGGTAACGGCAGAGTGTTCAGATAATATCGGTGCTGTAAGCCCACTTGAATTTAAAACTATCGTGGCAGGCGGCAGACAGCAAAGCGTCAGCGTTAAGCTGAAAACACGCTATGCAGGTCTTGGCACAGTGAAAATAAAAAGCATACGTTTGCATGACTATCTTGGAATAATCACCCTGCACCTTGACAGTTCACGTTATGAAAAAGCCGTGGGAAAATTAAAGATAATGCCGAATATTCCTGACACTGGCTCTCAAACAGAGCTTCTTAAAGCAACTTCCGAGAATGCTTCATTTGACGATAACGAAAGCGAATCAGATGAAAATGCACTTGGTCTTACAGGCGTTCCGGGCTATGACCACAGACAGTATGAGATAGGCGACCCGCTGAAAAGAATAAACTGGAAGCTTTCTTCAAAGCGTGACGAGCTTATGGTGCGCCTTGATGAAAAGGTCACGGCTTCAAGTCAGGCGTTTTTCCTTGATATACCAAGCGGAAATCATGACCCCATGTTTGCTATGAATATTGATAATATAGTCGAAGCGAGCCTTGCAATGCTTTCAATGCTTATCATGGAGGGCTTTGAGAGTGAGTATAATTATTATCTTGACGGCTGGAAAAGCATGAAAATAAAGCAGGCAGGTGATATAATAGAGCTTCAAAACGACCTTGCGGCAATAGCACCATATCCGCAGGAAAAGCGTTTTGCCTTTTCTCATGAGATAGGCAAGACAGCTCCTATCTGCTTCACAGCCTGCATGGCGACTTCTCAGGGGGAATTTTCTTCTCTTATAGAAGAATTTAACGGCTCTTTTGTAGTGACACGCCTTAGCGGTCTTGATAAGCAGACAGAAAATATGTGGCTTGTAGACGAAACTTTCGAGTTTCGTAAAATGACATAGGGGGTGTGGCTTTTGAATACTAAAACTGCTCAGATGAAAAACACCCTTGTAATTATTCTTTCAAAATATGCTTTGCCGCTGCTCCTTGGAGCAGTGGTCATGAACATAATCTTTAAGACCTATCTTGTAGACAATGTCAGACTTTATACTTTTGGATATGTGGTCTACGAATGTCTGCTGTTCGCTCTTTTCGAGTGGCTGAAGCCGAAAAAAGTCCTGCGAGGTCTTGTTTATACCGCCCTTATGGTGGCAGTGCTGTTTTTGGGCTTTCAGCTTCTTCATGCTGGATTTGAACATTCTGGAAAATCATTTATCAATTGGTTTTATGTAAACAGGCAGGAGATAGGTCAGATAGATGAATATTTCTACTTTCTGTTTGTGGGACTAGGCTTCTTTATCATTTCGGTGCTTTATTATTTCACCATTGTGCGCTATAGAAGCTTTGGAACGATGCTCGTTGTGCTTTTTCCGTTTTTTATTTACGGAAAGCGTGCCGACTCAATGGATACTCTTGACATAACCATAATGCTCACCGTGTTCATTGCACTTATGGTGCACAGCAGACTTGTTTCAGACGAGAGCAAGCATGACCTTGTTATAAACGGCTCTTATGTGGCGGCATCGGCGGTTTTCGTTACCCTTGTGGGTGCGCTTGCAATGCTTATGCCGACTTCCTCAAAGACATCTTATCTTGAAAAAAATAGCAACTTCTTTGATGTGAATATCAAAAGCAGTGGCACATATGACAATCTTAGTGATGCGTCTTCCCCAAGATTTGGCGCAGACGCAACGGGCGAGATACTTTTCAACTTCACCACAACCTCTGATGAACAGGTCATTTACCTCCGCAGACAATCCTTTGACCTTTTCAGAAACGAGAAGTGGGTAACAGACGATAGCTTCTACGATTTTGATTTTGACAAAAATGTTCATCTTTACGGTGACAACGAGGTGAATTCACCGAGCTATGTTTACAGCATAGCAAAGTCACTTGCAGATAAGGATTACACCAAGGATCTTGGCGTGGACAGGTCACAGTTTCCTGATGATCTGTTCAGTGAAAAGGCAGTCATGAATCAGTTCAGCGACAGCTTTGCCCCTAGCTATATCCCTGCTCCACTGATGATAACCCCAGGGGAGAACAACGTTTATATCAAAACAACTCACAGTGAGGTCTACAGACCATATGACACTGCAGGAAATAAGCTTGGCATTAGCTTTGAGTATATCCCTGAAACGGAGAGCGAAAGACAGGCTGCGGCAAATCTTGATATGACCGAAAATCAGTTCAAACTGCTGCTTTCTTATGGTTTGACAAACGGAGATGTCACATCAAATCAAGCGCTGAATATTTATAAGATATATGCGTTGTACACAGATGTTTCTGCATATGACGATAAAGGCGGAAAAATGGAGGCTCTTGCGAAAAACATAACGGAAAACTGCAAAAATGATTATGAGAAAGCTCAGGCGCTTGTGGATTATTTTGAGCAGAACGGCTATGTTTACGATAACGAGTATGAGCCTGACGATGAGTCTATCGCATATTTTCTTTTCACCAGCAAGCGCGGAAACTGCACGAACTATGCCACAAGCATGACGCTTATGGCGAGAATGCTGGGACTTCCAACAAGATATGTTGAGGGCTTTGCAGCATATGAAAAGAATGAACGTGGAGAGTTTGTGGTAAGAGATAGCCATGCTCACGCTTTTGTAGAGGTCTTTATCACAGGCATTGGCTGGATGACTTTTGACCCGACAGTTCCGGGCTATCAGCGTGACTACAGTGCAAATGGTACGAACTTTGATGTTTCAACTTTTGTAAGCTATTTCAGCAGGATCGCACTGTTTATCGGTGTAGCGTTTGTGCTTGTGGTTTTCGTATTCCTTAACAGAATTATCGAGGTATTTTTCAGACTGTCACTTAAATTCAGAGATAACGGCGACAAAGTCATAAGGCTTTACAGGCGGGTGGTAAGGCTTTTGACCATATCTTCTAATGATAAGCTATTGGGATACACGCCTGAAATGATAAGAGAATATCTTGTTAAGAGGCGTGGAGTTGAGCTTGGCGGTCTTATAGATCTTTTTGAAAAGACCTGCTTCGGTGGATATGTTCCTGATGAAGCCGAGTGGAAAATGGTCTATGCAGAGTACAAAGCACAATGGAAAAAGCTCACAAAGCGTGAGAAAACTACTTTGGAGCTTGATAAGAATATGTAATGAAATGGCTGTGCGGAAAAAATCACGCACGGCTATTTTTTTGTATGAAAAAAGGCTGCCGTATAAAACAGCAGCCTGAGAGTGTAAAAAATCTCCGAAAGAGCAGGACGTCAATGACGCCCACTGTATCTGATGTTTAATTAAAGTGAAGCAAGAAGATCGCTCATTGCGTAAAGTCCTGCCGGCTTTCCACAAAGGAAAACGCCTGCATTCACTGCACCCACAGCGAAAACCTGCTTTGAATGAGCTTCGTGCTTGAGGGAGATGACTTCATCTCTGCCTGCAAAGATTATCTCATGCTCGCCAACAATAGTGCCACCACGGACAGAGTGCATACCGATCTCGGTCTTTTCTCTCTTTGCTCTTACAGAATGACGATCGTAAACATAGTGATACTTGTTGTCAAGCTCCTCGTTTATTGCGTCTGCAAGCATGATAGCAGTGCCTGACGGAGCGTCTATCTTCTGGTTATGGTGCTTCTCGATTATCTCGATATCATACTGACCGCCAAGAACTTTTGCGGCAGTTTTTGCAAGATTTGCAAGAAGATTTATACCAAGGGTCATGTTGAATGTGAAGAAAACAGGTATCTGCTCGGAAGCCTTGTGTATCTTCGCTGTATCCTCTTCTGTATAGCCTGTGGTAGCTATTACAAGGGCAGTGCCGTTTGAAAGGCAATAGCTGAGAAGTCCGTCCAGTGCGGAAGGGTGTGAGAAGTCGATTATTACATCAGGCTTTTCAGGCAGGTCGGCAGGCTCTTTTACAACAGGGAAGTCTGCATAAGCCTCGCCGAACTTGTCGATACCTGCGCTTACTGTGCAGTCGTCACACTCTGACATAACGTCATATATGAACCTGCCCATTTTTCCGCAGGCGCCACATATTGCGATCTTAGTCATTTATATCATTCCTTTTCTTTTTATTTATTGACCAGTATGTGCAGGGAAACGGGCGAACGCTGTTCGCCCCTACAGCACACCTTAAAATTTTGTTATAAACATAAAGGGCGAATTTCTCCGCCCTTTGTATATTTTACTTGATAAGTCCGAGAGCGTTCATTGACGCTTTCAGCTTTTCTATCTTATCATCGCTCATTCTTACAAGCGGCAGACGACACTCGCCGACCTCAAAGCCCATAAGATTAAGAGCTTCCTTGACAGGGATAGGGTTTACGTCGCTGAAAAGTGCCTTTGCAAAACCAAGGGTCTTGAATACCTTTTCTCTTGCTTCCTCATACTTTCCATCAAGGCAGAGCTGTGTGATCTCATGTGTTTCAAATGGCATACAGTTGGAAAGAACTGAGATAACACCCTTTCCGCCCAGAGCCATGATAGGAACTATCTGATCGTCGTTGCCTGAATAGATATCAAGGTCATCGCCGCAGAGAGCTGCTACCTGTGTTATCTGGCTGATGTTTCCGCTTGCTGCCTTGATAGCAACGATATTGTCTATCTTTGCAAGCTCACGGCAGGTCTCAGGAAGAATGTTCACACCTGTTCTTGACGGTACGTTGTAAAGAATGATAGGCAGTGTAACAGCCTTTGCGATAGCGGAGAAGTGTGCGATAAGTCCTGCCTGTGAAGTCTTATTATAATAAGGTGTAACACAAAGCAGAGCGTCAGCACCAAGCTCCTCAGCCTTCTTAGAAAGGTTTACGGCATACTCTGTATGGTTTGAGCCTGTGCCTGCGATAACAGGAACTCTGTGATTTGTCTTTTCAACAGCATAGCGGATACACTCGATATGCTCCTCATCTGTCATGGTAGCACTTTCGCCTGTTGTTCCGCAGATTATGATAGCGTCTGTGCCGTTATCGATGTTGAAATCGATAAGCTCTCCCAGCTTGTCAAAGTTGATAGAGCCGTCAGCGTTCATAGGTGTAACGATAGCAACGCCTGCACCTGTGAAAATAGTCTTTTTCATAAACAGCACTCCTTTCGTGCGTATATATGTGTTATATTAGTCAAAATAGCCCTTTGCTGCAAGAAGCTCAGCCAGCAGAACTGCTCCGCCTGCCGCACCTCTCAGTGTATTGTGTGAAAGGCAAACGAACTTATAGTCATACTGTGAATCTTCTCTCAGTCTGCCTATAGAAACTGCCATGCCGCCCTCAAGGTTTCTGTCGAGCTTAGCCTGTGGACGATCGTCCTCTGTGAAGTAGTTAAGGAACTGCTTTGGAGCGCTTGGAAGCTGAAGTTCCTGTGGAACACCGCTGAAATCTTTCCAAGCCTGAAGGATCTCTTCCTTAGAAGGTTTATTCTCAAATGATACGAAAACTGCTGCTGTGTGACCGTCGGAAACAGGAACTCTCAGGCACTGTGTTGTGATAGCTGGAGCTGTTGCGTCAACGATAACGTCGCCCTCGATATGACCCCAGATCTTAAGAGGCTCTTTCTCAGACTTTTCTTCCTCACCGCCGATATAAGGGATAACGTTGTCAAGTATCTCAGGGAAGCTTTCAAATGTCTTGCCTGCGCCTGAAATTGCCTGATATGTGCAGGCAAGAGCCTTTGTTACCTTATACTTATCCATAAGAGGTGCAAGAGCAGGAACGTAAGACTGGAGTGAGCAGTTAGACTTAACTGCGATAAATCCTCTCTTTGTGCCAAGTCTTTTTCTCTGTGAAGCGATTATCTCGATATGCTCAGGGTTTACCTCAGGAATGACCATTGGAACATCAGGAGTATGTCTGTGTGCGGAGTTGTTTGATACAACAGGGCATTCAGCCTTTGCATACTTTTCTTCAAGGGCTCTTATCTCGTCTTTCTTCATATCAACTGCGCAGAATACGAAATCTACCATTGAAGCGATCTTCTCAACGTCCTCCTCGGCGTTCAGAACTGTAAGCTCACCGATAGCTTCCGGCAGAGGCTCTGAAAGCTTCCACTTGCCTGCAACTGCGTCCTTGAGCTTTTTGCCTGCTGAACGTGGTGAAGCGGCAACGCATACTACATTGAACCATGGGTGTTTGTCAAGAAGCAGAGAAAATCTCTGACCTACCATTCCTGTTGCACCGATGATACCGACATTGTACTTTTTCATATTAAAACTCCTTTTCCTGTGCCATGGTAACAATTTTCTTTGGCGTTATACACTAAAATATGCCGCTGTTCAAATGTTATTTTGCACAAAACATAAAAAATAAACAAATAATAAAAAAACTGGTTGAAAACCAGTTCATCATACAATATAATAAGAATGTTGACATAAAAATTTATGCCGATAGCACTCCACCATTTGTAATGATGACAACTGATAGTCTATTAAACTAACAGTCAGCAGGAGTGTTCCCGATACTCCGCTTCGGCAGTTTTACCTTTCTCATTTACCATAGGCGTTGGGACGCTGTTGTGTGGGGTCACACGAAAAATGATACTCATTTCAACTGCACCTCTATCTGTTCTGTTTAATGATAACAAATATTTAGCGTTCTGTCAATACATATAGATAAAAATATTTTAATTTTCTGTAAATTAATAAGTTTATATGAAATTAATTAGACTTACAGAGCGGTGACGGCTATTGGGTCGGGAATTTTACATCGGGACGTCGGGGGCGCCGTCCCCTACAAAGTTATTCATGTACATTATTATATTATTATAAATAGGAGATATTTAAAATGCTTGATATCAACAATATGAAAAGATCGGATTTTTATTATGACCTGCCGCAGGAGCTTATTGCACAGACCCCTGTTGAGCCTAGAAATGCTTCGAGAATGATGAAGATAAACAGGCAGACGGGAGAGGTGGTACACGACCATTTCTATAATCTATGCAATTATCTCAAAAAAGGTGACTTGCTTGTGCTTAACGACTCAAAGGTGCTTCCTGCGAGGATATACGGCGAGCGTGAGGACACAGGCTCGTTCATTGAGTTTTTGCTTGTGGAGCAGAAAGAGAACATGGTCTGGGAGATTCTTTGCAGACCCGGCAAAAAAGCCAAAATCGGCACAAGATTTGTTTTTGGCGGTGGTAAGCTGAAGGCGGAGATAATTGATGTGTTGGAGGACGGAAACCGTATCGCACGATTTGAGTGCGAGGAGAATTTCTTTGCCACACTTGACGAGATAGGTCAGATGCCTTTGCCACCTTATATTACTGAAAAGCTGAAGGACAAGGACAGATACCAGACGGTTTATGCTCATGAGCTTGGCTCGTCTGCTGCGCCGACTGCCGGTCTGCATTTCACTGAGCAGCAGCTTGAGGACTTAAAGGCAATGGGTGTGAACATTGCGTATGTTACTCTGCACGTTGGTCTTGGCACGTTCAGACCTGTTAAGGAGGACAAGGTCCTTGACCATAAGATGCACAGGGAACATTATGAGCTTAGCCGTGAAACTGCAGACATGATAAACGAAACGAAGAAAAATGGCGGACGTGTTATTGCGGTGGGTACTACTTCATGCAGGACACTGGAGAGCGTGGCGGCATTCAATGACGGAAAGATAGTTCCATGTGATGGTTACACGGAGATATTTATTTATCCTGGCTTTGAGTTCAAGGTGCTTGACGGACTTGTTACTAATTTTCACCTGCCTGAAAGCACGCTTATAATGCTTGTTTCTGCATTTATGGGATACGAGAACACTATGAACGCTTATAAGATAGCGGTTGAAGAGAAATACAGATTTTTCAGCTTTGGTGATTGTATGCTCATAATATCTGAGTGAGGAATTAAGGTATCGCCTGCGGCGATGATATCTTATTTCAAACTTTGTTTTACGGAGGTTTTTTCTATATGAATGACGTTAAGTCAGGGGAGAAAAAGCGGCTTTATTTATATGATAATCTGAAATTTCTGCTTATAGTGCTTGTGGTCTTGGGGCATTTGATAGACGACAGCACTGTCAAGCTTTTTGGTGACGGCGGCGGTGAAACAGGTGTACCGCAGGCAAAGGTTTTTAGCGGCGCATTTGTGTTTCTGTATGCTTTTCATATGCCATTGTTTTTATTCATATCAGGACTGTTCAACAGGGGGCATGATGACGGCAGGAAAGTGCTTGGAAAGACGCTTGGATTTGTTGTTATCGGAATGTTAATGAAATGCCTGAATTATTGGTCGCAGGTGAGATTTCAGACGGATTTTGACAAGGAAAACAGTGATGGCGAGATATTCTTTGACCTTTTAGGCGGCGACGGTGTATACTGGTATATGTTCGCAATGGCGGCGTTTATGGGGCTTTGCTATCTGTTAAGAAACAGCAGACCTTGGGCGGTGCTTACGGCGGCTATGGTGACGGCGCTTGCGGCAGGGTATGACCCTAGCGTGGGCGATGAATATGAGCTATCCAGGATAGTGGTGTTTTTCCCGTTTTACTACTGCGGATATGTGCTTGACCCTGAAAAGGTTGCTGATTTTGTGAAGAAGTGGTATGTAAGGGTGCTGTCCTTGGGAGTGATAGGCATTTGGGCTTATTTCTGCTTTGGAAAAACAAAGCTTGTTTATCCGCTGAGAATGCTTCTTACGGGAAGAAACTCTTATTTTGCCATATCTGAATCAACGGACATGGATTGCACTTTTTTGAGCAGGCTTCTTGTTATGGGTATCTCGGCACTGCTTTGTTTGGCGGTGCTTGGTATTGGGCTTGATGTGAAGATTCCACTGATAACAAAGTGCGGCTCCAGGACTTTGCAGGTGTATTTCTGGCACAGAACTATAGTTTATATGCTCACATACTATGGTTATCAGGCATATCTTGCAAAGGCTTTTCCTGAACGTTGGGAGCTTTATTTGTCACTTACAGCGATACCTATTGTATTGGTGCTTTGCATAAAAATATTTGGTGTGCCTCTTGATATGGTGCTTAAAGGAATAAGGGGCAGGAATGATATTATAAAGGAGAACGGAAATGGAAAATAACTTTTTTAAGAGCGTTATTGACGCAGACGATGCACCTGTGGTTATTTGCGACCTTGAGCATACGATAGTATATATGAACCCGACAGCGGTCAAAAGATATGAAAAGCGTGGAGGAGCGGCTCTTGTGGGCAGGTCCATAAAGGGCTGTCACAACGGGGATTCTAATGACAAGATAGAGCAGGTCATTGCATGGTTCAAAAAGGACAAGGGCAACAACAAGGTGTATACTTTCCGCAACGAAAAGGAAAATAAGGACGTTTACATGATAGCTCTCAGAAATGATGAGGGAGAGCTTATTGGATATTATGAAAAGCATGAGTACAGAAATATTGAAACTATGAAGCTGTATGATATGGAATAGGCTGAAAAAATAATTTATAAGGAGAATTTATGTTTACATTACTTAAACAAGAGGGTGCTGCACGCAGGGGGCAGTTTGAAACTGTTCATGGAACTATACAGACACCTGTTTTTATGAACGTGGGAACTTCGGCGGCGATAAAGGGCGGAGTTTCTTCCATTGATTTAAAAAATGAGCTTAAAACTCAGGTGGAGCTTTGCAATACCTATCATTTGCACGTCAGACCGGGCGATGACGTTATATACAAAATGGGTGGACTTCACAAGTTCATGAACTGGGACAAGCCTATTCTTACAGACAGCGGTGGATTTCAGGTATTTTCTTTGGCCAAGCTGCGTAAAATCAAAGAGGAGGGCGTGTACTTCAACTCTCATGTTGACGGTCGCAGGATTTTTATGGGCCCTGAGGAGAGTATGCAGATACAATCGCACCTTGCGTCTACTATCGCAATGGCGTTTGACGAGTGTGTAGAGAACCCTGCTGAGCATAGCTATTCAAAGGCAAGCTGTGATAGAACGGTAAGGTGGCTTGAGAGATGTGTCGCTGAGCAGAAAAGGCTCAACGGACTTGAGGAGACTATAAACAAGCATCAGATGCTGTTCGGTATCAATCAGGGCTGTACTTATGAGGATCTGCGTATCGAGCATATGAAGCGCATAAGAGAAATGGAATACTGTTCGGGCTTTGCTATTGGCGGTCTAGCGGTGGGTGAGCCTACTGAGGTAATGTATAACATTATAGAAAAGGTCGAGCCTTTTATGCCAAAGGATAAGCCGAGATATCTTATGGGCGTTGGCACACCGACAAACATAATCGAGGCTGTTTACAGGGGTGTGGATTTCTTTGACTGCGTAATGCCGAGCAGAAACGCACGACACGGAACGCTGTTCACATGGAACGGAATAATGCACATCACTAATAAAAGGTATGAAACTGACCCTAGACCTATTGACGAGCATTGCGATTGCCCTGCTTGCCGTAATCACAGCAGGGCATATATTCGTCATCTGTTCAAGTCTGAGGAGCAGTTGGGCGGCAGGCTGGCAGTTATGCACAATCTGTATTTCTACAACACGCTCACGGAGAAGATAAGAGAGGCTCTTGACGAGGGCAGATTTGAGCAGTTCAGAAATCAATACAGCTCGCTTCTTGCTTCAAAGTGTGAGGATTAACAAAATATAACGGTATGACGCTGTTTTCGGAAAATGCAAAGATGTTATTTTGTATTTTACGGAGATGGCGTTTTTTTTATAGAGTGGGGGCTATTTTATTTGATGAAAGCATGGGTTTGTTGCTTCGATGGGTGAACGCTGTTCGCCCCTACAGAAAAGGTGTGGTAGCAGGCGTAAAAAGTGTGGGTGTAGATAAAAATATAAGGGAAGTCAAGATTGAATGTAAAGCTGTTTTTATACATTATACAGGGGGATTATATGAGTATTTTTGAGCTTTTTCTTACTGCGTGTGGACTTTCTATGGACGCTTTTGCGGTATCGGTGACTAATGGGCTTTGCGTCAGAAAAGGGAGAGTCAGGGGAGCATTGATGTGCGGTATCATATTCGGGCTTTTTCAGGGGATAATGCCTGCGATCGGCTATGCGCTGGGCATGAATTTTGCGGAATACATAGAGAGGTTCGACCACTGGATAGCTTTGATACTGCTTGGGTTCATAGGATTGAACATGATATGCGGTTCGGGGGACGATGAGATCCAGACAGGGGGCAGGCTCACTTTCGGGGCGGTGCTTGTGCAGGGATTTGCCACCTCTGTGGATGCACTGGCTGTGGGCATAAGCTTTGCGGCACTTGGTGTGGGCATAGTCAGGTCGGCAGCTTTTATATGTGTTGTTACGGCGGCCTTATCGTTCTGTGGGTTTATGCTTGGTAACAAATTCAGCGGAAAACTCAAAAGCAAGGCAAGGATAGTTGGGGGAGTTATTTTAATATGTATAGGGCTTAAAATATTTGCTGAACAGACTATATTTGTTTAAAACAATTTGCTTATTCACGTAAATATGTATCACATAGATATCTTTGTGAATTTTAATTTAACAATTACAGGTGTGTATGTTCATAAACAAGCCACAATATCAGTGTATAATAAATCTCGTGATTTTTAGACAAGTGTATAAATTTGCGATTGATGTACAAACTTATGATAAGTGTACAAAGTTATGATATGTGTATAAACTTGCGATAAGTGTAAGAATTAGTGCATGGTGACCGACAAGTTTATGGAAAGTCGGAGGGAGGAAAGGCTTTTTATATAGCTGGTTTTATGAAAAAGCTATTTATTTTTGATTTGGACGGAACGCTTGTAAATTCTATTTATGATCTTGGGGACGCCATGAATGCGGTTCTTGAGAGATATGGGTTTCCTGTGTTTGATTATGATACCTACAAGCATTTAGTGGGAAATGGTACTTTGAAGCTTGTTGAGCGGGCTTTGCCTGAGAAGCTGAGAAGCGAGGAGAACATCAAAAAGTATCATGCTGAGTTCTCTGAGGAATACAACAAGAGATGTGTGAACAAGACCAAGCCTTATGAGCATATCTGCGAGGTGCTTGACACGCTTCGCAATGAGGGCATTATGACGGCGGTGGCTTCAAACAAGCCTGACGGCTTTGTGAACTACATTGTAAAGAATATTTTCGGTGAGAAAGATTTTGACCTGATCGAGGGCAAAAAGGACGGTGTTCCGACAAAGCCTGCGCCTGAGATAATATACAATATTCTTGGCACGCTTGGGGTCAAGGCTGAGGAAGCTGTGCTTATCGGAGATTCTGATGTGGACGTTATGACGGCAAAAAATGCGGGCCTTGACTGCATTGGCTGTGAATGGGGCTTCAGGGGCAGAGAAGAACTTGAAAATGCAGGTGCGAAGTATATTGCGGAAGTTCCGCAGGACATAGTGAGCATTTGTCATGAGATAAACAGGATATAATTAAAACGGAGGATTTCATATATGAGTTTTGTAATGGCTGATTTTTACAAGAGATTTGTTGACGAGGAGCTTGACAGCGAGGGCAGACTTAAAAGCTTTAAGCTTGACCTGCCTGAGAACTTCAACTTCTCATATGACGTTATAGACGAGCTGGCTAAGAACGTGCCTGATAAGGTGGCTATGCAGTGGGTCAACGAGGAGGGTGAGGAGCATATCTTCACTTACAAGGATCTTTCTGAAAAGAGCAGTCAGGTGGCTAACATGATGCTGGCACACGGAGTTAAGAAGGGCGATTTTGTTATGGCTGTTCTTAAACGTCATTATGAGTTCTGGTTCTTGGCTTACGGTCTTATGAAGATAGGCGCTATCCTTGTGCCTGCAACTTGTCAGCTCAAGAAAAAAGACTATGTTTACCGCTTTGACGCTGCTTCTATCTCTTATATCGTGGCAACTGCGGAGGACGATGTTCCTAATCAGGTGGATTCAGCTCTTGAACAGTACAGCGGCATGAAAGAGAAGTTTATCACTCACGGTGCTAAAGAGGGTTGGATAGATTTTCTCAGCGAAATGGACAAGTATCCAAAGACTTTTGAGAGGATCGAAACACACGTTACTGAGTCAATGCTCATGTATTTCAGCTCCGGTACTACCGGTTATCCTAAAATGGTACTGCACAAGTATTCACTGGCTGCGGCACACATTATCACTGCTAAGCACTGGCACCACCTTGATGAGAACTCACTGCACCTTACTGTTTCTGAGACAGGTTGGGCAAAGTGTGCATGGGGCAAGATGTTTGGTCAGTTTATCTGCGGTGCAACAACTTTTGTATATGACTTCGACAGATTTATTCCTGCAAACGTGCTGAAAGTAATTCAGGATTACAAGCTGACTTCTTTCTGCGCACCTCCGACAATGTACAGATTTTTCATCAAGGAGGGTCTTGAAAACTATGACCTTTCTTCACTGAAATATAGCTGTATCGCCGGTGAGGCTCTTAACCCTGAGGTATTCAACAAGTGGTATGAGTACACAGGTCTTAAGCTTATGGAGGGCTTCGGTCAGACAGAGGGCGCTGTGCTTGTGGGCAATCTTTACGGCATGGAGCCAAAGCCGGGCTCGATGGGTAAGCCTACACCGCTTTACAATATCGGTATCGTTGACAACGAGGGCAAGCCTGTTAAGGTAGGCGAGACAGGTGAGATCGTTGTTTACGCTAAGAGGGGCGAAAACCCTGCGCTGTTCAAGGAGTATTACAGAAACCCTGAGGCAACGGACAACGCTTGGAGATTTGGTATGTATCACACAGGCGACACTGCTTACATGGACGATGACGGCTACTACTGGTATGTTGGAAGAACGGACGACCTTATCAAGGCTTCGGGTTATCGTATAGGACCTTTCGAGATAGAGAGTATCCTTATGGAACACCCTTCTGTACTTGAGTGCGCTATCACGGCGGCTGATGACGCTATCAGAGGCAAGGTAGTTAAGGCTACTATCGTGCTTGCAAAGGGCTACACTGCTTCTCCTGAGCTTGCTAAGGAGCTTCAGAACTATGTTAAGCAATCAACTGCGCCTTACAAGTATCCTAGAATAGTTGAGTTCGTGGACGAGCTGCCTAAGACTATCAGCGGTAAGATACGCCGTGTTGAGATAAGAGAGAATGACAGCAAGAAGAATAGCTGATTGATTTAGATATGATAAAAGCACAATGCTCTTGGTGGGTGTTGTGCTTTTTGTTTGTTGCTTCGACGGGCGAACAGTGTTCGCCCCTACGGAATTTTGCAGGATATTTTATTTTGCAATTTTCAACATTTTATATTTTTTTGTAAAAGTATTGACAAATATTTGGCTTTATGGTATTATATAATATTACCATGACATATGGGGAATTATAGAGAATCGGGAGAGGTGCTTTTTATGAAGAATGGTATGAAGAAAACGGCGGCTGTTGTTATGGCGGCAATGCTTATGGGCACGGGGGCTGTTATACCTGCGGCGGAGGATATGGGGATATTCTCACAGACGGCTATCGTTGCGGAAGCGGCAAGCGTTGGCAAGGTAACTGGGCTTAAATCTAAGACGCTTTCAAACAGTGAGATACAGCTCAACTGGAGCAAGGTAAAGGGTGCGAGCGGTTACACTGTTTATATGCGAAAAAACGGCAAGTACAACAAGCTTGGGGATTGCAAGGGTACGAGCTACACAGTTAAGAAGCTGCCTAATGCAACGAGAGAAAATTTTAAAGTAAGGGCATACAAGACTGTAAAGGTCAAGAAAGTTTACGGAGAATATTCCGCAAACTGGAACACGGCGACCAATCCGCAGGCTTGCAAGGGGCTAAAGGTAAGCAGTGTTGGCACTGACAGCGTTAAGCTTTCTTGGACGAAGATAGGCTGTACAAATTACCGCATTTATCAGAACATAAAAGGCGAATGGAAAGAGATAGGCAAGACCACAGGGACAAGCTACACTGTGAAGAAGCTTGCGCCTGCGACAAAGTATCAGTTCAAGATAAGGGCTTGCAAGCAGGACGACAAAAAGACGAGCAATAATCACTATGGCAAGTATTCGGGGATCGTGACGGCGACAACTAAGAAGAGTGACAAAATCACGCAGGCAGATATTGATGCTATGAAGGCAGAACTTACAGCGTATTCAAGAGAAAAGGCAGAGTATATCAAGGAACATTATACGGAGTTTTGGAAGTACGGCATAGATTATAATACGTTAGAAGAATATTTTAGCATGGTAGAGAGAAAAGTAAGCCCACAAAGTTCAAGTTATGATAGGGTTGATACCATAAGCTTTACAGAAGGAAGCGATTTTTGTAATAAATTTTTGTCAATGTATAAAGAATATATTGACTATGAATGTAAAAAACGAGACGATGTATATTATGTAGTATATATAGAGTCCTGTCCGAATGGTCTTGATGTAAACTCCGACCCTTGTTGGGCTGTGTATCTCCTTTATTAATAGTGGACACATATAGCACAAGCATAATGTGAAGGGAAGGTGCAAATAATGAGGAATAAAACATATTACGAAATGTATGATCTGTTGACACAATCTATGTCATTAAACCATAAAATGATTGACAAGATTGAAGAACTAAGATCTGAGAACGCAATTCTGTATAGGCAGATTGAGGAGTGCAGAGACACATTAAGAACGTTGATATCAAAAGATTTTGAAAGTTCAAATGATAATAAGAGACTTTTTTCATTCTGTTAGAAAGCAAAAACGCTATACAAAATCTGTGCTTGCTATGGAAAAGTCAAAGAGTTGAGAGGTGAATGTTTTGCAGGCGGTTTATGAATATCCTCCGAAGCTGTCAAGGGCGGAGAGGCAGGTCAAGGCGGCACATGATATTGAAGAACACAGGAAAATGCAGAGGAATATGTATAAGAATATCCTGCTTGGGGTCGTTATCATCATTATTGGTGCGGTGTTTGCAAGTGCGGTCTTTGCAAAGGTTCTGCTTATACTGCTGGGGGCTTGCAATTGTTCTGTGGGCGGACTTATGTACTGGTATTACTCGCTTTCACGGGACGCTGATGTTTACACGAGGATATATGAGGATCACATTGAACACTCTCAACGCATGGGGCTTTCTAAAAGCTATCTGCACATATGCCTTTACTATGAGGAAGTAGAGAAGTCTTACCAGACAAACAAGGGCAGACTCGTTTGCGTGCTGAAAAATGTGGAGAAGTCAAGCTTTGTGGTAAAGGACAAAGAGGGCAGGGAGAAAGCTTTTGTGCCTGAGGACGGTATGATAGCTCTGAGCTTTCAGGATACTAAGGGAAAGCTTGTGCTTATCAATGACTTTTATGAGAAGATAGGTTATCCACACAAGGAATACAACAAGTTAGAGGACGATGAGGACGATTATTACTCCGAGGAGGATATGAAGTGGGATAAGCTTCATAAGCATGGACTGTAGTTGTAAACTTTTTGTTAAGCCCTTGAAATGTGGGGCAGAATGTGATAACATATTATTGTATCAATACACTTAAAACACTATGACCGAGAGAGTAGTTTTGCTAAGGGTCTTCAGAGAGAAGCTGCGGCGTGTGTGCGTTTTCTGAAAGCGGCTTTATATCCTGACAAAATGAAGTTCACTTGCGAGTGGTCATGCCGAATGAGAGATAGTCTTTAGTAAGCGTGAACGTCTGTCTGCGTTAAGGACGGGAGAGTGTTGGCTCTTTACTGATAGGTGGTATAAACAAGAATTTCAAAGTCTTGTCCTGTTTAGTCGGGGCAGGGCTTATTTTTATAGGAGGATAAGTAATGAAAGAACAGTTGAAAAGCATTGACGAGCGTGCGAAAGAAGAACTTTCACATATTGATGACGCCAAGCTATTGGAAGATTTCAGAGTAAGATTTCTTGGCAAAAAGGGAGAGATAACTTCCATACTTAAGCAAATGGGTAAGCTTTCCGCAGAGGAAAGACCTGTTATCGGTCAGCTTGCAAACAAGGTAAGAGCTGATATCGAGAACGCTCTCAACAAGCGTAAGGAAGAGCTTAAGAGCAAAATGGAGCAGGTAAGGCTTACAGAGGAAGCTATAGACGTTACACTTCCGGGCAAGAAAACAAGAATAGGCAGACCTCACCCTCTGAACGCTACTCTTGAAGAGGTAGAGGAAGTGTTCCTTGGTATGGGCTTTGATATTGTTGACGGCCCAGAGGTTGAAACAGACCATTATTGCTTCGAGGCACTGAATATGCCTAAGTCACACCCTGCAAGAGATACGCAGGATACATTCTACATCAATGAGAACGTTGTTCTTAGAACACAGACTTCTTCTGTTCAGATAAGAACAATGGAAAAGAGAAAGCCGCCTATAAGAATCATTTCACCGGGCAGAGTTTACCGTTCTGACACAGTGGACGCTACACATTCACCGCTGTTTCACCAGATTGAGGGTCTTGTTATTGACAAGGGCATCACTATGGCTGACCTTAAGGGTACGCTGGAGCTTCTTATGAAGCGTCTTTATGGCGAGGACACTCAGATAAGACTTCGTCCACACCATTTTCCATACACAGAGCCTTCTGCTGAAGTTGACCTTATGTGCTTCAACTGCCATGGCAAGGGCTGTTCAATGTGCAAGCAGGAGGGCTGGGTAGAGCTTCTCGGCGCAGGTATGGTACACCCTAAGGTACTTGAGGGTTGTGGCATTGACCCTGAGGTTTACAGCGGATTTGCATTTGGTATCGGTCTTGAAAGAATAACAATGGGCAGATACAACATCAACGATATGCGTCTGCTTTATGAGAACGATATGAGATTTTTAGAGCAGTTCTGATGAATGAAGTTATGAGCCAGAGCAGGCTTTACAGAAAGCTTGTGCCGTCAAAGGCTAAGCTTGTAACGTCGGCGGCTATCAGCACACTTATGGCGCTGATAGTAGGCGTTGGCGGTGGGTTATCGGTCATGCTTGTAAAAGAACAGCAGAGTGCATGGGATATGCTTGTGCTATGTGGGTTTCTGGTGATTTTTCTGGGTATCCTGCTTTTTATCGGAATAAGAGGATTTAAAAGGCAGGTAAAACAATACAGAGGGAACCTTGCAAGGCTGGAGCAATTTGACGCTCAGGATATGCTGGCTTTGGAAAGCGAGATAGAGGGAAGCGAGTTCAAATACAACACCTTTTATCTACTTGACAGATATATGTATGTGCCTAAGGCTAAACTGCTTATAAAATATACGGATATTAGAGAGTTCAAGACCATAGTTCACAGCACAAATGGTGTCAATGACAGCATGAAAGCTGAGATAACTGATAATTTTGGGATAAAATATACTGTGAACATAAAGCGGTGGAAAGATTTCTATATTTATAGACCGCTGTTTTTAAAGGACTTGGACGAGAAGATACAAAACTGCGGTAAATGATAAGATTACGGAGGAATAATAAATGGATTTGTCAATGAAATGGCTTGCAGACTATGTAGACTGCGATATGCCGATAAAGGATTTTGTTTCCGCTCTGACGCTTTCAGGCTCAAAGGTAGAGTGCTTTGAGCAGGAAGGCGAAGATATTTCTAACGTTGTTGTGGGCAAGGTAGTTTCTATGGAGCGTCACCCTGATTCTGACCATATGTTCATCACTCAGGTAGATGTTGGAGAGGACGAGCCTGTTCAGATAGTTACAGGCGCTCAGAACGTTCACGAGGGTGATTTTGTGCCAGTTGCAAAGCACAAGTCATCTGTTCTACATGAGGGCAAGCAGGTGAAGATAACAAAAGGCAAGCTGAGAGGTGTTGCTTCTAATGGTATGCTTTGCTCTCTGGGCGAGCTTGGACTTTCTGTTCACGATTTCCCATATGCTATAGAGGACGGAATTTTCATTCTTGGCGATGACTGCGACAAGACAGTAGGCAAGGATATACATGAGGCTATTGGATACAATGACACAACTGTTGAGTTTGAGATAACTTCAAACAGACCTGACTGCCTTTCTGTTATCGGTCTTGCAAGAGAAACTGCGGCTACTTTCGGCACTGAGCTGAAAGTCAAGAAGCCTGAGTTCAAGGGCATTGACGGGGATATCAACGATATGCTCAAGGTAAAGATACACAACACTGACCTTTGCAAGAGATACATGGCCGGTATCGTAAAAAATGTAAAGATAGGTCCGTCACCTCGTTGGATGAGAGAAAGACTCAGAGGCTGCGGCGTTAGACCTATCAACAACTTTGTTGATATCACAAACTATGTTATGCTTGAATATGGCAGACCGATGCACGCTTTTGACCTCAGATATGTTAAGGACGCATCTATCAACATCAGAAACGCTAAGGCAGGAGAAACTATCACAACTCTTGACGGAGAAGTAAGAGAGCTTTCAGAAGAGATGCTGGTCATTGCTGACGCTGAAAAGCCGGTTGCTGTAGCAGGCGTTATGGGCGGCGAATACAGCGGTATCATGGACGATACAACTACTGTTGTATTTGAGTCTGCCTGCTTTGACGGTGCGAGCGTAAGAACAACAGCCAAGAAGCTTGGCATGAGAACTGACGCTTCTGCGAGATATGAAAAGGGTCTTGACCCACATGAGTGCTATGAGGCTCTTATGAGAGCTTTCCAGCTTGTTGAAGAGCTTGGTGCTGGTGAGGTCGTAAAGACTTACATTGATGAGAACTATGAGGACGAGACACCTAAGACGGTTGATTTTGACCCTGAGTGGATAAATAAGTTCCTTGGTACTGAGATACCTGAGAGCGACATGGTGGAATATCTCACAAGACTTGGCTTTGAGATAAAGGACGGAAAGGTAGTTTCACCTTGGTACAGAGTGGACATTGCCTGCAAGGCTGACGTGGCAGAGGAAGTTGCTAGACTTTACGGCTACAACAAGATTCCAAACACTATCGTTAGAGGCGTTGCACAGGCTAAGCTCACCGAGGCGCAGAAGTTTGACAGACATATACAGAGATCTATGCTCGCTATGGGTCTTAACGAGATATCTACATTCTCATTCATTTCCCCTAAGTATTTTGACAAGATAAATCTTCCTGCTGACTCAAAACTTAGAAAGACAGTTGTTATCACAAACCCTCTTGGCGAGGACACCAGCGTTATGAGAACGACTATCATTCCGTCTGTATGTGAAGTGCTTGCAAGAAACTACAGCTACCGCAACCCTGAGTGCTATATCTTCGAGAGAGGAAACGAGTATATACCTGTTGAGGGAGAGGTGCTTCCTAACGAGCCTGAAAGACTTGGTTTTGGTTTCTATGACACTGAGACGAAGGCTGATTTCTATGACATAAAGGGTTTTGTCGAGGGTCTGCTCTCTAAGCTTGGCGCACAGAAAGTTGAATTTGAAAAGGCTACTGCTGAATGTAGCTTTGACGAGTTCTATGCTTTCCACCCGGGAAGAGTTGCTGTTGTTAAAGTAAATGGTGAGGAGATCGGCATTTTTGGCGAGCTTCACCCAAGAGTTCTGGAGAACTACGGCATTGACGCAAGAGCTTATGTGGGCAAGATAAATGTTCCTGAGCTTATGGCAAGCTGTGTTGCTCAGAAGACATATAAGCCACTGCCTAAGTATCCTGCTACAACAAGAGATCTGTCTATCGTTTGTGATGACGATATCCCTGCGGCTCTTCTTGAAAAGACTATAAGCAAGGCTGTTGGCTCGATACTTGAAAAGGTAACGCTTTTTGACGTTTACAAGGGCGAGCAGATCGAAAAGGGCAAGAAGTCTGTTTCATACTCCATTTCAATGCGTTCACATGACGGCACGCTTACTGACGAGCAGGCTGACAAGGCTATGAAGAAAGTTCTTGAAGCTCTCAAGGCTATCGGTGCTGAACTCAGAATGTAAAAAATATAGTGCTTGATTTGTATAATGTGCATAAATTTTGCTTTTGGACTTGTTATTTTGAAACAAATGGAGTATAATAATATCAGGCGTATTGCTGATATTAATACATTGCAGAGGGGCTGAGCATAATGCACGAACAAACTATGGAGTTTTCAGTACAGCACGACAAGGAGGCTGAGCTGAAAAAGACACTTACAATTATATATGACGCTCTGAAAGAGAAGGGCTATAATCCTATTAATCAGATCGTAGGTTATATTCTTTCTGAGGACCCGACCTACATAACAACATACAATAATGCCAGAAGTCTTATTCGTCATATTGACAGAGATGAACTTTTGCAGGCATTGGTGAAGTCCTATCTTGAGTCATAACTGATATTTAAAGGCGGTAGTTTTTACCGCCTTTTTTGTTTTACGTCAGAATTTACCTGAAACGTATTTTTGTATAAAGCCGTTTTCTGAACATAATAGTATAAGATGATAAGAAAACGGAGGGCTTCATATGAAGATAAGAAATTGCATGGCACTTATTTGTGCAGTTGTAGCGCTCAGTGCTTGTGGCAGGACAGTGATAATGCGTGAGGGAAATTCATCAGAGGGAACAAGCTCGGCGGTCATCGAGCCTGTGGCTGTGGGAAAGAAAACCGCAAAGGAAAAGATAGATCTTTCGGGGCTTTCACATGACAAAGTCGGATATGGTCAAGGCGTTCTTGTGGACGAAAAGAACAGGACGACTGGTGCGCTTGATTTTAATGCACAATACGGCAAGCTTAACGCAAAGGCTATAAATAATGATGACAAGATATATCTGACCTTTGATCAGGGTTATGAGAATGGATACACTGAAAAGATCCTCGATGTGCTGAAAGAGAAAAAGGTCAAGGCGACGTTTTTTCTTTTGCAGGATTATGCAGAGAAAAATCCTGAGCTTGTGAAGCGTATGATAGACGAGGGGCATATTGTGGGAAATCATTCGGTACACCATTATTCTATGCCGACGCTTGGACAGGCGGAATGTGAGTCGGAGATAAAGGATTTCCATAAGTATATGGAGGATAACTATGATTATACCATGACAGTGTTCAGACCGCCTATGGGTGAGTTTTCGGAGTTCTCTCTTGGAGTGACGGCAAACTGCGGTTATAAGACTGAGCTTTGGAGCTTTGCTTACGCTGATTGGGACGTGAACAATCAGCGTGATGAGGGGCAGGCACTTGAAAAGCTTGTGAATGCGGCTCACCCTGGGGCTATTTATTTGCTTCACTCAGTATCGAAAACCAATACTGATATTCTCGGGGACTTTATCGACAGAGTGAGGGCTGGCGGATTTGAATTTGGCTGATAAGAGAATATGATGAAGGGGCTGTAAAAAAAGTCCCCAAGAAAAAAGGCTGCGATC
>ULTJ01058301.1_pt1 | contig 32169 bp, 22 predicted proteins | sample 1957491 | NCBI WGS metagenome assembly ULTJ01 (sample SAMEA4835731, study PRJEB28245) | human gut metagenome | biome: gut microbiome; material: fecal sample | place: Denmark | collected 2008 | reverse complement strand
GCAGCCGAAGTGACGCCAAAGATACCTGCGTCTTTCATCGCTTGCACTGTCTCCATATTTCTTTTCAAAATGTCTACGGTACCTTCGGTTATTTGTAATTGGCGGTCGAGCATCAACAGCGTGTAGTACATATTAGCCACATTGGCAATGACTTGTGTCTGTACGGCTTGTTCGTAGAACTGGGTTTGCTTCAGGGAAACCTGTGCATTGCGTTTGGGGTTGAGCAACTGGCCGAAGAGGTCGATTTGCCAACTTGCCGTCACGGGCAGTGAGTAGGTTTGTGTTGCTTTACCCTTGTCCCAACTACTTACGGTTCCTTGCGGGGAAAGCCCCAACATGGGAGCGTATGCCAGGCGTGCGGACATCAGTGCCGCTTGTGCCTGCTTCACGTTCAGGGCGGCGCTGCGAAGGTCGGCATTGTTTGTCAATGCTTGCTCGATAAGCGTCTGCAACTGCGGGTCTGTGAATACCTCCCGCCAAGGCAGGTTTCCGAAGTTGGCAGTGTCTGAAGCGAGGGTATCGTTCACCGAAGCGGTGTCGCGATACAAGCCTTCGGCAGTGATGTCATCGGGTCTGTCGTATGATTTGTAGATGTGGCAACTGCTCAGCAGAGCGGTTGCACACATCAGAGTTATAATTTGCTTCTTCATAATTTTATTCCTTTTAATGAAGAATGATGAATGAAGAATGAAGAATTTGGCTGCGCTATGCAAATATGCCGCAAGGTAATTCTTCATTCTTCATTCTTCATTCTCAATTTATTTAGTGTATTGCTCAATCTCAGGTTCTGCATCCGAGTTGTCCACATCGGCCCATTCCATCGGCTTGAATTTCTCTTGCAGATACTGGAAGGCCACGAATAAAGCGGGTACTATGAAAATCTGTAAAATCATACCGATTAACATACCACCGATGGCCGATGTTCCCAGGGTGCGGTTACCATTGGCGCCTGCGCCGGAAGCCATCATCAACGGAATCAAACCGACAATCATAGCCAAAGAGGTCATCAAGATAGGTCGCAAACGGGCGGCGGCACCCAATACGGCTGCCCATGTGATACTCATACCCATCTTACGACGGTCGAGGGCGAACTCAACAATCAAGATGGCGTTCTTTGCCAACAGACCCATCAACATAATCAATGCAATCTGCATATAGATGTCATTGGACATGGAGCCCATAATCATCTTCAATACCGAGATATTGCCGATGGCGCTCATGCCGTTGACGAACAGGAAGCTACCGAGCAAACCGAACGGTATGGAGAGCAATACGGAAAGCGGCAGGATGTAGCTTTCGTATTGTGCACTCAGCAACAGGTAAACGAATACGAAGCAGAGCACGAAAATCAGGCCGGTGGTGCTGCCACTGGTTTCGGCCTCTTCACGAGCCATACCGCCAAGTTCGTAAGCGAAACCCGCAGGCAGGTTCTCTTTGGCAACCTCAGAAATAGCTGCCAACGCCTGACCGGAAGTGTAGCCGGTAGCCGGAGCAACCATTACCTTCATAGAGGTATAAAGGTTGAAACGGCTGATGATGTCCGGTCCGTATACCTTTTTAATGGAAACGAACTGGGTAATCGGCGCCATTTCGCTACCGTTGCGCACTTTGATGCTCGACAGAGATTCCAAGTTTTTGGTTGCGTTCGGTTCGGCCTGAATCATGACACGGTACATCTTACCAAAACTGTTGAAGTTGGAGGCATAAAGACCGCCGAAATATCCTTGCATAGTGCTGAGGATGTCACTTGGGCTGAGACCTGCTTTCTTACAAGCCGCTGCGTCGATATCGAGCATATATTGCGGGAAGTTAGGGTTGAAGCTGGTCTTTGCCGAATTGATTTCAGGACGTGCTTCCAGCGCGTCGATATAGTTGTTGACTACATCGAAGAAGTGGTTCAGGTCACCACCGGTCTTATCCTGCATGTTCAATTCGATATCGCTGGATGCGGAATACCCCGGGATCATAGGAGGAGCGAAGAATAATACCTGTGCTTCCTTGATAATCTTCTGCGCACGCATAAAGAGTGTGGCGTAGACAATCGTTGAGTTTTGCATGGTGGAACGTTCTTCCCAGTTCTTCAACTTGATGATGAGTGAACCGTAGGAAGGTCCCTGACCGCCAATGAAGCTAAAACCGGAGATTACCGTACGTGATTCTACTGCCGGGTCGGCAGCCACCAGACTGTCTACACGGTTCAATACTTGCATGGCACGTTCTTGTGATGTGCCCGGAGGCAGGGTCACTACACCCATAATTGTACCGGTATCTTCATTAGGTACCATGCCGGAAGGGGTAATCTTCATGAAGAACACGAGCAGGATGATAGATGCTAACACGATGCCGCCGGTCAACCACTTCTTCTGGATGAAGAACAGCACATGTTTCTTGTATTTCTTTACAATGTTATCATAATGCGCATTGAAAGCGGTGTGGAAACGGCTGACGAATGTTGATTTCTTTTCACCGTGCTCCTCGTGCGGTTTCAGGAAGATGGCGCACAATGCCGGACTCAATGTCAATGCGTTCAAGGCGGAGAAGCCGATAGCGATAGCCATTGTCAGACCGAACTGACGATAGAATGTACCTGCCGTACCACCCATGAAACTTACCGGAATAAACACGGACATCATGACGAGTGTAATGGAGATGATGGCACCGCCCAGTTCGTGCATGGCATCAATGGATGCGGCCCTTGCCGATTTGTAACCCTGGTCGAGTTTGGCATGGACACCTTCGACGACGACTATGGCGTCATCGACTACGATTGCAATGGCGAGCACCATCGCCGAAAGAGTCAATAAGTTGATACTGAAACCAATCAATTTCAGGACAAAGAATGTTGCAATCAATGCTACCGGAATAGCGATTGCCGGAATCAGCGTGGAACGCATGTCTTGCAAGAAGATGTACACCACGATGAACACGAGGATAAACGCCTCAATCAAAGTCTTTACTACCTCGTGGATAGAGGCGAACAGGAAGTCGTTGGCACTCTGGGCAATATTGATTTTCAAACCGGAAGGCAGTGTTTCGGAAGCTTTATGAAGTACGTTTTCCAAATCGCTGATGGTTTGCGTGGCATTACTTCCTGCCATCTGATATACGATACATGATACGGCTTTGTGACCGTTTACCGTATTGTTGAAGTTGTAGGACAGACGCCCGAGCTCGATTTCCGCTATGTCTTTCAGACGAAGCACTTCACCGTTTTCAAGGGCTTTGACAACAATGTTCTCGAACTCTTCGGGTTGCTGTAAACGTCCTTTATAACGGATAGTGTATTGGAAACTCTGATTGCCACGTTCACCAAACTGACCGGGAGCCGCTTCAATGTTTTGCTCTGCTAATACTCCGGCTATATCGTTGGGCACCAATTTGTATTGTGCCATGACGTCAGGCTTCAACCAGATACGCATGGAGTAGTCCTGACCAAGCACGGTAGCATCACCTACACCATTTACACGTTTTACTTCAGGGATAAGGTTGATGTTGGCATAGTTCTCTAGGAATTCAATGTTATATTGGTCATTCTCGTCATAGATGGAGAATACCATCAACATAGAGGTTTGACGTTTCTGCGTGGTTACACCTACTTTGGTTACTTCGGCAGGTAGCAGACCTTGTGCCATGGATACGCGGTTCTGTACGTTGACGGCCGCCATATCCGGATCGGTTCCTTGCTTGAAGTAAATGGAGATATCGGCAGAACCGTTGTTTGCGGCGTTGGAGGTCATGTACATCATGTTCTCCACACCATTGATTTGGTCCTCCAGCGGTGCGATGACGGAGTTCAATACCGTTTGAGCATTGGCACCCTGGTAGGTGGCGCGCACCGAAACGGTAGGAGGCGCAATGTCCGGGTATTGGGTGATAGGCAACGTTGCCAGACCAATAAGTCCCAAAATAACTATCAGGATGGAGATTACCGTAGATAGTACCGGACGGTTAATAAAATTATCTAATTTCATGTTATGTAGTAATCAATCGTTAAACGTTAATTAAACGCGGTTTGGATATTGCCTTCTTTCTGGTCTTTCAAAGCTTTCTGGTATTCGGCTTCTTTTTCTTGAGGAGTGATAGGCGTAACGCTCTGTCCGTCCTTCAGGTTCTGTACTCCTTCGATGACGATTTTGTCACCGGCTTTCAAACCGTCGGTCACGTAATAGTATTTGCCGTCGTTCAGGCTGAAGACCTGTATTTCTGTATTCTTCAATGTATTGTCCGGCTGCAAAACAAATACGAACTTCTTATCTTGGATTTCCGTAGTGGCAGACTGTGGTATCATGATGACATCGTGTAGCGGGTTGGGGAATACTACATTGCCTGTGCCACCGCTACGCAGAATGTTGTGCTGGTTGGGGAAGAGTGCACGCATGTTTACGGCGCCGGTGGTCTGGTCGATAACTCCACTGATGGTTTCTACGCGGCCGCTGTCGGCATACATGGTTCCATCGATAAGTTGCAACTGTACTTTCGGCATTCTGGACAGGATTTCCTGGGTACTGCCGCCTTCACGTATCAGTGACAATAATTGCCTTTCGGTCATGGAGAAGTAAGCGAACATTTCGGAGATATCGGCAACCGTAGTCAACGGAGTTGCCGTAGACGGGCTTACCAGGCTACCTACACGGTAGGGGATAGTACCTACCACACCATCGCTGGGGCTGGTTACGCTGGTATATGACAAGTTGTTTTTGGCATTTACCAATTGGGCTTCGGCTTGGGCTAATTGCGCTTTTGTTTGTGCCAGTTGGTTTTCCGCCATCTGTAAATCGTAGTCACTGATAATGTTCTTTTGGTTCAGTGTACGTTTGTTGCTCACGGTGAGTTCCTGCGTGTTCACGGCAGCTTTGGCGGTTTCTACCGCAGCTTTGGCCGAATTTACGGCGGCTTGGTACTGTACAGGGTCAATGCTGAACAATACTTGTCCTTTGCGTACTACAGACCCTTCGTCTACATGCAATTTAGTGATAAAACCGCTTACCATCGGGCGGATTTCCACATCTTGTTTACCTTTAATAGTAGCCGGATAACTGTTTGTCAAGTTAGCGGTGGTCGTTTCTACTGCAATCACTGCAAATTCGGGTGCTTTGCCCGTGCTTTTGTCACCTTGTGCACAACTGCTCAGCAGCGCCAGGCAACATGCTAATAATACTAATCTACTCTTCATACTCTTTTTTTATTCTCTGTATATTTTATTCTTGTTGGTTTGAGGGCATATATGTCAAACATAGTAGAAAAAGGGATAGCGGTCGAAAAACTGAATGCTCTTATTCAGTTTTCGACCGCAAAATTATTCTTTTCTCTGTATATAAGGTGTGAACATACCTGTTTTTTAACTATGTTTTATATATACTTCGGGCTAAATTGTCGTTTTTTGATTAAAATACTGTAAAGCATACCGCTAATTGTCGGATAACCTTTATTTTTGCAGCATGTTACATTGTAAACATCATATTAAGATGAAACCGTTTTTTCGCCGGTTGTTGGGAGCAGTTGCCATGGTAGCTGTTTTGTATTCTTGTGCCAGTATAGGTCGTCTGGAAGGAGGACCTGTTGACGAGACACCTCCCCGCTTTGTTGCGAGTTCCCCGTCGCCCGGCGCACTTCACAATAAGAAAAAGAAAATAGTAATCGAGTTTGACGAATTTATCAAGCTGGATAAGGCTAATGAGAAGGTGGTTATTTCTCCTCCCCAGGTGCAGCAGCCCGAGATTAAAGCGAATGGAAAGAAAGTGGTTATCACCTTGCAGGATACGCTGAAGGCGAACACTACTTATACCGTAGACTTTGCGGATGCCATTCAGGATAACAATGAAGGAAATCCTCTGGAAGCTTTTACATATACCTTTTCTACCGGTGCGGAACTCGACTCGATGGCCATTGCCGGTACTTTGCTCGAAGCATCCAATCTGGAACCTGTGAAGGGAATGCTGGTGGGACTGCATGCCGACCTGGCTGATTCTGCATTCACTACACGACCTTTCGACCGTGTGGGACGGACGGATAGCCGTGGGCAATTCTCTATTCGCGGTGTGGCTCCCGGTAAATATCGTATTTATGCCTTGAAGGATGCCGACCAGAACTTCTACTTCTCACAGCCGACCGAAGTTATCGCTTTCAACGATTCCCTTATCATTCCTTCCATGGAAGAGCGTATCAGGCAGGATACGGTATGGAAAGACTCTTTGACCATAGATACCATCATGGAGCGTAAGTACACATACTTCTTACCGGATGATGTGATGTTGCGTTGTTTTAAGGAGCAGACATTCTCTCAACGTCTGTTGAAGACGGAGCGTCTTACGCCTCAGAAATTCTCTATCTATTTTTCGGCACCGGCGGATAGCCTGCCTTTATTGAAGGGATTGAACTTTAATGAAAAAGATGCGTTTGTTGTGGAGCAAACCACGGGACGGAATGATACCATACATTACTGGATAAAAGATTCTTTGCTCTATCAGCAAGATACATTGAAAGTAAGCCTTTCTTATCTGTATACAGACAGTTTGAAACAACTTTCTCCGCGAACGGATACTCTGAAACTCGTCTCGAAGGTGAGTTATAAGAAGTTGAAAGAGAAAGAACAGGAAGAGTTGGAAAAGAAGTTGAAGGAGCAGAAGAAGAAAAAGAAGAAAGGTGAAGAAGAGCCGGAACAAACCTCTTTCCTTTCTATGGATGTTTATGCGCCTTCTTCTATGGACGTATATGATTATATAACGTTGACTTTCACCGAACCTGTTGCCGGTTATAATGATACGGCTTTGCATGTGCGGCAGAAAGTGGATTCTTTGTGGCAGGATGTGCCGTTTGAATTTGTCCGGGATTCGCTGGATTTGAAACGCTACAATCTGTATGCCGACTGGAAACCCGGCGAAAGCTATGCCTTCGAAGTAGATTCTACCGCTTTCCACGGTTTATATGGTATGTTTACCGATAAAGTGAAGAAAGAGTTCAAAGTGAAGAACCTGGAAGAATACGGACAGATATTCTTTAATATAACGGGGGCGGACTCTGTGGCTTTTGTCGACTTGCTTGATGCTCAGGACAAAGTAGTGCGGACGGTTCCTGTGATTGATGGAAAGGCTGATTTCTATTATTTGAATCCGGGCAAGTACGGAGCTCGCCTGGTTAATGATACAAACGGAAATGGTGTGTGGGATACGGGCGATTACGCCAACAAACGCCAGCCGGAAATGGTTTATTATTATCCGCAGGTGTTGGAGTTCAAAGCCAATTTTGATTTGGTGCAAGATTGGGATGTGAAAGCCAAGCCGCTCGATAAGCAAAAACCGGATGAACTAAAAAAACAAAAACCAGATGAAGACAAGAAAAAGAAAAATAACAAGAATAGCAGCAATAGCGGCAATCGGAACAATAACAACAGCAGCCGCAACAGTGGCAGAGGTTATAGCTATTAAGCAAAAAAGAATATTAACATTGTGCTTGTTGATAGCGCTCATCAGTCTGGGCAGTCCTCTTTCTGCCCAAGCACAGTGCACGGCGGAAAACACTGCTTTCAAGTCGGGTGAGCATGTCATGTACGACCTGTATTTCAACTGGAAATTTATTTGGAAGAAGGTGGGGCTTGCAAGCTTGACTACGAATGCCACCACTTACCATTCCAAGCCCGCCTATCGTTTTAACCTTCTTTCGGTAGGTAGCAAGAAGACCGATTTCTTTTTTAAGATGCGTGACACCCTGACCTGCTATGTCAGCGATAAGCTTGAACCGCTTTATTTCAGGAAAGCTGCCGAAGAGGGAAAACGTTATACGGTGGATGAGGCGTGGTTCTCCTATAATGACGGCAAATCGGTTGTGAAACAGAAACGAACCTGGCGTGACGGGACTATCCAAGAAATGGAATATAGCGACACCCGTTGTATCTTTGATATGCTGAGCATCCTCGCACAAGCTCGCTCTTACGACCCTAATGACTATAAAGTAGGCGACCGTATCCTTTTTCCGATGGCAACAGGCCGCAGGGTAGAGGAGCAGACCCTTATTTATCGTGGAAAAGAAGAGATTGAAGCAAACAATGACACCATCTACCGTTGCCTTGTATTCTCTTTTGTAGAGTACAAAAAGGGAAAGGAGAAAGAAGTCATCACGTTTTATATATCCGATGACAAAAACCACCTTCCCGTACGATTGGATATGTATCTGAACTTCGGTTCGGCAAAAGCTTTTCTGAAAAGCGTGAGAGGCAACCGCTATCCGATGACCTCCATCGTTACAAAGTAAACGGAAGCGCGTCTCCTTTTCTGAATACGCTGGACTCGAAAGTGGCGATTAATTCCCCTTTCTGATTGGTGATGTCTATTTGATAATATCCGGTACTGCGTCCCACGTAGCGTTCGCGTGCTTCGGCATACAACGTGTCGCCCGGTCCGCTACTGCGCAGGAAAGTGATGTTGGAAGAAAGTGAGAATGCCAGTGCTCCATGTGAATTGGCGGCTGCGGCAAGCGCGAGGTCTGCCAGTGTGAAGAGTGCTCCTCCCTGGGTGCGGCGTCCTGCATTGAGGTGCTCTTCCTTAATAATCAGACGAGCTTTGCTATATCCTTCTTTTATTTCCAGTAATTCTACGCCGACCTTATCGGCAAAGAAATCCTTCTTGAAAAACTCCTGTGGGGTCATAATATTTGACGATTAATGTTTTATGATTAATGATAGTGGACAAAAACAATTGTTTTTGAACGCAAATGTAATATTTTAGCTTTTAATTGGATGATTTGTGAGGGTCTTTTTGATTTAAGAGCGCTACATTTGTCCTCGAAAAGTAATAAAATATTAATAAATAAATCCCTTATTATGAAAACAGTCCTCACTACGTTGGGAGTTTCCCTCCTTATTTTGGCAGGTTGCACCGGGCAGAAACAAGCTGAAAGCAACTTTATTCAGGAAAATATTGATAATGCGGTAGCACAGAACACAATCCAGACAGACATTATCGAGAAATCCGGTAAAATCCTTAATCCGCGAACCATCCGCAAAGATGGCAGCATTGTGTATGTACCTATCGAAGACTGGTGTTCCGGTTTCTATCCCGGAAGCATGTGGTATATGTACGAACTCACTGGTGATAATAAATGGTTACCGTTGGCTGAAAAGTATACGGAAGCTTTGGATTCTGTACAGTATCTTACCTGGCACCATGATGTAGGTTTCATGATTGGTTGCAGCTATTTGAACGGATACCGTTTCGCCAACAAAGAAGCATACAAGCCGGTTATCATACAGACTGCCAAATCATTGTCCACCCGTTTCCGTCCCGGAGCAGGTGTTATCCAGTCTTGGGATGCCGATAAGGGCTGGCAAGGTACTCGTGGTTGGAAATGTCCCGTTATCATCGACAATATGATGAACCTTGAGTTACTGTTCGAAGCAACCAGACTTTCCGGTGACTCCACCTTTTATAATATAGCAACCAAACACGCCGATACTACTATGGCAAACCATTTCCGTGCCGACAACAGTTGCTATCACGTAGTGGACTATGACCCTGAAACCGGTGAAGTTCGTAAAAAACAAACCGCACAGGGATATGCTGACGAATCTGCATGGGCTCGCGGACAAGCATGGGCTTTGTATGGCTATACGATGTGCTATCGCTATACTCACGACCAAAAGTACCTGGATCAGGCAGAAAAAGTCTACAACTTTATCTTCAACAATAAGAATCTTCCCGAAGACCTCGTACCATACTGGGACTATGATGCTCCTAAAATCCCGAACGAACCTCGTGACGCATCTTCAGCAGCATGTACCGCATCCGCCCTTTACGAGTTGAGTACATATATTCCGGGTAAGGGCTATAAAGAAACTGCTGACAAGATTATGGAAAGCTTGGCAACACCTGCTTATCGTGCCGAAGTGGGTACTAACGGAAACTTCATCCTGATGCACTCCGTAGGCAGCATTCCTCACAACGCCGAAATCGATGTTCCTTTGAACTATGCCGATTATTACTTCCTGGAAGGCTTAAAGCGTAAAAGAGACTTGGAGGAAAAATGAGAAATCAATTTAATCTTTTAATAAGTGGTTTAGGTTTGTTCGCCTTGCAGGGGTGTAAAGCCCCTCAGGCAGAACAGGCGCAGCAACCGAATGTGATATATGTCTTTCCCGACCAGTTCCGTAACCAGGCCATGGAGTTCTGGGGACAGGAAGGATTTCGGGATAAGGTGAACTTTCGTAACGACCCGGTACACACTCCCCGTCTGAACGACTTTGCCAGAGAGTCCGTTGTGTTGACCTCTGTGATGAGTAACTGCCCATTGAGCAGCCCTCACCGTGGTTCATTGCTCACCGGAATGTATCCTAACAAAAGTGGTGTTCCATTGAATTGTAACTCCGACCGTCCCATCAGCTCTTTGCGCGAAGATGCCGAATGCGTGGGTGATGTTTTCAGCAAAGCCGGATACGATTGCGCCTACTTTGGCAAACTGCATGCCGACTTCCCGACCCCCAATGACCCCCAACGTCCGGGACAGTATGTAGAAGACCGTATTCCTGCATGGGATGCCTACACACCCAAAGAACGCCGCCACGGATTTAATTACTGGTATTCTTACGGAACGTTCGACGAACATAAGAACCCTCATTATTGGGATACGGATGGCAATCGCCACGATCCTCATAAGTGGTCTCCATTGTGGGAAGCCGGTAAGGTGGTTTCTTACCTGAAGAACGAAGACAATGTGCGCGACACGAAGAAACCGTTCTTTATTATGGTAGGTATGAATCCTCCCCACAGCCCCTACCGTTCTTTGGACGACTGTATGGAGGAAGACTATAACCTCTATAAAGACCAACCTCTGGATAGCTTGCTCGTTCGCCCGAACGCTGACCCCAAAATGGAGAAAGCCGAAAGCGTACGCTATTATTTCGCTTCCGTCACAGGAGTCGACCGTGCTTTCGGCGAAATACTCGATGCCCTGAAAGAGCTTGGACTGGATAAGAATACAATCGTAGTCTTCGCATCCGACCATGGGGAAACCATGTGCAGCCAGCGTACCAATGACCCGAAGAACTCACCGTACTCCGAGTCCATGAATACACCTTTCCTGGTACGTTATCCCGATAAACTGAAACCCCGTGTGGACAATCTCATGATGTCTTCACCGGACATCATGCCTACTTTGCTCGGCTTGGCAGGCCTGTCGGATTCTATCCCGTCGGAAGTTCAGGGACGCAACTATGCACCGCTTTTCTTCGATGAAAAGGCGGAAGTCGTACGTCCTACCGGTGCTCTTTATATCCAGAACCTGGATGGAGAGAGAGAAGCCGATGGAAAGATTCGTTCTTATTTCCCCTCATCCCGTGGTTTCAAGTCGGCCCGTTACACATTGGCGCTCTATATTGACCGCAAAGACCATAAGTTGGTGAAGAGCCTGTTGTTCGATGACGAGAAAGACCCCTACCAGATGAATAATCTGCCTTTGGAACAGAATAAAGAAGTAGTGCAGGAACTGTGTGCCGAAATGGGCAAAGTTCTCAAGGAGATTGATGACCCCTGGTATAAAGAAGGTATCTTGGTCGATATGATACCTTATGATAAATAAGCTGATAATTGTTATATACTCAGTTCTCGTAGCGGGTTAATAAATAGAAAAGGACACTTCCTTGCGAGTGTCCTTTTTTGTTTCTCTAAACTTTCCATAACCTCATCTGTTTTATCTTTCTCACATCCCTATTAAAATCCGAACGAGAAAGATGAAACGTAAATTATTATTTTGGCTATTATTCCTCCCGCTGATGCTTTGGGCGCAAGACCGTCCGAAGGTGGCCGTTGTGTTGAGTGGCGGCGGTGCCAAAGGAACCGCGCATATCGGTGCCCTGAAAGTGATAGAGAAAGCGGGTATCCCTATCGATTACGTAGTAGGCACCAGTATGGGAGCCATTGTAGGCGGACTCTATGCCATCGGCTACACACCCGAACAACTGGATAGTATGGTGAATGCCCAAAACTGGAAGTTCCTGCTCTCCGATGCGCCCAATCCTAAAGATGTATTATTAGACGACCGCTTGCGTTCCGAACGCTATGTACTCTCCATCCCCTTTTCTTTTAAATCCGCCGATGTTACGGATGCCGGAATAATCAAAGGCAAGAACCTGGCACGCCTGTTCTCCACGTTGACCGAGGGTTATCAGGATTCCACCAATTTCAGCCGCCTGCCCATCCCCTTCGCTTGTGTTTCCGAAAACCTGGTGAACGGTACCGAAGTCATCTTCCATCAGGGCATATTGGCCACTGCCATGCGTTCCAGCATGTCGATACCCGGAGTATTTGCCCCCATCTACCTCGATGGCATGGTGCTGGTAGATGGTGGCATGGTGAATAACTATCCGGTGGATGTAGCCCTCAGTATGGGTGCCGACCTCATTATCGGTGTCGATGTGCAGAGTCCGTTGCTGGACGCTGCGGAACTGAAATCCGTAAAAGATATCTTCGGGCAGATTATCAACCTGCAAGGGGAAAAGAAATATCAGGAGAACCTGCGCAAGACCAATGTACATATAAAGGTAGACGTTACCGGTTATTCTGCGGCAAGTTTCACCAAAGAAGCCATCGACACACTGATAGTGCGGGGAGAACGTGCCGCCCTCTCCGATTGGGAAAAGCTGATTGCCCTGAAAAAGCAGATGGGGCTTACCGCTGATTATCAGCCCCACCGCCCGGGGCCTTTCTCTATCCCTGATGCTGCTGAACAGAAAGAAATTCCCGTTGACCCGCAGATAGCCGTTTCCGCTTCACGGGAGAATAAGCTGAACATCGGTTTCCGCTTTGATACCGAAGAATTGGCGGCCCTACAGGTAAATACAGACTTTTATCTGGGCAAGCAGAAAGAATCACAAATAGACCTTACGGCACGTTTAGGAAAGCGTACCATGGCACGTATCGGATATAACTATCAATGGGGTACAGGCTGGCAGGCAGGACTGAACTACCAATTCGATTATAAAGACATTAATATTTATAATGAAGGCAAGCGCACCCTCGACCTCACGTTCACCCATCAGCAATTCCAGGCCGGAGTGGCAAAAGACTGGAACAAGATACAAGTGAGCGCGGGCATCTCCTTCCAGCACTACAATTACCACGACCTGTTGTCGCTTGAGCCGGTAGATGCCGTGATGTTCAGAAACGAATCTCTGTTCAGCTATTTTGCCGGATTGCTGTATAACAGCCTGAATGGAAGAAGTGTCCCCACCAAAGGCATGTCTTGGTCGGTGAACTATAACTTATATACCGACAATTTGTTCCAGTATAAAGACAACAACCCCATTTCCGCCCTTTCGGCACATTGGATGGGTTGTTTCACCCTGTCGAAGAACTTCACCGTCATTCCCTCCGTCAACGGGAGGCTATTGGCGGGTGACAGTGACAATACCTTTGCCGTCACCAACATCCTTGGTGGCAGCATTGCCGGTAGATACATGCCCCAGCAGATACCCTTTGTCGGTATCAACCGTGCCGAACTGGCTTCGGGTACATTGATTGTGGCCGGTTTGAAACTTCGCCAGCGTTTATTCAAAAATCAATATGTATTGGTAACAGGTAACTACGGGCGCAGCTCCGATAAACTGCATGAACTTTTTGAGTCGGAACATTCATACGACTTGGTAGGTACGGGCATTGGCTATATGTATAACAGCTTCCTGGGTCCTGTGGAGATACAACTCAATTGGTCCAATCAGACTAAGAAAGTAGGTTGGTATGCCGGATTCGGCTTTGTATTCTGAAAGAACCATACTATTTTAATGCTCCTCTTTTTAGGGGGGATTTAAAGACTCTCTTACTATCATTTTTAGGCGCGAATTATGCGGAATTACACGGAATGAATTAAAGAAAATCCGTGAAATCCGCGTAATACGCGCCTAAAATCATATCATAACAAGCGTACTCATACGCTTCCCTCGCAACCTCCCAGGAGGAAGAGAATGCACAGATACCCTACTTATTCAGTTTCCATTCGCATCCGTCCTTGCCATCCTTAATCTCAAACCCGAGTGCGGTCAGTTCGTTACGGATTTTATCGGAAGTAGCCCAGTCCTTATTGGCTTTTGCCTTCATGCGCTCTTCCAGCAACATGTCCACTACCTTGCCGAAGGCCGCTTCACGCTCCTCATTGGAAGCATTATCCTCTTTCAACCCCAGAATATCGAAGCAGAAGAGGTGGAAAGTCTCTTTCAACTCCTTCAAGTCTTCCGCCGTGATGGTATCATTTCCTGCAAGGATGTTATTAACCATTCTGGCACCGTCAAAGAGGTGCGCAATGACAATCGGCGAGTTCAAGTCATCATTCATCGCCTCGTAGCATTTAGCACGTAAAGCCTTCACGTCTACGGTAGAAGCAGCCGCAGGAGTAATCTTGTCCAGTCCGTGGACTGCATCCATCAATCGCGCCAACCCTTTCTCGGCAGCCTGCAACGCTTCGTTGCTGAAGTCCACCGTACTGCGGTAGTGAGCTTGCAGAGTGAAGAAACGGATGGTCATCGGCGTGTAGGCCTGCTCCAGCATGGGGTGCGTACCCTTGAACAACTCTTCCAGCGTGATGAAATTGCCGTATGATTTTCCCATCTTCTGTCCGTTCACGGTCAGCATATTATTATGCATCCAGTAGCGCACCATGTCCTTGCCCTGGCTGGCTACCGATTGTGCAATCTCGCATTCATGGTGCGGGAAGATAAGGTCCATTCCGCCCCCGTGGATATCGAAGTTCTCTCCGAGGTATTTCTTTCCCATAGCGGTACATTCTGCGTGCCATCCGGGGAAACCGTCGCTCCACGGGCTGGGCCAGCGCATGATGTGTTCCGGCTGCGCACACTTCCACAAGGCAAAGTCGGCAGGGTTGTGCTTTTCGCTTTGGCCGTCCAGTTCGCGAGTAGTGTTCAGCACATCGTCCAGATTACGTCCGGAGAGTTTGCCGTAATGATGGTCTTTATTGTATTTTTCTACGTCGAAGTAAACGGAACCCTCGCTTTCGTAAGCATATCCGTTCTTCAATATCTCTTTTACCAGTTCTATCTGCTCGATGATGTGTCCGCTGGCATGCGGTTCGATGCTTGGGGAAAGCACATTCAGCGCGTCCATCGCCTGATGATAACGGTTGATGTAGTATTGCGCCACTTCCATCGGCTCCAACTCTTCGAGGCGTGCTTTCTTGGCAATCTTATCTTCGCCCTCGTCCGCATCGTGTTCCAGGTGCCCGACGTCGGTGATGTTGCGTACATAGCGTACTTTGTAGCCGATATGCGTAAGGTAGCGGAAAAGCAAATCAAAAGTAATGGCAGGACGTGCATGTCCCAAGTGCGGGTCACCGTAAACGGTCGGTCCGCAAACATACATGCCTACATGTGGAGCATGCAAAGGCACGAATAACTCCTTTTTTCTATCTAAGGTGTTGTAAATGGTCAGTTGTTGTTCCATAATGATGTGACTCTGTTTTCTTTTGGAACACAAAGGTATAATAAATCTGTGAAAAATGATTAGCAGAAAGAATTTCTTATATTAAATTGTTGCTTAAAAGTCGTTTATTTGAATTATTGTTACTTTCTTTGACAAAGAATAACCTTAAAAATAAACAATTATGAAAAAGAACTTATTTATTGTCTTTTGTTTTGTAGGTATTTTATCTATAGTATTTTTATTAGAAAGTGAGACTAAAAAAGGGAAAATGAGTAAAATACTGTTGGCTAATATTGAGGCTTTAGCTTCTGATGAAGGAGGAGGGAAGAGCGAAAGTAAGGAGTCGAAGACTAAACAGGCAGGTCCATATTTAGTTACTATAAGAGGGGAAGAACAATATGCATATTTAGTAACAACAGTAACTAACTGTTTTGGAATAGGAGTGGTTGAATGTGAACCGGGTACAGAAAGTCAATGGGTACCGGTTAAATGATTATGAAATTAAAGATATTGTTTATAACTAGCATTTTTCTATTGTTTATTTCTGGCTGTACGAAGAAAAATGTGAATGGTTCCGATGAGGTAATTCCTGTTGTGGAGATTGATGAATTGGTGAATGATACTAGTTTTTTAGACAGTGCATCTCTTTTTATACCCGAGACAAAGCAAAATGCTTTGATACATGGGGTTGATAGAATCATAGAGAATGAAGACCGCTTTCTGATTCTGGATATAGAAATGAAGCAAGTGCTTGGCTATGCTAAATCAGGTAAACATTTGTTTACGATTCATGCAGTCGGCGGTGGGCCTGGTGAATATGTAAATCTTTTCGATATGGCTATAGATAGGCAAGCAAAGAGATTGTTGTTACTTACTTATCCTCCGGCCATCCAGTATTATACCTTCGATGGAATTTATGAACGTACCGAATGTTTAGAGTCTATTTATAAGTCTTTGGCTGTTACGAAGCAGTATATCTATCTACGGAAAGAAACTTATGCAAACAATCATTTGTCCGATTACTCTTTATTAGCTATAGAAAAAGAAACCGGACACCGTCATTCTTTGTGGAAACCATTGCCTGAGATTGCACCTTTCTGTACGTTTGGTACTATGTCAATGGCTGGAAGTAACCCGGTATATCTTACCCGCAAATTTGATAATGCAATATATGCAATAAAAGACGGTCTGATAGAAGAAGGTTATACTATAGATTGGGGTGATAAGGCCTTTCCTGTAACTTCTGAGAAACGAACCTATACGTGTGAAGAGTTGAACGAGATGTGTCAAAAGAACAAATACGTTTATACAATGACCGATTTGTGTGATATGCCGGGATATCTGCTCTTTCGAACCAACCAACCCGGACTTTGTATCCTATCTAAAGAAAATAAACAAGTAAAGAATTATCATCTTATCATGAATACGGACTACCAACTCGTCATGCCTAATTTTATTCCGGTTGAAGGTGGTGGAAGACGTATCTTTTTTGTTTATCCTGCAGACATACTTAAAATGTCAGTGCAGAAAGATGAAAAGCATCCTAATGATAATCTATCCTACTTGTTAGAACAAATATCAGAAGAAAGTAATCCGGTTTTCTTTAGTTATTTTGTGAAGTAAGCTTCTTCTTGGCAATGTCTGTATGAAGAGATATACTTTGCTTAGTGAAGGTCTTGCGTTCCCACTAAAGAGGGAATCCATTCCCAATGAAGTGGGAACGCGTTCTCTATGTAGAGGGAATACGTTCTCAACAGAATGAGAATAAAGTCCCACTCCGTTGAGACTTAGTGGGACGTGTACTTCGTTGATAATAAGTGAGTAATAAAGAAATCCCGTCTATCCGTTTTCACGGTTTCCCCAGTCGTATTCTTCGGTATAGCTATCGTATACGGGAACAGAAGTGATACCATTCTGCTCGAAAATGTGGGTAATCTCGGATTGCTCTGCCGGTGAAAGGGAACGTTCTTTGTTCAGAATGCGGTAGTAAGTCGTTCTGGAATAGAGGCTACGGATTTTTCTTTTCAGCAGTAAAGCCGTTTTGTAGGGGATATTGTCAAAAGTAGCGGTCAGTCCCCAGGCAAAGCGGATTTTTGCGGAGCTTTTGAAGTGTGGGCAGTGTGTAGCATCTCCGGGATAGGCAGCCGGGTTCACTGCAACAAGGTAGGGGTATTTCTTCGGGGCGTGGAGCGCAGCCAGACGCCGCAGGCAGTTGTCACCGAGGGGGCAATCTTGGTTGAGGCAGTGGATGTAATTGGAAGGAACCAGCTGATAGTCGAAATCGTCTTTCATTGTGATTTTATTTTTGTTTTGTTTTTAGCAAGCAAATGTAGTGAATTAATTCATCCTTTATTACACTTGGCAGGTGTAAAATGCCGGACAGGAAATAAGAATTGAAAGCTATAAACAAAACATGAGGTGGTCTCAAGACAGAAAAACGACTATCATTTTGTTCTGTCATCCTGAGACAACCTCATGAATTGAATATGTATGTTATTGTTCTACAACAAACTCCTTATAATCTGTATAGAAGAGGTCGACCGTAGTCTCTTCCGGAAGGAAAACACTGCGGTAGCGTACCTTACTACCGGCTCGTACGCCAAAACTACATTCTGTTTCAATAGGCATCAACTTGTGGGTCATTTCTTCCCCGTCCTCCGAGATATACTTGATTTCGGTATACTGTATCTGCGTGGACCCTGTGCTCAGCCAAACAATCTTCAGTTGTCCGTCTTTATAGGTCGTACTTGTAAGAATGCGGTTTTGGATGGATTCCTGATAATCGTTACCGTATGCACTTCCCAAGGCTTCCACTGTCAGAGACTTGTATTTCATGTTTGCATCATAAATGATGAACTTGAAAGTGGTGGCTATACCCTCGTTCACGTCGGGTATCTCTATGGAAACAGGGTCGGAACGTAACGGATGCTCCGGGTCGCGCACCAGGGGAATGCAGATGGAGTCAGTGTCCCCGTTGTATTTCACAACCAGGTTCTTGGCTTTGACATCCGAAAACCAGACATCTGCCAAGACACGGTTCTTACCGGAAAACATGTGTATGGAGTCCGGTTTGCCCAAATAGATTTGTTCTCCCCGGTCCAAATAAGGTTCGTGCAGATGATTGATGTCCGTACATGAAAAGAATGTGGTCAATCCTACCAATCCTATCAGCGATATGTATAATTTGCTTTTCATAATCTATATTTTTAGTTTTCTGCTAAACTGCCATAAAAAGTTAACTCTGCCATGTGGATGAAGTCTTTTACGCCTCCCCATGTTTCTTCCACTTCTATGCGAATCCATTGTACGGCGGGTGCCTCGATGGGTATCAGCACATCTTCCCCGTTGTTGCCCACTGCCTGGTCGTCGGAGTTGGTCTGCTGTAGAGGAAGTCCGGAAGGTTTCGTTGATGTAAATTCCGTCAATAAAATCCAGCCGTTGTTAGGGTCGGTGATGTCCAGTATCACACCGCCGCTTGTGGCAGGTACTCCATACACTTTGAAGCGTTTGGGGTTACCATGTGCAAATAGATACTTCCAACTGCTTCCTCCGGTGCGTTGGTAATACTTGAAGCGGCTCAGTTTCACCAGGTGTCCCAAATTCATACCGAAGTTGAAAGGCCATTTCTGACCTACTTTTGAGTGGTAATGGTCATCATTGGTTCCCCAACTGTTGTTCCATAATTTTTCATACGGAGTTTTGGAACTGTTGTACACTCCCGGGTCACCATATCCCGGTACCACATATTTAGCAAACCTGTCCGAAGGGATTTGGATTTCGTAGATGGGATAGAATGTCTCGTCTTTCACGTCGGTCTGGTTTCCCCAATGGTCGGTGATGGTGATGGCAAAGCGCCTTCCTTCCGTTTCCGAAGTTTCGGTGGAATAACCGCGGACGAAGCCGACACCTTCCACCGCTTTGGTATAGAAGTTTTGTGCACTCACCATCTCTCCGTATTCGTTGGGGGTGGTTACGGAAATGGTGATTTCTTCTTCTGTTTCATTCTTCCATTTCAGGCTTAAGCCACCGAAGTCGCTTGCCACCTGCATTTCATCAAAGATTTTGTATATGGGGTTGTCCAACGGAGTGACTTTTACAATCACCGGTTCGGACTCATTGCCGCTTCTGTCTACGGTGGTCACTTTGATGTCGTGTTCGGCTGCCTTTCCAAATCCAAGTACTTCCAACTCGTTTACATAGGCCGATGCCTTTACTTCCATATCTTTGCCGTTGTTCAGTTTATAGGTAGCCTTTACATAAAGTAAATCTTCGTCAGCCGGTAAATCATAGCTTATTACAGATTTGCCTTCTTTATTGGTCACGTTGTAATTACTGATTGTTCCCGGTGCCACGGTATCTATCGCATATTGCCCTTTTTCAACTTCGGTGCAAGCACTTACTATAAGAAAAACAGCTAACAGGCTTCCTAGTTTTAATAGATGTTTCATGATATATATGTTTTTATTTGCGTACAACATTTATTGCCATCCCGGATTTTGTACCAGGTTCGGATTGGCTAAGAGGGTGGATTCCTGAATGGGGAACAGGTAATCCTTGGAACCGAACTTCGGCTTGAACATGGTCGTCACGGTGTAGTATTCCTCGGCTGTCACGCCTTCCGTGTTCCAACCTTTGACTGGTTCGTTCATGAAAGTTGTCAATAGTTTCCAGCGACGTTTGTCATAATATGCCTTTCCTTCAAATGCTAATTCTATCAGGCGTTCCCTACGGATGATTTCGCGCATGCCTCCCTTGGTTTTGTATTTGCTTTTATATTGCGGGCGGGCGTATGTGTCCCAGGTCTCTTTGATTCCTTTAAGACCTGCGCGGTTGCGGATTTTATCTACATACTCGATGGAGAGGTCGTCGGAAGCCGAGTTGTCGTTGGGCAGGCATTCGTTGATGGCTTCGGCATAGAGCAGATAAAGGTCGCCTAGGCGCATGATGGGGAATGGGAAACGGTCGTTCTTCCAAGAGCCGGAGGTGGTGACGCTACAATCGATGGAAATGAATTTCTTGTCGAAATATCCTGTTCCCGAATAGTTGATGATACCGTTCTTTCCGGCATCTTCGCCTGCATAGCTGAATATCTTGTGCTGTTTCATTTCGTCAGAGGTCAGTCCGTCTATGCCGGACAGATAGAACAAGCCCCGGTTGAAACCTACATTGGCATAAAAACGCGGTTCACGGTCGAGGTGCAACTTGGCTGTACGTTCACCGACTACGGCATAGCGATAGTGGCTCTGGGGGATGGTGGCGATGTCATAGCGGTTGTTATAATCCCAAGTTTCGTCTTCATCGATGGGCAAACCGTTTTTAGTATAATAGTTCTCCACCGTGCGGAGTGTCGGTCCATGTTGTGAGTTGGCTCCGGCCGTACGGAAATAACTCTGATTGATGGTTATCAGGATATTGCGTACAATGCTGTTGTTGTCATTGCGGCTGTCTCCCCAAATCAGTTCATTGTTCCATTTGGCGGTCATCACTTTGTTCAGGGCATTCATCTGGCGGGTCTCGAAAGACATGGCGGACGGGGCCGCGTAGTCATTGATGGTGTAAAGTGCTCTTTCACCGGGGCCATTCAATGTGATGTCACAGAACTCTACTGCCTCTTTGCAAGCCTGGCGTGCTCTTTCCCACTTTTGCGGGTCGTATTCAGGGTTAATCAGTTGTACGCCCCTGTTGTCCTTAAAGTTGGTATAGTCGGCATTGCCGTTGAACAGCGGACTGGCGGCGGTTACCAAAATCTTGGCTTTCATGGCATAGGCTATCGCACCATTGATGCGTCCGGCATCGGAAATGGGATTTTCGGTTCTCGGAGGCAGTTCGTCCTTGGCTTCGTCGATTAACTGGACGATGTAATCCACTACCTCTTCAAAAGGTTCGCGATATATCTGCATTTCTTTCTCCGTAGCATCAATAGGCAGGTTTTCCTTTATCAAAGGGATGGGACCGTATAGCTCGGCCAGATACCAGTGATAATAGGCTTTCAGGAACTTTACCTCGGCAGCCCATTGTGCCCGCAGGCCGGTATCGATGTCTTTCACCAAGTCCAGGTTTTCCAGGAATATGTTGCAGCAACGGAGGGCATCGAACAATTTCTTACCTCCTTTGTCTCCATCCCAATAATTATAATTGGGTGAGGAGATATTGTTGCCCACATTCGTGGCATAGTATCTGCTTTCCCGTAATATTTCATACGCATTCCAGACCTCTTCACCGAGGTTCAGTCCCGGATTGTTATCTACATTTACCCAGTTGGGTAAGAAAGAATAGCATGTATACAGATATTTCTCCGCTTCTATTCTGTTGCGGAATGCATATTCGATGGTAGCTACGTTATCGGGTACTACGTCCAGATAATCACATGAATTGAGTGAAGTCGCGGCCAACATCAAGGCTATGATATAGTTTCTTTTTTTCATGATAATCTAATTGTTTTTAAAATCCTACTTGGATACCGATATTATGAACTCTTTGTATGGGATATCCTAAACCGTTGCCCGCCATTTCCGGGTCCCACAGGTCAAATTTACTAAAGGATAGAAGGTTGCTTCCACTGTAATAAATTCTCAGCTTGGACATGAACATTTTCTTTATTAACTTCTGTGGGAATGAATATCCTACTTCTACAGACTTCAGGCGTAGGAATGAACCGTCTTGCATGAACCAGGTGCTGGTACGGTTGTTGTTCGAAATGACCGTGTTGCTTAAACGCGGCCACAGTGCATGCAGGTTCCGGTTATTCTCGCTCCAGTGGTTGTCGGCGTATGCTTGTAACAGTTGGTTTTGTCCCAGGCCGCTTAAGTCGGTGTCGTCTATAAACGGATGGGTAGTTCCTGTCTTGTTACCTACATTCAGCCAAAAGGATTCACGGGCAAGGCCTTGGAAGAAACAAGAAACATCGAGCCCTTTGTATCCTGCCGAGAGTCCGAAACCATATACTATCTCCGGGTCGGTAGGGAAACCTATCGGCACTTGGTCGGCATCTGAAATGATGCCGTCGTTGTTTATATCCTTGTATTTGATGTCACCTGCCATATATTCACCAAATTGAGCAGGCGAATTAGCGATATCTTGCTCGTCAACAAACAAACGTTCTGCCACATATCCCCATCTCTGGCTGATGGAACGTCCTACTCTTGAACGCCACGGGGTTTTGGAATAATCGTTCTCTTCATATTTGGTCACTTTGCTGGTGGCATAGGTGAAATTAAATCGTCCTTGCATCCAAAAGTCTTTGTTGAAAGAGTAATTGTAGTCGGCCGACATATCGAAACCGGAACTTTCGGCTTCGCCCACATTGGCTCGTACATCGGCTTGGAGTCCCATGGTTGAGGGAACACCGGAGCGGGTTTGCAGGATATTGGTTCGCTTCTCGCGGAAGTAATCCATTTGTACGTCTACCGCGTTCAGCAGGTTGAACTCAGCTCCCACATTCAGCTTTCTGGCAATTTCCCATGTGATGTAGGGGTTGGCGTAGCGTTTAATGGCAATACCGTTTTTGGAAGTATTGAACTCCGTACCGAAGGTATATCCGTAGCTGCTTTCGTTCATACCTACTTCAGACAAATAGAAAAAACGGTCATCGTTGCTGCCAATGGCATCGTTTCCAACCAGACCGTAGGTGGCTTTCCACTTCAGGTTGGGTAACACTTTAGTAATCCATCCTTTATAGAATTTCTCATTGGACATGACGTAACCTAAGCCGACGGAGGGGAAGAAGCCAAAGCGTTCGTTGTCGGCAAAGCGTTCGGAACCGTTATAACCGAAGTTGGCTTCTAAGAAATAACGGTTGTCGTAGGCATAGGTGAAACGTCCGGAAAGTCCCATGTTGCGGTAGGGTAGTGAAAGTTGCAGGGAAGAGGCGTTTGCGTTCAGCCTGTTTTGTAGGGTGAAAATCAGCATTCCGCTTACTGCATGCTTTTCATTGAAAGTACGGTCGTAGCTTACTGCCGCTTCCATGTAAGTATTGGTCGTGATATTCTTTCCGCCTTCATTATACCCCAGGTATTCAGTCCCTTTATCAGGATTAAGCTCGGATAGAATATAGGAGTCGTCAATGGGGTTATAGTTTCCTGCCATATAATAGAAAGGTTCGTAATAACGCGATACATCAAAAGATGCATCCCGGGTGGTACTGAACAATGCCCTGGCTTTTAATCCTTTGGTGATAAACTTCAAGTCCTGGTTCATTTCGAATTGTGCCAGAATCTTTGAGGCGCTCTTGTCTTTATATCCCTTTACCATGTCGGCATAAGGGTTAATATAAAGTGAAGTGCCTTCTGCATAAGCGTTACCGAACATTATATGCTGAACATGCTCTGTGGATTTGGTCTGCGGGTAGTAAGCGGGGAACTCCACAGGGGAGGTTTGCATGATTTTATTATATAAGGTGGTACCGCCGTCAATGGGACCGGTCTGGTCTTCAATGGTTGTGTAGAGACGCACCACCATTTTAGTCGTTTTGGTGACGTTGATATTTACATTCGAACGAACCGAATAACGTTTCACGTTGATATTGCTGTTGAAGTTATTTCTTTTATCCACTTTCATCAGACCATGGTCCTGATTGAAAGTAGCGGCCACATAGTAACGTGCCACGGAACCACCGCCACTCAGGTTCAAATTATAGCGTTGATTGGCGACAACATCCTTCATCATCATGCTATACCAGTCTGTTGCCGGATACATATAGGGATTGGTGCCGGCAATGGTATTGGCTATTTTTTCTTGGGAATAAGGAACGCCTCCCAGCGGATTACGTGTACGGAAAGCTTCATTGCGAAGTTCCATATAGGTAATAGGATCGGCTAAGTCTACTTTGCTTGTTGGGGATGAGATAGAATTTTCAATACGGAATTCTACCTTGGCTCTGCCTTCCTTGCCTTCTTTTGTCGTGACTAAAATAACGCCGTTGGCTCCACGGGCTCCATATAACGCTGTTGCTGTGGCATCTTTCATGATAGAGAAACTTGCAATGTCATCCGGTTGCAGGCGGGATAAGTCGGAAGAAGTTATTTCCAGACCATCCATTAGAATAAGGGGGCCTTTGGCATAACCGAAAGTGGTGACACCACGAATGAAAAAGTCAGCATTATCCATGCCGGGCTCACCGCTACGTTGATAAGAGATTAAACCTGCCACGCGTCCGGCCAAAGCTGTGGTAAGATTGGATGTAGGGGCTTTTAATTCTGCCGGCTTTATTGCTGATACAGAGGCGAGAACACTCTCTTTCTTTTGTTTGGCGAATGCGACAACGGTTACTTCTTCCAGTTCATCCGCTTGTTCCTTGAGTTGGACTACTTTGTCACGGCGTATTACACTTGCAGAAATGACCTTTGTTTCCATTCCCAAATAAGAGATTTCTAAAATAGCGTTGGAGTTTACTTCTATGGAGAAGTTTCCGTCGATATCGGTAGTGACTCCTTGTGGAGTACCTTGGATTACAATGGCTGCGCCGGGCAATGGCTCTCCTACGGAATCAATGACTTTCCCCGTTATTTTTACTTTTTGTTGTGTTACCGCATGGCTGGCTGTAACTTCCTGTATACCTGTACTTGGGAAGCTGTTGGCTAATAGCGGAGACGATGCAATGGACAAAATCGTTACCATCAATCCTCGGCATAATTGCCGGTTCACTTGCTGACGTAACGAAAATGGTGTGTCGTTTTTCATGCTCTTTTAAGATAAATAGTTAAACATTTGAGATTGTGATATTTTTCGAAAAATAATTCTGGCGTAAAACTAATTGGTAATGACATTTGTAGCTTTCAATTTTATATCAAATCCTTGCAAAAACAAACAGACTGTTTAAAAAAGGCTCCTAATGTGTATTTGATTGGTGCTAACAAAAGCGGTTGTATGCTTTAAAGTTTGCGAGTTGGTTTATCCTTTATTATTTTTGCATCCATGAACTCTGATAAACGTGTATTGCTAGGCATGAGCGGCGGTACGGATAGCTCCGTAGCGGCCATGAAGTTGCAGGAGGCGGGCTATGAAGTAACCGGCGTGACTTTTCGTTTTTATGAAGCCGGAGGTACGGAGTATCTGGAGGATGCACGTGCCTTGGCGGCAAGGCTGGGGATAGAACACATTACGTACGATGCGCGGGATGTTTTCCGCTCACGCATCATCCGCTACTTTGTAGATGAATATATGAGGGGGCATACGCCTGTGCCCTGTACCCTCTGCAACAATGAATTGAAGTGGCCGCTTCTGATGAAGCTTGCCGATGAGAGGGGGATTTACCGGATTTCTACGGGGCACTATGTGCGCAAAGTCTTGTCAGGTGACAAGTATTACATTGCGCCTGCGGCAGATAAGGATAAAGACCAGACTTTTTTTCTTTGGGGGTTGAAGCAGGATATCCTGCAACGCATGCTTCTGCCTATGGGAGAACTCACTAAAAATGATGCACGTGCCTATGCTGCCGCTCGTGGCTTTGAGCGGGTGGCGACAAAGAAAGATAGTATAGGTGTATGCTTCTGCCCGCTTGACTATCGTTCTTTTCTGAGACATGAAGTGCCTACCCTCCAGTTGCCTGGACGGGGGAAGTTTGTAGATGAGCAGGGACGTTTCTTGGGTTGGCACGAGGGGTATCCTTTCTATACTGTAGGTCAGCGCCGTGGTTTGGGACTCCAACTGAACAGTGCCGTATTTGTGAAAGAAACCAGGAAAAGGAGTAATGAGGTGGTACTTGCCCCGCTCGCTTCTTTGTATAAAATCGAAATGCGGCTGAAGGACTGGAATCTGGTGGATGAGGAAAAGGTATTTAATTCAGAAAAGATTATAGTGAAGATACGCTATCGAAAGCAGGCTAATCATTGTAGGGTTATACTGGATACTGATGGGTACTTACTGGTTTCATTACTGGAACCTTTGGAGGCGATAGCTCCCGGACAAGCCGCTGCTTTCTATGATGAAAACGGTTTGTTGCTGGGGGGTGGAATTATCATTTGAGACGAGGCATATTCTTTTCCGTTTGCGCTTATTAACAATTGTTGAAGCAGTATATTTCTTTAACGGTTATTTCTTAAAGGAAGACTAACTTAACTAAACGAAAAAACTAAAATGGAAAAGAATTTTAAACTAAACCAACTATTTGTAGCGCTAATGGTAATTGGATGTTCCTTCGGTTTTGTTTCTTGTGACGACGACGATGACAAGATTCCTGTTGAGCCTAATACTAAAAACGCTTGGGGGGAATTCAAGGGTAAAATGCAGATTCTTCCGCTTGCACCCGAACAGACTCTGGCAGATGAAGCTCCTGAAGCTACTGATGTTGCCGCTACAGTGAAGAACGATACGGTATACTTCAATAATTTCCCTATCAAGGATTTGGTTGCTACATTGGTACCCGAGGACCAAGTTGATAAAATAGTGGAAGCTATTGGTGAGGTAAAATATAAAGTAGGTTACGTAGCAGCGCTGAATGAAGCGAAAGATAGTATTTATATGACATACGACCCTAAGCCGCTGGAACTGACAGTACCTCTCGGTGAAGATGCGACGATTGCTGTGAAAGTGAAAATTTCTGCAACGCAAAAGGGAAGTTATGAATTGTCGTCAAAGAATTACAAGTTTGAGATAAAAGCGGATGAGGTAACGGTGAATGATGGACCTTTCGATAAATTCCCGGTGTCCCTCGTTAAATTTGAGATGAAGAAAGATAAATGATTTATGTGTGTTTCTAGACTCTAACTAAACTAAATATTAACCTGACAAGTTAGTCTGATAAATGAAAAAGGTGTACCTCCTCAGGTACACCTTTTCTATTATTATATATATCTATATGACCGTTTTACTTATTCAATTCCAGCATCTCCTCGATATATTCACGGGTATTGCTGAGGCGTGGTATCTTGTGTTGTCCGCCGAGCTTGCCTTTGTTGTTCAGCCAATCATGGAACAGGTTCTCGCGTGCCACGATTATTTCCAGCGGTTGCAGGGCAAGATTGTTCTGGCGCTTGGCTTCGTAGTCGGAATTGACTTCTTTCAGGGTATCGTCTAATATCTCGGCGAATTTCTCCAGGCTATCCGGCATCTGCGCAAACTCTACCAGCCATTGATGGCGGCATTTGGCATGTTCGTCCATAAAGACAGGGGCGGCGGAATAGTCCACAATCTGCGCTCCGGTGGCGGCACATGCCCTGGCTAAGCCTTTCTCCGCATTATCTACAATCAATTCTTCACCGAAGGCGTTGATGAAATGCTTCGTACGTCCTGTAATGACGAATTTATAAGGATGATTATTTGTGAACTTCACAGTATCTCCAATCATGTATCGCCACAAACCGGCGGAGGTGGAGATTACCATGGCGTAATTCTTATTCAGCTCAACCTCTTCGAGACAGCAGACGCGGGGATTTTCTTTTCCCACATCTTCCAGCGGGATGAACTCGTAGAAGACACCATAGTCAATCATAAGCAGCATGGAGAGGTCGTTCGGGTCGCTTTGAGTGCCGAAGTAACCTTCGGATGCATTGTATGTTTCCACGTAATGCATTTTGGAGCTTTTGATGATTTGCTTGTATTGTTCGCGGTAGGGGGTGAAAGCTACACCACCGTGGAAGAAGACTTCCAGGTTAGGCCATATTTCTTCCAATGTCTGTTTCCCGTTTTTCTCGAGTATATGCTTGATGAGTACCAGCATCCATGACGGCACGCCGGAAAGGTTGGTGACATTGGTGTGCAAGGTACTGTTGGCAATGGCTTCTATTTTAGGCTCGAACTTGTCCATAAGGGCAATCTGTTTGCCCGGTACCCGTATGAAGTTTACCAACGGGTTGATATTCTCTATCAGGATTGCGGACAAATCGCCTACAAGACTGTGATTGGAGTTGAGGTTTGGGCTGTGGCTGCCTCCCAGTATGAGCCCTTTCCCTGAGAAAAAGCGGCTTTCGGGATTTTGTCCCAGATAGATGGCGACCGCATCTTTCCCGCCTTGATAGTGCGTGTCTTGCAGTGACTCTTTGCTTACGGGCAGGAATTTGCTTTTATCGTTAGTGGTTCCCGAAGACTTTGCAAACCAGCGTATGGTTGAGGGCCAAAGCAAATTCTGCTCGCCTGCGCGCAGACGGGTTACGTATGGTTTTATTTCCTCGTAAGTTTGTATAGGGAGACGATTCTTAAAATCTTCATAAGTACGGATAGAAGCGTAGTCGTATTTCTTTCCCCATTCTGTGTTGGTAGCCATACGGACAAGGCGTCGCAATACACCTTCTTGTAATTCACCTGCATGGTCGGTATACTGTTCGATTTCTTTCAGGCGAGGAGCGAAGTATACTTTATTCAGAAACTTTGTTATATTCATCGTTCTTATTGAAATCTTATTTTAAACCGCAAAATTAATCTTATTTATTGGCATCTCTATCTTTTTTCTCTTTTTTTTCTATCTTTACGGACGTATTTAGGAAATAAGGTAACAAGTTGACCGGTTGACAAGAGGAAGAGATGAAAATTTTGTACTGGAAAAAACTATCTGCTTTGTCGCCTTGTAAATTTGTCATCTCGTAAACTTTTAATAGAGAAATAATATGAGAATCGGTATTTTGACTTCAGGGGGAGATTGTCCCGGCATCAATGCTACTATTCGTGGGGTATGCAAGACTGCTATCAATCATTATGGAATGGAGGTAATCGGCATCCATAGTGGCTTTCAAGGGTTATTGACAAAGGATGTAGAGTCGTTTACCGATAAATCTTTATCAGGGCTGCTGAATTTGGGTGGAACCATGCTGGGTACTTCCCGCGAAAAGCCATTCAAAAAGAACGGTGTGATTTCGGATGTCAACAAACCGGCTTTGATAGAGGAGAATGTGAAAGAGTTGGGTTTGGATTGTATTGTCTGTATCGGTGGCAATGGTACACAGAAAACTGCTGCTAAGTTGGCTGCCATGGGACTGAACATCGTATCTGTGCCCAAGACGATAGATAATGATATCTGGGGTACGGATTTTTCTTTCGGCTTTGATTCTGCCGTTAGTATTGCCACGGATGCCATCGACCGCCTGCACTCCACCGCCAGTTCGCACAAGCGTGTGATGGTGATTGAGGTGATGGGGCATAAAGCAGGATGGATTGCTCTCTATTCCGGTATGGCAGGTGGTGGTGATGTGATTTTAATCCCTGAAATCCCTTACAATATTCATAATATAGGCGATACCATTCTGAACCGCCTTAAGAAAGGTAAGCCTTATTCCATCGTAGTGGTTGCCGAAGGTATTCAGACTGACGGCAGGAAACGCGCCGCCGAATATATCGCTCAGGAAATAGAGTATGAGACGGGCATTGAAACCCGCGAAACCGTGCTTGGATATATTCAACGCGGCGGTTCACCCACCCCTTTTGACAGAAATCTTTCTACCCGTATGGGTGGTCATGCCACGGAATTGATTGCTACCGGACAGTTTGGACGCATGGTGACTTTGGAAGGGGATGTGATATCTTCTGCACCCCTTGAAGAGATTGCCGGAAAGCTGAAGTTGGTGACTGAAGACCATGACTTAGTTGTTCAGGGACGCAGGATGGGAATTTGTTTCGGATGAGAAGATTATTGTTTTAGACAAAATCTCTTTTGATTTTTTATTTAGATATCGCTCTGTCATGCTCCATTCAATGGCAGCATGACAGAGAAAAATTGTTAGTTTTCTTTTGGTATCTTGTTTTGTTTCTGCTTTAGTATAATGTAGATGTCAAGTCCCAAACTAAATATTGTAAGTAATCCACACACTATAAATATTGCAAGAATTACATTACCCACTTTGTCTTTAGAAATAGACCATAAAGTAATTATAAATAGTAGGTTAACAATATCAGAGATAATGCCCCTCATGGTTCCAAAAGAAAGAAGTGTCTTTCTTTTCATAGTTTCATTTCTTTTTTCCATAATCTAAAACTGTTTTTTGCAACTGATAATCCTATTAAAAGAGAATTCTTATCTTCAACGCTTATATTGGTGGATTCTTTAATAACCTCATTGTATTTATTTAGGATAATCTCGAGTGTTGCTTCATCTGAAATCTTTCCTTGATATAAAGCATCCATAAGCAATTTTAGAATGTTTCCTGTTTCAACCGAAATGTTTTGTTGCTCAATCATGCCATTTAACGCTTTCTCATAATTTTGGGTTTGACAATATTCCATTAAGTTATTATTGACTTTGTAATTTAGGCTTTTGATATCTCTATCAGAAAATAAAGGTATATTGTAAGAATTGTCACAGTATTCGGGTAAGACAGGATCCAGTTCTATAGATAATTCAGGAATACTTCTTGTTGTTGGATTTTCTTTGAAATTTAGGGCTGTATTTACAATTGAATCATGTAATTCAGCTATTAAATCGCATGTACGTTCTTCTAAAATTTCAGTTGATACGTTTAGGAGTCTGCATCTTGAATTAAATTTGTTGATATGTTTTCCAATCATTGTTTTTTGTTCTAACAATGAATTAATATGATTGTTGTATTCTTCTACTGTTATCACTATGGAACATCCTTTATATGCTCCATAGGAGGCTCCACCAGCTATAAGTCCTGTCGAGGCTAATACTGCAACACCTGCTGCTGGGCCGGCCGTTCCGCCAGTAGCAGCGGTTATATAACCGGCAACGCCAACTGAAGCTTTGAAACCAGCACAAGCCCCCAACATATCAGCACTGAATACTGCTGTAAGTGTTCCAAACCACCCACGTGTTTTAGGCTGTTGCTGTATGATTGAATCATTGAATTGGCGTAGAGTTTCTAATTCTTTGTAAATAGAAAGTTTATTTTTACTGTTAATACAGTTTGCTTGTTCATCTTGATAACAACTTGTTGCTAAAAAGATAATGCCTAATATTGCTATAAATGTTTTTTTCATAAGTTTTTCAATGGCTTTGAGTTACTAATAGGGTTAATTATATTTTAATTAACTTTTATTCTACGCCTGTTATTCTCTTTAAGTGTACATCTCATTAAGAAAGTCATAAAAATGGAAAGAAAGTGGCGGGCATTCTTTCTTAAAATGACTTATCTGTAATGTTATCGGTTCACTGTAGTAAGTTGACTACATGTAAGAGTTACCACTGAAATGATATTTTTGTAAATACAAAAATAGTAAAAAAGATATATTGTAGTAATTTTGCGATGGATATTTTTCGTGTAATGTATAACAAATAATCTAGCGATATCTTATATAATGAACCTTCTCATATATAAGGTAACGAATACAATATTTCCTTTGCTGGAATAAAAATATTTTAAAAAGAAGAAGGGCTCAGCAAATTGATGAGTCTATTGGTTCGCTGTAATCTGCCGGAATCTCTACTGTTATCTCTTCGGAAGTGTGATTTTCTACCTTTGCCGTTTCAATCTCCTCTTTGAAGTCATTGTCATTTTTAATCTTCTTTATCGCCATTTGAGCAGCATTCTGTTGTGACTCTTTTTTAGAGTAACCTGTGCCTGTGCCTGCTGAAATGCCTTCAATGCGGACTTCGGTGTGAAACATCGGATTGTAATCTTCGTCCAAGAATTGCTCTATCAGTTCGAAGGATACTTCCATCTTGTTCTTTTGGCTCCATTCGATGAGTTTGGATTTGAAGTTGACCTCTTTACGTGACATTTTGTCCAGGTCAATATACTTCTTCAGGATTTTCTCTTCCATGAACTGCTTGCAACGTTCGTAGCCTTGGTCCAGATAGATGGCGCCGACGAGCGCTTCAAAAGCGTTGCCGTACATATAGCTGTTGTGCGAAGAGGAGCGTGTGGAGTATTTC
>ULTJ01000028.1_pt1 | contig 32715 bp, 22 predicted proteins | sample 1957491 | NCBI WGS metagenome assembly ULTJ01 (sample SAMEA4835731, study PRJEB28245) | human gut metagenome | biome: gut microbiome; material: fecal sample | place: Denmark | collected 2008 | reverse complement strand
CAAGTGACAGTGATGCTTAAGAACAGAATAGAGAACTAAGTAAAATACTGAATCCCGCTCCATTGTATGGAAGCGGGATTTTTTTATAGCATAAACTAAGAAAACAAATAATAAGGAATGAAAAAGGTAGCCATTCAAGGAACATTAGGTTCGTATCACGACATCGCCGCACACAAGTACTTCGAAGGAGAAGAAATAGAGTTAATCTGTTGCACCAACTTTGAAGACGTATTTACCGCTGTCAAGAAGGACAGCCAGACCATCGGTATGCTGGCGATAGAAAATACGATTGCAGGTAGCCTGCTGCACAACAACGAGTTACTGCGCCAAAGCGGTACACAGATTGTAGGTGAATATAAATTGCGCATTTCACACAGTTTCGTTTGCCTGCCCGAAGAGGATTGGGACGACATCACAGAAGTAAACTCCCATCCTATCGCCCTGATGCAATGCCGCGAGTTCCTGGGACAGCATCCACGCATCAAAGTGGTTGAAGGAGAAGACACCGCCCTTAGCGCCGAGATTATCAAGAAAGAGAACCTGAAAGGGCATGCCGCCATCTGTTCCAAAGCTGCTGCCGAACGCTACGGGATGAAAGTGCTGCAAGAAGGCATTGAAACCAATAAACATAACTTTACCCGTTTTCTGGTGGTGGCAGACCCTTGGCAAGTAGACGAATTGAACCGCCACCGCAGCAAGGATGTGAACAAGGCAAGCATGGTATTCACCCTGCCCCATACGGAAGGCAGCTTGTCGCAAGTACTATCCATCCTGTCATTCTATCGCATCAATCTGACGAAGATACAATCACTGCCCATCATCGGACGCGAATGGGAATATCAGTTTTACGTAGATGTAGTTTTCGATAATGTACTGAGATATAAACAATCTATTGCGGCTATCACTCCGCTTACCAAAGAACTTAAAATATTAGGAGAATACGAAGATGGAAAATCAAATATCTAAAATAAAGCCTGCTGACCGCCTGGCAAGCGTAAGCGAATACTACTTTTCAAAGAAGCTGAAAGAAGTGGCGCAGATGAATGCCGAAGGAAAAGATGTCATCAGCCTGGGTATAGGCAGTCCCGACATGCCTCCTTCCGAAAAAACAATAGAAACGCTATGCGAAGCCGCCCGAAATCCCGATGGCCATGGCTACATGCCTTATATAGGTATCCCGGAACTGCGCCGCAACTTTGCCGGATGGTACAAGAAGTGGTATGATGTAGACCTGAACCCCAACACGGAAATCCAACCGCTTATCGGTTCCAAGGAAGGTATCCTGCATGTCACGCTGGCTTTCGTCAATCCGGGAGAACAGGTATTGGTTCCCAATCCCGGTTATCCTACCTACACTTCACTCAGTAAAATACTTGGCGCTGAGGTGGTGAACTACAATCTGAGAGAGGAAAACGGCTGGATGCCCAACTTTGAAGAACTGGAAAAAATGGATATGAGTCGTGTGAAACTGATGTGGACCAACTATCCCAATATGCCGACAGGGGCAAATGCCACGCCGGAACTTTATGAAAAGCTGGTGGACTTTGCCCGCCGCAAGGATATCGTCATCGTCAATGACAATCCATACAGTTTTATCCTGAACGAGCGCCCCATCAGCATCCTCAGTGTGCCGGGAGCTAAAGACTGTTGCATCGAATTCAACTCCATGAGTAAAAGTCATAACATGCCGGGATGGCGTATCGGTATGCTTGCCTCGAACGCAGACTTCGTGCAATGGATATTGAAAGTGAAAAGTAATATCGACAGCGGAATGTTCCGCGCCATGCAACTGGCTGCCGCTACTGCCCTCAAAGCCGGACAAGATTGGTACGACGGTAACAATAAAAACTACCGTAACCGTCGCCGCCTTGCCGGAGAGATTATGCACGAACTGGGATGTACATACGATGAAAATCAGGTCGGCATGTTCCTTTGGGGAAAAATACCCGATAGCTGCGGAGACGTGGAAGAACTCACCGAAAAGGTTTTGCATGAAGCGCGTGTATTTATTACTCCGGGATTTATCTTCGGAAGCAACGGGAAGCGGTTTATCCGTATCTCACTTTGCTGCAAAGACCACAAACTGGCAGAAGCGTTGAAACGTATTAAGGAGATGAAGTAATCTTTTTACAAAAGATATATTTTTCCTGAAAGCCCAAATCATTTCACTAAAACAGGCCTAAGAAAAGTATTTCGGAGAGGATTAAGAAGGCTAAGAAACATTTATAATTATAGACAAATTAAACAAAGATAAAGAATATGGAACTCGAATTAGAATCAATCTTATTACCGGGCATTGAGGACAAACGTCCTATGGTTATTGCAGGCCCGTGCAGTGCAGAGACAGAAGAGCAAGTAATGAGTACAGCCAAACAGCTGTCTGAAAAAGGTATGAAGATATTCCGTGCAGGTATCTGGAAACCACGTACCAAACCGGGCGGCTTCGAGGGTATCGGCGTAGAAGGGCTTGCCTGGCTGAAGGAAGTAAAGAAAGAAACCGGCATGTATGTTTCTACGGAAGTAGCTACCGCAAAGCACGTATATGAGTGCCTGAAAGCCGGAATAGATATTCTCTGGGTAGGTGCCCGCACCACCGCCAATCCTTTTGCCGTACAGGAAATTGCCGATGCATTGAAAGGGGTGGATATCCCTGTTTTGGTGAAGAACCCGGTAAATCCTGACCTCGAATTGTGGATTGGTGCCTTGGAACGTATCAACAATGCCGGCTTGAAGCGTCTCGGCGCTATACACCGTGGATTCAGCAGCTACGACAAAAAGCTATACCGCAACTTGCCGCAATGGCATATTCCTATCGAACTGCGCCGCCGCATTCCGAACCTTCCTATTATCTGTGACCCGAGCCACATCGGTGGAAAGCGTGAATTGGTTGCCCCGCTTTGCCAGCAGGCAATGGACTTGGGTTTCAACGGTTTAATCATCGAAAGCCACTGTAACCCGGATTGCGCATGGAGTGACGCGGCACAGCAGGTGACACCGGATGTACTGGACTACATTCTTAACTTGCTCGTTATCCGCAAGGAAACGCAGAGCACCGAAAACCTCAGTGAATTGCGTAAGCAGATTGATGAATGCGATAACAATCTCATCCAGGAATTGGCGAAACGTATGCGGGTGGCACGTGAAATAGGTACTTACAAGAAAGAGCATGATATGACTATCCTGCAAACAGGACGTTACAATGAAATTCTCGAAAAACGCGGTTCACAAGGTTCACTCTGTGGTATGGATGCGGAATTTATAAAAAAAGTGTTTGAAGCTATACACGAGGAGAGTGTGAGGCAACAAATGGAAATAATCAATAAATAGAACAATGAAGAATGAAGAATTACCTTGCGGCATACTTGCATAGCGTAGTCAAATTCTTCATTCATCATTCTTCATTAAATTATCATACTTAGACAATTATGCGAATATTAATACTCGGAGCCGGGAAAATGGGCTCTTTCTTTACAGATATTCTGAGCTTCCAGCACGAAACGGCGGTGTTTGACGTCAACCCTCATCAGTTGCGTTTTGTTTATAACACCTATCGTTTCACTACGCTGGAGGAAATCAAAGAGTTTGAACCGGAACTGGTTATCAACGCCGTAACAGTGAAATATACGCTGGATGCTTTCCGCCAGGTACTGCCTGTGTTGCCTAAAGATTGCATCATCAGCGACATCGCTTCGGTGAAGACGGGATTAAAGAGTTTCTATGAAGAAAGCGGTTTTCGTTTTGTGTCAACACATCCCATGTTCGGACCGACTTTTGCGAGTCTCAGTAATCTGAATACAGAAAACGCCATCATCATCAGTGAGGGCGACCATTTAGGAAAGATATTTTTTAAAGACCTTTACCAAACGATGAAACTCAATATCTTTGAGTACACCTTCGACGAGCATGATGAAACCGTAGCCTACTCACTGTCCATTCCTTTTGTATCCACTTTCGTATTTACGGCGGTGATGAAACACCAGGAAGCACCAGGTACCACTTTCAAAAAGCACATGGCTATTGCCCAGGGACTCCTTAGCGAAGACGATTACCTGCTTCAGGAAATCCTGTTCAATCCCCGCACGCCTTCACAGGTAGCCAATATACGGACAGAGTTAAAGAACCTTCTTGAAATCATTGAAAACAAGGATGCGGAAGGGATGAAAAAATATCTCACGAAAATCAGGGAGAAAATCAAATAAACCATCAATCACTTTATCACTCTACATAGGGCAGTACAAACCAGAATGTGCTGCCCTTTTCTTTCTCGGAAACGACACCAATTTCACCACCCAAATGTTTCACGATGCTTTTACAGAGCGATAACCCCAAACCGGTTCCCTGAATAAAAGTATCGAGTTTCACAAACCGGTTGAAGATGTACATTTGGTCTTCAGAAGAAAAACCGCAACCGGTATCGGTGACATAGAAATAGAATCCTCTTTTCTCTTTTCGGCAACCTAAAGTAATGCTACCTTTTTCCGTGAACTTCACCGCATTGGAGAGGAGATTCAGTAGCAATGTACGTAGATATTCCTGATCGGTTGTTATAAACCTATCTGCTTCACAATCGGGCAGTTCCCTAATAAACCGTAACGGATGGTCGTAGAGGTTACTGCGGATATAAGTCTCCATATCAATGAACAGGTCCGCAATATTGACCCGGGCATATTGGAAACAAACTTTCCCCGCATCCAGCGCAGACAAGTCGAGTATATTGTTTATCAAAGACTCAAGCAGGCTGGTGTTCCGTGTGATAATCGGTCCATAGTCCTTGGTTATATCTTTATCATCGGATGAACCCAGAATAGCAGAAAAACCGACAATGGCATTCAGCGGCGTACGCACTTCATGACTGATGCTGCCTAGGAAGAGTTTAGTTTCTTCGTTGGACTCTTCCGCTTTTTGCTTGGCTTCTTCCAGACACTTTTCGTGCTGTTTCTGCTCATCAATATCCAGACTTAGTTCTATCAACCGCTTAGAGGTGTGAACATAATACATGTGTTGGCGGATCCAATGTGTTTCACCATCTTCAGCAATGACCCTGATATCCTTACACAAAGCCTCTTGCATTTCTCCAGCACGTATGCCATATTGGAACTTCAGTAATGCTTCCCGGTCTTCGACCACCACATGTTCATAAACAGGGAATGTTCCTGAACAGAATGATTCACTCATGTTTTTACACCAGGAAGCCGTAGCCATTCCTTCTGCGGTATTAACGTCATAGAAAGCAACTCCCAGTTGTGAAGAGTTCGAGGCAAAATGGAACAAACTTTCAAAGCGTTCTTTCTCCCGGCGCTCCCTGATGGCGGGAGTGAGATTGATGGCAATAGCCATGAAACTGGATGAGTAGTAATTCACTTCGCGCAAAGGCTTTACTATCAACTGATAAACTTCTCCGGTAAAGTTTGAACGGGACACCTTGCCATTGGCATCCACAGAAACCTCACAGTTTATAACCTGCCCGGAACGTATCTGCTCTTTCAGTTCATCACTGAGATAAGGACTCTCAAATACATTTTCGAAAAACAGGTCACATTGTTTGCACATTTCTTCGGTTTCTCCGTTGACAATGCGCAACAAGCGCTTTCCCTGCCTATCATACAAAGCAAAGTCTATGGAGCTATTAGCGTAAATCACCTGCAACTTATCATACAAACGCTTATAGCGGGCATAGTCCGCTTGGAGAGACTTGTTATATCTGCTCCGGCGCCAAGAAATCACCAGATAGCATACAACCAATGATAAAATCAAGATTGCAACCAGCAACTGCCGCTCATACTTACGGAGAAAAGTGGGAGGTATATGTTCGTACGTCACATTCTCCAATTTATCTGCCGCAGAGGTCAGCCCATAGCGTTCGAGAGCCGTTTTATTTAAGACAGTTCTTACTTTCGACAATGTGTCAAATGGAATTGACATAAGTGTGTCCCCCTTCACGGCACGGTTGAGCAACGCCACTGCATTCTCCACTACTTTGGGCCTCTCCAAATAGCATCCGCCCAACCAATAGTTATCTTTAGAGAAATCACGTGCTGTCATCGTAAACAAGGGGACAGTGGAAACGTATGTAAACAAAGAGTCTATCTCCTGATCGGAACGTTTGCTATGCAAACCGTCAATATTCCAGCTATAAGTGAGGAATGCACGATGTGGGGCAGGTTCCAACATAACATCATAAATAGAATCTGTATTCATGCGGTTGTGTATCATCTTTGAAAACTTGACCTCAGGCATCACTTTTTTCATAATTTCTTCTACCTCCAAACGTATTTTAGCACTCCTGTAATAGTCATCATCCACCCAGATAAGTTCCTGTAAACCGGGCAACATACGTTGTATCAATTCAAGATTTTGGCGTACCGGGAACTGGGCTATATTTCCACTATAATTCAAATCGGTTTCAAGATAATAGACATCCACCCCCATATCTTCACGCTTCGATATGCGAATGCTTTTATCTTCCTTAATCTGTCTCAAATATTTCTCGCTGAACTTTCCCAATCTTGTTATCACATTATAATCACGAATGCCATATTTCAAATCAAAGGGAAATCCCCTTTCCGGAAACCATCCTGAAGCAGAAACAGAATCGGATACGGCACACAGCACCATTGGAATCTGTTTCCATTTTTTCATCAGAAATATATAGCTGAGATAATGTAAAAAGCCTTCTTCACCAATCCAGACTATGGCATCAGGTATATCATCTTGCATAAATATAGAAGAGACCTCCAAAGTCGTCGCATCTACACATGTCCGCGTACGTTCGGCATATCCCCACAAAATAGAACGCAAAGTCAATGCGGCAGCCGAGCTGTATGTGGCACTTTCTGTTTTCAAGTCACCGGAATAAACCATCCAATCAGGATACGTCTCACGAATTTTATATTCCAAAGAATCCATGAGGTCTTTGCTCCACTCCACCCGTTCGCTATAAGAATTGATGATAAGTATCCTTTTCTCTGCTTCGGCTTTTACAGGCACAGCAACCCAAGCGGTCATTCCAAGAAACAACAGCAGAACAGACAGAGTATAGGACAAGCTCGTTTTCATACACAAATTCTTTATTCGTTCAGTTCTTCTCTGGATATTTCAATAATATCATCAAGCAGTTTCAACATTCGGTTATTGCAAATTTCAATCTCTCCGTTCAAGGCTTTCCGCCGTTCGAGGTCAGTGGTAGTGACCAACTCCTGCACACACGAAATTATTTCTTTCAATGGTACGCGAATTTCATCCTTCATATTAGCTACAAAAGCATTCTTAAAGCGATCGGCTTCCTGCGCTTTTCTCATGGCAGCTTTCAGTTCTTTTTCTCTGGTCATCTGTGCGTCTACATTGAGAACCAATTCCGCTACAATAATATGCTTAACGTCAGGGGCATATTCCAAAGGCTGAATCAAGTAACGGATATAATGACTTTCACCATCCGGATTTTGTATCTGCAAATTATCACAAAATGCAAAAGAGGCGCCATAGCGTACCCGTTCCAAGTATTGTTCCACCTTTATTCTATCGTCTTCCACCAGATATTGGTGTGCCTGCAAAAGATTGACAGTCTTCCGTTGCATATTGAATGTGCCGTACCAGGCATCCGTAGCAAAGCCAAGGCCATCCAAAAGATTATATTCCGCAACACCGATGACAGCCTTGTCCATCGCGAAGTTCAGTACATTATAAATCTTTTCTTTCGCCTTTCTTTCCTTAACTATGTCCGTATTGTCTATCACAATTACCAGATAATTATTTTCTCCCGTCTCTTCATCAGGAATCATGCAACATTGAAAGCGATAACAATAATTGTTCAAAACTATCAACCGGCTTACCAACTCTTTGCGATAAAGTGCTTCACGCATCTTTTCATCCAAGATGTCCGAATTAAACAGATGAAAGATATCGGCTCGCGCATGTGCGAATTGTTCAAAGAAGACATCGGTCTCCGCATTACGATTCAACAAATTACCATAGATATCAAACAACATCAGACCAACCGGCATATTCTCGTAAACCAATTGATATTCATCATAGAGGGTCTTATAGCGTTCAAGCAAACTATTCAGATTATAGCGGTAGCGCCGGGAATATATGATGCGGGCAGACACAAAGGCCAACACTATTATCACCAGCAATATGACAACAATAATACGGATATGGCGAATGACAAAATGTGGAGGAATATTGCGTTCCACCACATTTGGCAAGTTCTTCACAGCCGAATGCAAACCTGCATGCATCAAAGCCGTCGAATTCAGGTAGAAGGCGGTATCAGAAGCTGTTGCATAAGCACCCTCAGCCGTTACTCCCGTTTCTAAAAGGCGGAATATATTTTCTACCGTTTTATCGGCAAATGCGGAAACCGGAGCAAAATACCCAGCAGAAGGAATATGGGTACGGTAAGTCATATCACGCAGAGTAAGCACAGGGACACTTATGGATTTAGGCGGCAGAACGCTATTCGTAACAAGCACAGATTCACCGGGAAGTTTTCTCAAAACCTGCTTAACGGAATCTTCATTGTCAGGTTCAATTAATATCTCCGAAAAGGATACCCCGGTCTTCTCGCTGCATTGCATGAGCTTTTTCTTCACATAAGAGTCACAATAGCTGCCGTCGGAAAGATAATAAAGGTGTTGAAAACCGGGAACTAAAGTTTCTGCCAACTGCAAAGTCCGCGCAGTATTATCCGGCTCTATGACAGCCATTGTTTTCAAATCGGATTTTATCTTATTCAAAGGAATCAAGAGACTATCCTCTATCTGTTTGCCGGGAAAGAACCGGTTATAGTCTTCCATCACATCCGCGTGCACACCACAAAGAATAACGGGAATCCGTTCCCAAGTCCCCCGGTGGTTCATCGTCCGATAGAGCATCCAACTTTCATCGCCGATAAGTACCAGTACATTCGGCCGAGAAATCCGATTATTCAGGCGTCCGTAAGCAAAAGCTCCCTGCATGGCAAAACGGTCGGCAAGATAAGAGGTATGAGCGGTAATACCGGCGTATGTTATGTTTACCTTTATTTCCGGTCTTTCCATTTCCAGACGGTTGCGGATTTCTTTAGCTATAGCAGTGCTCCACTCTTTCTCATAAGAATAAGAGCTTAATATCATGACAAATTCCGGCTTTTCTGTCACAGGGGTTGAAGATTGGGCAAGCGACGCCGAGGAATACAAGATACATCCAAGCAATATTGCAACGATGGAACGGTACATAAACAAAGATTTGTTGCAAATATATATTAATTATTTGAATATTCTGTTCCATCCATTAGTTTTTATTCTCTTAGTTTCGATATTTGATAATCCAAGAAATATCATGTATTTTTGCATCACCAAAAAAGAAAAGAATGATAGACCAACCTACCATAGACAGAATTCTGGATGCCGCGCAAATCGTGGATGTTGTATCGGACTTTGTTACGTTGCGAAAACGCGGAGTGAATTATGTTGGTCTGTGTCCTTTCCATGATGATAAAACTCCGTCGTTCTATGTATCTCCTGCCAAAGGACTTTGTAAATGCTTCGCTTGCGGAAAGGGAGGTAATCCGGTGCACTTCATTATGGAACATGAACAAATGTCCTATCCTGAAGCCTTGAAATACCTCGCCAAGAAATATGGCATCGAAATCAAAGAACGGGAACTCTCCAATGAAGAGAAACTGGTACAGAGCGAAAGGGAAAGTTTGTTTATCGTCAACAACTTTGCCAGAGATTATTTCCAGAATATCTTGCGTAACCATGTAGATGGTCGTAGCATCGGTATGGCTTATTTCCGCAGCCGTGGTTTCCGGGATGATATTATCGAGAAATTCCAACTGGGCTATTGTACCGAAAGCCATGATGCCATGGCACAAGAAGCATTGAAGAAGGGATATAAAAAAGAATTCCTCATCAAGACCGGACTTTGCTACGAAACGGACGACCATCGTCTGCGCGACCGCTTTTGGGGACGTGTCATTTTCCCCGTACATACATTGTCGGGCAAAGTAGTGGCTTTTGGTGGACGTGTGCTTGCCAGTGCCACCAAGGGAGTGAAGGTGAAGTATGTCAACTCGCCCGAGTCGGAAATCTATCACAAGAGCAACGAACTATACGGTATCTATTTTGCCAAACAGGCCATTGTAAAACAAGACCGCTGCTTTCTAGTGGAAGGCTATACGGACGTTATTTCCATGCACCAATCCGGCATAGAGAATGTGGTAGCTTCTTCGGGAACAGCATTGACGCCGGGGCAAATCCGGTTAATTCACCGTTTCACCAACAACATGACCGTACTCTATGACGGTGATGCCGCCGGTATCAAGGCTTCTATCCGTGGCATCGACATGCTGCTGGAAGAGGGAATGAATATTAAAGTCTGCCTTCTGCCCGATGGAGACGACCCGGACTCTTTTGCACGCAAACACAACGCAACGGAATTTCAGGCATTTATCCAAGAGCATGAAACGGATTTTATCCGCTTCAAGACTAACTTACTACTGGAAGATGCAGGTAAAGACCCGATTAAGCGTGCCGAATTAATCAGTAACCTGGTGCAAAGTATTTCGGTTATTCCGGAGGCCATTGTACGCGATGTATATATCAAGGAATGCGCCCAACTGCTACGCGTTGAAGACAAGCTCCTTGTTTCGGAAGTAGCCAAACGCCGCGAAACACAGGCAGAAAGACGTGCCGAACAGGCAGAACGGGAACGCAGGTCGGCCAATGCGGCAAGAGCCAATGCCGAAGCAGCGCAAGTTCCATACGCTGATGGAAATATCCCGCCAGCCACTGCCGATAGCTCTCCACTCCCACCGGAGGATTTGGCCGGATATGAAGGTGGTTCCCCTCTCCCACCGGAAGACGCATACGTTTCCTTTATCCCGCAAGAGGGTAAAGAAGGACAGGAATTTTATAAATACGAGCGGCTGATTCTGCAAATGATTGTGCGTTACGGAGAAAGAATAATGTGCAATGTAACCAATGAGGAAGGACAAGAAATACCCGTCAGCGTAACAGAATATGTTGTTAATGATTTAAAGGAAGACGATTTGGCTTTTCACAATCCGTTGCACAGACAGATACTGGCAGAAGCCGCTTTGCATATACATGATGAAGGTTTTACGGCTGAACGGTATTTCCTGGCACATTCGGACAATGCAATCAGTAAACTGAGCGTGGAACTTATCAGTAACCGTTATCAACTCAGCAAATACCATTCCAAAAGCCAGAAGGTGGTGACTGATGAAGAGCGTTTGTATGAATTGGTTCCGATATTGATGATTAACTTTAAGTACGCCATTGTCAGTGAGGAGTTGAAACATATAATGTTTGCCTTGCAAGACCCGTCTATCGCCAATGACGAAGAAAAATGCAATGATATCATGAAACGTTACAGTGAAATGCGGGAGGTACAAAGTATCATGGCAAAACGTTTGGGAGACCGCGTAGTACTACCCTAAGCCGATATTTAGACATTACTAATACTGTTTTACACAAAAGTATCATTGTCTTGTATTTTAATCGGAAAGAAAAACACAAAATAAAAGGATGCACTCCATATTCCTCACTAATTTTGTTACCAGAGAATAAACGTAACAAGGTAATCTTTAGTTTACAACCATGGAATACATCAGAAAAGGCCTTTTTATAGTAGCCCTCATCATTGGCGGGCTTCACCTGCAAGCACAAAGCTACTATAATTTTGAAAGTGATGATGATTTACAAAACTGGAACATCGATAAAGGTACTCTATCCATAACCTCAGCCAAACAGAAGCTCGGCAAGAAGTCACTGCACATAAACGGACAACCGGGTGCAACAATCACTATCGAACAGGCACGGGGACTCCCAAAAGCTACCCGAAGCAATCAAGGCGGCATTACCTCCTGGATTTACAATGATAATCCTATCCAAGAAAATCTCATATTCAGTTTTACAGACCAAGAGGGAAAAGAAATATGCCGCCTGCCTTTCTCTCTTCATTTCAAAGGATGGAGATGCCTGTGGGCACAATTCACAGAGGATATGGGTAAAGAAAAAGAAGAGATTATTTCCAAAGTCAACATATTGTTCCCGGAAGATAAACCAATCGGAAACATTTACTTGGATTATTTGGAATTCACGCCAAAAGTGTCTTGGCAGAAAATGTCGGATGCGCAATACAGCGTGCACCGTACTGATTTCAGCCTGATACCGGATTTCCTAAATTATAGAAATACTTCTCCATACTCCCTCGCAATTGTTAAAGCTGACGAAAAAGATATTGCTACTATCGAACAGCGACTGACCGATTGGTATTTGGGAAGTTCCGAAACAATCCGACATCCTTGGGTAGAAAACCGGTGGCTGAAAGAACAAGAATTTATAAAAACCGGCGTAAAAGCCGGGAAAGATATACATATCGCCTACGATGCACAGCAAACGCCTATTGGTAAGCCACTTTATCCAATGGCTTTTCCTACTCATATAGACAAAGAAAAAATAACAAAATTCAAAGACATCAATGAGAAAATACTACTTCCATTGGCTCTAGACTACAAAATAAATGGGGATACAGAAAGCTTAAAGAAAGCACTTTATATTTACGACTATTTCCACGACCAAGGATGGGCAGATGGCAGCGGTTTGGGTACTCTCTGCTTCGAGAAGCTTAGAAGTTCCGGTTATTTCCATTCTTTCTACTTACTGAAAGACAAACTGAGTAGAGAGCAACTGGAACGGGAATTAAATACTTTACAATGGTTCACACTTTTCGGTATCTGCTATCAAGAGCCGGCACACACGGGAGAAGTTGCCGACAACCTACGTGCGTTGGCTTTGCCTAAATTAATTTACGCTTTATCATTGACCGATTCCGGGAAAAGGGAAATAGCCCTGACCGCTTTTCGCAATTATATGGATAATGCCTTGAGTATGGCTCCCGGATTTTTCGGAACTATCAAAGCTGATTTCTCCGGTTATCATCATCGCGGTCCGTATTTCAGCGCCTATTATCCGCATACTCTCTATGCAGGTGCATTAGTGGCATATCTACTGCACGACACTCCATACGAACTCTCAGAAAAGACAATGAATAATCTAAAGCAAGCCTTACTAACCTTTCGCTTTTTCTGTGCAAACCTGGATTGCCCTGCAGGGACAGTGGGACGTTTTCCTAATAACCAACAAGTCCTTGAAACCCTGTTGCCGGCTTTTGCATACGTTGCCTTATCCTATTCTACTCCCGACCGTGATTTGATAGCTGCATTTAAGAAATTAACGGAAAATGCCGCCAACAGACAGGCTATTGATTCTTATATCAGCACGGTTAATTCTAATCTGACTTATACAAGTAGTATCGGAGAAGCAGAACTCATGGCCAGACTCTCCACAACGGACATTGTTTCTGAAAAAACTCCTACGGGGGCTTTGTTTATGCCCTATTCCGGCTTAATGGTAATTAAGAACCCTGATTTTCATTTCAACATGAAAGGTTTCAGCAAATATGTGTGGGATTTTGAATCGTCAAGCTCGGAAAATTTAAAAGGACGTTATCTCTCCTACGGACAAATTGAATATTTCGACTTTAAGAACGGGCACCGTTCATTCAATCCCCGAGAGGAAGCTTACAACTGGAATCATATTCCGGGAACAACCGTCAAGGTACTCCCCGATTCCCTCTTGACGGATAAAGGAGGTGCAAGTAGTGGACACCGGAACTTTTCGGATGAAATATTCCTGACAGGCATAAAAGGAAACCGGAATAATGCTTTGTTTTCTTTCCGCATGCACGATATCACTTATGATAAATCTCTACGGGCAAATAAATCGGTTTTTGCATTCGATGATGTACTACTGTGTCTCGGTTCGGATATCACTTGTAGAGACATCAACCATCCGGTAACCACCACCTTGTTCCAATCAATCATGCCTGCCCGGGAGTTTAAGAAACAAGAGAAAATTCTTAGTGATGCAGCGTTGCTGTATGCCGTACAAAAAGGAAATATAAAGATTATGCGGAATACTCCGTTTACCACTGCTTATCTGGATCATTCCACAAATCCCGCAACTGAAAGTTACTTGTACTATATTCTGCCCTTGAAAGAAAAAAAACGGGCACAAGAACTTCTTTCAGAAAGAAGCCCCATCCATATCATTGAGCAGGATAATGATGCACACATTGCCATACATCAAGACAAAAGGACAGTTTTTGCAGCCTTGTTCAATGCTCAAAAAACGTATGACAATCTCTTGGTAAAACGAGTAAATACCCCACTTGCCTACATCCTTGAAGAAAACAATGAAAAAGACCTGATCCTGTCTATCTGTGAACCCGATATGCGCAGAACTTCCCACGAACACATGGGGCTACTGACTGAGAAAGATGTGATAGAGCAGGAAAAACCTTTCAATACAACCCTTATACTGAAGGGTATTTACACCGCTTATTGTTCCCGGAAGAATGTAGTAGTATTACCTGATACAAAAAACAATGAAACTCAAATAACCATTTCAACCATTCGTGGAGAAAACTATGAGATTAAACTACAAAAGAAATAAAAGTGTCAACAATCATTCAAACTTATTAAAACAATACACAACATGAGAAGAAAAAGTATCCTTTTTATGACAAGTTTTATCTTCATGCTCTCCATTGCCATCCAAGCACAGGAGAAGAATGAAGTGACGTGGGAGAAAATAGATGATGTTACCGTCCCTATTCCTCCCAAAGTGCACCCCAGATTATATCTGCTTGCAACCGACCTGCCGGAATTGAAATTGCGGATGAATAATCCGCAAATAAAGAAAACACTGGAAACCATGAAGAAGCTGGGTAAGGACCGTACACCCGAAGAGGAAGCTAAAGCTCCGGCCAAGGACGGTTTCCGCTATTATGCCGAGATGCGCGGAGTAACTACACGTGCACAATTGCAAGCTCTCGATTATCTGGTATATGGTGACAAAAAACAAGCCCGAAAAGCCATCACTGCAATGTTGGATACTCTACAGAACACCAACTATGGCAAGAAGGGGGATTTATCCCGCGCCAGCGGTTCCATGTTGATGTGCGGCGCTATGGTATATGACTGGTGTTACGACCAAATGAAGGAAAAAGAGAAAAAAGCTTATATCGAATCATTTGTACGAATAGCCAAGACCATGGAATGTGGCTATCCCCCACATAATCATGAACCGATTGCAGGCCATTCTTCCGAATGGATGATTATGCGTGACATGCTTTCCGCCGGTATTGCAATCTATGATGAATATCCTGATATGTATAATTACGTCATCAAGATGTTCTATAAAGATTATATCCCCGTGCGTAATTATGTTTATTCAGGACATAATTATCACCAAGGTACAAGTTATGCAAACGTGCGTTTCAGCAATGACCTTATAGCCCTGTGGATATTGTCACGCATGGGAGTAGATAAGGTATTCGACCCTGCACAGCAATTTGTGCTGTATGACTTTCTGTATAGAAGACGTCCGGACGGACAAGTGATGCCCGCAGGTGATACCAATCCAATCCGAAAAAATACGCCTTCGTACGCATTGCCCGCCATGCTTGCTTACAGTTATTATAAGGATGGTTATCTGGCCTACGAATATGAACGTAAACCGAAAGTAGACAATCATTGCCTTATTTTCGACATCCTCTGGAGAGATCTCACCGTAGAGCCCAAATCTCCCGAAGACCTACCGTTGACACGCTACTCAGGTACCCCTTTCGGATGGATGATAGCCCGTACGGGATGGGGAGCAAACAGCGTAGTAGCGGAAATGAAAATCAATGAGCATTTTGTGGGCAACCACCAACATCTGGATGGAGGGTCTTTCCAACTATATTACAAAGGGCCTTTGGCTATTGATGCCGGTGCCTATCAGGGAAGTTCCGGAGGATATAACAGCCCGCATAATAAGAATTTCTTTAAACGTACCATTGCGCACAACTCGCTGCTGGTCTACAATCCCGATGAAAAGTTTGCCTGCTGGAACTACGGTGGAGGTGACAAAACTGAATTTGCCACCAATGATGGCGGACAACGTATGCCGGGTGACCGCTGGGAAACCTGCCGTTCATTCAAGGACTTGTTGAGTAAAGATTACACCACAGGACAAGTATTGGCACACGGAATGGGTAAAGATGCTCAAGCCCCGGACTATTCTTACCTGAAAGGTGATATCACACAGGCATATACCGATAAAGTCAAGGAAGCAAAACGTTCTTTTGTCTTCCTGAATTTTAAATCGGTTCAGGTACCTGCCGCGCTCATTGTATTCGACAAGGTAGTATCTTCAAATCCCGATTTCAAAAAGTTCTGGTTGCTGCATAGTGTCGAAGAACCGGTAATCGAAGGTAACCGCTTCATCGTGAAACGTACTAAGAATGGTGATTCCGGCATGTTGCAAAACCAAGTATTACTACCCGAAGCAAACAATGCGCATATTGAAAAAGTAGGCGGACCGGGAAAAGAGTTCTGGGTATTCGGTACCAACTATCCCAATGACGCTTTGCCAAACCGTCCCGACGATGCCAATGAACGAGGTGCATGGCGCGTAGAGGTATCACCTGCCACACCTGCTGCAGAAAATTACTTCTTGAATGTAATGCAGGTAGCAGACAATAACTGCCCGCAAATGAATGAGGTCAAACGGATTGATGCGGAACGCATTGTAGGAGTGCAGATTGCCGACCGTGTAGTCACTTTCAGTAAGAATAGCGAACCTATTTCAGGGAAATTCGACATGACTATAAATGGCAATGAAACCATTCGGTTTGTTCTTTCCGACCTTGTTCCGGGAACCTGGCAAGTAAGAAAAGACGGAAAAGTATATATACCTGCCATGGAAGTCCGCTCGGATGATGGCATCCTTAACTTTGAAGGGACGGCAGGACACTATGAGTTTTTCAGATAATAGGTATACAGAAATTCCCGACTGACAAGAATTCATCCGCTTTTATGCATAACCATTTTGCATATCAGCTGTAACGAAGTGTTTACTATAGCAGAACGATTTGTTTCGCTATAGTAAACACTTTGTTTCAATTAACAGAACACTTTGTTTCTATCAACAGAACAAATAGTTTTTATTAATGAAAACAAATCGTTTTATATGGTATAAACAAAGTGTTTTATATAGCATAAACAAAGTGTTCACACCTGTGAACTAAACACTTAACATAAATCCAGCATAAAAAACGGCTTATTGAAGAGTGGTTTTAATCTATTCTTTTTAGGCACGGATGACACGGATTTCACGGATTTTTATGTATCAATCATATAGCGCAGCCTTAAAATCTGCGTCATCCGCGCCATCTGCGTCTAAAAAATTAAACCCTCTGTGTCCTCTGTGGTGAAAGAAAAGCAAGGACACAACGAGTTAGCTACCAAAAAATTGCAGATGGCAGATAAAAATGAATAATAAAACTCTGGATAGAGGGAAAACGGCGAGGCTGAATTCCGCTATAATTACGAATTATGCCTTATCAGGTTCATAAACTCTTCACGTGTCTTTGCCTGATTGAAAGCTCCTGTAAAATCGGATGTCGTGGTAATGGAATTTTGTTTTTCAACGCCACGCATCTGCATACACATGTGCTTGGCTTCTACAACAACCATTACGCCCAAAGGATTCAAGGTTTCCTGAATACATTCCTTAATTTGCAAGGTCATACGTTCCTGCACTTGCAGACGATGGGAGAAAATATCCACTACACGGGCTATTTTACTTAAACCGGTAATATAGCCGTTGGGAATATAGGCAACGTGGGCTTTTCCATAGAACGGAAGCATGTGGTGTTCGCAAAGTGAAAAGAAATCAATGTCTTTCACTATAACCATCTGGCTATATTCTTCCTGGAACTTGGCAGAACGAAGCACCTCATGCGGATCCATCGTATATCCTTTGGTCAGTGACAACATGGCTTTCGCTACCCGTTCCGGCGTTTTCAACAATCCCTCGCGCTCGGGGTTTTCGCCCAATAAAGAGAGAATACGGTGATAATGTTCTTTCAGTTCATCCAATGAAGGAGATACGATTTCTTCTTTTCCTAACATGAGGGAGGTTGGTTACTAATTATTGATTACAAGCTGCTAATTACAAACAGCTAATTACAAGTTGTTTTTTACAAATCAGAAATCAAGCTTTGGATATTAAAGCGGGATATTGATTTGATCTTTTACAATAGATACTTCCTTGAAAACTCCGGTCGCACGCAATTGGCGCATCATGGCGTCAGCTTCTTCTATGCTGCGGAAATCACCTGCACGGCACAGCCAACGTGGTGGAGCGAAAGAGGTATAAACCGTTAAATCAGGGAAGTGTTCTTTGATACGGGTAGCCACAGAATAGGCTTCATTTTTAGCTTGACGGGTATTGTTTCCGGCATACACTTGCACGCGATAACCCGAACTTTTAATCACTTTATGGTCCTCGGAACTACCGGGAACATACTCTGAGCCAATCAACGCCTCAATACGGGCATCCTGATGGATAGTGACTTTACCTTGTCCCGGAACATTACGCTCCAGACTCTTCACTATGTTATTCTGCGCAACAGAAAAACCTGCAAAAGCAAAGCAGGCAATTAAAAGTAAACCAAGCTTCTTCATAAATTGATAATTGATAGTGGATAATGGAGAATTAAAATGAATGGAGCGATAATTGATAACCGATTACTCAATTATCAATTATCAACCCTCCATTATTCATTAATTGAATGCGTCAATGATACCTTTGAAGTCAGCAACTTTCAAAGCAGCACCACCAATCAAGCCACCGTCAACGTCCGGGTTAGCAAACAGTTCTTTTGCATTGGAAGCCTTGCAGCTACCGCCGTAAAGGATAGAACAGTTTTCTGCGATTTCTTTTCCGTACTTTTCAGCAACGAGTGAACGGATGAATGCATGAATTTCCTGTGCCTGAGCAGCTGAAGCGGTTTTACCGGTACCGATAGCCCAAACCGGTTCGTAAGCCAGGATAATCTTAGAGAAATCTTCTGCTGACAGAGAGAAGACTGATGCCAACTGAGCGGCAACGACTTCGTTTTGCTTGTTAGCTTCACGTTCTTCCAAAACTTCACCGATACAGAAGATGGGAGTCAGACCGTTGGCCAAAGCCAATTTAACTTTCTCAGCCAGGATTTCTACTGTTTCGTGATAGTAAGCACGACGTTCTGAGTGACCGAGGATTACATACTTAGCACCTGTAGAAGCAACCATAGCTGCTGATACTTCACCGGTGTAAGCACCGGATTCCTTGTCTGCACAGTTTTCTGCACCTACACCAATCTTGGCAGCATCTACCAACGGAGTAACGGATGCCAAGTGGATAAACGGAGTACAGATGATAACATCACAGTTAGGCTTTTCGTTTGCCAATGTTTCATTCAGTTCTTTTGCAAGAGCAATACCCTCCTGGAGGGTTTTGTTCATTTTCCAGTTTCCTGCAACAATGTTCTTTCTCATTTTGTTTTTTATTTATTAAAAGGGTTAATGTATTTACAATTTACGATTTACGATTGAAGTTAGTTTAGTCTTCAATCTTATCACTTTATTACTTTTTCTATCTTTCTTTTCCGTTCACGGCGTTTTATAACTAGGATATCCACACAGATAACCATCGTTAAAGGAATGATAAACCATAACAATACATAGCCGATGGTGTGCCAATTATTTTCCAGTTTCTGCTGTCCTAATTCTATTTTATCAAGACTGTCGGGCAATACATACTCATCGGGCAAACGGGTATCACTCCATTTATTCAATATGGTTCCATCTTTTATCAGCAACAGCCCGGGATTGGAACGGATAATTGTTTTCAACGTAATATCATCCATCTGGCAGAAAGGATACTCCGCACCGGTCTTCTCACGCCAGGATTCAATTTCATCCTCAGGGGAGGATGTCAAGGCATAAAAGCCATATCCATGCTCCACACTGTAATCATATATCTCGTTGATAAGGTCGATATTACTGTCATCCGCTTCTTCAATGCGATGGGCAACCAGTAAAAAAGTGTATCCCTTATCGGACAACACACTGTCTGTTATGTCTTCTCCCGTTTCCAAGCTCATCATGGAGAAATCGTGAATGGGCGGTTCATAACCTTTCTCTTTCAAGATGGTACGTGTTTCCACAAAAGTCCACGTACTGTCCGGATAGTTTTCCAATGTGAATTCTTGTTTCTTACCCTCTTTCTCCAAGATAAAACGGCTCTCAAAAATACTAGGCTTGGCTCCCTCCGGTATCTGCATGGATGATTGAATATCGGTTCCTATCTTATAGGGACGGAAATCCAATATCGGCAAATATTGCAAACAATAAAAAGAAAGCGCAAAGACAAAAAGGAAAGTGTACATAGAGACCATCCATTCCATCTTCATCGTTATAAAACGGATAATCTGTCCCCGTCCTTTGAAAACCGATATGGCTGCAATCAGCAATACAACGTTCTTACCGAAGGTCTGCCAATTCGTCAATACCCAGGCATCGCCGAAACATCCGCAATCGGATACGGGATTTGCCAACGCCAGATATAACGTCAGCGGAGTCATCACGCACATCAAAAGAAGAGCCAGAGTAGAAGCTATCTTCCTGCGTATGCCTAAGAACAAAAAGATGCCGACACAAAACTCTATCGCCGACAAGATGATACCGATGAGCAACGGCAAATATTTCGAGAACCAGGAAATCATACCGAAAGCCGTCAGATAATCTTGTATCTTATAAAAAGAGCCTAACGGATCGACTGCTTTCACAAATCCGGAGAAAATAAACAGTCCCCCCAGAACGAAGCGGCATATATTTACCCAAGCCTTCCAGATAATATGTTTCTTATCAGTCTCCAAACTCAATCTTAATCAAACCGAATACGGAATAATTTATCATATCCATATAATTGGCATCCACGCCTTCTGATACCAAAGTCTGTCCCGACAAGCTTTCAATCTGCTTTGTACGGTAGATTTTCATCAATATCAGGTCTGTATAAGAACTGACACGCATGCTGCGCCAAGCCTCATCGTAATCGTGGTTCTTTGCAAGCATCAAGTCCAAAGAAGTTTTGGCATATTTGTCATACAATGCCATAGCTTCTTCATTCGTTATATCAGCAGACTCCGCATAACCAAGTTCCAGCTGTATCAACCCAATAATTCCATAATTGACAATGGCCATAAACTCCGAACGAATACCTTCGTCCACCAGCGTCACACCTTTGGTTTCAATGCTTCTGATACGATTGGCTTTAATGAATATCTGATCGGTTACGGAAGCCGGGCGGAGAATGCGCCATGCAGGACCGTAATCATGAAGTTTCTTAGAGAACAAATCACGACAAACAGCGATGACATGTTCAAATTGTTGCTTGGTATCTTTCATATCCTTACAAATAGACCGCAAAGGTATGAATAATTAAAGAAAAAAGAAAAGGGGGCACTCTAAATTATATTAAAGTGCCCCCTACTTATAGAGATTGTTTACGTTTTAAAGAAATATCTGTTTTATGAGCAACGCAATACTTGTCCCGGACGCAGAATTGTTTTACGCGTTATGCGGTTCAGTTTGCAAAGTTTGTCAATACTTGTTCCCTGACGGGCAGCAATACGTCCCAAAGTATCACCTTTCTTTACCTTATAGAACAGACCTTCACCTGAAGCCATGCTACGGGCTGTACCGGAACTACCCTTGGTTTTATGGAAAGTATAACTATCGGCAACTATATCTTGCTTTTCAAAATCGAACATTAGGGCAGGATTGATAGGAATTCCCAGGAAACGGGTTTCAAAGTGAAGATGCGAACCGGTAGAACGTCCGGTATTACCACCTAATGCTATCGGTTCTCCGGCCTTAACCAACTGGTTGATTTCAACCAATTGTTTAGACAAGTGACCATAAACAGTTTCCAATCCATTATCATGGCGAATGACAACATATTTACCGTATCCACGGCGGCCTTGGTTTTTAACGATACGAACTTTACCGTCAAAAGCAGCACGGATTGTATCTCCGACATAAACCTTCACATCCAAGCCATAGTGCGCTCTTCTTCTGCGAGGACGATAACCGAATACATCAGTAATACGATTATGCTCGGTAGGCATGTGGAAACCGGTCAAATCGAACGTATAGCTTTCGGGGACAATAGCGTTACCGTAAGCCTGCACAAATTCATTGTTCCAGCTCGGATACAAATCCAATCCCGGATACAAAGACTGCTCTGCACGTATCTGTTTCTGTAAAGCCAGTGAATCTACACTTTTAAGTTTTCTGTCGATGGGAGCTTGACGGGCAATCAGGTCTTGCGAGAAAGAGTTCAAGCTGACCATCGCCGTTGCTGCTAATAAAACTGTTTTAATCCAATTAAAATTCATCTGTTTCGCCATTCATTTTGATATCCTCATTGGGATATCCAGATTTATTTTTCAAAAATTCTCCCAAAGGTAACATTTATCTCCCAAAAACAGAGCCTATCATTAACGATTTTTTAATAAGCAGGTAAGGTCTTAGAGTACAAATATCGCCTTAACCCCTTATGAATAGGGGGAATGCGCGCTAACATGTTTTACAACATAAAATGTAAATAAAGCGTATGTTTAACCGTTTTTTAGCTGATAGCCGCCCAATTAACGTTCGTTTTTCGCAACGCTTTCAACTGTCGCCATAAGATCTCATTTTCCGGGAGCGTCCCATTAGGATCCGCATCGACAACAGCTTGCGCTATGCCGCGAACATATTGCAATAATTGTCCGTCACGGGCAATATCGGCTATCTTCAAATCAAAAGCAATACCACTCTGTTGTGTTCCTTCCAAATCACCCGGACCACGTAGTTTCAAATCAGCCTCGGCTATTTCGAAACCGTCATTGGTACGCACCATTATTTCCAAGCGTTTCCGGGTATCTTCCGCCAACTTATAGCCGGTCACCAAGATACAATAAGACTGTTCCGCGCCACGTCCCACCCGTCCGCGAAGCTGATGGAGCTGAGACAGGCCGAAACGTTCCGCGTTTTCTATAATCATCACCGAGGCATTGGGAACATTTACTCCTACTTCGATGACCGTAGTCGCCACCATAATCTGCGCTTCTCCGGAAACAAACAATTGCATTTGGGCATCTTTCTCAGCAGGTTTCATCTTTCCATGTACCTTGCAAACCTTACAATCCGGAAAATCTTCGCAAATATGCAGATAACCTTCTTCCAGGTTTTTCAAATCTATCTTCTCACTTTCCTTTATCAACGGATAAACGATATAAACCTGTCTGCCTTCCGCTATCTGTTTGCGCACGGAGTTATAAAGACTCTCCCGTCGATTATCAAACTGATGTATCGTCGCAATCGGTTTTCTGCCCGGCGGCAATTCATCAATGACTGATACATCCAAATCACCGTATAGCGTCATAGCCAATGTCCGGGGAATGGGAGTAGCCGTCATTACCAACACATGGGGTGGCTGCACATTCTTGGTCCACAAGCGGGCGCGTTGAGCCACACCGAAACGGTGTTGTTCGTCAATAACCACCAAACCCAATGAAGCAAAATTCACGGTATCTTCTATGACGGCATGTGTACCTATCAAAATCCGTACGTCCCCGGTCAGCAATCCGGAAAGAATAGTCTCCCGGCGTTTTCCCTTGATAGAACCGGTCAATAGTTCCACCCGGATACCCATCCCATAAAGCAGTTCGCGGATGGTTTCGTAATGCTGATTCGCCAATATCTCCGTAGGAGCCATCATACATGCCTGATATCCGTTATCAAGGGCAATCAGCATACTCATCAAAGCGACCAGAGTTTTGCCGCTACCCACATCTCCCTGCAATAAACGGTTCATCTGTTTGCCTGAGCCCAAGTCCCAACGTATTTCCTTCAAAACACGTTTCTGGGCATTAGTCAGTTCAAAAGGCAGGTTACGGGAATAAAAAGTATTGAAAATCTCTCCCACTTTTTCAAAGACGAAACCACGGTACTTTCGTTGCCAGTCCTTGGCGTAACGGAGAATATTCAGCTGGACATAAAAAAGTTCTTCGAACTTCAACCGATATTGCGCTTTACGCAATAAATCAGGATTAGCCGGGAAATGAATATTAACCAAAGCGTCGGTAAGCGGGATTAAATGATGCTCGGCAAGGATAGCAGGGGAAAGGGTCTCAGGCAACGGCTCCTGCAACTGCTGCACAAGGTTCTTCATCATCTTCTCAATCGCATGGGAATTGAGAGAGCTCCGTTTCATTTTCTCCGTCGTATTATAATAAGGTTGCAACCCCATAGACGACAGTTTCAGTTCCGAAGCGGAATCAATATCAGGATGTGCAATATTTATTCTCCCGTTAAAGACAGAAGGCTTGCCAAATACTATATACTCCTGATGTACCTTATATTTTCCTATCACATATTTTATTCCCTGAAACCATATCAGGTCTACCACTCCGGTTCCATCCGAGAAATGGGCAATCAAACGCCGTTGGCGTCCTTCGCCTGCCGTCTCAAAACCCAGGATTTCTCCTTTCAACTGTATATAGGGCATTGTGCCGTCAATCTCTTGGATATAATAAATACGGCTGCGGTCTACATATTTATAAGGGAAATAATACAATAAATCATGGAAAGAATAGATGTTCAATTCCTTATTGAGCACCGAGGCACGCTGCGGTCCGACGCCCGACAAATATTTTATGTCACGCGTAGCTAAATCGAACATGTATCCAAGAGAGCAGCAGCTATTTTTAAATCGAAGGGAGTGGTTATTTTAATATTCTCACGATTACCGGCGGTCAGGAAAACAGGTACTCCCAAAGCTTCCACGACCGAGGCGTCGTCCGTGAAGTGGGGAGTATAGGGTTGTTCGTATGCGCGTTTCAACAGTTCTGCATCAAAAACCTGGGGTGTCTGTACTAACTTATACTCATCACGACTAACAGTTATACTTTTATCACCATCCAGATGGCGTACAGTCTCTACTATATCTGTCACCGGAATCACCGCTTGTTTTTCCGCTGCCAATGCATAACAACGGGCTATCACCTCCCGGGCTACGAACGGGCGTACCCCATCATGCACACCAGCCAAACCGGGTGTTTTCACCAGCTCCAGTCCGTTTCTCACCGAATGGAAGCGTGTTTCTCCCCCATCCGCAATGCTATGGGGTAATAAGAAATGATGCTCCCGGCACAGTTCAGACCAATAAGCCTGCTGACTGCACGGAAGCACCAATATGATTTGTATCTCCGGATTGCAAGCATAAAAAGCTTCTATGGTACGCATCAATACAGGTTTCCCTCCTATCGGAAGGAACTGTTTGGGGAGCTCCCCTCCCATGCGCAAGCCTTTTCCACCGGCAACTATCAGAGCATACTCCATTTTATACGCACATTGCCTCTTTCAATTCCTGTACTTTTTCTTTGCCTTGCAACAATTCCACCACTGCAAGAGCAAATTCCATAGCAGCACCCGGTCCTTTAGCGGTAATGATATTACCGTCTCTTTCCACAAGCGCCCCGGTACATTCGGCGCCTTCCAGATATTGTTCAAATCCCGGATAACAAGTTGCCTTCTTACCCTTCAACAATCCCAGCTTGCCAAGCACCATGGGAGCGGCACAAATTGCGGCTATCGGTTTCTTTTCTTCGGCAAAACGCAAAACCAGTCTACGCAGTTCATCACATTTCTCCAAAGTAGCAGCCCCCGGCATACCACCCGGAAGCAATACCAGCTCCGCATCAAAGAAATCGCAGTTCACCACGTTCTTATCACAAAGCACCGGCACATCATGAGCTCCCGTCACTATTTCATCAGGGGTTACCGTCACCATTTCCACATTCAGGCCTGCGCGTCTCATGACGTCAACAGAAGTGAAAGCTTCAATTTCTTCAAATCCGTCTGCAAAAAACACATAGACTGTACCCATAATTATCCTCCTCTTATTTTAAATTAAAATAATATGTTATCGTTCCCGTCTGATTGTTCAAACCACTCACTGTATTAAAGCGCGCCTTTTTTGCGGCGTCTTCCGCAGCTTTCCGCAAAGCGGGATTTACGGTGTTGGTCTGCCGGTTAATACTTGTTGCGATTACCTGTCCCGCAGGATTTACGGTAATAGTAACCACAACCCTGCCTTCATCCTGCACGTTATACACCGGTCGCGGCAAACCGCCTTCACCTATAGAACGTCCACCCAGATTAAATGTTCCATAACCTCCGACTCCTGAAGTAGCGCCGCTATCTGAATTTCCGGTAGGACTCCCCTGTATACCGGTTCCCTCCGTATTACCTTTACTACCCATCTGCGCACCTTTTCCAAAAGCACCTGCCACACGTTTACGGGCAGCTTCTTCAGCCGCTTTCCGTTCCCGTTCCGCCTTTTCTTCGGCAAGCTTCCGAGCCTCTTCGGCTTTCTCAGCAGCCGTTTTTTCAGGTTTCTTCACCTCTTTTTTCTTCTCCTCGGCTTTCGGTTTTATGGCAACGGTCTCTTCGTCTTCCTGCGTAATCATATCTTGTTCCACCGTCTCCTGCATCTCAGGCGCAACTTCTTCCGGCATCACATCAACTTTTACCAAAGAAGGGTCGGCACTGCCCAATGCATCAGGCACCTCCCCCAACATCACAGGAACGCCACCCTCTTCAGATTGTTCGGGCAACGTAAATCCGACCAGAATCAAAAGGGCAATAAAAGCAACATGCACCAGCAGCGCACCTACCATTCCTATATATTTTCCTTTCTTCTTCTGATCCATTATTTTCCCTCCGGCGGACGGGTAGCCAACACCATTTTGAAATGATTTTCATTGGCTATATTCAGTACTTTAACGATTTCTCTGTAAGGCACCGCCTCATCAGCATACAGCGCCACATACATTTCCGGTTCTTTCTCCGCACACGACTGCAAGAAAGGAGTCAATTCATCCAGCGTCAACGCCTGCTCCTTGTCATTGCCGAACGCAGCATAGAAATTCAAGTCTTTATCAATAATAACCCTGGTCAACGGCTTGGCGGAAGTTTGCTGTTTACCTTGCGGAAGCAACACCTTTATAGCATTGGGTGATACGACCGTAGACGTAATCATAAAGAAAATCAACAGCAAGAATATAACATCCGTCATGGATGCCATACTGAAATTAGGCGATATTTTAGCTCTCCGTTTTAGCATGGTTCGTTCAATAAATCCATGAATGCCATTGTCTTGGCTTCCATCTTATTCACTACGCCATCCACCAAAGTCACCAGGTAATTGTAGGCAAACATAGCGATGATACCCACTATCAAACCGCCTACCGTAGTAATCATGGCTTCATAAATACCGCCGGAAAGCAAAGTGATATCAATATTATTACCGGCATTCGCCATTTCGTAGAAAGCACGCACCATACCCGTCACAGTTCCGAGGAATCCAATCATCGGAGCGCCTCCCGAAATGGTAGCCATAATCGTCAGGCCCTTCTCCAGTTTTGCCACCTCGATGTTACCTACATTTTCAATGGCAGCCTGCACATCATTCACCGGACGTCCCAAACGGCTGATACCTTTTTCAATCATACGGGCCGAAGGTGTATTGACACTACGGCAATAAGCAATAGCCGCCTTTATCTCTCCACCCAAGATGTAATCCTTAATCTTATCCATAAACATCGGATCTTCCTTACCTGCCTTACGAATTACATAATTTCGTTCAAACAGGATATAGAAGCAGACAACGGACAACAGTCCGAGAACTATCATAATCCATCCACCTTTGATGGCCATGCTCCATAAATTCATTTCGTCGGAAGCCCCAACGGGAGTAAGCACCGGATTGGCACCGGCAATGGAATCGGTCAAAGCCGAAGCCGCTTGAAACAATAACATCATACTCATCATCAGCGGAGACAATTTTTATATTCTTGAATAGTACGTTCCAATCCCAAATACAGGGCATCGCTAATCAACGCATGGCCGATAGAAACTTCGTCCAACCATGGAATGTTCTGATAGAAATAGTTCAGGTTCACCAAACTCAGGTCATGACCTGCATTCAAGCCCAAGCCTAAACTGCGTGCAACCTTCGCGGCTTCCACAAAAGGAGCTACCGCAACTTCTTTTCCTTGGGGATAAGCCGTAGCGTATGGTTCGGTATAAAGTTCTACACGGTCGGCACCGGCCTTCGCGGCATACTCTATCATTTCCGAATCGGTTGATACGAATACGGAAGTGCGGATACCCGCATTATTGAATTCATCCAGCACCTCGCTCAGGAAACTCTGATTGGTTTTCGTATCCCATCCGGCATTTGAAGTCAGTTGCGCAGGACTATCCGGTACCAATGTTACCTGATGTGGCTTTACTTTCAGTACCAAGTCGATAAATTCCGGTGCGGGATATCCCTCGATATTAAACTCCGTGCGTAGCAACGGCCGCAAATCATACACATCACTTTTTCGAATGTGCCGTTCATCAGGGCGCGGATGTACCGTTATACCATCAGCACCAAAGTTTTCACAATCCAACGCCACCTTTACCACATTTGGGACATCGCCCCCACGTGCATTCCTCAACGTTGCCACCTTATTAATATTTACGCTTAATCTAGTCATAATTCGGTCTATAGTTTGGGGCAAAAGTACAAATAATAGCGATATGTTGGCAGCATTCTGAGAAAAAAATAGCATCTTTGCGCATCACAATAACAGAATTAGCTATGAAATTTGCCATATTTGGAAATACTTATCAAGCCAAAAAATCATCCCATGCCGAAAACTTGTTCCGCTTGCTGGGCCGGCACAAAGCGCAGCTCTGCGTGTGCCGGGAGTTCTATCAATTCCTGACTTCGGACTTGCATCTCAACATCCCCCCCGCCGAATTATTTGACGGTGATGATTTCTGTGCCGACATGGTTATAAGCATGGGCGGAGACGGTACTTTTTTGAAAGCAGCCAGCCGTGTAGGCAAGAAAAACATTCCCATTCTCGGCATCAACACAGGGCGTTTAGGATTTCTGGCCGATATCTCTCCCGAAGAAATGGAAGAAACATTCGATGAGATTTACAACAACCACTATAAAGTAGAGGAACGCAGCGTGCTGCAACTGAAATGTGATGACGAAAACCTGATGAAGTCGCCCTACGCACTCAATGAAATCGCCGTTTTGAAACGCGACAGTTCATCCATGATTAGTATCCATACCGCCATCAACGGCGCACACCTCACGACCTACCAAGCCGACGGCCTGGTAGTTGCCACCCCTACCGGTTCCACCGCCTATTCGCTCAGCGTAGGTGGTCCTGTTATTGTGCCGCATAGCAAAACAATCGCCATTACCCCCGTCGCCCCCCATAGCCTGAATGTACGTCCCATCGTTATCTGTGATGACTGGGAAATCACGCTTGATGTAGAAAGCCGCAGCCATAACTTCCTGGTAGCCATAGACGGTCGCAGTGAAACATGCAAGGAGACTACCCGCCTGAACATCTCACGGGCAGACTACTCCATCAAAGTAGTGAAACGCTTCAACCATATCTTTTTCGACACATTGAGGAACAAGATGATGTGGGGAGCGGATGTGAGATAAAAAACACGGACCCTACGGCAACCATGCATTTTCATGCATAACCTAAACCGTAGAATCCGTGATTTTTGCGTCTAAAGCATTTCAGGCAATCTGATTGATCTTTATTTCTTCTTGTCCGGCAACTGTTGCAACAGACACTCTACAGCAGCTTTCAATTGAGTATCATTACCCGTTATGGCATCTTCCGGTGTATTATACACCAATACATCAGGTTGCAACGTATGATTTTCCAAATAGTTTCCCTGCATATCCATACAACCCACCTGAGGAATACCAAATACGATACTCGGGTCAATCTGGCGTTCCCACCAAACGGCAGTCATGGTTCCGGCAACGGGAGTACCTACCAGTTTGCCGACACTTAAAGTTTTGTACACAAAAGGAGTGCCGTGAGCATTACTGTAATTGTCTTCACAAACCAGCATGCAAGAGGGCTTTAACCATTTATTGAACGGGTCGCTGCCTATGTATTGTCCGCGTGGAACAAAACGCTGATACTCTTTTCCGCTAAGCAAAGTAACGACATCATCATGAAGCCATCCACCACCATTATGGCGTACGTCTACTACAACAGCTTCTTTATTGCGGTAGCGTCCTAAAAGTTCGGAATACATTTTCCGGAAACTCGGACTATCCATACCCTTGATATGGACATAGCCGATACGTCCACCCGAAAGTTCTTCCACCTTCTTACGGCAAGTCTCTACCCAACGTTTATAAAGAAGTTCATTCTGTGCGCCATAGGAAATCGGTTTGACGGTTTCCTCAAAACGTTTCTTTGTATCGGGGTTATAAACGGAAAGAATAACCTTACGACCGGTTTTACCTTCCAACAGCGGGAAATAATCGGCACCCGCTTTGATGGCAACGCCATCTATTTTCTCTATGATGCAACCGGGAACAACGTCTGTTTTCTTTTTCGTCAAAGGACTTTGGGCAATAATCTCTTTAATCTTCAATCCGTCACCGGTATAAGCGTCGTCATAGAAAACACCCAAGGCAGCCGTGGGCAATGCTGCACCCGGAGCAGAATAGCGTGCACCGGTATGGGAAGCGTTCAGTTCACCCAGCATCTCACTCAGCATCTCGGCAAAGTCATAGTTATTATTGATATACGGCAAGAAGCGTTTATAGGTTTCTTTAAAGCCGTTCCAATCAGTACCTTGCAAATCTTCCACATAGAACTTATCGTCTACTTGCTGCCAAACGTGGTCGAAGATGTATTCACGTTCACCGTATGGACGATAATCGAAGAATGCTTCAAATTCAACCGGAGTGGTTTTACCGCCACCGATTTCTATCTTCTTAATTCCACCACCGCTACAAAGGAAGATATTTTTTCCTTCTTTATCCGGTTGCAAAGCACCCGCACCCACACCTTTCAGGAATATACTTGTAGTATTCTCTTTCAAATCATGTTTCCAGAGGTCATAACCTCCTTCAAAAGCAGCCAGATAATAGAGAGCATCCCCCTTCGGAGTAAGCAGGGCATCCGCCATGTGCGAAGAATTAACCGTAAGGCGCACAATACGGTCGAAACGGTTTTCAAGGTCAAGCTTCAGCGGTTCTACTTTCTTATCCTTTTCAGCATCATCTTTCTTGGCATCACTTTTCTTATCGCCTTTTTTCTTAGCCCCTTTCTTATCATCTTTCTGCTTCTCAGTTTTTTCCTTCTCTTCCTTCTTGTTTTTCTCCGATTCTTCCAGCAGGGCCATTTCTTCCTTATTCATAAGGAAACGGTCGTAGGCATCGGCATCGAAGAACATGATATAAGTATCATCTTCGGCTCCCCAGCTACCGTGACTACGGTATCCGGCACGGTCGCTCGACCAAATCATAGCCTTTCCGTCCAATACCCACTTGGCATTGACATCAGTATATCCGCTTTCGGTCAGGTTCACCATTTCACCCTTTCCATCAGCATTCAGCAGGACAACATCCTTATTATTCCAACCGCCGATTCCGATAAAGTCTGAAAGAATCCACTTGCTGTCCGGGCTCCATTGATACCATTGGTCGCCATCGGAATAAGAGTACTGATATTTGGCATCCATCACGGTGCGCACCGCTTTGGTCTTCAAATTAATTACCCGAATAGCCGAACGGTTTTCCAGGAAAGCGACTTCTTTGCCATCCGGGCTATATTGCGGTTGGAAAGAGGCGGCATCCGAATTAGTCAACCGTTCTTCTTTCAGTTCCGTAGCGTAGGCGAAAAGCTTTTCATCCTTACGCACAATTGTGGAAGTATAGAGTTGCCAAAGTCCGTTTCGTTCGGAGGCATAAACCAATGAACGTCCGTCGGGAGCAAAATCAATATTCCGTTCCTGGCAGGGAGTATTGGTAATTTGCTTGGTAGTCCTGTAATCAACAGCAGTTACGTAAACATCGCCACGCAAGATGAAAGCAACTTCTTTTCCACTCGGAGAGACTGCCATTTCCGTAGCTCCATATCCTCTAATCTGGCGAATGAGATCCTTATCCGTCCTATCGGAAACAATGTTGATATTCACCTTCTGCGGTTGTCCACCGGCTGCCAGCGTATAGATTTCTCCATTATAACCATAGCAAAGCCTACCGTCGCCCGCCATGCTGAGGAAGCGTACCGGTTGCTTGGTGTGGTGAGTGATTTGTGTAGCTGATGAAGCGCCGGGTACACGCTGATAAACATTGAATGTTCCGTTCTCTTCACTCAGATAGTAGAATGATTTTCCATCGGCAGCCCATACGGGTTCGCGGTCTTCACCTTCGAAAGTGGTTTGTCGCTGGTAAAGCGGCTTTTTACCCGGAGTATACATCCATACATCACGCGCAATGGGCGACTTTTGATGTTTACGCCAATAATCTTCATAACCTTTTTTATCCTGATAAAGTATCACGCCCTCTTTGTTGATGGAAATGCACTCCATCGGCAGGGACGAAAACATGACGGGACGCCCTCCTTCCGTAGAAACCTGGTATACTTGTTTGAATTGTCCGTTGGAAGGAAAAGTAATACTCTCTGCGGTGGGCATAATATCGGCAGAAAACAAGATGTGTCCGGCATCACTGAAAGCGATGGGGGTTTCACTGCCGGAATGAGTGGTCAGTCGACGGGGTTCTCCACCCTCTTTGGAAACAAGATAAACATCCAAACTTCCCATACGGTCGGACGCGAAAGCAATCTGCTTGCTGTCGGGACTCCACACCGGAGCCGTATCGTATG